>ERZ1034915.120-NODE-120-length-49711-cov-29.674058_pt1 | contig 49711 bp, 59 predicted proteins | sample MGYA00520592_ERZ1034915 | MGnify/ENA primary metagenome ERZ1034915 (study PRJEB33766, sample SAMN09781787) | gut metagenome | biome: gut microbiome | host: Homo sapiens | place: Madagascar | study: EMG produced TPA metagenomics assembly of the PRJNA485056 data... | reverse complement strand
AGGGGTGGGGAAAGGTGTTGAAAAATGGGGCGGTTCCCCATATTATTAATGACGTCGACAGGCGGGGTGGTTCCCCGCGTACGTGCCATCTGAGTAACCGAGGGGAGGGCGCACATGGGAATGACTGGTGCATACGAGCGCAATCTCGATGCAAAAGGTCGTCTGTCCCTGCCTGCACCCCTTCGCGAGGAGCTTGGAGAGCACGTTCGCGTGTTCAAAGCCCTGGATGTCGATGCTCTGTACGTGTTCTCTGCCGAGGCCTTCGATAAGTGGGTCGAAGGACTCTTCGCGGGTCGTGAGGGCCACGAGGGTTTTAACCCGCGTGACATTAATGACCAGAAGCTCATGAGGGCGATCAACAAGCGTACCACGTCGATGGACGTGGACAGCGCCGGTCGTATCGGTCTTTCCGAGTCTCTCCGCAAGCAGGCGAACCTCGACCGCGAGGTCACGGTTGTGGGCAACTACGACCACCTTGAGGTTTGGGATCGCGCCGCGGCCGATGAGGACGATGACGATGAGGCCCTGCTGGACCTCTTCTTCTCGTAAGGGCAAGGCACGGGTAACGGATGGAGCGTGGGATCTTGACACAAGAATATCGGCATGAACCTGTCATGCTCGGCGAAGTGCTTGAGTCGCTGCGGCTAAAGAGCGGCTCCGTTGTCTGCGATTGCACCCTTGGCGGTGCCGGCCATTCGGTAAAGATGGCCGCGCAGGTGGGGGAGACGGGCCTTTTGCTCGGCGTCGACCAGGACGACATGGCCCTCGAGGCCGCTGGCGCCCGTCTGGACCGCGAGGTTCCCGGCGTTCCGCACCAGCTGCTGAAGGGCAACTTCGGCGACTTGGACGAGCTGCTTTGCTCGGCCGAGGTGCCCGGGGTCGATGGCTTCCTGTTCGATTTGGGCGTTTCGTCGCCGCAACTCGATATCCCTGGCAGGGGCTTTTCGTATAACGAGGACGCCCCATTGGACATGCGGATGGATCCGGGTAATAACACCTTAAACGCAGCTGAGGTCATCAACACCTATAACGAACACGACCTCGCCCGGATTCTACGCGTCTACGGCGAAGAGAAGTTCGCCTCGCAGATCGCGCGCGAGATCGTGCGCCGCCGCGAGCAAGAACCGATCGAAACCACCGGCCAATTTGTCGAGATCATCAAGGCGGGTATCCCGGCTGCCGCTCGTCGGCATGGCGGACACCCGGCCAAGAAAAGTTTCCAGGCCATTCGCATCGAGGTCAATCACGAGCTCGATGTGCTCGAACGAGGGCTTGATGCCGCTACCAGGTGGCTCAACCCGGGCGGACGTATCTGCGTCATCTCGTATCACTCGCTCGAGGACCGTATCGTAAAGAACCACTTTAAGGAGATGAGCCAGGGGTGCACGTGTCCGCCGGAGATTCCGGTGTGCGTGTGCGGCAACGTGCCGATACTCAAGGTCATCACCCGCAAACCCTTGGTTGCCCAGCCTGATGAGGTTGAGCGCAACCCTCGGGCGAGATCAGCCAAAATCCGCGTGGCGCAGCGTCTGTAGGCACGACCGCGCGATATTGGACCTCCCGCTCGCACCATAAACGAAGCTTAAACACACTACCAACGTACTCGGGATGGGAGGCGGCATATCATGGGCTACAACACTTCAAGCGCAGCACTCGCCTATGATATGAACGCCATGCCCGCCTATCGTGAGACGCCGCAGGCCCCCGTTGCTCCCCGTGAGCAGCGCACGCCGCGCTTTGATGTCTACACGGGCGCGGGCCGTCAGGCAAACCAGGCGGTAAGCCCGGTTTTCATGAGCGTTCTTAAAACGTTTTGCATCATTGCGGCCATCTTCATGACGATCGGCGTCGCCCGCGTGGCGCTCGCCGGCGTTACGGCCCAGGTGCTCAACAGCAACGCCGAGCTTACCAACACGCTCGAAAAGGCGACCGATGAGAGCTCCGACCTGGAGGTCATGCATTCGGTCTATGGCGCCGACACGCGTATTCGCGACCTTGCGGGCGCTTATGGCATGGTGGAGCCCAGCGAGAGCGTTACACTTGACTTTTCGCAGGATGCAGCCGCGGGCGCCAACGCGACCGCGACCGCTCAGTAGCAAGACGGTAGCTGAGTATGACAAATGACTATCGCCGCGGTTCCGATGGGGGCCGCGGTTCTGGACGTCCCTCGTCGCGGGGACGTTCTGGTTATCAAGGAACGGGTCGGCAATCTTACAACGCCGGGCAGTCCCGTGGCAACGACCCGGCGTCGCGACTTCGCGGCTCGGGCGGCCCTCAAGTGCATAACACCAGGTCGCGCAAGAGTTCGTCGACCGAATGGCTCACGGGCACGCCTCTGCCTCGCCGCAAAGCCGTCATGGGCTTCATTGGGCTTGGCTTGGGCTTGGGCGTCTTTCGCCTTGCCGACTATCAAATTGTCGAAGCCGATAAACTGCGCGAGCGTGCCGATGCGCGCCGCCTGCTTGCGCAGACCCTCTATGCCAAACGTGGCACCATCTACGACCGCAACGGTAACGTCCTGGCGTCGTCGGTCGAATGTCGCAACATCGCCGTGAACCCCCAGCTTGTCGAGGATGTTGACAAGACGGTGTCGGCGCTGGTCAAGGCAACTGGAATCGATAAAAAGACCTGCCGTAAGCTCGTTGAGTCCGATGGAACCTGGGTGTATATCAAGCGCCAGGTGGACGAAGACGACGCTGCGGCGCTGGAGAAAAAGAACCTGCCCGGCGTGCTTTTTGAGCAGGCCATGAAGCGCGTATATCCATACGGCAATCTGGCATCGCAGGTGCTGGGTGTAGTGAATGTAGACAACGACGGCTTGACGGGTCTCGAAAAGCAATACAACAAGCTTCTGACCGGCACGAACGGTTCTCTCGTACGCGAGCGCGCGAGGGACGGCAGCTATATCGCGGGCGGTGCCTATAAAAAGGTGGCTGCGGTCGACGGCGTTGATATCGTGACGACGCTCGACGTCAATATCCAGCGTGCGGCCGAGGATGCCCTGGCAGAGGCTGTCGAGAAGACAAAGGCCAAGAACGGCTCGGCGCTGGTCACCGATCCTACGACAGGCGAGATCTTGGCAGCCTGCTCGTATCCGACCTACGACCAGACCAATTTGGAAAACGCCAAGACCGAGGATATGAACCTGCGCCTGGTCACCGACGCCTACGAGCCCGGCTCGGTCTTTAAGACGCTCGTGGCGGGCGCCGGCTTCGACTTGGGTGTCGTGCGGTCGAGTACGTCGTTTGAGGTGCCGGCGAGCATCAAGGTGGGCGACGATACCGTCACCGATGCCGACAAGCGCGACTATGCCATGACCATGGATGTGCGCGAGATGATGCGCCGTTCGTCCAACGTAGGCTTTGTCCTGGTGGGGCGCAAGATCGGTGCCGACGACTTTGCCGCCTATGTGGACAAGTGGGGCATCGGTCACAGCTCTGGTGTCGATTTTCCGGGCGAGAGCCTGGGCATCGTCAAGGAGCGTGACCAGTATGACGGCGCCACGCTGGGCTCGATGAGCTTTGGACAGGCGCTGTCTGTCTCGCCGATTGAGATCGCACGTGCCGTGGGCGGCATCGCCAACGGCGGCGTGATGATGACCCCGCACTTCTATAAGTCCAGCAAAGGTGACGAGAAGGACTGGGGCGAAGGCGAGCGCGCGATTTCGGAGGATGCCGCATCCCAGGTGACATCGTGCATGCAGACGGTCGTGTCGGAGGGAACGGGCGTTGGCGGCGCGGTTGACGGCTATGACGTGGCGGGTAAGACCGGTACGGCCGAACGTGCCGACGAGAACGGCGGCTACCTCAAGGAGAACTACATGTCGTCCTTTATGGGCTTTGCACCGGCACAATCGCCCAAGGTGCTGTGCTATATCACGCTCGACGGAACGCCGAGCGGCTCAGATGCCGCTGCGGTTCCGTTCCAGTTCATTATGGCCAACGCGCTCGACGTGCTGGGTATCCCGCACACGAAGTAGGGGGTTACAATCTTTGGGGCGTGGTTTGTTGTCCCATATGAGGGGTGTTCACATGCCCTGCACCACGCATACGCGGCGCTGGGATACAATACGCCGATAGCATTATTAGGTTTACAGGGGAGCTGCAATGATAGAGATCGCCGTCAACAACCTCGCGGCCGCAACAGGGGCCCGAACCGTGACGGGAGAAGCCGATCGGGTATGCCGCGGGTGCGTTATCGACTCGCGCCAGGTCGAGGAAGGGACGATTTTCGTCGCCTTTCCCGGTGAAAACGTCGACGGCAATGATTTTGCTTCCCGTGCCGTCCAGTCGGGTGCCGGCGCCGTCGTGATGACGCGTGAGCCCGAGGCCGAGCTGGTCTCGCTGGCGCTGGACAAGGGCTGTGCCATCTTGCTGACCGATGATCCCGAGGAGTTTCTGCTGCGTTTGGCGCATGCGTATCGCCTGGAGCTTGGCTGCCTGGTCGTTGGCATTACCGGTTCCATCGGCAAGACGACGACCAAGGACGCGCTCGCCGCTGTGCTCGCCAAGCGCTATCGTGTCTGGGCCACCAAGGGCAATTTCAATAACCTGATCGGCATGCCGCTCACGGTGCTTTCCGCTCCGGCCGATACCGAGGTTCTGGTGCTCGAGATGGGCATGAACCATTTCCACGAGATCGAGCGCCTGTCCCAGTCCGCCAATCCCAACCTTGCCATCGTGAGCAAGATCGGCACCTCTCATATCGGCATTTTGGGCAGCCGCGAGAACATCGCCCGCGCTAAGGCCGAGATTGTACAGGGCATGTGCGCCGCCGGCGACTATTTGCCGCTGCTGGTTTTGGGCGGCGAGGACGACTTTACGCCGTTCATTCGCGACACGTTCGCCCAACCTGCTGGTATCGACGTGATGCTGGCCGGCGTCTCGGACGATGATGAGGTCCGTGCCCGCGACGTTCGCGTTGATGACGAGGGCCGTCCGGTCTTTACGCTCGATTTTGGCCAGGGTGAGACGATCGATACCATGCTTGCCATCCCCGGCGTGCAGTCCGTTCCTAATGCCGTTAAGGCCGCCGCGGTTGCCTATCGCCTGGGCGTGACGCCCGAGCAGATCGATGCTGCCTTTAGGGGTCTCACGATCACCGGACACCGCCAGGAGATCAAGCGCGCCAAGAGCGGTGCACGCGTCATCGATGACTCCTATAACGCCAGTGCCGAATCCATGGCTGCTGGCCTCGATCTGCTGTGCTCGCTTTCGTGCACGGGGTCTCGCATGGCGATCCTGGGCGAGATGGGCGAGATGGGCGATGAGGCTCCTCGCATGCATGAGCTCGTGGGCGCCTATGCCGCCGCCAAGAAGCTCGACATGCTGGCGTGCGTGGGTGGTGAGCTGGCCCAGCTTATGGCCGATGCCGCACGCATGATGGGCATGGACGAGGACCGCATCCAGGTGTTCTCCGATTATCAGCAGGTGCTCGACCGCATGGGCGGCGCGCTTGAAAAACATGATGTTGTACTGGTCAAGGGTTCCCGCTTTGTTGAGCTCGACCGCTTTGTGGAAGGTGTGTGCTAGCCCATGTTCGGCAATCCCTCGTATCCAACGTATCAGGCTTTTTTGGGGCTTGGCATCGCCGCAGCCATTGCGCTGCTGCTCATGCCGTGGTGGATCAAGCTGCTCAAGGTCGAGGGTATCGGCCAGCAGGTTCGTGCCGACGGCCCCAAGCGTCATTTGGTTAAGCAGGGAACGCCCACCATGGGTGGCGTTGTCATCCTCGTCGCGATCTCGCTGACCTGCCTGCTGATGGGCAAGCTCACCACCGAGCTCGTACTCGTACTGCTCGCCACGCTGGCGACCGGCGTGCTGGGCCTGATCGACGACCTGACCTCCGTTACGCATGGGCGCTCGCTCGGTCTGACGCCTCATGCCAAGATGATCGGCCTAACCATTATCTGTGTCACCTTTACGGTACTTGCCGTCAACTGGTGCGGCGTCGCCCCCGAGATTCGTTTTCCCGGTGGGTTGACGATCGACCTTGGCGTGCTTTCGACCACCATCTGCGGCTATTCGTTCCCGTGGCTCTATATTGTCTTTTGCTGGCTGATGATTGCCGGTCTTTCTAATGCCGTGAACCTGACCGATGGCCTTGACGGTCTTGCTGGCGGCACCTCCATGATCGCCATGCTCGCCATGGCTGCCATGGCGTTTTTGCACGGAGACGTGAACCTGTCCATCTTCTGTACCGCGTGTGCCGGTGCCTGCTTGGGCTTTCTGTGGTTCAACTGCTATCCGGCGAGCATCTTTATGGGCGATACCGGCTCGCTTGCTCTGGGCGCCGCGTTTGCCTGCACGTCCATCATGACCAACACCGAGGTCGTCTCCCTCATCATCGGCGGCCTGTTTATCGTTGAGACCCTGTCGGTCATGATTCAGGTTGTCTACTTCCATTTTACGCACAAGCGCGTCTTCCTTATGGCGCCCATCCATCATCATTTCGAAAAGAAGGGCTGGGCCGAGACCAAGGTCGTCATCCGTTTTTGGATTATCGCTGCGGCCTTTGGTGCCGTTGGCCTTGCTCTGTTCTTCCAGTTGGGATAGTGGTCTTTCATGCCTCTTGCTGATGTCTTTAGCCTGCTCGTTTTGGGTCAGGGCAAATCCGGTCTCGATGTCGCCCGCTGGGCGCTGGCACATCCCGAGCGCGTAAGCACCGTTACCGTGTATGGCGGCGGCACCTCTGAGCCCAATGACGCCACGCGTGCGCTCGAGGCTGCTGGTGCGTCGTTTGTCTATGGGACCGAACAGGTCGAGGGCGCCTATGACGTATGCGTGACGTGCCCGGGCATCTCGGAGTTCTCGGGCTTCTTTAAGGCCGGGCGCGAACATGCCGCTCAGATTATGGGTGAGCCAGAGTTTGCCTATCGCCTGTCGCCCGATAACTGGATTGCCATCACGGGCACCAACGGTAAGACGACCACCACGTCGCTGACTGATTATCTGCTCAAGGCTGCCGGCGAGGCCAGCGTAGCTGTCGGCAACATCGGTGAGCCGCCTATCAACGAGATTGACGGCCGAGCCCACAACGAGTGGTTTGTGGCTGAGCTCTCGAGCTATCAGATTGCTACGACCACCGAGCTCCACCCTCGCGTGGCAGTGCTGCTCAACATCACTCCCGACCACTTGGGCTGGCATAAGAGCCATAAGAACTATGCGCTTGCCAAGATCAAGCTGTTTGACAATATGGTCGATGACGATCTGGTGGTTGTCGACGTCGAAGACGCCGGCATTCACGAGTTCGATGAGTACATCTATACGCCGGGTCGCCGCATCTGCAAGGTCGCTTTTGACGAGCCCGAGGGTGCAGACGCCGCCTTTGTGCGCGACGGCAAAATGGTCGTGCGCCTGAAGGGCGTCGAGACTCAGCTTGTCGCCACGTCCGAGCTCAAGATCTCGGGCCATCACAATGTCATCAATGCCTTATGTGCCGCCACGGCTGCTCTGGCCGTCGGTGCCGATGTCGATGGTGTCCGCCGCGGTCTGGCCTCGTTCCAGCCGCTCGAGCATCGCGTGGAGCCGTGCGGCGAGATTGACGGTGTGCGCTACGTCAACGATTCCAAGGCGACCAACACCGATGCGGTCGAGAAGGCGCTGACGGCATTTCCCGATGACGACGTGATCTTGCTGCTCGGCGGCCACGATAAGGGCACGCCGCTCACGGACTTCGCGCGCGTTGTTATGGATAACGTACGCTCGGTCGTCTGCTTTGGCGATGCGCGCGAGCGTTTCACCGCCGCTATGGACGAGGCCGATGTCGATGGCGATGTGGATATTGCCCAGGCGGATGACCTGCGCGATGCCGTGGACGTCGCCCGTTCGCTGTCGAGCCGTGGCGACGTGATCTTACTTTCTCCTGCCTGCTCTTCGTTCGATGAGTTCTCGGGCTATGAGGAGCGCGGCCGCGTGTTTAAGGACTATGTGGCGCAGCTTGCCGCTGCGGCGAAATCGCAAATGGAATAGGGGTTGCCGGTGAGAGAGGAGAGCCCCCGACAAGGTATGAGGAGGCCCGACTCGGACCGTGCTTCCTCGCGGCGCCGCACACCGCGTTCCGGTCGCGGCGGGCAGACGTTTAGCGAACGCTATATTGCCGGCGTTCCCGCCCGTATCATGCGCCCCCGTCTGATATTCATGGCCTGCCTGTTTATCTTGGTATGTTTTGGTCTGCTGATGGTGTACTCGGCGTCTTCGGTCGAGGCGCTGCACGAGAATGGCTCAGCGACGTTTTTTCTGGGTCGACAGGCTGCGTTTGCCGTGGTCGGTGTTCTGGCGCTGATTGCCATCGTGCGCGTTTTGCCGGACAGCTGGTTTGGGGAGGATGTGCTCAGGATCTTCCTCATAGGCATGATAGGGCTACTGTTTCTGGTGTTCTTGGTGGGCAGCGGCAGCCGTGGCGCCACGCGCTGGCTCAACATCGCCGGCATTCAGTTCCAGCCTTCCGAGTTTTTAAAGCCATTTGCCATTGCGTATTCGGCCATCATGCTTGATCGCTTCTTTTCGCCCGGTGGCAACATCAACGAATTCCTTCGCAAGATGGGTATCTACCTGGGCATTTCGCTCTTTCTGATCTTTATCCAGCCCGATTTCGGTACCGTCCTGATCATCCTGTTGACCCTCATGTGCATGGCGTTGTTTGCGGGTCTCGACCCCAGATTTATCATCGGCGTGCTAATCGTCGGCATTCTCGTGATCGTGATTGCACTTGTCGCAGAGCCGTACCGTATGGTGCGTATTCAGGTTGCCTTGAACCCTTGGGCCGACGAGTATGGTGACGGCTATCAGGCCACGCTTGCCATCATGGCCTTTGCCTCGGGCGGTCTGTTCGGCCGTGGCATCGGCAACTCAACCATGAAGTACTCGTATCTGCCCGAGGCGCACAATGACTACATCCTGGCCATCATTGGCGAGGAAGTCGGTTTTGTCGGAACCGTGCTGTTCTTCTTGGTGTTTGCGATGCTGATCTACTCGGCGTTTCGCATTGCCGAGCAGGCGACCGATCGCCGGGGCGCGCTTATGGCGTCTGGCTCCGCGGTCATTCTCGCGGTGCAGTTTTTGATCAATGCGCTGGGCATCCTCAACGTGTTTCCCATGACGGGCAAACCGTTGCCGTTTATTAGCTACGGCGGTTCGTCGATTATTGTGTCGCTTATGCTTGCCGGTCTGATCCTGCGCGTTTCGTACGAGAGCGCCCGTCGCGATGAGTACGACCGTCGCCGCGAGAGCTTTGCCGTTATGGATGAGAGTACCGCCGGCGTGCCCCACGTACGCGGCGAGCGATCTTCGCGTAACGGCTTTACCGTTCTGGATGGCTCTGCGACCGAGCCGGCAGCCCGTCCGCGTCAGCGAACGGCGCCGCAAGGTCGTCCGCAGCGCCCCAGCCCTCGCAGCGCGGGCGGCGGATATAATCGAATCGATTTGAACTCGGACCCGTCGGCGCGTTTGCGCACCGACGACCAGGGACCGCGTGTACGAAGGGACTATCATGACCGATAAGATGACCGTTGCTATTGCAGCCGGCGGCACGGCAGGACACATTAACCCCGCGCTCGCTTTGGCCGAGGAGCTGCATGACCGTGGCCACCACGTTGTGTTCGTGGGCCAGTCGCGCAAGCTCGAGGGTCGTCTGGTCCCCGAGGCTGGGTTTGATTTTGTGCCCATTACGGTCACGGGCTTCGACCGCTCCCGTCCCTGGACGGCGCTGACCTCGCTGTGGCGTGTCAACAAGGCCAAGCGTGCGCTCGCCAGTCATTTCTCAAAGGTCGGCAAGCCCGATGCTGCCATCGGTTTTGGTGCCTATGTCGAGGTTCCGCTGCTGGGGTGGTGCAAGGGCGCAGGCGTTCCGTATCTGCTGCATGAGCAGAACTCTGTTCCGGGCCTGGCCAACAAGATGATGAACCCCCACGCCGCTCGCGTGTGCATCTCGGTGCCGGCAGCGCGCTCGGTCTTTGAGCGCGAAGGTGACCCTGACCACGTGCTCATGACCGGCAACCCCGTACGTCGCTCGGTGATCGAGGGCGATCGCGCTCGCGGCCGCAAGGCACTTGGCGTTCCCGAGGACGCTACGCTGCTGCTCGTCTTTGGCGGTTCACTTGGCGCCCAGCACCTCAACGAGCGCGCGGTTTCGCTCAAAAACGAGCTGCTTTCGCGCAAGAACCTCTATGTGTTGCATTCGACGGGTGCCGACGGCTTTGAGGAGACCGAGCGCGCTTTGGCGCTGACGCCCGAGGAGGCGAAGCGTTACCGCGTCCAGCCTTACATCGACAACATGGGCGATATGCTGGCTGCTGCCGATTTGGTGCTCTCGCGTTCGGGTGCATCGAGCGTGGCCGAGATCGCTGCGCTCGCCGTGCCCTCGATACTCGTGCCGTATCCGCATGCGACGGCCGACCACCAAACCACCAATGCCCGTTATCTGGTCGACGCCGGGGCCGGCGTGCTCTGTGCCGATGCCGATATCGACGGTTCTGCCTTTGCCGATGAGCTGCTGCACCTGGTCGATGACGCGGCAGAGCGCGACGTCATGCGTCAGGCGGCGCGCGGTCTGGCTCAGGATAGGGCCGCCGCTCTTCTGGCCGATGCGGTAGAGGGTTTGCGTTAGTTAGACGGGATATCGTCGGTCGCCCTCGCGCTGATGCGGTAGGTGCGGTACAGTTAACGGGTTACAGGCAGTGTTTACGCAAGGAGTACACGAGCACATGGCTGATTCCCAGACTGCAACCTCCGCGCCCGAGTTTAAGAGCGCCCACTTTATCGGTATCGGCGGCGCCGGCATGAGCGGCATCGCCCTCGTTCTGCACGAGCGCGGTTATGCCGTTACCGGCTCCGACCTTAAGACGTCACGTTATATCCGCCAGCTTACCCGCGCTGGTGTGAAGGTGCATGTGGGCCATGAGGCCGCCACGATCGACGAGGTCAAGCCCGATGTGGTTGTTGTCTCCACCGCTATTCCGGAGTCCAACCCTGAACTTGTGCGCGCTCGCGAGCTGGGCATCCCCGTGTGGCCCCGTGCCAAGATGCTCTCTGCATTGGGCCACGGCTACACCACCGTCGCTGTTGCCGGCACGCATGGCAAGACCACCACGTCTTCGATGTGCGCCACCATGCTCGACCGCATGGGTCTGGATCCGAGCTTCTTGATCGGCGGCATCGTCGAGGGCTATGACACAAACGGCAAGAACGGCTCGGGTGATTACTTTGTCGCCGAGGCCGACGAGTCCGACAGCTCCTTCCTGTTCCTGAACCCCAACGTGGTCATTGTGACCAACGTCGAGGCCGACCACCTCGATCACTACTCGGGTATCGAGGAGATCGAGGCAACTTTCGCCAAATTCATGAGCCTGGTGGGCGAGGACGGCACCGTCATCGTCTGCGGCGAGGACCCGCATCTGGTCGAGCTCGCCAAGTCGACGGGCCGTCACGTGCTTTCCTACGGCTTTGCCGAGAGCAACGACATCGTCTGCGTGCACCCGGATGTCAAGGGCATCCAGAGTGACTTTATCGTTCGCTTTGAGGACGGCACTGAGCACGCTGTGGAGATCAAGAGCAACCCCGGTCGCCACAACATGCTCAACGCCACGGCGGTGCTCACCGTCGCCCATGTCTTGGGCCTTGACATCGACGCCGCCGCCAAGGCGCTCTCGAGCTTTGAGGGCGTCCGCCGTCGCTTTACCCACGTGGGCGATATCGATGGCATCACCGTGGTCGATGATTACGGCCATCACCCCACCGAAATCAAGGCGACGCTTGCTGCCGCTTCGTCGCTGGGTTACAAGCACGTCGACGTCGTGTTCCAGCCGCACCGCTATTCGCGCCTGCAGGCCCTGTGCGACGACTTTGCCGATGCATTTGCCAATGCCGATAAGCTGCTGCTGATTGATGTGTTCTCGGCTGGCGAAATGCCCATTCCGGGTGTCACCTCTAAGATGCTCGCCGATACCGTGCGCGCCAAGCATCCTGGCAAGGAGGTCGTGTACTGCTCCAGCCGTCTTGAGCTCAATCAGGAGCTCGAGCAGATGGTGGGCGAGGGCGACCTGCTGCTCACCATGGGTGCCGGTGACGTTACGACCGTCGGTCCCGAGTTCATTGAGTATCTGACTGCCAAGAAAGACGCTTAAGTCTAATGGGTCTGTTTAACGCCGTCATGGCGCTCTCGGGCATGATCGACACGGATGTGATCGAGGACGAGCGCCTTGCGCGTCATACGAGCTATCGTATCGGCGGCAAGGCCGACCTCTTTGTAACGTGCCATAGCTATCATGCCCTCCGCCGCGCCGTGGCGGTGCTCGATCGCGAGCAGGTGCCGTGGGTCATCATCGGCAAGGGCTCCAATCTGCTGGTTGCCGATGGCGGCTATCGCGGTGCCGTCATTTCGCTCGGACGTGAGTTTCAGCGCACGGTTGTTGCCGATGACGGTTGTACGCTGACGGCCGGTGCGGGCGTGATGTTTGCGCGCCTGGTCAACGATGCCCTGTCGCGTAGCCTTTCGGGCCTTGAGTTTGCCGTTGGCATCCCTGGTTCGGTCGGCGGTGCGATATCTATGAATGCCGGCACACGGACCGAGTGGATTGGCTCGCTGGTTGAGGATGTCGTAACGTTTGACCCGGCATCCGGTATCAAGCATTATGCGGGGTCCGAGATCACTTGGGGCTACCGCGAATGTAGCCTTCCCCGCAATGAGATCATCCTCGAGTGCGTGCTCAAGCTTAAACCGGCGCCCAAGGCCGACATTCGCGAGCGCATGGAGCGGTACCTTACGAGGCGCAAGCGTACGCAGCCCATGGGTCGCGCATCCTGCGGGTCGGTCTTTCGCAATCCGCCCGATGCGAGTGTGGGCAAGCTTATCGAGGATTGTGGATTAAAGGGTTTTTCGATTGGCGGCGCGGAAGTTTCGCCCGTTCACGCTAATTTTATCGTTAATAACGGAACTGCCTCGGCCGATGACGTTGCCGCGGTTATCAGACATGTGCACGGAAAGGTGAGGGAGGCGTATGGCATCGAGCTCAGACCGGAAGTTAAATTCCTCGGCTTCTAGAGCATCGAAACCCACCTTCCGCCGCGCCGGAGGGCGTTCCGGCGCGCCTGCCAAACCTCAACGCAATACCGTCGCGCACTCTAAGTCTGTCGGGCATGCTCGACAGACCAGTCGACCGGTCATCGGCTCGCAGCTCGGTAATCGTCCGGCCGCAAAAAAGTCCTCGCGTCCCTCGGTGACGTCAAAGCCTGTTATGGGCGTCAAGCCTGCCCGTCCCATGGCAACTCCCAAGCCCTCGACGGGAACTAAGGCGGCGCGTCCAGGTCGCACGCTGGGCGCATCGAAACCGCGCTCGCTGACATCGGTGCCGGCTACCGCCAAGAAGCCTTCGAGTAAAAAAGGTTTCAACCCGTTATCTTCACTTGGAGCGATGGCAAATAAAACATCAGACGCCGCTTCTGTCGTTACAGGCAAAGGCAAAATCGTGGGCGGCGTTCTGGCCGTCTTGGCCGTGCTCGTCGTCGTTGCCATCGTGGTGATCAACTCTGGATTGTTTACTGCCACTGATATTCAGATTCAAGGCAGCGAGCATGTGACGAAGCACGATGCTATCCAGCTGATCGACTTGCCCGAGGGAACGTCGCTTTTTAACGTCGATCCCGACCAGATTACCGAGGATCTCAAGCAGAACCCGTGGGTTTCGGGCGTGGATGTCCAGCGCCAGTTTCCCCATACGCTTATCATCACGCCGACGGAGCGTAAAGTTATCGCCATTGCGTATATCAGTTCTGACGACCTTGCCTGGGCTATCGGAGACGATGACACCTGGATCGCCCCGCTGTCGACGTCGGTCGAAGTGGACGACCAGGGCAACGTCATCACGACAGGGCAAGGCTCAAATACCTTGACCGGAATCGATGCCGCGCTGGCGCTCGCCAAGCATTATGGCGCGGTGTTGCTGACTGATGTCTCGGCGGATGTCGCTCCGGTTTCCGGCCAGGCGGTGAACTCCAAAGCCGTTAAGGCCGGCCTGGATTATGTGCGTGGTTTTTCGAGCGAGTTCTTGGGACAAGTCAAGGATATTTCCACGCCTTCGGTCGAAGCCATCTCGGCAAACCTCAATAACGGCATCGAGGTGTCGCTGGGCGATTCGGACGATATCGCCAAGAAGGAACGCGTAGTCACCAAGTTGCTTTCGCAGGTAGAGGGCGTAACGTATATCAATGTGCGCTCTCCGGGCAACTACACATTTAGGAATGCTCCGACCTCGTAGCGCTGGTGGATGCTTTGTTGAGGGGCCATACCACGCCGTTTATCTGGTTTGTTTGGTTTTCACGGTCAATTATTTGACTGATACGTTCATAATGTGCAAACATAATACGGTTTACCTTTGCATTTACTTTCAACCTGAAGGTTAATGTGCGCAGGGGTCGACCCATGCTATGGCTATAACCTTTGTTCGGAGGACCGACATGCACGAGACAGAGATCAACAACTACCTTGCCGTCATTAAGGTGGTCGGCGTCGGCGGCGGCGGTACCAACGCGGTCAATCGAATGATCGAAGAGGGCATCCGCGGCGTCGAGTTTGTTGCCATCAACACCGATGCTCAGGCACTCGCGATCTCTGATGCCGATATCAAGGTGCACATCGGCACCGACCTTACCCGCGGCCTGGGCGCCGGCGCCAACCCCGAGGTTGGCCGCAAGGCTGCCGATGAGTCCCGCGACGACATTGCCGAGGCGCTCGCTGGCGCCGACATGGTGTTTATCACCTGCGGTGAGGGCGGTGGCACCGGTACCGGCGCTGCTCCCATCGTTGCCGATATCGCGATGAACGAGGTCGGCGCACTGACCGTCGCCGTCGTGACCAAGCCCTTCACCTTCGAGGGCCGCAAGCGCAAGAAGAGCGCCGAGGAGGGCATCAAGACCCTCTCCGATTGCGTCGACACCATGATCGTCATCCCTAACGATAAGCTGCTCGACATCGCCGAGAAGAAGACCACCATGCTCGAGGCCTTCGCGATTGCCGATGGCGTCCTTTCCCAGGGCACCCAGGGCATCACCGACCTCATCACCGTCCCCGGTATCATCAACCTGGACTTCGCCGATGTTAAGACCATCATGAAGCAGGCCGGTACCGCCATGATGGGTATCGGTACCTCTTCTGGGGATACTCGTGCCGTCGACGCTGCCCAGCAGGCCATCTCCAGCCCGCTGCTCGAGAGCTCCATCGATGGTGCCACGCGCGTGCTGCTCTCCATCGCCGGTTCCAAGGACCTGGGCATCCAGGAGATCAGCGACGCCGCCGACGTTGTCGCCAACGCCGTCGACCCCGAGGCCAACATCATCTTCGGTACCGTTGTCGACGAGTCCCTGGGCGATCAGGTGCGTATCACCGTCATCGCTACGGGCTTCTCCGATTCCAACGTCAACCGTCAGGACGAGCTCTTTGCTGCTCAGCAGTCTCAGAGCAAGGCCGCTGCCTCCGCTGAGCCGCAGCGCACCGCTCCGGCTGCCAGCCCGGCTCAGGCCGCTCCGACCCGCAACGTCGGTGGTACCGAGCTGCCCAACTTTGGCAACGACCAGTTCGAGCTTCCCGACTTCCTAAAGCGCGGTAGCTTCTAGTTCGTTTTTCTCAACGACCTGCACGGGGTGTGTCCATTTGGATGCACCCCGTTTTGTTTCTCGTTTGTAAACGAAAGCCTCCAATCTCCTTACGTTCCCTTTACGTTTGGTCCCTACCGCTGCGGGTATCCTTTTAAGGAAGTATGACAGCCGTATAAACGCGGACTGCGCGGCGACGCCGCGGTACTTGTGTTATTAGGAGGCTTTAGTATGGCAGCACGTGCGGACAACGTTTCGCGTGTCGACCATGATGGAGTTACGTTGGTGGAGGGCGCGACATCCGATGTCCGCTTTGCCTTTACCGAGCGCACCGGTGGTGTTTCCGAAGATGCGTACTCCTCGCTTAACCTGGGCTCGCATGTAGGCGATGACCCCTTTGCAGTTCAAGAAAATCGTCGTCGAGCGCTCGAAGCTATGGGCGCCACTGAGTGCGAGCATAATCTGCTCGTGCCCAATCAGGTACATGGTGACCATATCGTTACGGTGACTTCGAACGGCGCCGACGATCTTGAGGCTGTTCGCGAGCAGATTGCCGAGGGCTGCGATGCCATCGTCTGTACGGCCCATGACGTGCCCGTGCTGCTCTGCTTTGCCGACTGCGTTCCCGTGGTGCTGGTGGCCCCCGGCGGGTTTGCCGTGGTGCACTCCGGTTGGAAGGGCACGATTGCACGTATTTCTGCCAAGGCGTGCCAGGCGCTTTGCGATGCTGCCGGCTGCGATGCGAGCGACGTTTCCGCCTATATCGGCCCCCATATCTTGGCTGACGAATATGAGGTATCCCAGGAACTCATGGACCGCTTTGCCGCCGAGTTTTCGTGCATCGATGCGGGCGCTTCTCGCATGCTCGATCTATCTGCCGCCATTCGTGAGGCGTTGGTAGATATCGGTGTGGACGCGGATAATATCGTGGATACCCAGCTTTCGACTGTGCGTCAGAACGACCGCTTTTATTCCTACCGTAACGAGGACGGCACCTGTGGGCGCCATGCTGCGATCGGCGTGATGCTATGAGAAAGATCGTATCGGTCCTGAGCGCCGCTGTGCTTACGCTTACGCTGTGCGCCTGTTCTTCGGGATCTTCTACCTCTTCCATTACCGTGGCCGGCTCCACGACCTGCCTTCCTATCGCCGAGATTGCGGCAGAGGGCTTTAAGGAGGAGACCGGCATCGACGTGCTCGTTTCCGGTTTGGGCTCTTCCGCTGGCATCGAAGCCGTCAGCGCTGGCACGGCCGATATCGCCAGCTCCTCCCGTGGACTCAATGCCGACGAACAGGATCTGGGCCTGACTCCCATCGTCATTGCCCACGACGGTATCGCGGTCATCGTGAACGACGATAACCCGGTCGATAACCTCTCGACCGAGCAGCTCCGCGATATCTATGCCGGCAAGATTACTAATTGGAAAGAGGTCGGTGGCGAGGACCTGAAGATTCAGGTCATCAACCGAGACGAGGCGTCTGGCACGCGTGAAGCATTCCGCACCATCGTGATGGACGGCACCCCGTTCGATCGCCGCTCCGCCGTTCTTTCGGGCACGGGCCAGGTGCGCGACGTGGTATCTCGTTCGCGCGGTGCCATTGGCTACATTTCGCTGGGCTTCGTCGATAGCCTCAACGCCAAGACCTCGGTCAAGGCCGTCTCGGTCAATCATGTTGAGGCGTCCGAGAAGACGGTCGCGAGCGGCGGCTATCCCATCTCACGCGACCTTTACTTCTTTGTGAAGGGTGCGCCTTCGCAGCAGGCGCAGGATTACATCGACTATGTGACGTCCGAAAAGATGGACAAGCAGATTCGCGAGGCGGGCTTTATCCCCGTCACCAACGACGAGAAGGGGAGTGAGTAGCATGGAAGCACAGGAAAACTCCCAGACTGAGCGGAATGTTCAGACGCCCAAGAAGCGCGAGCTGGCGCTCGTATCGCGCAGTACCTATATCAAGGAGAAGGCGCTGCAGTGGATCTTCTTTGCCTGCGCGTTCTTGGCGGTCGTTACCGTCATCCTGATTTTTGTCTTTACCACGTACTCGGCGCTGCCCGTCTTTACCGACATCGGTCTGGCGGACTTCTTTAGCTTTACGTGGGCGCCCTCTGAGGGTCACTACGGCATCGTGTCGCTGCTTGCCGGCTCGGGTCTGGTGACCGTCGGTGCTCTCGCCATGGGTGTGCCCCTAGGCGTGGGCACGGCCGTGTATCTGGTCGAGATCGCCAGCAAGCGCGTGCGCAAGCTCATCAGCCCTGCCGTTGACCTGTTGGCCGGCATCCCTTCTATCATCTATGGCTTCTTTGGCATGATCATCATCCGCCCGTTTATCGCGCAGGTGACCGGCGGTCTTGGTTTTGGCGCGCTGACGGCGTGGTTCGTGCTCGCCATTATGATCGTGCCCACCATCACGACGCTTACCATCGATGCTCTCAATTCCATTCCCATGGGCATTCGCGAGGCATCGTATGCCATGGGCGCCACCAAGTGGCAGACTATCTATAAGGTCGTGTTACCTGCCGCCAAGCTGGGTATCGTGGATGCCATCGTGCTGGGTATGGGCCGTGCCATCGGCGAGACCATGGCCGTGCTCATGGTCGTGGGTAACGCCCCGGTTATTCCCGACAGCATTGCGAGCCCCATCTCGACGCTCACGAGCCAGATTGCGCTCGACATGAGCTATTCCTCGGGTCTGCATCGCTCGGCGCTGTTCGGCATGGGCGTGGTCCTGTTTATCATTTCCGCCACGCTGGTGGGCATCGTCCGTCTGATTTCCAAGAAGAAGAGGGGGTAGGCTATGTCCGATTCCGTTGACACGACGGTCGATACGACCTCGTCGCGCGAGCGCATCAAGCGTGCCCTTTCCCACGGCAAGAAGGGCCGCATCAACAAGGACCTGTCCAACAAGATCATGCTTGGCGTGTTCCGTGCCGCGGCATACATCACCACGCTGGTGCTGGTCGCTATCATCGCCTACGTGGTCATCAACGGCCTGCCACACATCTCGCTCGACTTTATCTTCGGTTGGCCCCAGGGCGTCAACGCCGAGGGCGGTATTTGGCCCACGCTCGTCTCGACCGTCTATGTGACGGCGCTCGCCATGCTTATCTGCACGCCGATCGCTGTGCTGGCAGCCGTCTATCTGGCCGAGTACGCCAAGCAGGGCAAGGTCGTCGAGCTCATTCGCTACGCTGCTGACGCTTTGGCCTCGGTGCCCTCTATCGTTATGGGCCTGTTTGGCTACGCCTTGTTTGTCGAGGCCATGGGTCTGGGCCTTTCGATGGTCTCGGCCGCTCTGGCACTCGCGCTCTTGATGCTTCCCATCGTCATGCGCACCACCGAAGAGGCCATTCGTGCCGTTCCGCGCTATATCCGTTGGGGCGCGTACGGCCTGGGCGCCACTAAGTGGCAGGTCGTCTCCAAGATCGTGCTTCCTTCTGCCTTTGGCCGTATTGCCACGGGCATCGTCCTCGCCATCGGCCGTGCCATTGGCGAGACCGCGGTGGTGCTCTACACCATGGGCCAAGCCATCAATCTACCTATTTCGCCGCTCGATTCCGGCCGCCCCATGACGGTTCACCTGTACCTGCTTGCAAACGACGGCATCAACATGAACGCAGCCTACGGCACCGCGCTCTTGCTGATGGTGATCATTCTGGCCTTCAACCTGTTTGCGCGCTTCCTGTCGCGCAAGCGTCGCTAGTTAAGGAGTCCCATGTCCGTTTATCAGTCCGCTCCCACGCTGGAGCAAGCGGCCATTACGGCCAAGGATTTCAACTTTTGGTACGGTGACTTTCATGCGCTGACGGGGCTTGACCTCAACATCGCCAAAAACGCCATCACCGCCTTCATTGGCCCTTCGGGCTGCGGCAAGTCGACGTTTTTGCGCTGCATCAACCGCATGAATGATCTGATCGAGGGAACGCGCGTCGAGGGCACCATGACGCTCGACGGCAATGATATCTATGCCGAGGGCGTCGACCCGGTCGATCTCCGTCGTCGCGTGGGCATGATCTTTCAGCAGCCCAACCCGTTTCCCAAATCCATCTACGAGAATGTCGCCTTTGGCCCTCGTCTGCAGGGCGTGACTAGCAAAAGCGACCTCGATGACATCGTGGAAGAATCGCTCAAGCGCGCCAACCTCTGGAAAGAGGTATCCAATCAGCTCAACAAGGATGGTTTGGCGCTCTCGGGCGGTCAGCAGCAGCGTCTGTGCATCGCGCGCGTGCTTGCGGTGCAACCCGATGTTCTCCTGATGGACGAGCCCTGCTCCGCCATCGACCCCACGTCCGTCTCTAAGGTCGAGGATCTGATGGCCGAGCTGGCGCCCGAGATGACGATCATCATCGTCACGCATTCAATGCAGCAGGCAGCTCGTATCAGCGACTACACCGCATTCTTCTTGCAGGAAGTTGCCGGCGAGCCCGCCACGCTCATCGAGTATGGTCAAACCGACGCGATCTTCACCAGCCCGGTGGACTCGCGGACGGAAGACTATATCACCGGCCGCTTTGGCTGATCGGTGCGACTAGTCCCAAGCCGATCGGACCTGGTCCGGTGCGTATTCACTGTGCGGGCGGCATGACCGCACCCAACTGATTGGAGTGAACCATGCGCAAACTGTTTTCCCGTCAGCTCGTCGAGGCCCGTCACGAGATGCTGAGCATCTATGAGGCCGTCGATCTGGCCCTCCACGATGCCGTGAAGGCCTATGTGACCGACGACCGCAAGCTCGCCACCAAGACCAAGAAGCGCACGCTTTCGATTGACGCGCGCTGCGCCAACCTGGAGGCCGTCTGCTACAACCTGATCGCCACGCAGTCACCGGTCGCCTCCGACTTCCGCCTGCTTCAGACGATCATCTACGTCGACTTTAACCTGCAGCGCATGACCGATAAGGTCCGTCAGATCTGCCGTGCCACGCGTCATATGATCAAGGCCGACATCTCGCTGCCCAAGGAGCTTGTCGGCACGGTCGAGGCCGAGGCTGAGGCCGTCTACCAGGTGCTGGGCTCTTCGCTTTCTGCGCTCGTCACCAATGACATGTCCATCATCTGCAACCTGGCCGTCGAGGACGAGCCGGTGCACGCCGCCTACGAGAAGTTCTTCCGCACCTTTAACCGTATGGATACGGGTGACTTTATGGACGACGATAGCAACTATGACGACCTGCGCCGCGCCATCATGGTTTCGCGCTACCTCGATCGCATCGCTTCGATTTCCATCGATGCCGCTTGCCGTCTGACCTTCCTGTTGACTGGTCAGCGTATGAACGCCGGCGATATCGCCCGCACTGATGAGGACGAGCTCGAGAGCATGCGCGTGCCTTCGGGCGAGGGTGTTATCATGAGGCCCGCCGTCGACGCGCGCTACGTTGCCAAGGTGCCCGCCAACGAGGTCAGCGAGGGTCTTCGCTACCTGCTCGATCATCTTGAGGACGAGGACGATGGCGAGGACGACGAGGAGTAAGTAGCCCCGTTCGTCGAAAGATTGTAAATACCTAAGTGAGCGCGGCCTTGCACATGCGGGGCCGCGCTCTTGCGTTAGCATGGGACTACTTGTTTGGCTGTCAGCGGAGGCGATTGGCAATGGATAACTATTTGGATTTGATGCGCGCTCGCCGCGAGCAGATTCTGGAACGTTTTTATGCGGCGCTCGATCGCGCGGGCCGCCCCCACGACGCCGCGCGCCTCATTGCCGTGTCCAAGACCGTTGGTGTCGATGAGACTGTTGCTGCCATCCAGGCGGGGTATCGCCATTTTGCCGAGAACCGCCCGCAGGAGCTGGTTCGCAAGCTCACGGGTCTGGCGGAGCATCCGGAGCTGCCCGAGGTGCGCTTCGATATGATCGGCAACCTGCAGACCAATAAGATCAATGCGGTGCTGGGCTCAGCCGAGCTGATTCACTCGGTGGGTTCGCTGCATCTGGCACAGGCGATCTCGAGCCGTGCTGTCCGCAAGATTGAGGCAGGCGAGCTCGCCGGCCCCCAGCGTGTGCTCATCGAGGTCAATGTGAGTGGTGAGGAGTCGAAGGGAGGCTTTTCGCCCGATGAGATTCGCGCCGCCGCGGGTGAGCTTGCGGAACTTGAGGGAATTTGCGTACAGGGGCTTATGACTATGGCGCCCCGGGGGAATAAGGATGTGGCACGCCGCACCTTTGCGGGGCTTCGTGAGCTGAGGGATGAGCTGGAGGCTGCGCATCCCGATTTGAACCTGCCTGAGCTTTCCTGCGGCATGAGCGAGGACTTTGAGCCTGCCCTTGAGGAGGGCTCTACGCTCGTTCGCCTGGGCAGGGTAGTATTTAGCCCGGAGTTTGCAGTAAAATAAGGCTCTGAAGTGCGCACTGATTATCGGGGCGCCTGCACTAAACCGTGAGAGGACACAACCATGGGCTTCCTTGACGAGATTAAAAATAAGATGCACCTGGGCGGTCAGCAGGGTTACGACCAGGGTTATGGCCAGGACGACGACTACGGCTACGATGACGGCTATGACGATAGTTATCAGGGCAACGGCTACAGTGGTGCTTCGGGCGAGGGCTTCTACACCCAAGACGAGCCGAGCAACGGCCTGCTTGGTCAGACGCGCCGCGGTGAAGCTGAGTCGGTTGCCGTGTATACGCGCTCCGGCCAGCTGGTCGGCGATGACTCCCGCCATGCCACGACGTATAACCCGCCTTCGCGCTCGCAGGACAGTGTTGCGAGCGGTTATCGTCCTGGTGCCTATGACACGCCGTCGAGCTACGCCGAGAACACCCGCGCCCGTGCCGCCGCTGCACCCGCGCCTGCACCGAGCGATGCCTCGGCCTATGCGAGCAATATCATCAACGCCACGCCGCAGCTGCCGGCCTATGTCCTGCGCCCCGAGAGCTATGACGACGTGGAGACCGTGGTGCGCCGCGTTCGCACCAAGCAGCCTGTCGCACTGATTTTTGTGGGCGTACGCACCGAAGTTGCCAAGCGCGTCTTGGACTTCTCTTACGGCTTTGCCTGCGGTCTGGGTGCCACGGTCAAGGAGGTGGGCGACCGCGTGTTCATGGTGCTGCCCGCCGGTTGCGAGGTCAAAGATTCCGATCTCAAGAAGCTTCGTGCCGACGGCTACCTTAAGTAAAGACAAGACGAGGAGATTCCCATCAACATCTACACTATCGTCCAGCTGGTCAACACGCTGTTCAACTTCTATTCCACGCTCATTGTCGTCTACTGCTTTATGACGTGGATTCCCATGAAGCAGGGCGGTTTGCTTCAGGATATTGCTGCGGTGCTCGATAGCGTGTGCGGTCCGTGGCTCGGCCTGTTCCGTCGTTTCATCCCGCCGATGGGCGGTGTCGATTTTTCGCCGGTCGTTGCGATTATTGCGTTGCAGTTGGTGCAGAGGCTGGTTCTGCAGCTTCTTATAGGTATACTCGTATAGAACTGACTTAGTAACTTACGTCGGGCGTGTACGCCGAGGCGATGAAAAAGGAGACTTGTTATGGCTATTACCCCTGCAGACATCCAGGCTCAGACTTTCTCTGAGGCCAAGCGTGGCTACGATCCTGCCGAGGTCGACGTCTTCTTGGAGACGCTGTCCTCCGAGGTTGACGCTATGCTCGCTAAGATTGTCGACCTTAAGGGTCGTCTGACTGCTACCGAGCAGCAGCTTGCCGACGCACAGGCTCAGCTTGCCCAGGCTCAGGATGCCACCGCCCAGGCCGTTCCTGCCGCCCCCGTGGCTGCTCCCGCCCCTGACTTCTCCGCTCAGGAGCGCCAGATTTCCGCTGCCCTGATCGCTGCCCAGCAGACCGCTGAGACCATCGTCAACGATGCCAACGAGAACGCTGAGCGTATCCGCAACGAGGCTGACGCCAAGGCCCGCGAGGTTATCCGCCAGGCTCTGACCGAGAAGCAGGCCGAGCTCGAGGAAATCGACCGTCTGAAGGCTTCCCGCGAGGAGTTCAAGGCCGAGTACCTCAAGCTCATCCAGCACTTTATGGATGATGCCCAGAACTCCTTCCCGGCCGACCTCATGGCCTCCACGCCGGTCGGTTCTGCCGCTTCTCCTGCGGTGACTGTTCCCGCCGAGCCGCTGCCCGTCGCTGACCCGGTTGTCCCCGTGGCCGATCCCTTCGCCCCGATCGACAACTTTGCCGCCGACGACCTGGACTAACATTCGTCCTGCAATTTAGTGCCTAGAAAGGACCCGCAGCTTGCGGGTCCTTTTTTATGACTGTGCGGGGCGCGCAACATAAAAAACCGAGCCCTGCACATGGTGCGCAGAACTCGGCAAATGGGTGAGCGGTAAAAGGTAGGTTTTAGGGCATGTGCCAAAAATTACTTGAGAAGGAAGTTGGGGAGGGGAATGGTGCGGGCCTCGCGATGCTCGGGATCGGCGATGTGGTCGGCGGGATAGCCACAGACGAGCATGTGATAGGGATAGACGCCCTTGGGCAGATTGAACTGCTCCTCTGCCACCTCAGGCTTAAAATGGCATACCCAGCACGTTCCCAGGCCCTGCTCGGTGGCCTCCATCATCATCTGATCACACACGATGGACGTATCGATTTCACTGGAATTCATCTGGTCATACGGGCGCACCCAAGCATCATCGGTAACGCTGCAAATAAGGAAGACAAGCGGAGCCCCAAAGATGGACCCATCACGAGCAAACCGAGGCTGACAAGCAGCAGCCTTCTCCAACAGCTCAGGCGTATCCAGCACCATCACACGGGCTGGATGATTATTACAAGCAGAAGGAGCAATCCGCCCCGCCTCAACAATGGCATCCACTACCGACTGCTCAACAGGACGGTCCTCAAAAGAACGACAAGAATACCGACCACGAGCCAGATCCAAATAAGACATACAAGCCCTCCAACAATTAAAAATCAAACAAACCCAAAGTAACCCAAACAGTACCCAAAACAGCAATCAGCCAAACGCTCATCAAGGGCCAAAGTGTCCGAACGGACACCAAAGGTCCCTTCAGCCAAACCCCCATCGCGCTAAATCTATCAGCCAAAGTTCCCAATGGTGGTGCATAAGGGAGCGGGCCCGGCCACTAATAACCTTTTGAACGACTCTGCTTGCAGCCGGAGTGAAAAAGGTTATTAGTGGCCGGGCCCGCGACCGGTGGGACATGTACCCCCAATTAACTGTTCTTCATGACAATCGAATCCACGACATCGGCTACATTCTCGCAGCAGTCGGCGCAGTACTCCAGGAAGGCGTACACGTCACGCCAGGCGATAACCTCGAGCGGGTCCTTGCCGTTAACGTGCAGGTTACGCATGGCGTTGATATAGAGCTCGTCGGCCTCGGACTCGATGGTGTTGATCTGGATGACGAGTTCGCGCAGGGTCTTGGACTTGCGGTAGTTGGGAAGCTCGACCATAAGGTCCTTCATGGCGCGGCAGGCGTCGGTCACCTTGTGAGCGATGACGATGGCATCGGGGTGGATGCTCTGGATGTTGGTGAAGTAGACGCGCTGCACGACGCCCTCGATGCGGTCGAGCACGGTGTCGAGCGAGCAGCTCATCAGGTCCAGATCCTCGCGCTCAAGCGGGGTGATAAAGGCGGTGAGCAGGGCGTCCTCAAGCTCATGGTGCTTCTTGTCGGCCGCATGCTCGATCGCATGCATCTTGTCGAGCATATCGTGAATCTTTGCGGGATCGAAGTTCTCAAAAATCTTGGTAAGCAGCTCGGCGGCCTGGACGGCGAGGTCGGCGCAGGCGACGTAGTTGTCAAAGTAGAACGAATCGGGTTTCTTTGCCATGAGTGGGTCCTTTCGAGGCGAAGACGGGTGGGCGAGGTGTTACGGTCCGGATGGACGTTCGGTTTGACTAGATGAACATCATGAACAGCTTGGCCATGACAAAGCTGATGAGTCCGCAGGCGGGGAAGGTGAAGAACCAGGTGAACATCATGTCCTTGACGACGCCGAAGTTGATGGCCGAGAGGCGTTTGACGGCACCGACGCCCATGATGGCGCAGGTCTTGATGTGCGTGGAGGACACGGGGATGCCGGTAAGGGTGGCAAGCAGCAGGTTCGCGGCGCCCGCCAGGTCGGCGGAGAAGCCCTGGTACTTTTCGAGCTTGACCATGCTCTGGCCAACGGACTTGATGATGCGCTCGCCGCCCACGCTGGTGCCGATGCCCATGGTGGCCGAGCATAGCAGCATAATCCAGATGGGGATGCCGGCATCGCCGACGCTCGTCTGGCCGCTGGCAAAGGCCACGCCTAAAAAGAGCACGCCGATGAACTTCTGTCCATCCTGCGCGCCGTGCATAAAGCTCATGGCCGCAGCGCTCGCGATCTGAGCGTATTTAAAGAAGACATTGGCACGTCGCCTGTTGGCGGCGGCGAAAAGAATCGAGACGAGCTTGCACAGGACCCAGCCCATGACAAAGCCCAGACCGATGGAGAGCGCCAGGCCGTAGATGACCTTCATCCACTCGTGGACGTTGACGCTGCTCGCACCGCCGAGGGCGATGGCGGCACCGGTCAGGCCGGCGATAAGGCTGTGGCTTTGCGAGGTGGGGATGCCAAAACGCGACGCTGTGGCGCCGTAGACGACGATGGAGAACAGCGCCGCGCACAGACAGGCGAGCGCCATGGTGCTGTTTCCGCCAAAGTCGACAATATGGGAGATGGTGTTGGCGACGCTCGCGTTAAAGTGCGTCATGATGAGCACGCCAAGGAAGTTGAATGCGGCACTCATGAGAATAGCGGCGCGGGCGGGCATGCAACGCGTAGTGACGCAGGTCGCGATGGCGTTGGGTGCGTCGGTCCATCCATTGACGAAGATGGCGCCGAGCGCGAGGATCACGGTGACGGCAAGGACTGGGTTCGACACAAGTTGGCCGAGGAAGGTTGAGAACGTTACGTCCATATATGGGCTTTCTCGAAGTTTGCAGGCACGTTACAGAAACATGATAAATCGTATCACCTCCTGCGGGTTTCTTTACCGAGTTCTGATGGGAGCAGTGAATTTTTTGGCACTAAAATTGAATATTATCCCTGTTGACCGCGGGTGTTCTTTTTGCTAACACGCCATGCGGACACATGCGATCGCTCCGACACCCCAAAACCACAGCCTGTTCGCTTTACAACATGCAAACATGCGTTCGATAATAGGAGGCATGGAATATCGACAGACAGATGGCAAAACTCGGCGCGTGCACAAGCAGTATGTGGACGTCGTGGCTCGCATCCTCGCGGGCGGACAGGTCGTGCCGGTCACCGTCTGCTGGGTCGACGGTCGTTGCTTTACGATTGACGAGATTGTCTCGACCACTGGGTTTGGCCTGACGGTTCACGGCATTCGTACGGCAACCTATAAGGTGCGTTTTGGCGGGCACGCGACCGAGTTGTATCTGGAGGACCAGACGCGCGAGCGGGCGGACGGCTCGCAGGCACACGTGATGCGTTGGTGGGTTTGGGCGTTTGATCGTACGCTTGAGGGCGAGCGCCGCAGGTAAGAACGCGTGGCGTTCGGGTACAATGGCAGGAAACTTGTCAGCTACGGCGCCGTCGCGGTGCTTTTTGAAAGGACGAAATTATGAACGATATCCAGGGCTATCAGAATGGCCCCATCGAGACCGGCGCAAGCCGTGCCAAGGAGATGTCGCCGCGCGCGTACAACCTTGTCATGTCTGCTCTGATCTTTTTGGGCTTTTGCGCCATGGGCGCCGGTGCTTACTTTACGAGCACCATGTCGTTTGCGCGCATGATGATGAGCGGCGCCGCTTTGCCGCTGGTCTTTGGCTCATTTATTTTGACCATCGTCGGCATGGTCATGATGTCGGCTGCTGCCAGCAAACAGTCCGTGGGCCTGTCACTCGTGGGCTACGTGGTCTTTGCGAGCACCTTTGGCCTGACGGCGTCGTTTGGTCTTGCCAACTACGACCTGCCTACCATTAACACCGCCTTTATCGCCACGGCCGCCATCACCTTTGTCTTTGGTGCGCTGGGCGTGACCTTCCCCAAGTTCTTCCAGCGTGTGTATGGCATTGGTTTTGGCATCCTGCTTGCCACGATTCTGGTCGAGATCGTGCTGATGTTCATGGGCGTTTCGCAGTCCATCACCGACCTGATCGTGATCGTGGTGTTCGCCGGCTTCATCGGCTACGACACCTATGTGGCAACGACGGTGCCGCCCACGCTGCCCAACGCCGTGCTCATGGCATCCAACCTGTTCGTGGACATCATCAACGTGTTCCTGCGCATTCTGAACATCCTCGGCCGTCGCGACTAGCGCGGGGGATTGCAGCGTTTCTTGTCGGACGCGGTAAAACGATGTGAAAGGCGGTCCTTCGGGGCCGTCTTTTTTGTACGCGGCGGGGTATCATGGATGGGAAAAGCCGATAGCGGCAGCGACAGGAAAGGTGGCCACGTATGGCAGACGTCGACAACAGGAACCGTAACCGCAGGTCCAACCGAGCGGGTCAGCCCAATCCCAAGCGCGAGGCCCGTGCCAAGGCCGCCGAGCGTCACGTGGCAACTGTGTCCGAAGCGTGCGCCAAGGATATCGAGCGTTCGCTTGCCGGTGTTCGCGAGTTTGACGGTATGCCTGCCGGCTTTGTCGCGGCGATGAAGACCAAGGTTCAGAGTGCTGTGGCCGCCGAAGAGCAGGTCGCCGAGGACGTCGAGAACGCGGAGACTGCCGAGGTCGAGGCGGCGCCCGAGACCGAGGCGGCGCCCGAGCCCGTCGAGGAGCCTGCCGAGGAAATCGCCAAAGCTGAGTCCGCGCCTGCTGAGGAGCCCGCTCCGGTCCTGCCCGAGGTCACTGTGCTTGATGCCTCCGCCACGCAGGCAATCCTCGATAACGGTCGCGGCTATGCGCAGTTCTGCGACATGGCCGTGCTCGCCTTTGCCTCGTTTACCAATCCGGGCGGTGGATATATTCAGGGTTATCTGGGCCAGGAGGCCACGCTGTGCGCCGATTCGTATCTGTACAACGTTCTCGATAAGCAGCGTAAGTGGTACGGCGAGAACCGTCGCCGCAACATCAACTGCGAGCTCTATCGTAACCGCGCCCTGGTGGTGCCTGCGGTGCGCTTCGACCGCAACCACGTGCATGCATACGCCGACGTGATCGTGGCCGCCGCGCCCAACGTTAGGCGCGCCCGCCAGGAGTATCGCGTGAGCGACGATGCTCTGCTGGATGCCCTGCGCGACCGCATTCGCTTTGTGCTCGCCATCTGCGATGAGCTTGGTCGCGAGAAGCTCGTGCTGGGTGCTTGGGGCTGCGACAACAACGGCTTTGATGCCGAGGCCGTGGCCGAGCTCTTCCGCAAGGAGCTCGCGTCGGGCGACTTCAAGGTCAAGCAGGTCTTCTTTGCCGTGCCCTCTACGCGCTGGGACGAGGACTTCGCCAAGTTCGAGCACGTGCTGGCAAACTTCCCCGAGCGCAACGAGGAGTCCTATGCTCAGGTTGCCGCCCGCACCGCAGCCGCCCGTGCCGCCGAGCAGGCTCAGGCCGCTGCCGAGGATGACGAGGATGACGACGACTGGCGCAAGTACCTGTAAACGATGCGCGTGATGCGATATACCGAGCCGACGGGAGAGGCTGCTCCTGTCGGCTTTTTATTGAGTGGGGAGCTTACGATGAAAAACGTTCTGTGCTTTGGTGACAGCAACACCTATGGTTACGATCCGGCGGGCATGCGCGACGGTACCGCGGTGCGCTATGCGCAAGATGTGCGCTGGTGTGGCGTGGCCCAACGTGATTTAGGCGAGGGCTGGCATATAATTGAGGAAGGCCTCAACGGCCGCACGACGGTACGCGACGACATGTGCCATCTGGACACCAATCTTAACGGCATCCGCGCGCTGCCGATGCTGCTCGAGGCTCATAAGCCGCTGGATGCGATCGTTATTATGCTGGGAACTAACGATTGCAAGACGGTCTTTAACGTGACAGCTTCCGATATCGCCCGTGGTGCCATGGCGCTGATTCGCGCCGTCCGCGCGTTTCCGTGGACCGACGCTGCGCCTTGTCCGCGCATCCTGCTGATGGCTCCTATCAAGATTAAGCCGCAGATCGCCGATGTGTATATGACCGACTTTGACAATCATTCCGTTGAGGCATCTGAGCATTTTGGCGAGTACTATGCGCACGTGGCCGAGCAGTTTGGCTGCGACTTTTTGAATGCCGCCGAGTTTGCCGAGCCGGGCGATATCGACTATCTGCATATGATGCCCGAAAGCCACGAGAGCTTGGGACATGCCGTGGCAGCCAAGCTCCAAGAGATGCTCGGTGAGTAGCGCGACCCCAAGCCACCGCAAAGGGGACAGGCACCTTTGTGGTGGTTTTGCCCGGGTAAACGAACGGATTGGCTGCCATATGGGCATGGACGAGCTCATCGACCTCTTTGCCGAGGGCGATGAGCTCGTCTCCAATACCGCTTTTGAGGATTTGGATCTTGCCTACGACGTGGCGAACGGCGCGACCTTCGATGGCGTTGTGTTCCGATCTTGCGAGTTCGATAGCGTTGACTGGAGCGGCTCGACGTTTCGCGACGTGGTGTTTCGCGGTTGCCGCTTTATCCGCTGCAACATGGAAGGCTGCTGGCTCAGCCGCTGTGACTTCGTTGACTGCTCGGCACCGGGACTCAACTTGCTCAAGGCGCGCCTGTCGAGCGTGTCGTTTGGATCGTGCGATTTGAGCTATGCGAACCTTTCGGAGGGACGCATTGGCCCTATGACAGCATGCGATACACGTCTGAGAGAGGCTGCGTTTCAGGGTGCCAAGCTGGGTCAGATACGCCTGGATGGCTGTGACCTGACGCGTGTTGATGTGTTCAAGACGTCGCTTTCCGGCGTTGATGTGTCGCGCTGTACATTTGCAGCGCCCGTTGTTTCGGGCGATTACCATGAGTTGCGTGGCTTGACGGTCAATGCCGAGCAGGCGCTGGCACTCTCGGGTTTGTTGGGAATTCAACTCGCCGACGAATAGGCGCTCTGGTCCTTTGCTCGACCGCTATCTAAAATCAAACCGTCGCAACATTTAATGATTTTTTGCGTTTGCACGATTTTCATCGAATGTTGCGACGGTTTTTGGTGCAAGGTAGCCTGTCTCTTTTTGGCAGGTTACTGGCTATTTAGTACTGCCACTATTAACCGCGTCCGTTTTACCTGCGGGTTTGTTGGGAAATATCCCAATTTATCCCAAGTGCGTCGCAAACGGAACGCGCCACCTGCTCGCGGGAGGGGCGAATATAATGTCGCCCCGACACGCCCGGCAGGGAGTGGCCCATGAGCATTTCCATGAGGTCCCAGGGCATGTGCAGCTCCATCTCGCAGATGGTTCGCCATGAGTTGCGGAGGTTCGACCATGGGATGTGCTCGATGCCCTCGGCCTCGCACCACTTCTTCCATCTATGATTGCACATCCCTCGGTTCATGGGCAGTCCGTCCCCGCGATCTGCTAGCCACTCGGAGCCTGCCGCGCAGCGCTCGTCTGCAATTTCGAGCAGGCGCCCAGCGGCATCCGGCAGCACCACGACTGTGCGTATGGACTTCCGCGTCTTGAGTACGCCGTCCGTCGTGGGCTCGATGCCCGCTTGCTCCATCTGGCGCACGAGGTCGACCGTCGCGAGCGTCGTGGATTCCGTCGCGAACGGCAGAACCTCGTCGGTGCGGATGCCCAGCGATTCGCCCGAGCGACACGATCCAAAGCACGCCATGATGAACGGCGCCTCGAGCGAGGTCCCGTGTAGCCGCCCCAGAATGTCCTTTGCCTCGGCGAGCGTGTACAGGCGCTTGGAGCGCTCGCGCGTCTTGCGCGTGGGCATGGTGTATTTCACGGTGGCGGCAAACGGGTCGATGGGCAGCACGACAAAGCCCGAGACAGTGCCATAAATCTTGCGCAGGGTGAGTAGGGCAGTGTCTGCCGTCGCTGCGGGGAGAGTCAGGAGCCATTCCTGCAGGTGCACGGGGCGCAGCTGGTCGACCGGCATCGAGCCCCACGTGGGGCCGACATAGTTCGCCCACGACCTTGTGACGAGGTTGCGGGTGTTCGGCGCGAGCGTGCCGGCGGTCACCTGCGCCGCCATGGTCGGCTCGAGCCATGTGTCGTACGCCTGGGCGATAGTCGGCACCGGCTTGTCATCGGCACGCTCGACGTGGATACGGTCGAGTTCGCTGCACGCCTCGCGATAAGTGCCGTATACCGTCTTGGTTTTACGTTTGCGTCCGCACGGCGTGTTCTCCTGCCATCGGAGGATGTATTTCTTGCCACGCTTGACCTCGGTGATTGAGCCCCACGCGCGGCGCCTCTGCTTGCGTGTCATATAATGTCCCTAGGTTGCCCAGAGCTATCTCCGTGTTACTCCGGCATCCTTGTTGTCACCCCACCGCGCCAAGGTTCCAGCCGTGCGCGGTGGGGTTTCTTTTTTTGCTGCCGTTAGTCCATCTTTTATGACGGACTAACGGCTACGCGACCGCGCGGCGCTTGGGCCTGCCCGAGCGTGGCGTGTCGATCAGGCGCGCCGCTATGCTCTCCACGGTCACGTAGGTGCGGCGGCCCTTGCGGTAGCCCGTAAGGATCCCCGAGTCGAGCATGTGGGTGATCCTGCCGGGGGAGACGGAGAGCCTGCGCGCGGCTTCGGCCGCCGAGACCGTCTCGCCCTCCACGATGTACCCCTCGTCCGTGGAGAAGGCGACCATCATGGAGAGCCCGCCGTCTGCGGGCTCGATGAACTCGGGCTCAGGCACGGCAAGACCGTCCTTTACGAGTGCGGCCACGTAGGTGCTCGCCGCGTCCACGGACTGCTCGGCGGCATCGGCAATCGTGTCGCCGCAGGTGAAGCATCCCGGCAGTGAGGGAAACTCCACGTCGTAGCCGCCGTCCTCGTCGGGTGTGAGCACCGCCTGGTAAACGTATGTCTTCATATCTTTCGACCCCCAAGGGGGCGGGGCTAGAGCCACCCCGCCGTCTTAGCTATCTTCCGGTACGTCCCTATCGGTATCTCCTTCTTGGAGGTGGGCACGCTGATCTGGACCCCGTCCTTTCGCGCGACCACATGGCTGCCCTTGCCGGTGTAGAGCGTCCAACCCTCCTTCTTGAACCGCTTGAGCACCTGCGCGGGCTCCTGCTCCTTGGGCATCTCTCCTCCTTTCGACAATTTAATTATAAACAGTTGATAGTTATCAATCAAGTAAACTAGCAAGTATTTATAGTTTTATACTGCCCACACGGAGCCGCCAAGAGCGCCGCGCGGGGTTTCTTTATGTCTTGAGCTGTCAAAGAATCTTTGACAGCTGGGGTACCCGCTTGGGTTTTTCCGGAAAAACCTGAAAAACCCTGCCGCGCCGAGGGCCATAATCGTGATGGACACCATCTACGCTCCCGGAGGTACCCATGGCTCGCTACAGCGTCGGCGCATATACGTACGAGGACGATTCCTGCGACACGATGATCTACGACGGGCTCACGGGCATTCCGCTGAGCCTTGGGTACGAGCTCGTGTCGCAGGAGCGCGGAGACACCGTGAAGGTCGTCGCCCTGGGAGTGAAGGACGACGCTGCGGGCCCCGTACCGTTTGCAACGCTCAAGCCGTGCGCGTACTCCCTGGCATCCGAGTACGACGTTCGTGCCGTGAGGTGCCCGCAGACCGGTCAATGGGTCCTCATCGGGTACATGGGCGTCTAGAGGAAGCTCGCGATCTTCCCGTCTACAGCTAGAATGGTTCATAAAAGGTTCCCTCCCAGCGATACGTGCCCCCGGGCTCTTCGCTTGGCGATAGTTGGGAAGGTCGGATAGGGCGTGCCTCCGGGTGCGCCCTATCCTTTTAACGCAGCTGCTTTCGCCTTTTAGATTACGGCTACGCCCCATTTGTACTCCTAAATGAAATAGGCGGCCGCCCGTTGGGACAGCCGCCTTTCTATTGGACGCGGGCCCCGTGGGGTCCCCGCGTCAATACCGCTGTCCAAGTTATCGTTTGCCCCCGGTACGGTCAAGCAGCCGGCCATTTTCGTGACGTTACGAAAACGGGGGAACAGCTGGCGCCTACGCACCGAGGAGCGCCGCGAGGGTGCCGATCGCCTTGGCCACCTTGGGGACGAGCCCCGCGGCCTTGGATGCGAGGTCGAGCGCGTCCTTTGCCTTCTCGGCGAACCCTCCCTCGTCCTTTTCCTCGGCGGCGAACCGCAGGTCGGCGAGGGCGAGCTTCACGGCGGCGAGGTCCTCGGGTGACAGGCCCTGGCTGTTCGATATCTGCCTGATCGTCTGGTTGAAGTCGACCGTGACGGTCGCCTCGACGGTGGCGGTCGCCCTCGCCTCTATCTGGTCGGCGGTCGCCTTGGACATCATGTACTCGTACTCCATGCGGTCCCTGTGCGCGAGCAGCAGGTCGCGGATCGTCTCGATGGACGTGATGTCGATCATGCCGGGGCTTACGCCGGCCATCACCTTGGTCCCGGTCTCGCGCTCAATGATATTTCCGAATGTCGTCATGTACCTGGCCACCACCTTCTGCCTGAGACCGGGCGGGTCGCTCTCGATGACCTCGTCGCACAGGTTCACCAGGCGGTCGATTGAATCGTACATTCCCATGTTATCTGCCAATCTCTCCGGTGATTCCGTTGAATGGCTACGCGGACCTTACTTGATCCGCTTCCAGCCCTTCGATTTCAGGCGCTGCAGCCTGATTTTGGGACAGCTCGGCCTGGTCGCGTGCCGTCTCCAGGATCTTCGAGCGCCTCTTCTCGGTGCTCTGCCGGTAGCAGGCGATCAGCTCGCCCTCCGCGCCCGTCGGCGTCGCCGGCCTGTCCTCGGGATGCTCCTCGTACCATCCGAGGAGGTCGTTGGGGTCGGTGTTGAATACTTCGCAGAGCGCACCTACGAGCTCTGCGTTCGGATAGCTCTCCTCGCGCTCCCAGGACTGAATAGTTCGGAATGACTTGCCGACTTTTTGTGCAAGCTCCTTTTGGTTTAGCCCCAGGGCTTCTCGGCGCTCTCTTAGACGAAGGTCCATCCTCGCTCCTTTCTTTAGGATAAGTGAATAGTAAACAAAAAATGTCTTTACGCAAAAAAATGTTGCTTATTCGATTGACAGGGACATAAGCGGTTCGTCGTTTGATTCAACAGACAGAACAACGTCTCTAAGGAGGAACGAATGGATTTCAGTAAGGAGCTGGTGGGGAGTATCCGCGCCGTACGCGCCCGAGCTGACCTTTCTCAGGCTGAGGTCGCTTCCAAGGTCGGAGTGAACGTCAGCACCTTCGCGAAGTACGAGAGCGGCGATTACATTCCCGGAGCCGACAAACTCTTGGCTATTTCGCAGGTTCTTGGTTGTCCGCCCAACGACCTGATGGGCTGGAACACGGACGATGCCGCCTAGAACATGGAGGAAGAGATGGAATGTCACGAGAGGGATGTTGGGTTTCGCGGGTTCCGGTCTCGGGGGCGGTTCGGTGCGCAACCCTCGCCGCCTCCCTAGCCGGGTCGTTATCCGCCATCCTGCACGGTTATCAGACCAGATCCCGCCCGGATTTCCCCGTGCCTGCCCTATATCCCATTTATGACTGCCAATCGGGAGAGGGACTGGAGAGCTTCGGCGGGACTTTCGGTAGCCCGCGGTCTGGCTGCCTCGCCGCGCGTCGTTGCGCCGACGCCTTCGGCTCGGGCTTTTCCGGCTTCCGTATGCCGGGCGGGGCCCTACTTTACGGCGGCCCGCGTCCTCAAAACTGCCTTCAAGGAGATGGCTCCCTTCCGTCGGTTGACAGGACGCTTGGATTTTACCACCTCCCTTTGCGTAAAGGGATGAACGCAAATGAGTTTACGGGTTTGTGAGGACATGGAGATGAATGAGATCAGACGGCTCCGCAAGAAGGCGGGACTCTCGCAGTTCAAGCTCGCGGTGAAGGCGGGCGTGACCGAGACGACGGTGCGGAACTGGGAGCGCCGGGGGATAGCCGACGCGAAGTACGGGGCGGCCAAGCGGCTCGCGAGGGCGCTGGGCGTGCCCATGGAGGATCTGGAGGAAGAGGAATGACAGGCAAGAGCTACGAGCTGCCCCACGTCGTCACGACGCTGGGTGGCATGGTCACGTGGGCGGACGAGGACCTCGTGTGGCACACGGAGGTGTTCGAGTTCCTGGCGGACGCGCGCGACACGTTCCGCGAGCACGTCCAGGCCGGCGACGTCGCCTACCTCGCACGCATGGTGGAACTCGACCGCAGGCAGGTGTGCGACCCGGTGGCCTGCGACGTCATGGAGATCGACCCCTCGCCGGGCGAGTGGCCGTTCGGCCGCGGTCGCGAATGACCCGGGCGCTGCTGGCCTCGGCCGTCGTGATGGATGCCGCGGGGTGGATGTGCGCCGCGCAGGGGGCCTACGGCCTGGCGCGTGGCTGCTTCGCCGCCGCGCTGCCGTTCATCGCGGCGTGGGCGCTCTCCTCGCTCCGGGGGTGAGGCCCCTTCCCCGAGGCGGCACCGGTCCCGGCGGGCTCCGATAACCATCCGCCGGGCGTTCCAGCCGGTGCCGTGCCGGGGGAGGGTCCGCCCTACACCCGACCCAAAAAAAGAGCCTCCCGCAGCGCTGGAACCGTACGCGGGAGGCCGACCTGAAAGGAGGTCATCTATGGATGATACCAGTAAGAAGCCCCAGACGTTCCGAGCACTTGCCGCCGAGCTCAAGTTGCCGCGCAAGCTGCTGTACACGCTCGACGAGGTGTCGCGCGTGCTGGGGGTGCCCTACAACACCCTTCGAGACGAATGCAACGCGCGCAGGCTCACCTACTGCCTGCCCGACGGCCGCTGCCGCGGCTACCTGGTGCGCCCCGAGTGGGTCGACGAGTGGATCGAGGAGGGAACCCATGAGCGAGATTCTTTTGCTGCTTAGCGACCGGGTGTCGGCCTGGTGGGGGACGTTGTCCGAGCGGACGCAGAGCGTCGTGTGCGCCGTGGCGCTCATCGCGCTCATCGCCATCGGTGGCGCCATCGAGGGGACCGCCCCGAGCGGGATGTACTACTAGGAGGAATGACATGCAATTCGAGAAGAGGCAGGTTCGTCTGGGCGACATCAGGCCCAGCGAGCAGAACCCGCGCGAGGACTTCGGCGACATCGGCGCCCTGGCCCGCAGCATCGAGGCGACCGGCGGTGAGCCGCTGAACCCGCCCGTGGTGGTGGCGGACGGCAACGTGTTCCGTATCGTCGACGGCGAGCGCCGCTACCGCGCGCTGTCGTCGCTCTACGGCGAGGACCGCGAGGTCTCCGCGCTGGTGGCGGAGAGCATGGACGAGGCAAACGAGCTCGTGGCCATGCTCGCCACCGACGACAAGCGCCAGCTGACCGAGGCGGAGCGCGCCCGCGGCGTGCAGCAGATGCTCGTGCTGGGCGTCGACGAGCAGCGCATCGAGCGCGCGAGCCGCGCCACCGCCGGGCAGATCCGCGCCGCGCGCAAACTGCGCGGGAGCATCGAGGGCCGCCAGGTGACGCTCGACCAGCTCGAGGCCGCGAGCGCCTTCGACGACGAGAAGGACGTCGAGGCCGTGCTGGCCGCCGGTGACGGTTGGGCGGGCAAGGCCGACAGCATCCGCCGCCGCGTCGAGCGCGAGGAGGCCAAGGCCGAGGACTACGACGCGTTCGGCGACGCGGGCATCCCGGTGGTGAAGGAGCGGCCGGAGGGTTTCAACTACACGGACTGGGCCAACGTCGGCCTCGCCGCCCAGAAACTCGAGGGGAAGGAGTTCGCCGCCGGCACCGTTGCCGTGTGGAAGGACAACTACTGGGACCTCTACGAGCCGGATGACGGCTCGGGCGCGGAACCCGAGAAGACCGAGGAGGAGATCCGAGCCGAGCAGGAGGCCGAGCGCGAGGAAGCCGCGCTAAAGGACCTGTACAGGCGCATGGTCGGCTTCATCACGTCCGGCGCGTTCACCATGCCCGATGACCTCAAGCGCATCGTGCGCGAGGCCCGCGTGGAGCCGGTCGTGGTTTCCGATGCAATAGGCGGCGACTTCTGCTCCCTCGGCGGCGGCGAGCGCATCGCCAGCGCCCGCAGGGAGTTCATGGCGCGCCTCGGCCCCTCCGGCCCCAGCGAGTACGAGGCCGGCTTCCGCCTCATGGCGGCGGCCAGGGACATGGTCCGGCTCAACAGCAGCTATAGCGGCGACGATGCCGAGGGCTGGCTCGAGCACTGGGAGCTGTTCCGCTCGGCGGGCTTCGAGGCCGGCGGGGACGACGAGTGGCTTTTGGCAAGGGTGCAGGAGAGCGCCAAGGAGGAGGAGAAGGATGAGTAGCAAGAAGCTGAAGGTGACGATTGAGCGCGAGAACGTCGAACCAGTGGAGTTCGAGGCGGATGCGCTCTTCTGCGCCGGAGACACCGATGACGGCGTGTTGTTTTTTGCAGGTGGCTGCATGACCCAGACCATCGTCCTCGACATCATGCGGTGCTTCGTCAGCGAGGTGGTCAGGGACATGGTCAAGCTCGGTATCGATGAGACCGAGGCCAGGGGCCAGGTCATGCTCGCGGCGGTAAGCCCATCCGACGCCAGTGAGCTGCTCCTGGACATCAATCTCGATGACCGCGACAAGATCGCGCACATCGCCAAGGAGCTTGCCGCCAGTGACCTCTCCTAGCGAGCGCCGGGCGGTCGTGCAGCGCGGGGCGGATGGCCGCTGGTTCGCCCGCCCCTACATGGGCACCGACCGCGTGACCGGCAGGCGGATCAGGCCGTACAGGTCGTGGGACGCGGAGCTGACGCGCGAGCAGGCCCAGGCCGAGTGCGACAGGTGGGCGGCCACGTTCGACCCGTCGTCGGCCCGGGACAGCTCCAAGCGCCTGTCCTCGATGCTCGAGACGTACATCTCCGACCCCGTCAACGGCCTGTCCGACAACTCGGTGGCCACGTACCGCAGCGTCGTCAGGACGATGGTGGAGCCGACCATCGGCCGCCTGCCCTACGACCAGTTGGAGCCCTGGGACGTGTCGGCGGCGTACCGCATGCTGCTCGCGCCAAGGACGGGCAAGGGCGTGAAACCCAAGACGCTGCTCAAGATGCACGCGCTGCTGAAGGGCGCCTACCGCTCGTGGCGTCCGGCGCTGGGGCGCGACATCATGCTCGACGTCCCCGCGCCCTCGCCCGACCCCGTCGAGCCCTTCGCGCTCTCCGAGTGCGACACCGACGAGCTGTCCCGCGCGCTGGTCTCCGCCATGTCCTCGCGATCCGCCTCGGGTGCAAACATCTCGCGGCGCACCGAGGCCATGGCGGCCTACCTCGCCCTCAACACGGGGCTGCGCTGCGGGGAGGTCTGCGGTCTGCAGCGGCGCGACTGGCGCCGGGCGCTGCACGACCTTCACGTGGTGGGGCAGGCGGTCGAGAAGCCCGAGCTGCACCGGCAGGCCTACACCAAGGGCAGGCACGTGCGCAACGTGTCGCTCGCCCCGGCGGTGGAGGCCCAGCTGCAGCGCCACCTGGAGTGGCAGGACACGTGGCTCGCGCGCAAGGGCCCGGCGGCTCTGGTGGTGACCTTCGGGCCCGCCGGCGCCCTGGCGCGACCGTCCACCGTGACGAGCCGCTTCAAGTCGCTCGCGAGGGACCTGGGGCTGCCCGAGGAGACGGTCTTCCACTCTCTGAGGCACACCCATGCCACCTGGCTGCTCATGCACGGCTTCGACATGCGAACGGTGCAGGAGCGCCTGGGGCATGCCGACGTCAAGACGACGCTCGGCACCTACGGCTCGGTCATGCCGGGCCGAGACCAGGCCGCCGCCGCGGCCTTTACCGATTCGATCTGCGGAGGTGATACGGATGACGATACTTGATTCCCTCGTGGAGGGCGCCCTGTGCCTCGGCAACAGGCGCGAGAGCAACGAGCTGCTCGGCATGATGGTGCGCTACCTCGTGACCGGCGAGGCGCCCGAGCCGCGCACCGACGCCCAGAGGATGGCCATCACGCTGATCATGCCGGTCCTCGAGAACAGCCGCGCCAGGGCGGAGGCCGGAAGGAAGGGCGGGCTGAGCCGTGGCGGCGCCGCAAGCGAAGCCGAAAGCAAAACGGAAAGCAAATGCGCAAGCAAAACGGTAAGCAAAGCCGAAAGCAAACGGACAAGCAAAGCGGTAAGCAAACGCGCAAGCGAAGAGGAAGAGGAAGAGGAAGAGGAGTTAGGAGTCTGGATTAACCCCTCAGATTGTGAAAACGAAGGGGGTGTTGGCGCCGAGTTCGTCCCGCCGACCCTCGGGGATGTCGAGTCGTACTTCGCGGCGAACTGCCTGCGCGGCAGCGCCCGGAAGTTCTACGACTACTACGAGGCCAACGGCTGGACCAGGCAGGGCTTCCCCATCGCGAAGTGGGAGCCGGTCGCCCGCAGCTGGTCCGACCGCGAGCGCGGCTACGACGCCGAGCGCAAGGCCCGCGGGGGCCAGACCTCGCAGGAGGTCGAGCGCGCGGCGGTGTGGCAGCCGGCCGAGACCGAGGACGACGTCATCGCCGCCCTGGAGCGGGAGCTGGGTGAGGCGTCGTGATCACCCTCAAGGAGATGCTCGACGGCTTCGACCCCGCAGCCGGCCGGCCGCTCGACGTGACGCGGATCTACATGGCCAACGTCATCAGCGCCGACGAGGGCGCGCGCCTGGCCAAGAAGCAGAAGCTCGACGAGTACCGCGCCCGCAAGCGCGCCAAGGAGGACCTGCGCATGGACATCGCCGCCATCGCGAGGGGCGAGGAGCCGAGCTGGAGGTATGCCAAAGGTGTGCCAACGGCGGCGGGGCAGCTGGGCCAGCAGGCGATGGGGTTCCCGCCGCTAGAGGGCGGAAACGGGGCCGGCGGGAAAGTCCCGCGGGCAAAGAACACCTAATTCTTTTGAGATTGGAGAGTGAGAAGGTTTTGACCGAGATCTCAGCGGTTATGAGGGCCTACCGCGATGCCCTCGACAGGCACCAGATTCCCTGGGCCGACGACACGTACGACACGGAGCGGGTGGACGGCTACAGGTTTCGCGTGGAGCGCACCGAGACCATCCTGGACGAGCACAGGGTGAGCGTGGCCTGGGGCTACCAGCTCCTTCCGGGGCGCGAGCCCACGGGCGTGACGATCGGCTACCCGGGCTACCTCGAGGTGACTTACGACCCGATCAGCCCCGAGCCGTTCGTGGCATCGCCGGGCGACATCCTGGCCGACATCTTCGGCGTGAGGGGTGAGTCCCGATGAGCTACACGTGCGGGACAGCCGACTGGATCGACCTCGCCATCGGCAGGCTCGAGGACGCGAAGAGGTTCGACGAGCTCTACCATCACCGTGCGGTGCTGTTCTCGGTGATCGTGGCCACGTTCCCCGGGCGTTCATGGAAGTCACTCCATCACCATGACGGGACGATGTACGACGGCATGTTCATCGTGGGTATCGACACGCCCGCCGGCCCCGCCACCTACCACTACGACGTCGAGCCTTACTGGGACATGTTTCCGTGCGAGGTGCTCGACCGCGCGCCCGAGTGGGACGGCCACACGCCGGACGACGCCATCGAGCGTATCGGCACCCTGCGGGACGTCCTGCAGGCGGAGGTCAAAGAGGAAGGGAGCGAGAAATGAGTGAGCGCCTTGTGGTCGATAGCGTCATGACTGCGGACGGGGAGGTGGTGCAGCTGCCGACGCTGGGGCCGCTGGGCCCAGTCGACGCGGAGGGCGGTCGTATTCCGCTGGACACCAAGGAGCTGCTCGACGCCCACGGGGAATGCAGGAAGGTCGAATCGTACGAGTTCTCGACCTGGTCTCAGCGGTGGGTCGTCCACTTTGACTCCGGCCCCGGCTCGTACGCCGACGATTGCCACCTCACGCCTCCCGACAGCCTGGAGAAGCTGGCGGACGATTTGGATAGAGTCGCCGACCGCCAGGATGGAACCGCCTGCACGTATCTCGATCGCGACAGGCGCGATTGCGAAGGGTGCGAGTTCGAGCATCGCGACTGCACTTGCGTCGAGGCTTTCCTGCGGGACGTGGCCGCCCGTATCCGCAGGCTGGGCGGTGAGAGCAAATGAGTTGCTATTTCTGCGGCGGGTCGCGCATCGCGTCGCTGCACTCCGCGCCCGACCGGGGCATCCGGAACTGGTCCGTTGGGTCCATGACCCTCGCGCGGCGCTATGACGGCCAGCCCATGATCGCCGTCGAGCTGGATACCGACGTGGCGCTCGACATCTCGGTCAACGGCTCGGCCGGCGACTGCGTCAGCGCCGATGTGACGGCGACCGCCTACATCGAGGACATCAAGTACTGCCCGTTCTGCGGAGAGGAGCTTTGATCCGCTCGGCGGTGGAGCTGTTCCGCGCGACCGCCTGGCGCACGGTGCCCGATCTTGTGTCGGGTCCCGCGCGCCGGGCGCTCGTGCACGGTCGTGCCGACGCGCCGCGGGTGACGGCGGCGCAGATCGGGGAGACGGAGCGGAGGGCGAGGGCGCTGCAGCGCGACCGCGCCCGCGCGCTCAAGAGGTCGAGGAAGGCTAAGCGATGAGGTTGTTTGAGAAGCTGTGGCGGATGATTATCGAGAACCGCCGCGTGCGCAAGAGCATCGAGGCGCGCCGCGCCCGCAGGTGCAGGAGGTCGACGAGATGAACGTGATGTGGGACGTGCAGGAGAGGACGTGCGCGATCTGCGGGAGGGTCTTCATCCCGAAGGCGCCCCACGCCAAGTACTGCTCGGAGGCGTGCCGGCGCGAGCACGACCTGCGCCGCGTGAAGGAGGCCCGTCGCAAAGGCACCAAGCCGAAGCGCGACAGGGTCGACCGCTATTTGGCAGGCTCGGGCGCGGCGCACGACGAGATCATGGCCATGCGGCGCGAGGTCGCGATGAGATATTGAGTTTCCGCAGGTAGATATAGGTAGATATATAATTAAGGCCGCTGGCGTTGGAGCGCCGGCGGCCTTTGGCAAAGACGCCTCCCGGCATCCTCTATGTGGCGTAGAGCATGGTACCACGCGGGAGGTCACATGGACGCAAGGGAATACTTAGACACCGTACGGGCCGCCCAGCGCGGCATCGACCGCAGGCTGGCGGTCATCGAGTCGATGCAGGCGCGCGAGCAGGTGCGCGCCCAGCGCTACGACGCCGTGGGCAAGGGCGCGCACGGCACGGACTTCATGAGGTCCACCGACGACCGCATAGACTACGAGCGCCGCAGCGGAGCCGAACTGTCGGAGCTTCGGCGCGAGGTGGAGAGCGGGCGCGAGCTGTGCGCGGGCGTGCGCTCGGCCAACCCCGGCAAGCGCTGGGGCGACGTGCTGGAGCTGCGCTACTGCGAGGACCGCACCCTGCAGGAGATCGCGGGGACGCTCGGGGTGTCGGTGAGGTCGGTGAACTCCGACCTGTGTGCCGCCCTGGACTGGACGGACATGGTCGGGATGGCGGCAGCCCGATCCGGTCTTGGCCGCGCTGCAGTCTGAGCTAGATACAACTCTATCGTGACCCGTCGGCTCCGCGCCGGCGGGTTTCTCTTTGCCTGCTGGCTGCACGCGATTGCACACGGTTGCACGCCGTTGCACACAATTGCACGCAATTGCCTACGATTGCACGCGATTGCACACAATTGCACACCGTTGCACGTTGTGGCTGGGATATAACTAGGGTGTCGATTCGCAGCGCCGCCCGCGCGGTGTGCGGGTCGGATGTGCGTGGAAGCACAGATGAGTGGCCGGGGTCCCCTTAGCAGTTCAGGGCCCTGGCCTTTCTATTAAGCAACAACCTAATGAGGTGGGTCCGTGGTCACACGCGAGGCTATCGTCCGCGCCGCAAGCCGGTACGACACCGTCATGGCGTGGGCATTCCGCCGCGCCCTGGGTATCGCCCGCCGTGCGGGCGGGCGCAAGTGCAAGGGGGACGGCAAGGCAGTCGAGAGCCTGCGCTACGCGGGACTCGAGGAATGCATGGCCAACCGGGGCCGCTCTCCCGTGGAGCGCTAGCCGTGGCCACCAAGACCCGCTACGCCAACGGCCACGCCCGCCGGCAGGTGCGCGCCTGGCTCAAGGCGCAGGGGCTGCCGTGCCACATCTGCGGCATGGCCATCGACTACGACCTGCCCGCGGGCGACCCGATGAGCTTCGAGGTGGACGAGATCGTGCCCGTGTCCAAGGGCGGCTCGCCCATCGACCGCGCGAACGTCGCGCCGGCGCACCGGATCTGCAACGAGCGGCGCGGCAACAAGAGCCTCGCCGCTCTCAACGGCTCGATATCGCCGCGTCCCCGCGACGTGGACTGCTCGACCTCGCTGCCGTGGTGACGCGACCCTGGGGGATGGCCCCTCCCCGGGGGCCGAAGGCTCGCCCCACGGCATTGCGCCTTTTTTTCACACGGGGGCCCAGCTTACCCAGCTGCAGGCAATTGGAGGTGACGGCCGATGGGCAGGGTCCGAAAGCTCAGCCCCTCCGAGCGCAGGGACATCGTCGATATGTTCCCGCAGCTAGGAGTGACCGAGACCGCGCGTAGGATCGGCTGCTCCAAGTCGACCGTGCAGCGCGTCTGGGCGGCTGACGGCGGCTCGGCGGACGATACCCAGAAAAGCTGCCCAGAGACCCCGCGCCCCGCCGCACCAACGACCACGGCCGAGCGGCTTATAGAGCTGCGCGGGATCCTCCGCGCGGCGCTCAACGACGCCCCTCCGCAGGCCGTGGCGGGGCTCGCGCGCGAGTACCGCGCGACTATGGAGGAGATAGATAGGATGGAGGTCGGGGATGACAAGGACCCAATGTCTGCGTCCCTCGACCTCATCGCAGAGCGCGTCGCCTCGAAGATGTCTTCCCCGTAGACACGTCGCATCGCCGAGGGTCCGCGACAGTCTGCTGCCCGAGGTTCTCGACTTCTCCGCCATCATCGGCTATGGGGTCGGGCTGTGGCAGAGAACGCCGCTCGATGACTGGTCCGCACTCGACGAGCGCGGAAAGTGGGCGCACAGGCGCTGCGGGCTCTCGGTCCCGCGCCAGGCGGGCAAATCGCACGACGCAATTATCTGGGCGGCCTTCCTGGTCCTCGAGCTCGGTTACTCCGTGCTGTGGACAGATCACAACTACTCGACTACCTGCGAGATGCTCTCGAGGTTCCGAAAGATAATGGGGTCGCGTGCCGGCGACCCCAGCGCCCCGCGCGCCATCAACCGGCGAATCGCGAGCGCGAAGTCAAAGACCGCTCAGGAATCGTTCGAGTTCACGAACGGCGGCGTCCTGTGCTTCAGCACGCGCACGGAGTCCGCGTCCCTGGGCTACAGCTTCGACGTGATCTTCTACGACGAGGCGCAGCTGCTCACCAAAGCGCAAACCCAGACGCTCAACCCGACCACGACCCACTCGCCGCACCGCAACTCTCAGCTGATCTACGTCGGCACGCCGACGCGCGCGGGGTGCACAGCCGACCGATTCCGCGTCCTGCGCGACGAGGCCTGGTCGGATGCCCCGGGCGATGACGTCTGCTGGCTCGAATACGGGGCCGAGGAAGTCGGCGACCCGATGGACGAGAGCCGCTGGCCCCTCGTCAACCCATCGCTCGCCGAGGGCCTGGTCGAGGCGGAGGACATCCGCACGGGAGTCAACGGCATGAAGGGCGACGACCTCGCCATAGCCCAGGAATACCTGGGCTATTGGCTGCCCCCGCAGAGCCAGGTGGAGGAGCCCGTCATCGGCGCCGTCGCGTGGGGCGAGTGCCTCGTGGGGAGCGGCCCCGAGCTGACCGCCGGCTGCAAGATCTGCGCCGGCGTGAGGTTCAGCGCCGACGGCTCGACCGTCGCCGTGGCGTGCGCCGTGCGGCCGCCCGGCTCGCCGACCGCGCACGTTGAGCTTCCCTTCTGCAAGGACCCGGAGCCCAGCACGGATTGGCTGGCCTACTGGATCGCCGCGAGGGCGGGCAGGTACGCCTGCGTCGCCATCGACGGCAAGGCAGGCGCCGGCGCCCTGTGCGACAAGCTCGAGGGCATGGGCATGCCCAAGGACTACATCCTGCGCCCGAGCACCGACCAGGCCGTGACCGCCGCAAGCCTCATCTCGTCCGGAGCGAAGGCGGGTACGGTCACGCACATCGCGTGCCCGGCGCTCGACCTCTCCGCCGAGACGTCCCCCAAGCGCAAGATCGGCTCGTCTGGCGGCTGGGGCTTCGGCGGCGACAACGCCGCGCCCATCGAGGCCGCGGGGCTGGCGCTGCTCGCGCTCAACACATCGAAGAGAAAACCCGGAATGAAGGCGAGGGTCACTTGATCTCGATACCTTACGCCGTGGCGTCCGCCGACGGCCTGCTCGAGGAGGACCGCGAGACGGTGCGCTGCCTGATCAACAGCTGGCAGACGCACTACAGGGGCAACCTCCTGCGCTCGGACTACTACGAGGCGCGGAACATGCTCAAGGACCTCGGCATCGCCGTGCCCGATTCGCTGCGCGACCTGGAGGTCGCGTGCGGCTGGGGATACAAGTGCGTGGAGGTCATGCGCGACCACATCGCCTTCGACGGGTTCACGTGCCCCGACGACGAGGACTTCGACGGCCTGCTCACCTCCGTGGCCAAGCGCAACAAGATGGCCACGCGCGTCGGCAAGGCCGTCAACTCCGCGCTCAAGTACTGCTTCTCCATGCTCGTGGTGACGGCGGACGAGGACGGGCACGCCCGTATCTCGGCGTACCCGCCGACCCTGTGCACGGGCATCTGGGACGACGTCCACGAGTGCCTGTCCTCCGGCATGTTCGTCGTCTCCTTCGCCAAGGACCGCGGGCGGCCCACGAACCGCCCGGACTGGGTCAACGTGATGCTGCCGGACCGCATGGTGCGCATCCGCGAGGTTCGCCGCAACGAGTGGGCGGCTGAGTACGTGGGGCACGGCCTGGGCGCCGTGCCCATGTTCGTCATGCCGCACAACCCCGACGACGACCGACCGTTCGGCGTGTCCAGGATCAACTCCGAGGTGCGCTGGAACATCGACTGCGCCATGCGCGCCAACGTCAACGAGGAGATCGCCGCCGCCTTTGCCGCGTCCACGCAGAAGTACCTGCTGGGCACCGACGGAGACGCGTTCGCCGACAAGACCAAGTGGAGCGCCTTCATCGGCTCCATCTTCGAGGTCACCAAGACCGAGGACGGCACGATTCCGCAGTTCGGCCAGCTCACGCAGCCGAGCATGCAGCCCATGACCGAGCACTTCGGCAACCTGTGCAAGCGCATGAGCGCCGCGACCGGCATCCACGTGGGACAGTTCGGCATCATGAGCGACAACCCCAGCTCCGCCGAGGCGATCTACGCCGAGAACGAGCCGCTCATCCTCAAGTGCAAGAGCTTCATCCGCGAGGCCAAGGCGGCGCTGGCGAATGCCGCGACCGCCGCGATTGCCACGGAACTCGGGTGCTCCTATGAGGAGGCCGAGGACGCCTGCGGCGTGTCCGTCCACTTCCTGAACCCCGCCATGCCGACGCTGGCCCAGCAGACCGACAGCTCCATCAAGCTCGCGTCCGTGGTCGAGGGCTTCGCCGGCACGCCGACCTTCTGGCGCCTCAACGGCCTCGATGACGACGAGGTGCGCAACGTCTCGTCCGAGATCAGGCGCAACGTGACGCGCTCGGCGGCGCTCGACCTGATGGCGGGCGTCACCCAGGCGGCGGAGCCCGCGCCGCCCGCCGATGATTAGCGCGGCCGAGTTCGCGGCCTACAACCGCGCCGTGGCGAAGATAGGCGACAGGGCGGCATCAGACGTGGAGGCCGCCGTGCTCGCCTGGTGCCGCGCCCACGGGGGCGCGACCGTCGCCGAGAAGCGCGAGGCCGCGAAGCTCATCATGGAGGGCTTCGTGCAGGGCTACGACGACGTCGCGGCGGAGTTCGCGGCGCAATGGTACGACGACCTAGCCGAGCGCGAGGGCGCCAGGCTGCAGCAGGCCGTCACCGTGACGACCTACAGGCCGAAGTCCGTCGACGAGGTCGCGCGCTACCAGGCGAAGAAGCTCGTGAAGGGCGGCGACGCCGCGTTCGCCAGGGCATGCGGCGAGTACGCCCGCAACGACGCGTTCCGCAGCCTGAACGAGACGATCATCTCCAACGTTGGCCGCGACAAGGGCGCCGGCGTGCGCTTCGCGCGCGTGCCGACGGGCTTCGAGACCTGCACCTTCTGCATCATGCTCGCGAGCCGCGGAGCGGTCTACCACACGCGCAAGTCCGCCGGCGAGTTCAAGCACTTCCACCGGAACTGCGACTGCAGGGTCGTCCCCGGTTTCGAGGACGACCCGGACGCGGAGCTCGTGGAGGGCGTGAGGCCGGAGGAGCTGCGCGAGCGGTGGTGGCAGCTCGAGAAGGTTGACGCGACCGCGGGGCTGAGTGTGGCCGAGCGAGAGGAGCTCAGGCGCAAGGTCATGGAGGGCGGCGAGCTGCCCGAGAACGTCAGGAAGACCAACCCCGCCGCGCACATGCGCAGGGTCGGCCACAAGAGCAGAGGATGGATGAGCGCGGCGACCCGACTCAACGCGGAGATCAAGGCGAACGGCTTCGCTAATGCCGAGGAATTCTACGAGTACCTGCGGACCCGCGGGACGCGCGCAGAGACAGCCGAGGCCGTCAAGCTGGCCGAGGAGGTGCTCGGCAACGCCGACGCCACGCCGACGCTCCACGAGGTGGTGAGGAGCCACCTGCGCCCATCCGTCGAGGCGAACATCACGCAAGGCGAGATCGCCGCGCGCGAGATGGCCCCGACATCTGCCGAAGTCCCCAACTGGCTCGAGGGGGCGAAGAGAAACAACCATGCGAAAAAGCACGGTCGCGAATACGGAATCGACTACAGGTCGAAGGCCGGGCAGGACGAATACGATAGAATAATGTCAGAGGTCATCGACGAGGCGGATGATGTCGCGTTCATGGATGACATAAGAGGCCAAAAAGGCCAACGCTGCGCCGTCTACTTCCGTGGCGGGGACATCGCCGTCGTCAACCTCGACAAAAAAGTCCGCGTTTCGCTGTTCAAATACGAGGAGGGCTACAGTGACTACTACACCTCACTTTGGAATAAGGTACACAGACGATCTGACCGGTGAATACAGCGAGTACGTCATCGACTCCGTCGACCTCCTCAACCTACAGCTTGCGCCGCATGGGTTGAGCTTCTTTTTCGACACGATAGACGTTCGCCAGCAGATTATCGGCGGCAAGCACTGCTGGGATATGTTCGGATGGGTCGTCCCAAACGGTCTGGTTCCCGATTTCGAGCCGATTTGGCTCGCCGGAGAGGACGAGAAGCTCGGAGGCTACGATTACGCCTGCGCAAGCTGGGAGGACCTTGACGGCAGCCCACACGCAGTCATCGAGTGAGCGCTGCCGGGAGATTCTGCTGAGAAAGGATTCTACGTATGAGCTACATTGCGAAGGCCGCCATCTTCTGCGATAGGTGCGGGAAGAGGGTCGACCTCGACCCGGAGTTCAGGCTTCCATTGACGTTTTCTTCCATCTCGACTGACCTCACCCCGATAGCGGGCTGGATGAAAGTCGACGCTTCCCATCACCTCTGCCCCGACTGCGCGGGCGCGTACAACGCGAAGAAGGCCGAGATGGAGCGCGAGCTGCGAGAGCTCGCGGGAATCAGGGAAATCAAGTTCGACCTATAAAGATCATTGCATGCAGTTCATTGGGCCCCGCGAGGGGCCTTTTTCATGGAAAGCGGAGGCGCCTCATGGCAGCAAGCAAAGGCTACATGTAGGCAAGAAAACCTTAGCCCCTCTAGCTCAGTCCTAGTTGATCACACCGGGGCGTGGCGGAATGGCAGACGCGCGTGCCTCAGGAGCACGTGGGCATCGCCCGTGCGGGTTCGAGTCCCGCCGCCCCGACCAAAACGTTGAACCAGGCCATCCGCACGGGTGGCCTTTTTCATGCCGAAAAACGCCCCGCACGGGGCAAGACGATGCCCCGCACGGGGCGGAAATGGAGGGAGCATGGCCCAGGAGACCACGCCCACCGAGACCGAGCCGACCGGACCTGCACAGGACGGAGACACCGGTCAGGAGCCCGACTATAAGGCGCTCTACGAGAACGCGCTGAAGGAGTCGCGCAAGTGGGAGAGCCGCTCGAAGGCGAACCTCAAGGAGCTCGACGAGCTCAAGGCGGCCGCACCCAAGGCAGACCCGACCGTGGAGGAGCGCCTGAGCGCGCTCGAGAGCGAGAACGCGCTGAAGGAGTCGCGCAAGTGGGAGAGCCGCTCGAAGGCGAACCTC
>ERZ1034915.117-NODE-117-length-50543-cov-112.517489_pt1 | contig 50543 bp, 44 predicted proteins | sample MGYA00520592_ERZ1034915 | MGnify/ENA primary metagenome ERZ1034915 (study PRJEB33766, sample SAMN09781787) | gut metagenome | biome: gut microbiome | host: Homo sapiens | place: Madagascar | study: EMG produced TPA metagenomics assembly of the PRJNA485056 data... | reverse complement strand
GTACACTTTTAGTACTTTTAAGGTACACTTTTAGGATTGCTGAGTACACTTTTAGGATTGCTGAGTACACTTTTAGTACTGTTGAATACACTTTTAGTACTATTAAGTATCTGTAAACCCGCATGGTTAAGCCTTAAAAAGAGCCCTTAACTGTAACTGTAATTGTAACTTATATAATATAATTATAACTTATTATTCTTAATTAAAGTAACTGATATATTTTTCAAAAAAAAACTAAAAGGAGCTTTTGCTCCTATTTTTTTTATTTTTCTATTGGAGTAAAATGATCTACAACTTTTCCAATAATTCTAGGATTCTCACTTAAGGGAATATATTTATCAGGAAAAATTAAATTACCATCTCCGTCAATAGAATCGTTCAAAGAATGAAGCACTAAATATTTATCTTCAATTCTGACTGATTTTATATACGCTTGGCCACGTTCAACATCATCAACTGCACATATCTGACCAGGAAAATCAAGATAATTTTGATATTTAATCAAAGCAACTTCGCCATAATGGAAATCAGGTTCCATAGAATCACCCTTTATCCAAACTGCTTTATCATATGCAATGTCTTGGTCCCAATATACAGTTTCTTTGTTTTGAGAAGAAGTATAACCTTCACCATTTCCTGCAGATAAAGCTTGTTCCTCTTCAACTTTGTAGGGGATTAATGCAAAATGAAGTGGTAATATATTATTTTCTTTTTCTTGCTCTTCTAATTGTTTTTTTGCGTATGCTATTGTATTTTCTTGCCTAGCATTGCTGAGCTTCTGGTATACAGGTAGAATTTCAGTATTATTTAAATAGTCTTCGGAGGTGTTTAAAAGTAAACATATATCTTTTAATATTTCTGGTCTTGGAAATCCTTGACCTTGTTCATACTTCCGATAAGCCTGCTTTGAAATTCCTAATTTTTTTGCAAAAGATTCCTGAGTAAAACCGTTCGCTGTCCGTAATTCTTTAAGTCTTGTTGCGAAAAAAATAAATTCCACCACCTTTCTCTTGACAAGTACCACTAAAAAGTAGTACAATGATTTTACAAGGTATATGAGAGACCTTTCTTTAAAAAATATAGAAAAAACACCTTTATCATTCAAAACAAAAGTTAATGAATGAAGGTGCCTGTCTCTTAAATTCTCATTTGAAATGTTGAAGAACAATTTAAGTGAAAAGACCTAAATTAAATATCGTCAATACGTGCCTTGATGCACCTTGCAAATGAAAAAATAAGCAATGTAAGATACTGCTATTATACCATTTGTTAAGAGGGAAATCAACGGCTGTGTTTTTGCATGCTTGGTTTCTCTAAGTCATGCAAGCGTTAAATTCTTAACGCTTTTTTTGCGGATAAGGCACTCTAAATTTTAAACGGTGAATATGAATTTAGAGTGAAAGAGGTTCAAGTCCTCTTGTCCGCTTTATGTGGTTGCTGCCTGCTTAGGCAAGTGGCCGCATTTACTGCTTTGTATAATAGCTTTTTGCGGTTTATATCTCTCCACGCAAACCCTTTTGAAGAGAGAGTAGGTTCGACTCCTGCCAAAGCAATTAAAATCCAATATTCATTTCATAAGGCATTCTGAGCTTTATGGAAATTGTTTAATTCAAAAGGGGGAATTGAGGATGAATATAAAGTCTAAAGATTTTGTTTTAATGCCAAGGCATTTAAGAAAATTCAATGGATCAACGGTTGAAATGTTTGGAGATGAAAAAGGACAATTAATATATCCTTATGTATTGGTTTCTCGAAACGGAAAAAAATATCCAATGTCAATTGAGAACAGAAAAAATTTTAAACTCATTCATAAAGTCTACCAAGATAGAAAAGTAGTTGCTGAAAGAGTTCATCGTAAATCTGATCTGCGTTCTACAGGAAAGGCATAGATGAATCATGATAGTATTAACGCTGGTAGTAATTACTGTAACTGTCATCATATTATTTCTATTAGCTCTTGATTTCGCAATTTTTCTAGGAGATATTGTGGAAATTGACGATTATAGAGAAATAGTAATACTTTTATTTTTGCTCTTTCTATTAATCAGTATTGGCGTTGTATCATGTTTTCTCTAAAAAATTTAAATAATATACGTTATAAATCAGAAGGGTATGATTTTGACAGAATTAATAATAGACAATTTTGCAGGGGGCGGAGGAGCTTCCACAGGGATTGAAATGGCAATTGGTCGTTCCGTTGATGTAGCGATTAACCATGACCCCAATGCGATTGCAATGCATGAAGTGAATCATCCAAACACCAGACACTATTGTGAGGATGTATTTAATGTTGATCCAATAGAAGCTACACAAGGGAAACCAGTGGCACTATGTTGGTTCAGCCCTGATTGTAAGCATTTTTCAAAAGCGAAAGGTGCAACACCAGTTTCTAAAAAGATAAGAGGATTGGCTTGGGTTGCCGTTCGTTGGGCAAAAGCAGTAAAACCTCGTGTGATTATTCTTGAAAATGTTGAAGAATTTAAAACATGGGGCCCACTGTTAGAAACAGAAAAAGGTACTTATCCAGACCCTGAACATAAAGGGGAAACATTCGAGAAGTTCAAACAAGAACTGGAAAAGTGCGGTTATAAAGTAGAGCATAGGGAACTTAGAGCTTGTGATTATGGTGCGCCTACAACAAGAACGAGACTCTTTCTTATTGCACGTTCAGATAATCAGCCTATTGTTTGGCCAGAGCCTACTCATGCTCCTCAGGATAGCCTAGAAGTTCTCTATGGCTATAAGAAACCTTATGTATCTGCGAGTTCTTGCATTGACTGGTCATTACCTGGGCAATCCATCTTTGAAAGAAAAAGACCCCTTGCAGAAAATACAATGAAACGTATTGCAAGAGGGTTTAAAAAATTTGTACAAGATGAAGCGAATCCTTTTATTGTAAGAATAGGGCAAACAGGGTTTGGGGGTGATAAGTTATCTTATTCTCTCAATCAGCCTTTAACGACAATCACAACTAAGGCAGAGCATTTATTGATTACACCAACAATCATGGTGAACAATACAAGGCATTCAGGAAGTAGTTTAAAGAATCCATTGCCAACAATAACGACTGCAGGTAATCAAGCTTTAGTTTCTACTTTTTTAGAAAAAGAAGAAGATACTCTAGCAGCATCCTATCTCGTTAAACATTATGGGGGCAATTATTCAGGTGCAGGGATTGATTTAAGAAATCCTACGGATACAATCACACAAGTAAACCATCATGCCTTAGTGCAAGCCTTCTTGATAAAGTATTATGGTTCAGATACTGGTCAAAGACTTAATGAGCCACTTCATACGATTCCAACTAAAGATAGATTTGGTTTAGTTCAAATCAAAAACGAAAATTATCGCATTGTAGATATAACAATGAGGATGTTACAACCTCATGAATTATCTAAAGCACAAGGCTTACCAGAGGACTATATCATTGATAAAGACCCAGAAGGTAAGAAAGTAAGCAAGGCAGTTCAAACAGCGAGAATCGGCAATATGGTCGTTCCTCAATGTGCTAAAGCGTTGGTTCAATCCAACTTACCAGAATTGTGCCAACAGCATAAAGAAAGTAAGAGTGCTTAGATATGAAAAAAGAGAAAGCGCAGTTTAAAGTTGTTCCAATACCTCATACAACTCCTGAAATATTTTGGGTATACAATTGTACATGTGGAGCACATTATCAAGGTGTGTACGTTCATTTAAAATATGAGGAAAATAAATTACCTAAAGAAAATTGTGATAATTGTGGGAAAGAAGTTAAAGAAATAATTTTGAAATCCTTTAAAGATATTGATGGAGAGAAAAGAGATGCTTCTGTCCTTGATATTTTACAAATAGCAATTCTTATTATTTTACTAATGCTTTGTTTTATCTACTTATTTAAGGATTATATCCACATTCCCTTAGGCATTGATTAATATATTTTGGAGAGGAAATTTAATATGACTGAAAGAGCAAAAGACAATTTGAAAGACTACCTTGCTCCTTATAGCAAAGAAGAGATTCAAAAAATTCGTGAAAATAAAATGCAGTTAGTCACTGTTCCAGAATTTCAAAGTGTACATCGCTCTTTGTTGGAGGAACAAGGGAAACTAAACAAAGCTACAGAAGCTTTGAGAAAAGCTTGTGATGAAATAAAGTCTTTAAATGGCAGTGACACCATCCTAGAGGAATTTGAACAAATACTCGTAGAAATTGAGGGATGAAGAAAAGATGAAATACAAAAAAATATTGGTTTCAACTTTAGCAGTAGCAGGCTTATTTCTTCTTTCAGGGTGTCAGGAAGTAGGTATGACATCAAAAGCTATTCAAGAAAAAATAGATGGTGTTTCTATGACAGTAAAAACTTATGATGAAAATTCACAAGTAATTGATACTGTTACAGGAAAATCAATGATGATTGACCGTGATGCAAGATTTGATAGTACGGACTCTAATGGAACATCTCAAAAGGATAGTAGTGTTGTTGATATTACTATTGGGCAAAAAGAGATGGTACATGTGGGTTCTTCATTGATTGCCCAAGAAGAAGGCTTGACGGATATATTTGATAAGTATGCTAAAACAGTGAATATTACAAGTGATGATACTAGAGGGATGCCATTCATGAATAAAATCATGAACAGGTACACTGATTCATTTAAGGGCAAGGAAAGAGTAATCTTAATTCGTTCACAAAATGGAACTCCTTTAGCAACCTATGCAGGAAACAAAGTTACTCCATTTTCAACAGATGTCCCAAAAAGTACAGCTTTGTTGATTGATGATAAGTTGCTGCTAATATATCGTTGTGATTATACGATATATGACAAATCCTTATTGGAATAAGTTTTTGAAAAGATAAGAGCAAATATGATTAATTCAGATACCATAATCCACACCTTAATCCATACTTTGTTCATACTACTCTTTATAGTTATTAGTCATTTAATGTTTAGTAGTAATCCAGTTTTAGAAGCGTTGGGTAAAGCTTTAAATGCACTAGTATTCATGGTCTCAGTTATTGCTTTAATTATATGGAAAATCACATAGGAAAGAGTAAAGTAAAATGATATTCGGTTTAACACACAAAACATTTTTAACCATTTTCGTTATGTTCCTGCTCATATGCTTCTTAATTGCAGAGATAATTTGGTTTAATGGGCAGAGATATTTGAATAAAGTTTATAAACAATTTGGACTTAAGAGAGATATTTATAGTTTTGATATTTTACCAATAATCCTTCTTATTCTTTTACAATGTTTTATTTTATATCTTTATTTAAGCACTATATCTACATTACCCTAGACATTGATTAATATATTTTAGAGAAGTAGGTTACCTTCTGAAAAGAAGATGAGGTTCGATTCCTCATTTCTCAATATACCTACGTGGAAGCTGAAGCACAAGACTGTTGAAGCGTATGGTAATTGTTCTTTACAAAACTGAATACTCGCATGTTAGCACTTCTTGAGTGGAGAGTGAAAAGAACATGTGCCCCTCTTATCAGCGTAGCTACTAAAGGGAGTTATTGCAGAGTCTTGATCGTGAGATACTTGTTCTTTGCAATATATCATTTACACTATAGGTGGCTCATTACCTATAAAATGAGAATCAAACAAGAGAGTAAGGGAAGTTAAAACTTAAGTGAGACCCTTACAACCGACTGAGGTAAGATAAACTTTACCAATACCGTCTACCGTAAATGATGGGATGAGAACCACCTGCCTGCTAGGTAACGGTATGCTACAACAAAGGTCAGCGAAGCTGTAAAAGTACCTTTGAGTTTGGAGTCATCTAAAAACTCTGCGACTAATTTTATTAACGTCATTAAGACGACCAAAAACAATACAATAATGGAGCAATTCATGGGAAAAATCAACTTTACTTTAATAATAGCAATACTTACTCTATTACTGCTTTTGATTTTAGTCTTTTCATTCTTAACATGGTGGAACTCACGAGATCAAAAAGCTGTGCGATTAGCTAAAAAGTTAGTTAAGTATGGTGGGAAATCCATAACAGACGGTGATATTACTATAACTATTGGAACAAGTAGCAATAACCATAAATCCACTCAAAATTATAAAAAAGAAATGGATACTAGTAAGAAAAAATAAAAGAGATCATTCTTAATTGAAGGAGGTCTCTTTTTTATTGGAGAAAATAATCATGAGAAATAAAACAAATACTGCTAAATGGCACGTAAACAACTTAAAGTGGTTAAAAATTGTAATAACTTTGTCTTTTATTATCATTACACCATTTTTCTTTAAAGACCATGTAGCACAAGCAAGTACTGAAAATTATGTTTATCAATCAGATGATGCTAAAGTATTGTCCACAGAACAAGTTGATGAACTTAATACTCAACTGATACAATTTTCAGAATCAACAGATAAAGAAACAAATGAAAAAATTAATTCTCAATTTGCAGTCTATGTAACAGATAGCTTAAATGGTTCATCGATTGAAGATTATTCTCAAAATATATTTAACACAAAGCAAATTGGTGATAAGGAACATAACAAAGGTGTTTTACTCGTACTTGCAATAAATGACCATAAATATCGAGTTCAATTGGGAGACGGCTGGAAGGGAACAGCTCTAACACAAAGTTCAATTAAAAGTTATGCTTTTGGTGGTTCTCTCACTTCTATATTGAAATCTGAGAACTATTCTGGCGCAATTCAACAAATAGTACAAAGAACAATAGGAATTGCAGGACAAGATGTTTCACTCGTACAACCTTTGCAGTCGTATAGCAAAAGTTATTCTTCTGAAAAAGATGAAGAGATACAATTTGATGTTGAAACTCTTATATCTACATTTACAAAAACGATAGTTTCACTTAGTGCACTTCTTTTTTCTATTTTCATCTTGCTTTTTTTAATTAAGAATTTAGCATATTCATCCATGACAGCTTCTCATATCCCTTCTAGATATAGGAAAGAGGATAGTTATTTTACATCTAATATAAATTATAGTAAAAAACAAATATTAGAAAGAACAACTGAAGCTAAACGTCTCCTCTCTTTAGAGTTTGCTTTTGATGAAGATTTAGAGAATTTGCCTTTCACTATTCAAGAAGTTGCAGAAAAATTTTCAGAGAGCCACTTTGAAGAGATTACTGAAGATAATTTGCAACAATTTATTTTGGAACTTGTTCAAGAACAAGAAAAATTGGAGATGGCAGCAGTTCGAGAAAAGACAATAAAAAAATTGATGCACAATCGATTGATTAAAGAGAAGCATCTCCCTGTTTCTTATTACGAATTAATTCGAGCATTTACAAAAACGGATTTAGAAGCTACCGAAGAAAATATAGATATTTTTATTGATAACTTTTTAAAAAATTATTCATTGTTAAAAGAAAGTGACGAATCATTAAAGCCTGCAACGCATGCATTAAAGTTGACCGAGAAGAAGCCTACGACAGTATTTGGAGATGATATTTTCAAACAACTTGTTTTGCTTAACTTATTATCAACACCTTATCGAAGTGAGTACTCAAACTCAGATGTACCAACAACAGGACCAAGTTCCTCATATTCTTCTAGTTCAAGTAGTAGTTCATCCTCAAGTTTTTCCTCTTCAACATTAAGTGATTTTAGTGGAGGTGGTGGCTTCTCAAGTGGTGGAGGAGCTTCAGGAGGATGGTAAAAAATTTGTCCTTTAAATATTAAAGTTTAGAAAAGAGAAAATTAATGGCTTATGAAGTGATGGAAACGATTAAAAGTAAAAATAAAAGAAGAAATTGAAAGTCCATTTTTTCCATGTGATCTGGAGGACTATGATTTTGAATAAAAAGAATTTGATATATTTACTTGTTGTATTTCAAATTCTTTTTGCTTTACTAATATTTTTTCAACCAGAATTTCAAACAGCTTTTGGGAAAATAATTAATCAAAATATAGCTATGAGATGGAGTTATAGCTTAATCTTCCTGAGTTTTCAGATATTGGATACTTTTTTAATTATCCTCTTACCAATTTATCTAATCATAAAAGATTTAAATAAAACATTTATGTGAGTTGACGTCGTCAACTCTTTATGTTATGATTTAAGTATAAAAAGAAGATCAAATATTATTTAAAAATAATATGGATTGGAGAAACTTATGAATAGAAGAGGTGGTATTGATGTTGGCAGCTTAACTATTGGTTTTCTTTATTTGAGCGCTTTTGTATTTGGAGGGATCATTTTCCTTCTTTACTGGATTTTTAAGAGTATGGGCATGCTGTTTGCATGGATTTTTATGCTACCAGGCACGAGGTGGTCAGGTGATGTTCCAAAGAAAGATATTCAGGTAGATGAAGTTGTTACTGAAGAAGAAGTAATTCATGAGGAGAAAGCAAGAACTAAGCTATCTTCTTTTGAAGCTGCAGAATTGTTAAGACATGTCACGGAGGGATATGGAAATCCAGAAAACATTAGAGAAGATGTAAAAGAAATTATTAAAGAAGGAGAAATTAAATGATTGTTGAAAAAAATGAAGTGTTGAGAGTTTTAATTGAAAATAAAGCAAAGAAATTTACTTTAAGATTCTACTCAGCTCAAGCAGCACATAGCAAAGATGGTAACGAACTGGTGACCTTTGAAACTCTCATTCCCAGAAATTCAATGTTAGCAACTTACACACATCTTCCTGAGATGCAAATTTCTGCAGAGAGAATCATTCGTGAAGAATGGGACAATATTGCATATATCAAAATCGACGATGAAGTTATTTGTGAACGGAAACGATATGGGGCTCATATGGAGCGTATAAGCGATGATGCATTTAAGCAGCCGCTTTATGAGCAGATGGTTGAAAACGAGCTTGTAGCGCAAGCTACAGGGCGAGAAATCATTGTCGAAGATGATACTGAAGGAATGGCAGGTTCAATAATAAAAGGATTTGCTCAATATCGAAAAGCATATAAAGAAGAAAAAAATAAAAAATCAAGTTAAATGCTGATATTGTACTGGTTTGTTAGATTTCTTAATTGAGAATATGATAAAATTAAGAAAAAGGAACGGAAATTATGCTAAGAAAAACAAAGTACGATACTCACATCGCTCCAAAACTTGAAGAAATAAAGCAATGGAGAGCAGAACGTTTATCTATTGCGGATATTGCAAAAAATTTGTCAGTGGGGCTTGAAACCTTAAATAGAGCAAGACTTTCACATCCAGAACTGGAAGAAGCACTTAAAGCTCCTGAATTAACAGAAGATGAATTATTCGAAAAAAGCAGGAGAGAAAGACTAAATAGAGATAAATATTATAACTCTACCTTATCTTTCATAAGAAGGCATGCAACAGAAGAAGAAAGATTTAAAATCATTCAAACTTCTGTAAACAAAGTATCTGGTAAAGAAGAACTGGAAAAAATAAAAGAATATATTGTGCAACAATTAGAATTAAAAAAAGAAGAAGGTTAATTATGGAATTTGGAAAAAAACAGTGGATTATTAGTGGTGCAGTAGTTGTATTATTAGCAGGTGGTGGTGCAGGAATTGTGGCTAACAACCAAGCTCAGGCACAAGCTGAGAAAACTGCACAAGAAGCTAAGACTGCGCACGACAATCTGATTAAAGAAACGAAAAAAGCAACGGAAAAAGCCGAAACTTTTAAAGCTGAAGCAGATGTAAAAACCGCACAAGATGCCATCAAGAAACTTGATGAAAAAGATAAAACTGCTTTCATTGCACGTGTAGAAAAAGTTCGTCAAAACTGGGATTTAGTGAACAAAGCAGACAAAGCTGTTACCAATGCAGAAAAAGTCCAAAACGATGCCAATGTTAAAACAGCACAATCATCTATTGATAAAATCAAAGATGAAATGGCAAAATCTAAAAAATCATCTCTACAAGGTAGACTTGATAAAGTGAAAACGGCTGTAAAAAATAATAAAGAACGTGCAAAAGCGAAAGCTGCAGAGGAAGCAAAATCTAAAGCAAATGCGGAACAACAGAAAGCACAAGCTGCTCAAGAACATGCACAACCTCAAAATGATACACAAGCCCAAGCTGAAGATGTAAATAATGCAGTTGCACCACAAGCAGAAGCACCTGCATCAGGTGGCGCAGTTGACTATGGTCAATATGCTTTAGCACCTGCACAAAATACACCAAGCTACAATCCCCCAGCAAATGGCGGAAATGGTGGAGGCGCAGTAGCACCTTCTACACCAAGTGGAAATACAGGTAATTCTGACTATAATAATGGTGGTGGTGCTAATGCTAATCCAAATCCAAATCCAAATCAATCAATTGATGATATGGATAATGTAAACCATCCAAGTAATGGCGAAAACTCTATTGATGGTGGTAGATAAAAAAATAAAAAAAGCAATTCGGAAGAGTTGCTTTTTTTATATCCAAAATATGTAAGGAGATACTCATGGGAGTAAAACAAACACAAGCTCAAGCCTATCTAAATAATTTAAGTATTCAAGGGCAAACACAAAAAGGCCAAACACAACAATTAAAAACACAAGTTATTGATCATGATAAAAAAATTCAGAAGAATTTCTCTTGATTAAACATAAATCTGAAGGTGGAGTAGAGATAAAAGGACAATTTATCAACGAGAAAAAACCAACTGAAAAAGAAAAACTTCTCTTTCTTATTGGAGAAGCCTGTTATGCGGCTGCTTTTAATATTAATGCACCAAGACCAGAAGCAGTCGCAACCTCAGACCAGAAGAAAGAACTTTTTGAAAACTTCATGCAGTCTTTAACGAACACTGTAAAAACATACCATAAATTAAATTGAAAGGAGTGTTAATGAAGTCAAAAAATGGTAAAAAAAGGGTATTAGTAAAATTACAAAAAAATAAAAAATTTGATGTATTTGATGAACTTTTGAAGATTGTAATTGTAAGAGGAGTGATCGCTATTGGAATATTATTGGTATTCAGTCTCTTTCTCATCTTTTTAAGTGTTGCTAGTTATGCTTCACAAGTTCAAAATGCGATGTCTTTAGCGGATTATCTTTATAGTCATAATCATACGATATTGAAATTCATTCTCTTTTTGGTCGCAGGATTTAGTATTGTGATTACAATAGTTGTATTTCTTGCATCGCTTCTTCTTTCCATCAGTCAAAAAGCGTGGAAAAGCTTTTCAGTTCTTTGCTTGGCAGTTGGGCTTTTCATCTTCTTATTTTTAGTACCTTTTCATCAGACCAAGACTATGTATGCAGCTGAAATCAATATTAAATCCGAATATCTTGAAAAAAATAATAGAATGTTTATCCTAAATTTAAGAACAAACTTTTATTCCTCTTATGAAGAGGCAAAAGAGGAAGTGAAACAAGATTATCCTTATATTCCACTAGAAGCTTTTGACTTAAAACAGATTACAAAAAGACAAGATTTCACTCACCCTATTGTTTACTTCCAACTCCCCCAAAAACCTAATAATAACAAAGAGGGACACTTTGTAAATTAAAAAATATGGAAAATATAAAGCGATTCGAAAGAATGGCTTTTTTCTTTGTCCGAAATGACATAAAACTATTCTATAAATATGGCGCCAAGGTCATATTTTTTGTTTCTAAGTTAATACTAAAAAAGGAGGACGAATGAAGAAACAACATAAAATCAGACAGTTAATGAAAGCATTAACTGAAAAAAAGGTTTCGCATTTTAGCATGCGAAAGTCAGGGAAGCGATGGATTACACGTTCCGCAATTGTACTCGCACTAGCAGGAGGGACAGGTCTTGTAGCAGTAATTAATCCAAGTCTTATTTCAACTGTTGCTTATGCGTTAACGTTGCCACCTGGTAATACCCAAATTGGTTCAATTGGTTCTAGTCCAGTTATTCAAACTTCAAATAATGATTTTGACAGTATGCAACCATTGTTTGATGCAATTATTGGTACAAATCAACCAGATTTTATATTGGGAGATGTCAAAGATGGGACAGGAGGAAAGGAAATTGGTTGGAACAGTGATACTTCACTAAGTAGCTCTTGGATGACGATCGCAGATGCGGATAGCCACACAAATGGGGCATCTGGGCTTTCTTATCAAACCATTCACTATGGTCTTGGAACAGCAGACGGCTACCAAGATAGCGATAAATACAATTATGTTTCTGCTAAAGGGCAAACATTTAAAGTAAAAAATGTCGGTACGGCTTATGATACCAAGGCTAAGAAAAATGTACCTGTATCTATGGAAGTCAAAATAAATGGGGCTACATATTATGATTCTGAATCTTCCAATACTCCTCGTGATGTGTTTGGCGATAATTTTAGACTTCTGGTTGCTGCTAGAAATAATAATGGGAACATCACGCTAGGATATATGGTATCTATGGATGGCATACCTAACCCAGGAACTGGTCAAGGTAATGAAGGGGGGGGCTCAGGAGGCGGAACTGGTGAGGCCAAAGGAGCTGCTTCAGGTATTCCAGAGTCGGTGAATGCCACAATTACAATGTATCGCGAAGATACTAAAGAAAACCTCCCAAGTAATACTTTAGCAGCGATGAAAGTATCTGATATTGATGCTGGTCAGGCTGCTCAGTTGGCTCAAAATAATCAATTAGGTTACATAGTCTCTAAACCAACAAATTTGGAGATTAAAAATAATGTGCTTACAGCGAAAGGGAACGATACCGTTGTCCACGATCCTAAAAATTTAAGTGAAAACTCATATATTGCCTTATATACTGGTAATGCAACTAGTGTAAATTTTGTCGATAGTAATGGAAATCAAAAACAAGGCTCAATTATTGAAGCATTATTTGGAAATATGGGTTCAACATCTCCACGTCAACCACTAGGCTTTATTGAAGTGGATAAAACAACAATCCAATATGGAAAAGACTTACCAAACAATCTCTATGACTTCCAAGACATCTCCTTTGATGTTCTGGACGGCACTGGTAAAAAAGTAGATACGCTTAAACTTGATTCCTCAGGTAAAAGTGTGAAATCCAAAGGTTTGCCACCTGGTAAGTACACCTTGCACGAAACATCTGGCAAATGGTCAAGTACAGGTCAAACGGTTCTTCCAGACTTCACTGTAGAAGTGAAAGCAGGGGATACCACAACGGCCAAACCTAAAAATACTGCAGTCACTGGTGAAATCTCTATCAAGAAATCAGGGGTAGAATCAGGCGATGCGATGTGGAATGAAAACTACACGCTTGAAGGAACAACCTTTAAACTGACTTCTAAAACAGATGGTAAAACCTATACTGCAGTTATTGGTAAAGAAAATAATGGCGAGTGGAAAACAACCGTCAAAGACTTGCCACTAGGAACTTATGCGATTGAAGAAACAAAAGCTTCTCCAGGCTTCACCAATACCTTCGAGAAAAAAGAAGTGACTTTATCTTATAAAGACCAACATACAGAAATCGTCTTTGGTGAAACCAAAGGTACTAACCAAGAGGTTAAAGGCGAAAACACACTGAAAAAATCAGACAATGAAACGGGCACAGATCAAAATGGTAAGGGGGTTCTAAAAACAGCCAAATATGCTTACTTCCATGATGACGACTCCACAGGTTCAAGTCCTCATAAAAAAGGTGACCCTGTGAAGTGGTCAGAAAAACCAGCTCCTAAATTACTTGCAGGAGAAGTTGTTCATTCAGCAATTATCGGTGGTAATCCAGTAAGTTATGGTGACAATGTTGTTATCGATGTTGATGATGAATCTCTTACTGCAGCACTTGGAAACCTTGCTGCAGGGAAATATTATTCAGTGGAAGTCGATGCAGGGGAAGGTTATGTCACTGACCCTACCAAACATTATTTTGAAATCAAGAAACAAGATGATAAAACTCAAAATATTGTCACTCCTGAATCAAGTTCTAAAGAACAGTTGATTAAGGCTAAAATTACACTGGATAAAATGGTTACTTTACCAGATTCACAAGGTGGTTCAGGCTACAATGGTATTGAATTTACGGCAGAACCTATGGAAGGTACGATTGCTGATCCAGTGAAATTTGTGACAGGCGTTAACCCTAACACAGGGGATGATGGCTATGCTTCCCAAGAACTAGCTTATGGGGATTGGAAGATTTCAGAAACTAAAGGTGTTGAAGGCTATGAAGATGTGAAACCTGTTTATATTCACATGGAAACAGACACTGAAAAAGATATTCTTACAATCAGTGCCAGTTACTATGAGGACTTCTCAAAACCGTTCAGTAAGCGCACCTTCAGCTTGAAAGATAGCTCGACAGAATCTAATCCTAATGGAGAGGGGACTGTTGGAGAGGTTACACCAGAAGTACCTACAATCAGCTTGTCTACGCTCCATTTCAATGACAATCCAGAAACACCAGAAACACCAAAAGTACCAAGTATTGACATTGAGAAAGCCAATGACAAGATTCCTGAGCCTGGAGAGGGTAACTTCAAAGATAAGGACAACAACGGTGGTGAAAATGACCGTGACACTCCAGATACAGCTCTTGTTGTTGAACCAGACAAAGCAACTAAAATCACTTCTCGTTTTACAAACAACGGCACTGAAGCTCTCTCTCATTTGACAGTTTCTGATAAGACCATTGAAGGCAAGATTGATGTCAAAGCCTTTACATGGACGTTTAAAGGTCAAAAACTTTCAACGAATAAAGAAGGTGAGTTCATTACTGCAGATGGAAAGCTTTTAGTTCTCCAACCTGATGAGTTTGTGACAGGAGAAGCAGAACTTCCACCTCTTACTGACGGACAACTTCACGGCGATGAATTAACTGTAGGTGGTATTTGTGTAGAATCAGGCAAAAAAGTTGGGGACTCGGACAAGTGGTATGGTAAGCCAAAAGAAGAAGTTCCAAGCATTGACATCGAAAAAGCCGATACGAAAATGCCTGAATCTGGAGAGGGGAATCATAAAGATAAACCAAATAATGCAGGCGAAAATGACCACGATACAGAAGATATGGCCAAAGAGCTTGAAGAAAATAAAGCTACAGATATCCTAATGAAAGGGAAAAACAATGGTACAGAACCACTTTCCCATATCAAAGTCGTTGATAAAACCATTGCAGGTCAAGTTGATGTCAAAAATATCAAGTGGACCTATAAAGGAAAACCACTCAAAGTCAATAAAGACGGCGAGTTAACCACTGAGGATGGGAAACTCTTAATTCTTAATCCAGGGGAAACAATCGAAGGTAGAGGAACTCTTGAAGGTTTAGCTGCAGGCGATGTTCATGGTGACAATGTTTCTATCGAGGGCGAAGGTACTCGCTCAGGTAAAAAAGTCGGTGATGATGATAACTGGTACGGAAAAGTTAAACCTAAGGAAAATCCTGTAGTTAAGAAATTAGCTGATACAGGTGCAGCTCTTGGTCAACACGTTTGGGGCTTATTGATTGCATTCTTGGCACTTGTTTCTGGAACGACTGCATTCATTATCCAAAAACGTAAGAAAAATGAAGAATAAATCTTAATTCAAAATTGACTGCGACAAGCGGTGAATGGTGGTGGGAGGTAAGAAGCATGAAGAAAATTTTTTCATTAACCAATATTGTAATTGCAGTGAGTGTAATTGCTTTTTTATTTGGATTATTGGTTTTCTTTAGTCCAAATATTAGTCAATATTTGATCAAATCTAAAGCATCAAAAGAAATCAACATTTCTCATGTAGAAATGCAAAAAAATTTAAATAAAAAAGGAGAGTTTATTCCTGAAGATGTTAGACCTTTGACAACTACAGAATTGTTGGCCAACCAGCTTTCAAAAGCTGATTTACCAGGTATTGGAATTATTTCAATTCCTGATATTAACTTAGAGTTGCCAGTTTTTAACGGTATTACCTACGAAACCATGATGTATGGTGCAGGTACAGCAAAGCCAAACCAACAAATGGGAAAAGGAAACTATGCTTTAGCAAGTCATACGATTTTTAACTCATTTAATGGCAGCATTATTACGAACCTTCTTTTTGGAAATCTTATTTATGCTCAAATTGGTCAAAGTATCTTTTTAAGTGATAAAGATAAAAGCTATGAATATAAAATAGATAATATTTATAGGGTGGATGTCAGTCAAGGTAACATTATTGAGGATCATAAGAACAAAAAAGAAATCACGTTATATACTTGTACAACTTTAACAGGAAATGAGCGATTGGTAGTACACGGTACTCTAGTTAATACAACAAAATATAAATTATGAAGTAAAAAAAAAGAAGGAGGAGGGCGATGGATGAGCAAACCGAAGTCTGGCGAAGTCAGAAAGAACTTGGCCGAAACACCGTAAGAGGTGTTAAGGAAGCTTTGCGTTTTTATCATAATTATATTGAGGGTAAAAAGCGTGAGGAACAGCTTAAAAACCGTGAGGAAGATGAGAAAGCACGAAAAGAATTTCAAGAGGAGTTCAAGAAACCAGGTGAGAAAAGCTATGATTTTATGCTAGAGTCTGGTCGAAGTATTGATTATCATGCTTTAGATGAAAATATTGATATATCAAAACTCAAAGATTATCTCAATAATGAAAAGCTTCAGTACTGTATTAGAACTTCATCTCTGGATGGAAGTAAGGAAATTGTGTACTTTACTAAGGACACTCCACGTGTTAAAGCGGCTATTTCTAAATCTTTAGAGGAAATACTTAAAAAGGAAACGAGAGAGCAACAACGTGATTTTACTAAAGAAACTAAACGTTTAGGATTTTCACCAACAGATGATGTCGATCCTGACACCTTTTATCGTGATACTACTATTTATCAGGGTACTACCGAACATCGACTAGAGATGGAAGGATTTGACAATATCCCACGTGAAAAAGTGGATTTAGGTATTTCTCTAGATACTGAAGTAAGCTTAGTTAAACTCAAGGAGTTTCTGAATGAGTATGATATTAAAGTTACGTTTAGTGAAAAAAATGGTACTACTCAAATGGCTGTTTGGCTAAGAAAAGATAAATTAGAACAACAAAAGGCTTCTATTAAGGAAGCTTTTTTTGAACTTAATAAGAATCCAGACAGAGTTAAACAAAATCTTCCTCGCTTAAAAGAGCGTTTTGATAAAGCTAAGGATCAACACCAGAAAATGGTGAAAGAAAAATCTAAAGAAAAAGCTAAAAATAAAGGGAAGGAAGTTGGTCAAGAAATCAGCAAAGGTATTCAACGTTGAAAAAAGTTAGAAAATACTTGCCTATAACTGTGATTGCTTTGGCAATTGCTTATTTCATAAACAGGTCAGTAGATATTTTCATTAAAACACCTGGTAATCTTTATCAAGATAAGCTCCCCAATTTTAGAAGTACACTTATTCCTACTTTGAAAGCAAATCCTTACGTGATTAGTTTTGATTCTGCTCCATTAATTGCTACGGCAATATTCTTTGGATTTATCTTACTAATAATCACTTCGAGAGATTATAGAAAGTACAGGAGAGGTGAGGAGTTTGGTTCATCAAGAGAAGGAACACTTGTTGATATTAAACCATTTTCGGATAAAATATTTTCGAATAATATCATCTTGGGAGAAGATGCATTCCTCAGTATTTATAATACTTACAAAAATGCAGCTCTTCAGAGAAATAAAAATGTTTTTGTAGTTGGAGGTCCAGGGTCTTGGAAATCTTCGACCTACAATATCCCTAATATCTCACAAATGAATGCTTCTTTTCTTATTACTGACCCTAAAGGAGAGTTAAGAAATGCGACAGCTAAAATGCTTGAAGATAATGGTTATGATGTTAAAGTATTGGATTTAAAAACTTTAACGAATACGGATCAATTCAATCCTTTTGCTTACATTCATACTGAAGAGATGTTGGAAGATGTAATTGAAGTAATCATTAACGCTTCAAATGGAGAACTTGAAAAGCAAGGAGAGCCGTTTTGGGATAATTCAGAAAAACTTCTTCTTTCTGCTTTGTTTTCTTACCTATACTACAGCTACAAAGGCTATAAAGGTATTCCAGGTAGTGGAGAGATGCCTTGTTTAGCTGATATTGCAGAGTTAGTGAGATATTTGGATAGTCCAGAAGAAGATGTTAAGAGTCCAGTAGAAATAATGTTTGATGATTTTGAAGAGTATTTTGGTTCAGATAATCCTGCTGTATTAACTTTTAAATCATTTAAAAACTACAAGGGTGATACTCGTGCATCAGTTATTTCTATGCCTTCAGCACGTTTTAGAATGTTTAACTTGGAAAGTGTAAAGAGCATTACAAGTAGAGATACTATGGAATTAGATAAAGTCGGTGAGAAAAAGACTGCTATATTTATTGTTCTATCAGATTTGAATGGAACGTATAACTTTTTAGCAAGTCTTTTCTTTATGCTTTCTTTCCAACTCTTAGAAGATGTCGCAGACTACAAACATGGAGGTAAACTTCCAATACCTGTACGTATGATATTTGAAGAGTTTCCAAGTATTGGGAAAATACCTAATATCTTAAAAGCTATTGCGATATTCCGTGGACGACAAGTAGGCTTTGAATTTACAGCGCAAAACTTTGACCAACTGAAACGTATCTACAAAGATACTTGGGAGGAAATAATCGGTGCATGTGACTCTTTAGTTTACTTAAGTGGTTCTACTACAGAGTTAACGGTAAAAACCTTCAGTAAACGTTCTGGTGACCAAACAATTGGTAAAAAAAGCGACGGCCGTTCGTTTGGAGGGAGTCAGGGTGGCTCACAGAATACAGATAGTACTGGCCGAAAAGTGTTCATGGAAGATGAAGTCGAAAGACTGGATCGTCTCCATGCACTAGTGAAAATATCTAATCAACCAGTCGTTAAAGTTAAAAAATACAATGCACGTAAACACCCACGTGCTAAACAATGGGGTGACAAGCCAGGTTCGAAAAACTGGTATGAATATCAAAGATATTCAACAGAACTAGAGGAAATTGAGGCAAGTGTTGCCCAAAATCCTGAAAATGAAATGTTAGTGGTAACTGAACTCAGTGCCTAAAATAGAAAATGGAGAAACAAAATGAATAAAAAAATTAAAAATGTAACTGCAAAATCAAGCTTCAGCCTTGCAACTTTAGTTGGAACACTTGGATATAAGGTAACAGGATTTGCCGATGTATCTGTAAACAAGACAGTTTCTTTGATGCAAAACAATGTCAAGTGGGGGTTTAGTACAGCAGGGATTATCGTTGCTTTACTAGGACTAGGTTGGTTGTTTCTAAGTTGGGATGATGGGCCTGCAGCTCGTCGTGCTCCTATTTTTACATTAGTAGGAGGGATTATTGTAGTAGGTATTGGTTTTGCTATTGCTGGAGCAATTACAGCCCCTCCAGGTGCGTAAAAGAAAATAGAGAAAGGAGGATAAGATGTTCTCTAGCTTTTCACAAAATTTAACTGATTATAATCCTGAAGCATTTAATTGGATATTTACCACATCAACCAAAGTTATGCTTCCAATTGCCTTTTATATAGGGCTTTTCTTTTTTATGATGAATGTTATTAATACAGTTGTTCCTAAAGCTCAAGCAGGCGAATCTATTGTATTAAAAGATGTTGCTTTTAGTTTTGCTAGATGGCTTATATCAATGGCACTCGCTTCAATGGGAGTGATGATATTTGTCTTTATCTTACAAATCTCAACAGGAGGGGTAAATCTTTTCAATCAACATGGCGGAACGGTAAATGAGAGTATCATGAACAGCTTGATCCCAAAAATCGAGTTTCCAAAAGACCCTCTCTCTTTCTTAGGAGAGATATTTGGTATGCTTACCAATCCAGGAGCGCTTCTTTCGAAGGCTGTCACAGGATTGATAATGTATGTATTCTGCTTGGTTGCTCAACTCATTGCAATTGCTTCTGTTTATATCATCATCTATATACGATTTTTTCAACTCTATCTTTTAGCTTTTCTTTCACCCATTCCTATGGCGAGTATAGCTTCAAAAGAATATGAAAATATCGGTATTACTTATATAAAGACAGGATTTGCTTATGCTTTTCAAACGATAGTAATTTTAGCGGTTATGAAACTCTTTAGTTTCTTTGCAAGACCGACGATTGATATAAGTGGCTCATTATCATCAATAAGTGGTTTAAGTGCTTGGGGTGGTGCATTTGGTAGCCTTGTTTATGCCATTGCTTACATTGTTGTCATTTGGCAAACATTGAGTATATCTAAAAAATTATTTGGTGTAGGAGTATAGTATGGAAACAAGAATTTATAAAGATGGTTCAAAAACAGGAAAAACAACAAAAATTATTGTCTCTCTTATAGGGATTAGCGGTATCGTAGGTGTTTCTGCTTATGGTCTATTGGAATTGAATATTCCATTCTTACCTCTTCAGACATTTACTATCATTGCCGTGTTCCTTGTTGGTTTTTTTACATTTGGAGAAGTTAAAGGGATGCCGTTGTGGCGTTTTTTTTACTTAGCCATGCGGTACTCTGTGTCAGAAAACAAAAGAAAATTTGTATTAGAAAGTGAGGAAGAAAATGTCGTCAAAGCTAAAAAAGTCAAAACAAAAAAAGCCAAAAAAGAAAAATAAAATATTATCCACTCAAAAAACATTAGGATTCGATGTTCTTGAGAAAAATGGGGTTATGAGTTTTGGAAAAAACTTATATTCTAAAACTTATGATTTAGGAAGTGCAAACTATATTACGGCTTCTCATGATGAAAAATTGAATATGTTTACAAGTTACTTTGATGCAATCAATGCCCTATCTAAAACAGAACATTTTCAACTATCCATGGATTTTGAAAAAGTAAGTAAAGAAAAGTTTTTATCCAAAAATAAATATCCTTTAGTTGGTGCTGTGGGGGATGAAATTCGAAAAGATATAAATACTCTGATCGAAGAAAAATATGACGATGGTAAAAATAATTATGCGTTATCTCGTTATATTACCATTGCAACAAAAAATACAGACCGTGCAAGAGGTATTTTAAAACTTGATACCGCTCAATCAACCATGTCTACAGAACTTGGGAAAATTGATGTTTCTTTGCGTGAATTGAGCGCTCTGGAGCGTTTCAATCTCTTAAATCGTCATCTCAGACCAGATGCTAAGGAGTTAAAAGCATTTCCTGGAACAAATGAAGATGTAAAAAATTGGCTTTCTCCTCAAAGCATGGTTTTCAAAAAATCTTCATCTATGATTGATGGTCGAGTGGGAAAAACCTTCTTTATTCGTGAATTTCCTTATGAGTTATCAGATGAATTTCTTAAAGATGTCTGTGAAGCAGGTTTAGAGGGAACATTTACCATTCATGCTTCGCCAAATACCTTTGCGGACAGTAGAAAACGTATCTATAATCAAAAAACAGCGGTAGGGACAGCTTTATTGCCCCAACAAAAACGAGCTTCAGCCGAGGGATATTCTCAAAACATGGTTTCTCCTGGTTTATCTGAAGCATGGGAAGACCTTTCCGAACAAGAAGATTACATGAAGCGTACAAGTTCTAAAATCTATGATGCAAGTCTTATCTTACATATCCATGCAAAAACGGAAGATGAACTTATTGATGCCTGGAACAAAGTCATTGATGTTCAAGAAAAACATAGTGTTGTTTTTGAACCTCTAACATATCTTCAAGAACAAGGATTTATTTCTACTCTTCCTCTTGGAGTAAATTACTTAGAAGGTTTTAAAGGATTTACACGTGGCTTGATTACACCAAATATTGCGATTAATATTCCGTGGACTTCTGTGGAGCTGCAACATCCAACAGGAAAATACTTTGGTATTAACCTCTTGTCTAAGAATATTATCTCTATTGACCGCCGTGGTAGAACACTCCAAAATACGAATGGTTGGATAGTTGGGAAATCTGGTTCAGGGAAGTCGGTGACAAGTAAATTTATCATTGCTTCAGATTATTTAGAAAATGCGTATGATGAGTTCATCATTATTGACCCAGAAGGAGAATATGTTGGACTAGGAGAGAAATTAGGCGCACAAGTTGTGAAAATATCTCCAAAATCGAAAACAAATATTAATATTGTCGAACTTCCTGAACACAAAGATGTATTCTCTGAAGAAGATGATCCTGTCGCTTTGAAATCTGACTTCCTTACCGCAATGTTTTCAAATTTATTGCGTGATGGTCTTACAGAAATTCAAGAAACGATTGTGGATGAGGTTACTGTAGAAACCTTTGAGCGAGTTGAGAAACCTACACTTACAGATTGGTACAATGTTCTAGGAGATACGGTTGAGCGTTATCAAGCCACAACAGATATTGATCCAATCCGACTTATGGACAGTCAATCACTTCATTCTACACTAGCAAAATATGTCACAGGAAGTTACGATATTTTCGCTCATAAAACGAATGTTAACTTGAATAACCGTATGGTCATTTACGATGTAAGTCAACTTAAAAACAAAATGAAAAAGTTTGGTTTTATGGCCGTCATCGACCAAATTCAAAACCGAGTTATTGATGCCAGAAAACGTGGAGTAAAAATCTGGGTGTACGGCGATGAATTACAAACGGTTGTCGCAAGAACTTCACCACCTATTCTTCGTGAAAAGTTTGCGGATATGTGGGCTCGCTTGCGTAAGTATGGCGCAACAGTAACAGGCATTTCACAAAATATCACCGTGATTTTAGATACAGCTGAGGGTGAATCAATGTTCTTTAACTCAGAATTTTTCGTCATCTTACGGCAAAGTGGTAAAGCCTTTAAGACTATTGTGGACAGGTTTGAGTTAACAGAAGAACTTTATCAGTACTTGAAAAAAGATGAAAAAGGGTCAGGACTTGTAATTGCAGGGGATACAAAAGTACCTTTTAATAATCCAATTAATGAAGGTACTTTACTGTTTGACTTGGTCAATACTGATGCGAAAAATAAGAAATAATATAGAAAGAGAGGTGATGAATGAGCAAGGATAAGAATGTTGACTACTACAATTCAAAAGAAAAGAGCCATGAGGTAGTAAAAAATTCAGTACATGTTAAGGAGTCACCAATTTCTAATGACAAGTACCAGGATAAAGTCAGTGCAGTATCAAATAAAAAAGATGTACTAAAAAAAGGTTCTAAAGAAAATTCAAGAGCTAAAAAAATTAGTCAATCTGAAACAAAATCTGCAAAAGCCTCCCCTGCATCAGCATCCTCTAAATCCTCTGAAGAAATTAAGAAGAGCAAGAAGAAGCTTGATGAAAAAAATGCAGAGAAAATTTCCTCAACTGGAAGTAAAACCAAGTCTAAAAAGGAAAAGATTAAGTTAAAGAAAAATCCTCATCAGCGATTTTTAAGTAATGCTTCGAAAAAAGAGCTTCTTAAGAAACAAAGTTTAAACCGGTCAAAGAAAAATGCATTAACTTCACTCTCCGGTTCAAAAGGAGAGTTAGGAGAGAAGAATGAGCAGACAGAGTGGACTGATAAAGGAAGTGAAGCTGCTCAAAATTCTAAAACGATTGTAAACCAAGGAAAAAAACTACTAAATAACAGAAATGATAACCTCATTAAGTCATTTGGACAAAGCTTTAAGAAAAACTTCCGAAAAGAGAAGTTTTTTTCTAATGCGCAAAAAACTCAAAGTGTAGCTAATAAAATGTCTACAAATTCTGTTAATGTGGCTAAAAATGGAACAACTACAGTAAGTAAATGGAGTGCTACACACTTTAAAGAATTACTAAGTCAAGCATTTTCACCGAAAGTTTTAGCAATAAAATTTAGCGTAGTTGGGGGTTGGGTTGGACTTGCAGTTATATTAGTTTTGATGGTTGTTTTTTTTATTGGCGGTTTAGCTAATTCATCATCTCAAGCAGCAAAACAAGCTGAAGAGTTCAATCCTGACTCATCTATCGCAGAACGTGCACAAACGGTTTACAACGAAATCAAGAAAGTTGACCCAAATGCAACTACACAAGGTATCTCAGCTTTTCTAGGAAATTGGGATGTAGAGAGTAGTATTAATCCGAAGCGTGCTGAAGGTGACTATTTAGCACCACCAGTTGGAGCGAAGGACGACAAAGACCCTGCGTGGGACAGTGAGAAGTGGTTAACAATGGGTGGCCCTGATATTTATAATGGTGGTTTTCCAAATATTCTCCATCGAGGACTTGGTTTAGGACAATGGACAGATACTTCAGATGGCTCAACAAGAAATACAATGCTACGTGACTATGCAAAAAGTCAGAAAAAGAAGTGGTACAGCCTACCTCTTCAAATAAATTTTGCAATGTCTGCAGATACTCCCTATGACAGGGCACTCTTTAAGGCTATTGTAGAGTCAGACCAATCAGTAGAAGCTCTTGCGGACCAAGTCGCAACACTTTGGGAGAGAAATAACGGTGACAAGATGGATCAGCGTAAAGAACAATCTCGAAAATGGTTTAACTATTTCAAAAATGGTAGTGGTTCAGGTTCAGCAAGTGCGAATATTCCTCCAGAGTATGTTGGAAAACTAAAATATCCAAATCCTTCTAAAGAAACTTCAAGTGGTGGCTATCCTGGTAATGCTTATGCAGCAGGACAATGTACATGGTACGTGTACAATAGGTTCTATCAATTAGGGAAAACAATCCCTGCTTATCTTGGAAATGGTGGACAGTGGGGTGCTAGTGCTTCAGCTCAAGGCTATAACACGACAAGTACACCAAAAGCAGGATATGCAGCATCATTCCCTGCAGGAGTTGCTGGAGCTGCAGCACCTTATGGACACGTTGCATTTGTGGAGTATGTTAATCCTGACGGTAGCTTCTTAGTATCAGAAATGAACATGAACGGTGGTTTGTATAAGATTACATATCGTGTCATTTCGTCACCTGCAGGAGTGAATTTCATTGATTTTAAATTGTAAAAAGAAAGGTACAAATGGTAAATAAAACAAAAGCTAGTTTATTGATTGTAGGCTTAGTAGGGATAGTAGCCCTTCTTATTTTTGGGATGGTTATGTTCTTTAGTAGCTTGAGTAGTCCTAAAAGTAAAACTGAAGCTCAACCAGCGACTTCTCAATCTTCAAGCGTGCAAAAGAGCGAGGAAAGTAAAAACGAAGAAGAAAAAAACAAAGAAGATCCAAAGGGTCTTTTAAAATTGGACAATGCAAGTATTGAAGAATTTCTTCAAAAATATTTAACTTACCAGTATTTAGGGGATAATCGTAATCAGTATAAGGCTTATATGACACCAGACTTATTTGATGCGGTAGTAAATCAAGAAGAAAAACCTGTAAATCAGGCACAAAAAGAATTGATTGTAAATCAGGAGTTCGATAGTGCAAATATTTATATTGATGTAAAGGACGAAAGTGCTATTTGCCAAGTTTACTTTACCAATGATAATTTGCAACATAAACCAACAGTATCTGAACCTGAGCCAAAGAGCTTTACGATGAATAATAATCAGGAATTCAAGCTCTCTTTTGTCAAAAATGAGGGCCATTACTTGGTAAGTGCAATTACGTACAGATCTGTACAAGAAACAAACGAAATGAACTAAGGAATATGGAGGAGATATGACTATTGAAGAAAAAATAAGTGCAAAGAATAAGAAAATTAAAGAAATCAATCAAAAAATAAAGAAAGAAGAAGAAAAAATTGCTGATTTCAAGGAAAAAATTAAACAACTAAAAGTTGAAATTGAGCAAATCACGAATGAAGAAATAAAAAATTCACTATCGCAAATTGAAGCGGAGCCGATTGAATTTATCGCATTAATAAAAGAAATGCAAAAACAAAAGTTAAATCCTGTTGATACATTAGACCTATTGAAAGAAATGGGTGGAAGCACAGGAGATGGTAAGCAAGAAAACACTACTGAAGGATATGGAGAATAACAATGGCAAAAGGATTTAAAGGACTAAAACTATTTAATAACAAACGTACTTTTACTATTCCTGAAAGTATCGGACTTTCAGAGGAAGAAAAAAATCGTATCATTACTTCACCAAAATTTGAAGATTTTGTGATTAATATTGAAAGTTTAAACTTCATCTTCTTACGTGATGAAAGGGATATTCAACTAAACGTTTATATTCAAACAGAAAAAGAAGTATTATATGGTCAAACGTTGAAGTTTCCATATCCAAAATCTACTAACTTTTATGAACTTCTTGACAAATTCAGTACGAAAAAACGTCGTGCACCTGATGTGGAAGAGTTGCAACAGCAGGAAGAAATAGTTGATGAAAGCTCTATTCCTGAAGTAAATCAAGAAACATTTGTGCATCCTTCAGTAGTTGAAAAAACAAGTGAAACTATCGAAGAAGAAACTAATGATGTAAAAGAAGCAGCGGTACAGGATACCTTGGATCACGAAAGTCTAGAAGAAGCTTTTGGAGAGTCAGAAGAACTTCAAGAAGAGGTTATTCCTAACACTGAAGAGGAAGAACAGCCAGATGAACTCAAAGAGTGCGAAAATTGTGGTTTTAATAATGACTTAGATGCAAAATTCTGCTCTGAGTGTGGCTTCTCTTTTATTGGAAAAAAAGCAGCCGAAGTAACCTCAACTAAAACTGGAAATAGTATGAGTACAGCAACAAAAGATTTAGTTGCCAATGTTTCAAATACTGGCCAAGAAACATTTGTAGTTGACCCTCAAACAAATTATCAGTCATCTGCAGATGACATGCAGCAGCTCTTAAAAGTTAAAGATGGCCTTAAAAATCGTGCTCAAATTGAAAAAGATGTTGCTCTCGAATTTGAAAGCAAAAAAGCTGAAGCTATTAAAGCTGCAGATGAAAAAGTAGAAGAAGAAAAGCGTAAAGAGCTTGAAGCACTCAATCGTACATTTAAAGACAAACAAGAACTTGCACGTAGAGATGCTCTTGAAGTTCTATCTGTAGATGAAAAAAATGAAGTAAATTCACGTGTTGATGCTATGAAAAATTATCTAAAACAAGTCTATGAAACAGGTCTACGCAGTATTGATGAAGGCTTTAACATGAAGTCAGCAAATGAATAGGAGATAAAATGGATTTAAAAGAAACAACAAAACGAGTCCAGGAATATATTGAAACTCTAAAATACAAAAGCTTTGCGTATAAGTTAGAGTTTTTGCGGTTTAACAGCTATCATCACCATCGTCCAATGAGTGAAGTTTTACAAATATTTGTACAGAATCCAGAAGCAAGGCTTCTGGGTTCTTTTGATTTTTGGAAAGACTTTTCAGAGGAATCGAGTGTAGAATTTGGTCAAAAATCTAGTGTACGTATTTTTGATAAACAAGGTAAAGCTAAGGAAGTACTGTATGACCTAGCTCAAACTACTTTAAAGGGAGATGCAGACCTTTCTCTTATCCCTTTTCGTGAGCCAGTACTATCAAGTGAACTACTCTTTAATACTCTTGTTTCTCTATCTGGTGGTTCATTAACGCTTGACGATTATACTTCAGATAAATATTTTGAAGAGTCGTTGGCAGAGATTGAGAGATTCTTTAAACCTTATCGTGAAAGTTTAACGAAATTTACTAAAGAAGAGGTTGATGCAGCTCTTGAAGTTGTACGCTATAATCTTTACGAAGAATTTGGTGTATATTTAAGCGAGGAATTCGACTATAGCTCAATTGAGAATTCTGTTACAAATACTCTTCAGCATTTTTCACATGACCGGTTCTTACCGGTCTTTTCTTTGGCCAATAACATTTCAAAGGAACTAACAAATCAGGTTAAAGAAAAATACCAGGAAGTTGAACTCCAACTCACTGAAATCAAGCAAGACCAACAGAAGTTCAACGAACAAATGGAAGAATTGGATATTGAGGTTGATTTCTCAGCAAAAGAAAAGGTTGAGAAAGTTAAAGAAAATACTTTAGGTTCTTCAGGTATCCTTGATAAGCTAGAAAAAGCAGCTTCTGACCAAGGTTTCTATTTATGGACTCGAAACGAAAACTGGACAGGTGATCCTGAAGATGATGAAGGACTTCAGTTCCTTTTTGATGAAGGTTTATATGAAGCTCATGCTTACGAGTTTAAAACGGTTGAAGAGCTTGATGAGTGGCTAGACAATGAAGAGGTGTTTATTGTTGATGGACTAGGAAATCACACAACATTTGTTGAACTCAATCAGTTCGTACAACAAGAGGAACAAAAGATATTAGAATTTGAGAATAATATGTCAAATACTATTTATGATTTTGTTGCTAGAGATTCAGATATATTTGAACAAGTGATGCCTGAACCATTTGGAGATATAGCAGTTGATGTATCTTCAAATCGAGATAAAATCACGGTTTCACGAGTAGATACAGAAAGTAAGGAACTTTATACCTGGTTTGAGATGGAAAAAAGTACTGGATTGATACTTTCTCAAGACTCGAGTTTCACTACAATGTATGAGTCCATAAAGATAGAGATATTTACACATCTTAAACGTGAATATGATATAGCCTTTACATTAAAAGAAAGTAAATATGAACTTAAACAAAAAGAGAATGTGAAAGCTGATTTCCCTTACAAAGTAGGAGATGTTCTTTCTCATCGTTGGATTGATGATTCCCAAAAAGCACACCATCAAATTTTTAGAATTGCTCGATTAGCTGATGAAAAAACAGGGCAAATACTTTTAGATGAGGTTGAGAGTAAGAACGGACAACCTTATAAGAAGAGTGGTCAAGTTGGTAATGGTGTTTTAGCTGTATCAGGTTATGAAATAGCTTCAGATAAAGAACGTGCAATTTTTGAAGAAGTCTTTGATGGTAAAGTTCCTGCAATTTTAACTGAAGATATTGATAAAAATACTCCTGCAGTAATTCAAGTCAACTGGAACGAAGGCTCAGATAATGATAATTTCAAGTTTCTCAATCAAAACCATGATGGCGAGGATATAAGCCTTGAGATGTTAAAAGCAATGATATACGACGAAGTACAGCTTGAAAACAATCCTGAAACAGGTTATTACAAAGTTAGCACAACTTTTGATCGGATTGATATTGGAGATGGTTTCGAAAGCAATAAAGAGCTATATCAGGATATTGCTAGATCAAATAACTTGGAAATTGATGTTCAAACTTATTATGACAGTATTGCTCTTGAAAAAGACAAAGTACTCTCTACTCAAGAAATACTCCAGTTAGCCAGAGATAAGATGTCATTACCTGAAGATATTAAGGTTAAACCTAGCGGTGGTGGTAGCTTTTCACTCATGAAAGAACAATTTGGAGGTGTTCTTAATCAGTCTGTTGTTGATTGGTATCCAGGTGGGAAGCTTGAAGTTAAAGATGCTGCAGAACACCTTACAGATGTACCATTATTTGAACAGCAATTTTATGAAGTACTTGCTGAAATTATTACTGAAGATATTTCAGAAATACAAAAGGAAGAGAAACAGAAAACTGAGCAAGTTGAAGTGCCTACAACAGATGATATTTCCCTTCTGGATCAGTTTCCAAATGCTGAAGAACGTGATGAGCTTGACCCTATGGAAGATTTCATGGTTATGTTAATGTCTGGTGAGGATGAGCTTACTATTATTGTTGATGATAAAGATGTCTACCATCATAAAATTAGTGATAGTAAAGATGGCCAACAAATTATTTTTGAAATGCGCCAAGATAAGAGTAATGATACTCGATACTTGGTTTACGAAAATGGTAAGTTCATAAAAAATACTTTTGGTGATGATATACCTGACAGTCGACTTATTAATCCAATTGGTTTAGAGGACTTAGAACAAAGGCTAGCGGAAAATAAACTGAAGCTACAAAATCAAACTGAAGTATCGCAACAAGCACAAGAAATATCACTATTTGATAGCTTTGATGCTGACAAAGAAAAGACTGATGTTCCTGCTGTTGCGCCTTCTATTGCTCCTAAACAACCTAAGTCAAGTTTTGAATTTCCTTTAGAATCTCAGGCGATTTCAGAATTTTATCCTGGTACTCCAGGGGAAAAAGTAAAAGCAAATCTTGCTGCTATTCGACTTGCTAAGAAATTGTCTAATGAAAATAAACTTGCGACGGTTGATGAACAAAAGGTACTTTCACGTTATGTAGGTTGGGGTGGTCTTGCTAATAACTTCTTTGATGAAAGTAATCCAAGGTACTCAGAGCTTCGTGAAGAGTTGAAAACACTTGTTACCGAACATGAGTACAGCAACATGCTCCAATCAAGCTTAACAGCTTATTATACGAGTCCTGAAGTCATTCAAGCAATGTATAACCATTTAAATAAACTAGGATTTAATGGTGGTAGAGTTCTCGACCCTTCGATGGGAACAGGGAACTTTTTTGCTTCAATGCCTGGTAATTTAAAAAATAACTCAGAACTTTTTGGAGTTGAGCTAGATGCAATTACAGGTCAAATAGCAACTAACCTACAACAAACCAGTCAGGTACAAATTAAAGGCTTCCAAGATACAAATTTCAATGATAATGCACTAGACTTAGTCACTACTAATGTGCCGTTTGGTCAGATTATGATTGGTGATGAGAAGTATTCAAGAAACTATGCTATACATGATTACTTCATCAAGAAGTCTTTAGACCTTGTACATGAAGGGGGATTTGTTGCTGTGATTACCTCAACAGCGACAATGGATAAAACAGATAGTCGCTTTAGAGAAGAGATTTCAAAACAAGCTAACCTGGTATCTGCAGTTCGTTTGCCAAATGATGCTTTCAAGAATATCGCAGGTACAGATGTATCGAGCGATATTTTAATTTTCCAAAAGACAAGTAATTCTGAAAGGAAGCCAGACTGGATTAATACCCACAATCTTAATGACGATCTGGGAAACAGGGTATCAATCAACCGATATTTCCATGAGCATCCAGAATTTGTCCTTGGCCAAGTTGGCATCAAAACGTTTAACGGAGGTGTTCTTACTGTTAAGCGTGATTTTGAAGAAGAACAATATATTCCAAAGCTTACTGAAGCATTGGATAAACAAAGTGATGCAGCCTATTACTCTCATAATAAGTCTGAAGAGTTAATAGAGAGTTTCGGTACAGAAGAATACTCTCTACCTAGAGAAATTATTGAAGCCCAAGAGCCGTTCACTTTATTTGTTTATAAAGGCAAACCATATTTTTATGATGGTAAGCACGTTATTCCTCACTATAAACAATCAAGTGTCACTCTTAATAAAGACGAAACACGAAAAAGACAGCTTGAGCGCTTCGAAAAGGTACAAGATAGGATATTCGACACAAAAGTTAAATACAAAACAGTGTATTCACAAATAGGATATTTTGATACTTGGTCAAATTTTATTCCAACTGGAGTTGGCAGTGCTTTTAATCTTCAGGACATCCCTTCAGATGTACTCGAAAAGCTTAATAAAGAAACTGAGAGCGTAACTAAGGGTGATTATAGATATACGATTATCCCTGAGAAAGAGCAACTCACTTTAAAAATTGAAGAAGTCGTCAATAGACAGTACTTATACCATGTTGATTATTCTAAAAAAGAGGTCAATGCAATTGAAAAGATGATTGACTTACGCTACTCCTTACAAGACCTTTTAAATATTCAGCATAAACCAGGGTACACGAAAGAAGAATATGAGCAACTCAGAATATCTTTTAATGAAAAGTATGATGCATTTGTAGAACAATATGGCTATATTTCTGACTCCTCAAATCGTCAAATCATGCGTGAAGATGATTATTATCCATTCTTGGCATCTGTAGAAGAAGAAGCCGAGGATGAAATAACAAAAGAACCTATCCTGACTAAAAGTGCGGTATTTTTTGAGCCAACAATTCAACCTGAACAAAAAATAGTTAAAGTTGAAACTGCTCACGATGCACTTCTTACTTCCCTAAATCGCAAGGGGCATCTTGATTTTGAGTATATGTCTGACGTTTACGGTAAAACCGAGGACGAGATGATTGAAGAGCTTGGCGACAGAATCTACTACGTTGGAGATGGAGAATATGTCACAAGTGAAGATTTTCTTTCTGGCGATGTGAAAACCAAACTTGTTGAAGCGGAAAATAACCAGGAGTTCAATCACGAAGATAGAGATTGGACAAAAAATATTAAAGCTTTACAAGAAGTCATTCCTGAAGATCTTCTCCTTTCAGATATTACCTTTAAATTTGGTACAAGATTTATCCCTCTTCCAGTCTATGAAAAGTTCCTGTCAGAAATCATGAATACTAAGGCTAAGGTCATCTATGACAAGCCTTCTGACAGTTATAAAGTAATGGTTGCAGACACACACAAGTTAGCTGTTACTGATACGTACGGCTATAAGGGCTATAACGGTGAGAAACTTGCGACTGCACTTCTTAATCAACGTGAAGCTAAAATCTATAAGCCAGATGCTGATAACCCTACTAAGCGTGTCCTTGATGAACGTGGGACAGCAATCATGGAAGATAAAGCGAACCTTCTTAAAGATAACTTTAGGTCCTGGGTGCTTACTAATCCTGAAGCTTCAGAACAAATTGTAGACGTCTATAATGACAAATTTAACCGATATGTCACTAAGGGATATGACGGTCAATCCTTTACAGTTAAGGGTCTTGCGAAACAATATACTCTTAGACCTCACCAAAAAAATGCAGCAATGCGAATTGTTCAAGATGAACGAGCAGGGCTTGCTCATGAGGTAGGGTCTGGTAAAACTTTGACAATGCTTGCTTCATGTATGAAGTTACAAGAGCTTGGGGTTGTAAACAAACCGCTCTTTGTTATTCCTAAACCCTTAATCATGCAGTTTGCAAAGGAAATCTACAAGTATTTCCCAGAAAGCAAAGTTCTGGTTGCACGTACTGAAGATTTTAAAAAGGAAAATCGTAAAAGATTTATTAGCCATATAGCTAATGGTAGTTACAATGCTATTGTCATAGCGGATTCTCAATTTGAGAAGGTATCTATGAGTAAAGCATACCAGGCAAACTATCTCAGAAATCAATTGTTCGAAGCTCGCGAGCAACTTAGCAAGATGGATCAAGACAATAAGTACACGGTTAAAAGGACTGAGAAAGCTATTGAAGGTCTTGAAGCAAGAATTGTTAAGCTACAAAAGCAGGATACGGATACCTTTATTAATTTCGAGGACTTAGGAATTGATATGTTATACGTTGATGAAGCACATGGTTATAAGAACTTAGCACCATTTTCTCAATTGGAAAATGTTAAGGGTATCTCAACTACTCGAAGCCAAAAAGCTATGGATATGCAACAAAAGGTTGAATATCTGCAGTCTATTTACAACAATAAGCGAGTTGTTTTTTCTACTGGTACACCAATGTCAAATTCAGTAGTTGAACTCTATACTATGACTAAATTTATCGCTCCAGATGTCTTGGAGCAATTTGGTATTTCTAGTTTTGACACGTGGGTAAGTAGTTTTGGTATCATCGAAAATAACTTTGAATTGACTGCTGCAGGAGCATACAAAATCAATCGTCGCTTTACTAAGTTTGGGAACGTGCCTGAACTTATGAATACTTTCCGAAGTACGTGGGATATTCAAACACAAGATATGCTTGATTTACCAGTACCTGAAGTAGAAATAATCTCACACGAAAGTGAAGTTACAGAAGCACAAGACAAGTTTATAGATAGCCTATTAGCACGTGCTGAAGCAATCGAAGAAGGGACTGTAAAACCTTTTGAAGATAACATGCTTAAAATTGTCGGTGAAAGTAAAAAAGCAGCACTGGATATGCGTACTTTAGATGATGTGACTTTCACTAATTCTGACTCAGATAAAATTTCTCAAGTAGTCGCTAGTGTTACCAAAATTTATTTTGATACCCAAGAAGAAAAATCTACTCAAGCAATTTTCTGCGATCAGTCTATTCCAGTAAAATATCGTAATGGCACAAGTAAGAATCCAGACCATACGATTAATAATTTCTCTGCTTATGATGAAATCAAACGGCAACTTGTAGTAAACGGTATCCCTGCAGAGGAAATTAGTTTTATCCATGACACAACGGATAAGACAAAAGACGCATTGATGAAAGATATGCGTACTGGGAAACGTAGAATCCTTTTAGGAAGCACCTCAAAAGCAGGGACTGGTCTTAATATTCAGGACAAGTTAATTGCAGTACACCACGTTGACCTTCCTTGGCGGCCTTCAGACCTTACACAACGTAACGGTCGTATTATTCGACAAGGTAATGAGAACGATAAGGTTCAGGTTCACTACTATATAACCAAAGGTTCTATGGATGCCTACTTGTGGCAAACCTTGGAGAATAAAGCTAAGGTTATCAATCAAATCATGCTAGGCGATACGAAAATCCGTGAAATGGACGAACTTTCTAATGACCAAATTAATATGGCCAAGTTTAAAGCAATAGCTGAAGCTGATCCTGTGCGACAAGAATACATGGAAACGGAAATGAAACTCCAGTCTTTAGAACGTTCGAGAGAACGCTTTTTTGATAGTCAAATTTCAAATGTTAAGCGAGTGAAGCGTGAGAAAGAACGTTTACCAATGTTTGAAGAACGACTTGAACTAATTACTGCAGACCTGAAAGAAGTTGAAGCTACAGAGAACAACTCATTCTCAATTACCGTCCATTATAGGGGTAACGAACGTGCTTTTACAGATGACGATAAGAAAACGGAAGTTGCAGAGTTTATAGCTAAACAAATCAACAACAATACTTTAGCTTACAACTTTGCAAAGGCTACAGGTGCTAATGATACGAAAATCACACATATTGCTACATATAGAAACTTCCAAATTCTTCATAATCCTGCATTAGGAGATGGAGAAAAAGAACGTCTTATTCTAAAAGGAGAAGCTCAATACTCGTTCTGGGTGAATCCTTCAGCACCGCTTGGAATATTAACACGTTTAGATGGTTTATTTGAAAAGGGAATATCTCGTGACTACTTGAATACGAGTGAAGAAATATCTCAAATTAAATCATCAATAAATTATATCGAGTCTAATAAAGATTCTACTTTTCCAAAAGAAAAAGAGTACCAAGAAGTTAAGTCACGTTGTGCCGAACTTCGAGATGCCTTGGAAAACAAAAAAGAACTCACGAAAAATAACCAGGAGAATGAAAAATCTCTGAATATATAAAAGGAGAACAAAGATGCCTTATATTTGGGTTGAAGAAGAACCAAGAAAAGAAGATGGATTAAGAGATTTTAGTGTCACAACAGTAACAAGTGATGGAAATGAATTTCATAGCATCGGTGGCATAGCCGACAGCAATCATATTGAGCTTTTAAATGAATTTGAAAAAATGGAAATCGATAAAAATAAGATACTGCTTATTATTGACCCTCTATTTTATGGAAGTCAAAGGAACTTAAAAAATTTATCTTGTAAAGTACAGATAATAAGTAAAGATCAATCAGTTCTTGAAAATAAAAAAGTAAAAATAAAACATCCTTTCCCAAATAAAAGTTACGCAAGATCTGTTCTTTTTAAAGGAAGTAAACAGTTTAAATTTGGTCAGGTTTTTGAAATTAAATCAATTGAGGATTTAGAAAATATATCGCATATCGAAATTGAGTGGACAGCAACTGAGATTTCAAATTACCAATTCAAAGAAGGAGAAAGTTTAACTCCTATTCATACAGTAGTAACGAAATCTACCATTTTTCCGTATTTTGTTTTTTCTCGTATACGTGCAAAAGCAGAAAGTTTCGATGATAAAGGAAGAGCTATCAATGGAGAGTTAAAACGTGAATATATTGATGAAAAACAACCTCGTTGGTATTTCCTAAAAGTTTCTGAAGAAATGTATGAAGGTGATATTGATTATGACGTTCAAAGTTTTGTGGAGTCTGATGGTGTGATGTTACTAAAGACAAGAAATATCAGAAAACACCTATTACCTGATAATTCATTTTTTATGCGATAAAGAAAACGAAGATAGCACGCAACATTAAATTAAAGGAGGAAAATTGAAATTTACTACTAACTTACTAAGCTCAAATACACTTACTCATTTGAAAAAATGCACCTTTCGTGACTTTGAGGACTTCCGTCTTAAAGATTTTGCGGACGGTGTACATTCCTTAGATGAAAAATTCCCTGAATTTGTTGAACTCTTTCGACAAGTGGAAAAACAGCTGATTTTCGAAAATATGCTTTCGTCTGAAATGTTTATTACAGATTGTCTATTCTGGGGTAAAGATACAGGGCTTCACTTTGAGGATAATCCTACTCTAGCTCACTTTAGACTTACTCTTGTCTATATCCCTTCTACCACTTACTTTAATATTATTATTACTATTGATCCAGTAGAAAAAACTTGTGTTGCAAAAGCAGAAGCACTTGATAATAACAGAATGCCTATAGAAAAAGAGTTTGAAAGTTTTAGTGTACTCTTTGAAAATTCTTTATCCGGTCCTAGTAATAGTTCCTTTTTACCTAGACTTTCTGAAATTTCACTAAAACTTGATATTGATTTAGTGCATATAGAAGAAAAGGCTAATCAAATCGTTTCACTAAAGAATTCTGAATGGGATTTATGGAATCTATTTGATTCTGGTGTACCTGTTAGAGATTTGAATGAAGAACTCTTTGGCTTTATAAGAATAGTAAATAGAAATAATCACAAGAAAATCTGGATAGCCTATAGACAAGCACCGTATTCTCCGTATGTTAACGCTATAGTAGGGGAAGCTTTTCTACTACCTCAAAATGTAGTTTCCGAAATATTGAATATGGATTTACATCTAGAATATTTACCCTTATCCTTAATTTTTTGTGACTATTTAAACATTAATATTGCTCCAAATTCAAGACTATTTTAGTTACTCATCAATACGTAATAACAATATATGAAAGGAAAAAATATGTCAGAAGATAAACATGATGCACGTAAGCAGCTCGAAATTAATGCCAAGAAAAAAGACATCATGGAAGTTGCCCAAGCCTTTGGCATGACAGTTAATAAAGTTGGAAACAGTTATCAAGGAGAATTTCAAGGTCATAACACCTTTACAATTTATCCTGGTACAAACAGTTTCCTTTGGCACGGAAGAGGGCTAAACAACAAAATGAGTGTTGTCGATTTAGTTTCTGTTTTGAAGTTTGGAGCGACAACTAAAGAAGAAATTGATGCAGCTTTTCCAAAAAGTGTCGTTGAACTTAATCGAGTAGAACTTGCTGAATATGTTCCTGGTAAAATACCTGAGAAAAAAATTTTTAAATACTTCTATGAAGAAAGTCCAGACATGGAACTCGCTATTAACTACCTTGAACATGAACGAGGGATTTCAAGAAAAACTATTGACTACTGTATTGATCTAGGAGTAATTGCCCAAGCGGAGTGGAGAACTGAGCTAGATGATGGCAGTTATTTTTATGAACCTGTAGTTATTTTTAAAAATCTTGATAGCAAAGGTAATGTTATTGGGGGTAGCGCACAAGGCATTGAGTCGCATCCTGAGATACCAGGACACACACATAAAAGTGGACATTTAAAACGTGTTCTACCCAATTCTGGAAGCAACAGTGGGCTAAAAATATCTATTGGGACTCCTAAAAATGTTGTACCGATTGAAGCTCCGATTGACTTGCTATCTTACCTTGATTTGAACCAAGGCACAATACAGGACACAATCTTAGTTGCTGCAGACGGATACAAACCTGATGCATATTGGAGAGCAATGGGAGAAGTAATGCTTGCTTCTCCTTTAGTTTCTGAAGAAATGAAAAAAGATAAGGATTGGGCACTCAAACATTTAAGTGAACATCCTGAGCAACTTCGAAAAAATTATCAAGCCTTAATTTCAAATAGTGACGACCTAACAGGCCAATTTATTTTCGCCTTTGATAATGATGAACAAGGTCAATCTTTTATTGAAAAATTCAAAAATGATAATCCAGATATACTAGAAAAAATAAAAATTGAAGTTCCTAATGATGCGAACGACTGGAACGATCAGTTAAAACTGAACAATCAAAAATCAAAAGACCATAAGACACCAGAGGATATGACCCCAGATAACAATACCCCTTTTGATGAATTTGGTTTTATTGAACCTCCGCCTGAGTTTGACAACATGGATTACATTCCTGAGAACTCTACTCCTGAAGAAACCTATCAAATACCTAAAAGAGATAATCAAATTGAAGATTATAGTCAAACAAAATTTGTAAAGATTTATGTGACTGAAAATGATAATAAAGGAAAACCTACCCAAGTCGCAAAAATTTTTGAACTCAATAAACTTACAAATATCTCTGATTTAAAAACAGATATAACTGGTAGAGTTTCCTTGGATGTTGTGAATGTACTTACTCTTGCAAAGAACAATGAATTCTTACAAGAAGCAAAATATAGTGTTGACAAGCAATTGAAAAATAACCGTTTCGTACTTTCATATAACCTTTCAAAAGATAGTATTGAACGCCCAACTAAGGATGAAATTCAAAAGCTTAATAACTATAAAGGGAAGTTTGAGCAACAGGATAAACAAAATAATAAAGCAGTTCATGAACAAAGTTCTTACAATAATAAAAAATATGTAAAGGATAAAACTTCAACTGCAGATAAAACAAGTACTTTATCTGATGCTCTTGCAAATAAAAATGTACAAGGAGTAAATACTTTTCTTAATCAAAAACTAGAAAGTTATCGGTCACTAGAAAAGTACAAAAAATATCTAAATGTTCTCTCAAATATGCCAGAACTGGATTCAAAAAATATTCGTCTATTGGTTGAACAGAGGCCAGATGTAAAAATAGTCAAAGAGTTTAATACCTGGTCAAATGATTATAATCGAAAAATTATTTTCAGATCTAAGGCAATAAAAATGTTCGTTCCATCACCACAACCAAGTTGGGACAAGAACGAAAACATGAAATTAGATGAGCAAGGTAATCCTGTTATTTCATCAGTTAATGAACAGCTTGTCTCCGTTTTTGATATTAGTCAAACAGAAGATTTTGTCAAAGGTAAGCAAATTGATAGTGATTTGGTTCAGGAAGTTTCATCATCAATTCCTCGTGAAAAAGCCATTCAATATTTTCAAGAATTATCTAAGCTCTCCACAAAGTCTATTCACTTTACAGAAAAAGCAATGGAAGTAGATGATAAATCAATTCATTTTGAAAACTCCTGGTATTCAAAACAAAGAGAAGTTTTATATATCAAAAAACATTTATCTCCTGAAAAAGCACTCCAAACCTTAGTGCAAGAACTTGCATATCAAAAATATTTTAACTCAGAACTTTCTCCTGAATTGCAAAAAGCAGAAGTGCTATCTATGTCCTACATTATGCTTAGACAGATTGGACTTGAAACAGACTTACAAATTCCCAATGTGTTTTCTCAAATGAATGCTGTTGAAATTGAAAATACTTTAGATGGTCTCCAAGAAAAAACGAATTCATTTTCTAAAGAATTCCGCTCACTTCGAAATCCGAAAAAGAAAAATAAGATGCAAGAAATGAGCTTTAAGGAAAAAATGGAACTAGCTAAACATAAACAACAAAAACAGATTAAGGAAAAATCATCTGGAAAAAAAGTTCAGGGAGTGCCGAAAGTTCAAGTGATATAAAAGCAAGCGAACTTGCGGCACTCCGAGCAAGCGTGTAGAAGTTAGGAGAAGAAATGAAACAAGAATTAAATATTGCCTATATTTTTTCTTGCATTATGGTTGATAATGAAAAGTTAACTTTACCTGTAGCAAGCAAAAAAATTAAACATTTCATCAACAAAAGCCAAGGTTTAGTCGATGAAAATGAACTTGATGAATGGAGAAAAGTTGAAGAAGAATTAATTCATATGGACTTGGATTCATTTGAAAATTGGAAAAAAATAGCGATCAGATATTTTAAAAGCAGTAAAAATATTTTAGAAAAATAAAGCAAGGGGCTTGGGGATTTCCCCAAATCAATATTAAGGTCAAAATAGGTCAGAAACGTGTACGTGCGTTTCCTGAGATATTATGACCTTATATTTTTCGCAAGTGGGTACCCACTTGCTATGCCCGCGAGAGCAACGCTCTCCCCTTGGGGGTTGGTTTTTGTGGGGGGTTATCCCTTTGCTTTATTTTGTAATTTAGAAAGGAAATGAGGGACTTTAATTTGAAAGAAGTAGAACGAACACGTAAAATTCAAACTAAATTTTGGACAACTCCACAAGAGAAAGCTCAATTATTAGAAAACATGAATCGAGCAGGGTACAGAACTCTAGGGAGTTATTTACTGAAGATGGGATTAGATGGTTATGTCGTGAATATAGATTTTTCAGAAATAAAATCTACTCTTGGTGAACTTGGTTCTGTTCGGTCAGAATTGAACAAGATTGGTAACAATATAAACCAAGTTGCAAAACACGTGAACCATAGTCATGAAATAGATGTCATGGATTTCTATATTTTAGAAGAAGAAATGAAGTCTATGAGGAAACAAATGGAAAAGTTTGAGAAGCAAGTTGTTCAAACATTTAACAATAAAATTAATCAACTGGAGGGCAACTAATGGTTGTTGTACCAAAACCTAAACAAATTAAATCAGAAAAAGCTTTGAAGAGCGCAGTTAAGTATATTTTGAATCCGCAAAAAACCGATGAGCAAGTTTTGACGAGTGGGTTTCATATTAACAACTTGAATTTTGGAGATGTTGAAATGGGCTATACAAGAATGTTAGCTCGAAAGATGGTTGGACGACAAAATAAACAAGTTCTTGCACAACACCTGGTACAATCTTTTCGCTATGAAGATGGTTTATCTGCAGAAGAAATTCATCAAATTGGCCGTGAATGGATTGAACAATTGACAGGCGGTAAGCATGAATACATTATTGCCACTCACATTGATAAAGGTCATATCCATAATCATATTATCTTTAACACTACTTCAAATGTTGATTTCAAAAATTTCCGTTGGAAAAAAGATACCCTCAAAATTGCACGTGAACTTTCAGATAAAGTTTCGCTCAAACATGGAGCGATTTTAGAAAATACAAGTCCATATCAAAAGTCCTATCATAGTTACCAAAAATATTTAGCGGAAAATCCTATCCGCCCTGAATTGAAAAGTCGTTTAAATTTTCTCTTAAAACATTCTCTCAGTTTGGATGACTTTAAAATAAAAGCTGCAGCCTTGAATGTTGCTGTTGATTTTTCTGGAAAATATACCACATACCGATTGAATGATTTTGAACAAAAGAGACCAATTCGTGATAGTAGTCTTATCTCAAAAAAAGACCAATCAAGTATGAAAACAAATCCAGAAAAAAGAATATTCTCAAAAGAAATGATTGAAAAGAAGTGTATTCAGAATCAAGATATGAAAAAGAAAACACTCAGTTCTAGTGAAATCTTAGCTGAATATCAAAAACAACAATCCTGGTACAAAGAGAACAGTAATATCAAACTAGTCTTAGAAGATTGGCAAGTTGATCAAGAAGTAGATTCAGGAATTTATATATTTGTTCAAGCAGGCCACCGTGAAGGTTCAATCAAAATTCCTCACTCGGCAATTGACCGCAACGAAGATGGAAAACTTGAAATTCATATTAGTAGCTATTCAAAGTTTGCTTTTATGGATGCAAAGAATCCTTCAGAAAGTTATGTTCTATGGGGACATCAAGTAATTTCTCAACTCTCACGTGAAAACGATAATGTACCTATCTACAATAATAAAGCAATGAATAACGTTCATAATTTATTTGATGCGATGAATTTACTGGCCAAACATGGTGTGACTGGTCGAGAATCATTCGAACATCTGGGAGAAGATTTTGTATCTGAAATGAGAACAATTGAAGCTTCACTCGATAAGCTCGACAAGCTGATTCAAGATAAAACAGATAGCATAAAATTCAACCAACATGATAATGTTCAAGTGCAGCAGCTTAAAAACTTGCAAGAAGAAAGAAAAGATTTGCAGAAATCTTATAACAAAATTACTGCAGACCTTGAACTTTACGATAACATTCAAAATTTCAATCAAGTCCAAGACAAACAAAGAAAACAAGAAGAAAGAAAAGAGCAACCACATGCAAAATTATGATACTGAAGAAAGACGAAAAAAAGAAAAATTCTATGATAAGGATTATGCGAATATCCCTCGTGAAAATCTTTTTGATTTTATTAATGAAAAAAATGCTTTTACTCCTCAGCAAACTCAACGTTTTGGTTTCCCTTACTGGGAGTATCATTCTTTAAAAGAAAAAGGTTTTTGCTTAGGACAACTTGTCTTTAAAGAGTGGGGTAAAAATATGAGCCTTGTGACATACTTTGATCTTTCATCTGGTTTCTTTGGAAATGGAAAGTTTTTGACTTTTCGTGACAGTCAGGCAAAGTATATGCCTAAAGGTGGTCATTTAGACCTTGCGGAAGTTTCTGTAGGTGAAAAATTTATACTGGAGCTTAATCAAAAAGAAAATGGTTCATCTTTTATAGAAGAAATATGGAAAATCCCTGAAGGGGAAGATATTGGTAAAATTCTAGAAAAAATTCTTTCAGGAAAAATTTAAGGAGTAAAAAAGAAAAAATGGAAAGCAAAAATTATAAAAAAATATTGAAGAGTGTATTGGTCTGTGGAGCTGCAATTATGAGTATGACTACTATAAATGCCTTCGCGGACGAAACAGAGCCCTTACAAAATTTCACCCAACAAATGGACAGTATGGATAATACTGAAGCTTCAAATTTCCTAAGAAGTTATGGGTTAAGAAATGGAACGGTCGCAGGGAGTAAAGTGAGCGTTTCACGAACTTCAAGTGGATTTACGGTTCAAAATCCAAAAGAAAATGTAGAAAGTTTTACTGCAAATTGGATCACGGATACCTCAAAAATTAAGTTGACTGTTTCAAACGCTTTTTATGTGAATACCCCTATCGAATTTTCTTTTAAAATAAAACAACCTTTGGTTAAAGGAGAAGAACTTCTTATCCCTTTAAACATTACAGGAAAAATATTTAATACTTCAAGTAGTTATACGTATGAAGGAAATATTACGCAAAACAACGGCACGAACTACACCTCTCAAGATGGAAGCTTCAGCTATAACTATGACAATAAAACTGGAAACTTAAAGGTGAAGGCATTAGATGACCGAGGGCTTACAGACTATTCTGGTTTAACACTGTTTCTCAATAATAACTGGATACCTGTTCCTTTGAGAGAAAATCCTATGCCCCTTAAAGGCGGAGTCGCAGGAAATTATGGTGCTAAAGGTTCAGGCGCTACCGTTAAAGTAAAAGTTGGCGATAAAGAAACAAGTGAAACGTTAACGAATACTGCAGATATAGATTTCACTACAAGTTTACAAGCCTATAATAATGACATTTTTGGCAAAGGTGCAGAGTACACCACACAGAAAACAGCTTCCTCATCCACAAATTTCTTGGCCAACTTTCCTTTAATTAATCAACTAAAAAAAGGAAAAACAAAAAACTTATTAGATGAAAGCATGAACCATTATGAAGTAAAGGTTGTATCGAATGCGAAGTTTAAAAATGAAGAGGATATTTTTAAAGGGCTCTCCATTGAAACTTATATCCCTATTGGTTCAAGTTCAAGTGGTGCTCCTATTACAGCTATTGCACAAAATGCAACAGTCGATAAATTCCCAGAATTTAAAAGTATCATAAAAAATGCTTCTTATGATAAAGAAAAACAAATCTTTTCTTTCGATTTATCCAATAAGAAAACAGATTGGCAAGCACTTGGTGCAGGTTTACTCAAAAATGAAGCCTACGGTTCATCTAACGGCAAAGAAAGAGCCGCTTGGATTACAGATTACTTAAAGGCTATGGCCAATGGAAATGTAGAGCAAAATACGACTTTTAGCTCTTATTATCCTGTCAATTCCGTCTCATTCGTTCCTGTGAACAATAACTTTTCTTTAAAAGTGGATGTTACAGTGACGAATTCTTTGAGTAAAGCGAAAACCACCAATCATATCATCGTTGACCCTGTAAAAGCAGGAAATGGGGATACGACAAAGGCTGCTGTTCAACTTCAGCTCATGGACTCAGAAGGCAATCCGATTGGAGAACTTCAAACACCTTCTTATTACGGAAGTGGCGATGCCTATACCGTGACCCCACCTGTGATTAAAGGCTATCGACTACTCAATGTCAATCCTCAATCACTTATCGATAAGCTCGGTATTACAAATGTTGTGGATCAACAAGGAAAATTTGACAGTAGTAATATAGGGAACATTTATAATGTGGTTTATGAGTACGTGAAAGAAGTCCCCCTCACCTACTCTGTTATTGATGATACGACTGGAGAAACTTTAGAAGAGCATCAAGACCTTGCGACTGGTGCACTCAATCAAGAAGCGAATATCAAGGAGAACCAGGACAAACTTAAAGCTATTCAAGAATGCTATAAGAGTAAAGGCTACCTTTTAGGAAATATTGAGAAAGGAAAGTAGAAAAAATGAGGACTAAAGAGTTTAGAGAAATAAAGGACACGTTGGAAAAAGAATTAGCCGTTTATGGAATTCTTGAGCTAATTGAACATGTATCTGACCATGAATATCGTGCTTATGATGTAGATTGTGATGATCTTGATTTGAGTTATATTGATGTCTATGCGTTCGCAAATGGGACGTTTAATCTAGCTAAAAAATGTAATTCATTCTTTGTAGAAAAACTTGAAGAGTTACAAAAAGTAGTTTTAATTTTTTATGATGCTCCATTTTCCCTTGACATTGAACGTATAAACATAATATGGCCACGATATTCAATTGAAATTCCTGCCCTAACCTTTAATTCACTTTCAGAACTCGTAGAGCATGTTCGTGTATTAAAAATTTTGTAAACAAAGCTCCTAGAAAATAGAAAACACCTCACAGGCCTCATTGCTTGTGAGGTGTTTTTTTTGAGGGCTTTAATGTACCAGGAGATATTTTTCTAAGCCAGACATTTCTATTCTTCGTTTTAATGAAATTGCTTCCTGATTTTATGCCATTTAACTCCATAATATTTATTATTTTCTTTGCAAGTTCCATTTTTTTGATGAAAATTGCGGATAATTGTAAAAAAAGTTACAAGAGATAGCGGAGGACGAGTAGCTTATGCTACTTTTTCTTTTTCTTTCTATTTTAATCATCTATCTTGACATATAACAATATAACATGGTATTATTAAGGTAACGAAGAGTGGGTAAGCAAATACTCACGGAAAGCAGGATGTTCGCAAAGTATCCTGCTTTTTTTGTACAAAAAAAACCAGTTGTTCGCAAAACTGGGTTAGTGGATGGCGCTTAGTGATGATTTTTCAACCAGTTCTTGACTAATTCAAGAACTACTCCAACCACTATTGGAGCAATCACTGTTCCCTAGGAATTTCTACACTGGGTCAGGTGCGCCATTGATAATTATATCATGATATATTTTTGTGATTTTTATATCTTCTTTTTTGAGTTACTATTCTTCCCCAGTTTACCGCTCTATCACTTTATATGTCATCCTCTACTTTTTCAGTTTAAAAGCAATTCTTTATATGAAGCCTTGCCCTCTAGCATATTCTTTTCCTTCACTCGTACGATTGATAATCATAAGGAATTTCCCTATCAAACTAGAAAAGCAAAAAATTTTTGAATATGCTATAATAAATGTGTAAATAAGAATTTAATCGGAAAATGGAGGGAATTATGTGTACATCAATTACATACGTAACAAAAGATCATTACTTTGGCCGAAATTTTGATTATGAAATTTCTTATAATGAAGAAGTAGCAATTACTCCAAGAAATTATAGCTTAGAATTTCGAAAAATAGAAAATTTAAATACTCATTATGCAATGATTGGAATAGTAGCAGGAGTGGCTGATTATCCTCTTTACTATGATGCTACAAATGAAAAAGGTTTGTCTATGGCTGGATTAAATTTTTCTGGTTATGCACATTATAATGAGTATAAAGAAGGAAAAGAAAATGTTTCTCCTTTTGAATTTATTCCATATATTCTTGGGCAATGTGCTACTATTGATGATGCCAAAAAACTTTTAGATAATATAAATTTGGTAAATATTAATTTTAGTAAAGAGCTTCCTTTATCGCCATTACATTGGTTATTGGCTGATAAAGAAAAATCTATTGTAATTGAAAGTATGGAGGATGGATTACATGTATATGATAATCCAGTCGGAGTTTTAACTAACAACCCTCCATTTGATTATCAATTATTTAACTTGAATAATTATCGTTCACTAACTAGTGTTACACCAAAGAATAAGTTTTCAAATCAAATCGATTTAAAGGCTTATAGTCGTGGTATGGGAGGAATAGGCCTACCAGGTGATTTATCTTCAATGTCTAGGTTTGTTAGAGCAGCTTTCACAAAGTTAAATTCAGTTTCAGGAAGTTCAGAAGAGGAAAGTATTAGTCAGTTTTTCCATATATTAGGCTCAGTTGAGCAACAAAAAGGGTTATGTGATGTAGGAGATGAAAACTACGAATATACAGTTTATTCATCTTGTTGCAATGTAGATAAGGGAATTTATTATTATCGCACCTATGAAAATAACCAAATTACAGCTTTAAACATGTTTAAAGAGAACTTAGATGGTGACAAAATAGTGAAGTATCCGATTATAGAAAAGCAACAAATTAATTACATGAATTAATATTTTTTAATAGGAAAACAGTGTATATTTCTTTTCTAAATAATGCTAATATATTTATGTATCTGTATGTAGGTACACTAGTAGTATAAGTTCACTCCTCATGAATGAACTTGTTACGTTGACAATAATACAAATAATTCAATATTTCCCTCGTAAATTGCGAGGGTTTTTGTGTTTTGAAATAGTAATATTCAGTGATAGTCAATTATGTTGTATCCAGAAAACTTCCTTTTTTTGTGGGGATACTTTTTATTTTCAAGAAAACCTAGCAATATCTTTTATATTTTATGTTCATTTATATATACTATTTTAAGTTATACTACAGAAAAATTTCTAATTTTAATTCGAAGAGAAAACTACAAAGATTACACCATTTTCGGTATAAGAAGTCGCAGAATAATTGGAGTATTAATACCTTATCGTTTATTTCGAATTATAGTTTAACCTCACTCTTGAAAATATAAAAAAATAAATTGCAGCGCCTATTTTATTATTTGAAGGAGGATTTAATATTGGACTGTAATCTTTACTGTAAAATTTTATATTAGGAAAATTTACAAAATTGCTTGCGCAATAAATCACAATGATATAAAATAAATATGTTATTTTTGTGAAGATTTGAGCTAAAGGAGAAGATATTGAAATTCAAACTAATTTAGTGTAAGTAGAAGGCGACTATTTGTAATAATTTGTAGGAGGTAACTAAAAAAATATGTATATATCTAAAATACGCTTAGTTAATTTTAGATGCTTTGAAGGTAAAGAGGAACTTACATTTTGTCCAGGAGTCAACTATTTTGTAGGTAATAATAATAGTGGTAAAACAACTGTTTTTAAAGCAATTGAGTTTCTTAAATTTGGAAAAACCAAAGATGGCTGGATAACTAAAGGCAAAGAAGATGAAGATATTACGGTAGAAATAATAATAAAAGGAAATGATTTAAAAGGTTTCTTAGAAAAAGAAGATTTAAAAAAGTATAAACCTTATTTAATTAATAACACGGAAATAATATTACGTAGGAGCTCAGAGGTTACTACTTGGAAAGATTCTAGAGGAAAAACTAAAGAAATTTCAATTCAAAATATCTCAGTGTATAATCCTAAGAATAACATATTTGAAAATCCAACAGGTGCTGATAATATGATCTCTGCATTATTTGATGCACAGTTTGTTTATTCTGATTTGAATAATGAAGATTTTCAGAAATTTGGTAAATCTACCACTATTGTAGGCAAATTAATAAATGTCATTACTAAAGATTTTCAGAAATCAGAAAAATGGAAAAACTTTGAAGCTGCTCATAGTGATGCTTTTGGAGATGCAGGACTTGTAGGAACATTAAATAAGCTACAAGATCAAGTTGAAGAAATAATGGAAAATCAATACGGGAAAACAAAAGTTGAATTTTCTTTTGGTATTCCTACTATTGATAATTTCTTTAAAACAGGGCAGATTCTCTTAGAAGACAATGGAATTAAAACAGAAGCATCAGAAAAAGGAACGGGAATGCAAAGAGCTCTTGCCTTAACCCTAATACAAGTTTACTCTCAAATTGACGAGAGTGAAACAGAAGTATCTAAACCAGTTTTTTTCTTTATTGATGAACCAGAAACATTTTTACATCCAACTGCCCAAAATAAATTACTAAAATCTTTGAATAAAATATCCGAGAAGAATCAAGTTTTTATCACCACACATTCGTCTTATTTGCTAAAAAATTTCAATGCTAGTAGTAATAAGTTATGTATTTTTTCCAGAAATGAAGATTACCCAAGAATCATAGAAGACGTTTCTTTAAATATGTTTCCCCATAGCCCAACATGGGGAGAAATAAATTATAGAGCTTTTCATGTAGCAAGTGTAGAATTTCATATAGAGCTTTTTGGCTTTCTTCATAAAAAAGCTATTCAGGAGGGGAAAACCTATAATAATGGACAGAATACTGTATGTAAGAGCATTTCTTCTTTTGATAAGTGGTTAATTGAACAAGATTCAAGTCTAATTGTAGATGATAATCATCAAAATGTATTTAGAAATAATACAGATCAGTCAATGAGTACATACATTAGAAACTATTTGGATCATCCTGGTGAAGATAATAGTTTGCCAAAGGGTAAGTACCGTAATCCTCCAACCATGGAAGAAATTAAAATTTCAATAGAAAGTATGTTAAATATTTTAGAAGAAAATTTCTAAATAAAAGAAAGAGTTTCCTAGTTATAAAAAAGAGAATATAGATTATAAATGTAGGTGGAAGCCTTATCAAAATAAAATGGCAAACTCTTTTACTTCTAATCGATAGTCTTTCTCTATTTATAGCTATCATTTTCATTATAAATAAGTCATAGTTAAATTCTGTTATAATATTAAGGTATGATTTTAGAGAAGATAGAGAAGATCTTTATCTTATTCATACCTCTAGATTTCATCAATAATTTTCTATTTTTAAATAATATAATTAGATTGGTCTATAGTTATATGTCTTTACTTTTATATCTAACTTATTCTTCTTTATGGAAAACTTGGATTACCTTTACTGCTGTTGCTATATTTTTGGCACTTTTAATCCCTCTAATAGCTTATTTTTATACTATCAAAGAAAAAAAAGAAGAGATATTAAATATCAATATCCTAATCTCTTTTATTATTTCTTCAATCTTGTTGACATTATCTTTTTATTCTTTAAACAAAAACTTACCTCTCAATATTGAAAATCAAATCACTGGTTATGTTGCTTTGATAGGCGTTATGCCAACACTCTATCTTTGGATTGTAAAAGAGAGAAAAAAAGAAAGGGAACTTTTAAATAAGGGCGCAGAACTAAATCAAATAAGAATTGCAGAACTAAATAAGGTATATGTAGATGCTATAAATCAGTTTAATAATCCTACTTCTGACTCATTTTTAGCTGGTGCATATTCTTTAAATGGTTTAATTGATGATTGGATCAATTTATATAATGAAAATACCGAAAATGAGCACTATTACTTCACACGTGTTGAACAAATTGCAGCTATTTTGTTATCTAAAATAGAAGAAAGAACAACTAATAAATTATTTATGGTCCTCTCTAGTTCTGTCGTTTTTAAACTTTCAACATTTTCAAAAAAAATGAAAGTTTAAAAATAACTTGGAAAAATTTTGATCTTTCATATTTAGACCTCAAAAATATTTGTTTAGAAGGTGAGGATCTTAGAGGAGTACTTTTCATCAAAAGCAATCTGAGTAGAGCTAATTTTAAGAGATGTACTCTAATACATGCTAATTTTGAAAAATCAAATCTTAGAGAAGCAACCTTTGAAGGTACGAAACTGAGAGGAGCTAATTTTGAAAATTCTAAACTAGGTCACGCTAATTTTGAGAAATCTCGCTTGCTTAATACTACTTTTGAAAAAGCAAACTTATTAGAAGCTAGTTTTAAATATGCACGTCTTTTACAAGTCAACTTCAAAGCAGCTAAGCTTGCAGAAACAAATTTTAATCATGCTCTAATAAGCAGTCCAAATTTTGAATATGCCAAATTTATATCCCCCCTATTTTCTTTAGACGCTATAATTGATGAGGGAAGAATATCGTTTTCAGAATCACTAACAATTTCACAGATTAAAAGCTGCGCTTTTCTAAAACATAATAAAAAGTATATAATTAAAGATACGCTTATAAATAAAGTACAAGAGAATTATCCTGATGAAGAAACTATTATTCTCAAGGATGATTTTTACAGACTAGTAGATAAAAACTATCGTTTATAATAGATAGCATTTTTTCTTTTTGAGTGTATCAGACATCTTGACATTGATGATTGCATTTCCAAGTTTCATTGTTATGTTGCTCAATCTCCTTATTGTGATTGTAAAGAATATAAAAAAATAGACCCGCTAATATCTTTGGCTAAGTAGGTTCTATTTTTTAGATGAATCTAGTCAACTGTCTTAAACGGTCTTTATAGAGTTTGTTACCAGCAAGCTCTATACTCTTATTATAATACGCATATATACACATACACATACACATGACAGTATAAGGTTGTTAATGTAATCTATCTTAACCTTCGATAAAATCTCAATTTATTAATACACTGATTATCCTATTCATTTTATAAAAATATAATCAAAATAAGTTAATATTCCATTTTATAAAAATAATAATTACTAATAACAAAATAAAAGAAGCAAATAACCAAATAATGGTCCATTGTTTTCGACTATATTTGCTATTTCTTGAATCATTGATGGTCTTAAA
>ERZ1034915.108-NODE-108-length-54173-cov-7.634650_pt1 | contig 54173 bp, 50 predicted proteins | sample MGYA00520592_ERZ1034915 | MGnify/ENA primary metagenome ERZ1034915 (study PRJEB33766, sample SAMN09781787) | gut metagenome | biome: gut microbiome | host: Homo sapiens | place: Madagascar | study: EMG produced TPA metagenomics assembly of the PRJNA485056 data set... | reverse complement strand
GCGCCGGCACCTTGCCGGTCGGGTTCCAAGGGCGAAGCGCCTTGGTCGCTCCGAAGGGAGCGAAATCCCGGTTCGGAAATTTGCACATGGCGTTAGGAGTTTTTTACGCGATATCCGACTCGGACGACTGCTGCAACAGCTCCCGGAGTTGCCGCCGTTCGCGGCCGGAGTAGCACCGGGCATGTTTTTTCAATTCTGTTGCGATCATCGCATCGGAGAGCGGCAGGGTGCCGCTCCGATGGGTGAGCTCGCGGTAACGGATCAGGAGCTGCATATTCTGGGGAGCGAATTCCCGGCCGTTCCGGGAGAAATAGGCTTCGGCGGTCTGCATGGCTGCTGCGGGCTGTTTCATACAGTCGGCGAGCAGTTCGAAGCGTGTCAGCCACAATAGCGCGCAATCCGGGCGTTCTTCGAGCAGTCGGTCGAGCTGCGCGAGGGCAAGCTCATATTTTCCCTGCCGGATCAGTCCCTGAACCGGGGAGATCAGCGGCGCGGGCTTCTTCAGCAGTTTCCGGGGATAGAGCTGGAAATCGACCATGCTGTCGGCGATGTCGGGCAGGAAGATCCGGCAGAAGACGGCGGCGGCCAGGATGCCGAACATTGCCATGCGGATCACCACGTAAAAGGCGATCGGGGCCGCGGCGGTGACGGAGGCGGCCCGCTTGCCGGCCAGTTCTATGAACGGACTGATTCCGAGGTAGCACAGGAACAGAATCAGCAATATTCCGATAATTTTGGCAAACCGGCTTTTCTTCATTGAAAAAACCTCTCTTCCCGCATATAGTAAATTGGCAAAGACGTGCTATATTTATTTAAATTAAGGTTATTACGCCAATTTTACAAATAGATTCAAAGGGAAATGTCATGAACAAGTACCGTACCAACACCTGCGGCGAACTCCGCAAGGCAAACGTTGGGGAGACCGTCCGCCTCTCCGGGTGGATTCACAGCGTCCGCGACCACGGCGGCGTGATCTTCATCGACCTGCGCGACCACTACGGCATCACGCAGGTGGTGATCGATCCGGAATGCGCCTTCTATCAGGCGCTGGAACGCTGGCGGGTGGAGACGGTGGTGCGTTTCGACGGCGAAGTGATCGCCCGTTCCGAAAGCACGGTCAATCCGAAGCTCGCGACCGGCGAGATTGAGATCAAGGCGACCGACATGGAGATTCTCGGCGATGCTGAAGTGATCCCGTTCCTGATCGCGAAGGACGACGGCGCGCCCGAGGCGATGCGCCTGAAATACCGCTTCCTCGATCTGCGCCGCGACGAACTGCACAGGAACATCATGCTCCGCAGCCAGGTGATCGCGGAGATGCGCCGTTATATGACCACGAACGGCTTCAACGAGTTCCAGACTCCGATCCTGACCGCGAGCAGCCCGGAAGGCGCCCGCGACTATCTGGTGCCGTCCCGCCTGCATCCGGGCAAGTTCTACGCGCTGCCGCAGGCTCCGCAGCAGTTCAAGCAGTTGCTGATGGTGGCGGGCTTCGACCGCTATTTCCAGATTGCGCCGTGCTTCCGCGACGAGGATGCGCGCGCCGACCGCAGCCCCGGCGAATTCTACCAGCTCGACGTCGAGATGAGCTTTGTGGAGCAGGACGATATCTTCGCGGTGATCGAGGGATTGCTTGAAGATGTGTTCGGCAAATTTTCGACCAAGGAGTTTACCCATGCGCCGTTCCCGCGGATTCCGTACCGCGAGGCGATGCGCCGGTTCGGTTCGGATAAGCCGGACCTCCGCAACCCGCTGGAGATGATCGACGTCTCCGAGCAGTTCCGCGATTGCGGCTTCAAGGCCTTTGCGGGCGTGGTCGCCAACGGCGGCGTGGTCCGGGCGATCAAGGCGCCGAAAGTCGCGGGCAAACCGCGCAAGTTCTTCGACGACATGATCAAGTTCGCGCAGGAAAACGGCGCGAAGGGCATGGCCTATATCATCTGGAGCGAAGAGGGTGAAAAGAGCCCGATTGTGAAGTTCCTGACTCCTGAAATCCTGGCCGCGCTGAAGACGGCGGGCGGAGTGGAGACCGGCGATGCGCTGTTCTTCCTGGCCGACGCGGAGAAGCTGGTCCAGAAGATCGGCGGAGCGGTGATCCCGGAGCTGGGCCGCCAGCTCGAACTGATCGACCCGAATGTGTTCAAGTTCTGCTGGATCGTGGATTTCCCGATGTTCGAGGAGGACGAGGAGACCGGTGCGACCGTGTTCAGCCACAACCCGTTTTCGATGCCGCAGGGCGGCATGGATGCGCTGCTGAACAAAAATCCGCTTGATATTCTCGCCTACCAGTACGACATCGTCTGCAACGGCATCGAGCTCTCCTCCGGCGCGATCCGCAACCACCAGCCGGAAGTGATGTACAAGGCGTTTGAGATCGCCGGCTATGACCGCAGCGTGGTCGACGACAAGTTCGGCGGCATGATCAATGCGTTCAAGCTGGGTGCGCCTCCGCACGGCGGCATTGCCCCGGGCGTGGACCGCATGGTGATGCTGCTGGCGGACGAGCCGAACATCCGCGAAGTGATCGCGTTCCCATTCAACCAGCAGGCGCAGGACCTGATGATGAACGCTCCGGCCGAGGTTTCGATCAAGCAGTTGCGCGAACTTCACATCGAAGTCAAACTGCCGAAAAAGCAGGAAAAACCGGCCGCCGAGGCCAACTGACCCGGAAGGGATGCGGATTGATGCGATATTGGATTTTACGGACGGGCATACTGCTGATGCTGGCTGTCGCCGGAGCTTCGCTTCGGGCGGCGGCCCCGGAACTGCTGAAATTCGTTCCGGCCGGAACCGAATATCTGGTGTCGGTCAATCTGGAGCGCCTGCGGGAGGTGCCCGGTCTCCGGGCAGCTCTCGAATCGAACGAGGATGTGGCTTCCCGGCTCGCCGAGTTTGAAAACACTTATAACCTGAAGCTGGAGGACTGCCGGCAGTTGCTGTTTGTCGGCGGCGGCAAGCGCCTGCGGGGCATGCTTGTCGAAACGGGAGTTCCCGAAGCGAAACTTGAGGCTTCGCTTGCGCCTCTGGCGGGCAACTGCTACTCCGCCGCGACGGCGGGGGAGCGTAAAATCCACTATGTGACCGCCGACCGCTCGGTTCCGGAGGACCGGATCAAACTGGCGCTCTGCTATCTCGATGCCGACTCGGTTCTGGCGACGGAAGAACCTTATCTCGCGCATTTTCTGGAGGGGCTGAAAACGGATTCCGCGATCCGGCTGGCGGCGGTGGAGGCCCCGGCGGGCAATCCGGTGATCTGGGGCTTTTTGAATGTCCGTTCCCTGACCGCCGGCAACAAACGGAAAGCCTCGCTGTTTCAGGTTTTTTTCCGTGATCTGCGCCGGGTGGTCTGGGAAATCGCTTCCGGTGGGGAACACGGCGGGGCGCTGACGCTCTCCGCAACCGGAACCTGCCGCAACGAACAGAGTGCCGCGCTGCTGAATGCGTCGCTGCCCGGTTATCTGGCGATGGCGGCCAATCTGCTGTTCGCCGCGGAGCCGGCGCTCGGCGGGCAGGTGGTGAATTCGCTGAAAAGCCGGGTCGACGGCAAAAAGGTCTATGCGGAGCTGAAGCTTTCGGAAGAGCTGACTTCCTCGATCGGCCGCTACCTGAAACGGGAGGCGGAGCGCAGGATGATGCCGCCCGACCCGGTTCCGGCGGACCAGCGGAACCGGTAGTGCGATCGTGCCGGCGCGGAAACGGACAACTGTTCCGAAGTTGATCGGATATCTGGTGCGGCTCGCCGCGCTGGTGGTGATGGGGCTGGTGCTGGTCGCTTACTGCCGCCGCGACGATATGCGCGACTGGATGGTCGACGATACGAAGTTCGCGCGTGAAATCCGGCTGGCCGCCAAACGGTACGGTCTGGAACCGGCGCTGGTACGGGCCGTGGTGTTTCAGGAGAGCCGTTTTGATCCTTTTATTCGCGGCGGAAAAGGCGAAGTCGGTTTGATGCAGGTGCTGCCGGAAGGGGCGGTTGCGGACTGGGCGCGGAACCGGCGCGTGAAGAGGCCCGGTGCATCGCAGTTGTGCGATCCGGTGCTGAATCTGGAGATCGGCTGCTGGTATCTGGCGCGCGGCATGCGCCGCTGGAGTGGCTACCGGGCGCAGACGGAGCTGGCGTTGGCGCAGTACAATGCCGGGGAGAGCCGCGCCGACCGCTGGAAGCCAGCCTCGCTGGACGGCACGGTGGTCGACCGGATCGGAATCGGGAGCACCCGGCAGTATGTGACGCGCATTATGAAGCGTTACCGGAAATATCGGGAGAGTATGAAATGATCAGAATATGGCCGGTGTTGCTGGCTTTGGCGGTCTGGCTGCCGCTGGCTGCGGACGAAACGGCGCCCGCGCCGGATGCAATCTGGATCAACCAGTTCGATGATCCGGGAGTCTTGGAAAAGGAGACGCGCCTGGAGGGAACCCGCTTCCTGGTTCCCAAGACGAAGTTTTACATCGCGGATGAGCCGACCGCTTCGGACGGCAAGGTGCTGGTGGTCGAGGCTCCGAAAGCGACCGGCGTGCTGATGTCGGCGCCGAAAGTCGATTTGAAGAAGCGCCCGATCCTGCGCTGGCGCTGGCGGGTGATTCGCCCCGTCGGCCTTAAACCGGGTGCAAAGGAGCCGGACGATCAGGCGGTGGTGCTCTACTTCGGAGACGGCACGCTGTTGAAGCAGCGCAGCATCGGGTATCGCTGGGAGCGGAACACCGAGCTGGGCAAATGCGGCATCCTGAGTTATGTCGGCGGCATGATGACCGTCAAGTTTTTCTGTGTGCGCAACCGTGAGACGGCCGAAGGGGAGTGGGTGGTCGAGGAGCGCGACGTGATCCAGGATTACATCGATGCGTTCGGCAAGGAGCCGAACGAGTATTTTATCCTCAGCTTCGGTGCGAACAGCCAGTATTCCGGTTCGCAGACGCGGGCCGAAATCGACTTCGTGGAGTTCGTGCCCCGCCCCGAACCGCAGGAGGAGAAGAAGTGATCCGGAAGATCGGAGTGACCGGCGCCGCCGGTTTCATCGGCGGCCATCTCGCGGATTATATCGATGCGCAGCCGGGTTTCGAAGCTGTCCGCATCGTGCGCGAGCATTTCGAGGAGCGGCATTTGAGCTCAGTGGTGGCCGGCTGCGAGGCGATCGTGCATCTGGCCGGGGTGAGCCGCAGCGATGAGCCGCAGCAGCTTTACCGGATCAATATGGAGCTTCTGGAGCATCTGATTCTGGCGGTGCGTTTTGCCGGAATCAAGCCCCGGATTCTGTTCGGCTCCACCACGCATGAGGCGAAGCAGACGAAATACCATGCTTCGAAGCGGGACGGCCGCGACCGGCTGGACCGGGCGGCGCGGGAGCTGGGATTCGAGAACGTCGGCGTGCTGATGCCGAATGTGTTCGGGCCGGGCGGGAAACCGCATTACAATTCGGTGGTCGCCACGTTCTGCGCCGACTCCCGGCGGGGGCGCCGGCTGACCGTTCACTCCGACGCGGGCCGGGTGAAACTGATTTACATTGACGGCCTGGTCCGGCGGCTGTTCGAGCTGGCAGCCGGAGATTTTCCGGGAAATCCGGTGGAGATCGCTCCGGAATTCGACGTGGAGGTCGCCGGTATCGCGGCCCGCGTGACCGGCTTTGCGGCCGGGAAGCGGCCGGAGCCGGAGGACCGGTTCGGTGTTTTGCTGTACCGGACATGGCTGAGTTATCCGGAAAAAGAGTGCTGAATGGTGATAAAAGGGGTTTAACGGCGGAAGATAATGATAAAATTGCGCTTTTTTCATAATTTTCGCTTGCTAAATGCGATATATGACGTTATTTTAATAACTCTCATGGTGTGTGCACCTATGGTGCTTCACGCCCTTGAGGGTGGTCACGGCGGTGGCGGCGACTCCGGTGTAACGGTTACGATCAGGTCGGCGGATGCTCAACGGCTTAGAGAGTTGACGCGGTTGCGCGAGGAGACGGGGCTGGCGGCGGAAGCGGTAAAGCGCCTGGAACTCGAAAACGAATCGTTGCGCGAGGAGAAGGCGGAGCTGCGGGCCGAGTTGTTTGAGATCAAGGAAAAGTTTGCAAAGCAGAATGCGAACTATCGTCAGTTGCAGTTGTGGCTGGCCGGAGTCCCGGCAGAGGGGGCAGTGCGAAAATCCGGCCGGCGGGAAGAACGGCTGCTGCAGGCGATGGGGGAAGTTTCAAAAGACGGCAGTGCGCTCGCCCTCAGCGCCGTCTCATTCTGCGAACAGGTGCAGCAGCTTTTGAAGGAGCTGCCGATCGGGAAGGTTCGGCAGGCGGAGATCCAGCTTCAGCTGGACGGGCTTTCAAAGGATGCGCGCCGCTTTATCGCCTTGACGGAATCCGGTGAAACCGTGGCGAAGGGGATTGACGCGCTGCGAACGTGTCGCATCCTTGCGGTGAATCGGGAACTGTCAATTGTGGTGCTTTCGGTGGGTTCGGTGAAAGGTGCTTTCGCCGGGATGATCTACCGGGTTGGGAAGGACCGGCAAATTCAGCTCAGGGTGGTCAGTGTAAGACCATACGCCGCGGCGGCTGAAGTTGTCAAGGGCACGATCGGCGACCTCGCTCCGGGAATGGAGGCTGTGGCGGGAGAATCCAGAGAATCGGATACATCGGGAACGGTGGTGCCGGTTCGAACATCTAATTAACAGGAAAACTCGAGAACCAGATTATGGAAGTAAGAGCTTTGACAAGGAATGTGCGGATATCGCCGGAAAAGGCGCGGCATGTGTCGCGTCTGATCCAGGGTAAGTCCGCAGTTGAAGCGCTCGCGATCGTCGAACTGAGCCCCCGCAAGGCGGCCAGTCTGCTGGGCGATACGCTGCGCTCCGCCGTGGCCAATGCTGAAAACAATGAGAACGTGAGCCGCAAGGCGCTGGTGGTCAAGGCCGCCCTCGTCAGCCCGGGTCCGATCATCAAGCGTTTTCGTGCGAAAGCGCGCGGCTCGGCCGGCCGGATCCGCAAGCGGACCAGCCATCTGGAAGTTATTTTGACGGATATGAACTAGAATAGGGGATTGAATCGTGGGACAAAAAGTTAATCCGATCGGATTGAGAACGGCCCTGACCAAGAATTGGGAATCCCGCTGGTTTGCAGACAAGAAATCCGGCGGTAAGACGCTGTTTGGCGAGTGGCTGCAGGAAGACCTCGCGATCCGCAAGTTCATCAAGGAAAAGTTCGCCCAGGCGGCGATCGCCCGGATTCAGATCGAGCGTTTCGCCAACCGTGTCCGCGTGACCATCTGCTCGGCCCGTCCGGGACTGCTGATCGGCAAGAAGGGTGCGGAGCTGGAGTCGATGAAGGCGCAGGTCGCCAAGCTGACTGCCGGCAAGGAAGTTTTCATTGAGATCGCCGAAGTGCGGCGTGCGGAGACCAACGCGCAGCTCGTTTCCGAGAACATCGCGCAGCAGCTGGAGCGCCGCATCGGCTTCCGGCGTGCGATGAAGCGCGCGATCCAGACCGCGATGGATATGGGCGCGGACGGGATCAAGATCAACTGCGCCGGGCGTCTCGGCGGAGCGGAACTGGCTCGCGAAGAACAGTACAAGGAAGGCCGTGTGCCGCTTCATACGCTGAAGGCGAACATCGATTACGGCTTCACCGAAGCGAATACGACGGCCGGAACGATCGGCGTCAAGGTTTGGATTTGTCACAAAGACTCTACGGAGGAACAAGATTATGCCGTTAATGCCAAAAAGAGTAAAGTACAGAAAGGTTCAGCGCGGAAGTAACGCCGGCCTCGCCACTACCAATAATAAGATTGATTTTGGCGATTTCGCGTTGCAGGCGCTGACCCGCGGGTACGTTACCAATAACCAGATTGAAGCTGCGCGTGTTGCGATCAACCGTCATCTGAAGCGTCGCGGCAAAGTATGGATCCGTCTGTTCCCCTTCCGCTCCTTCACGAAGAAGCCGTTGGAAGTCCGTATGGGTAAGGGAAAAGGTGCGGTCGAAGGCTGGGTTGCTCCGGTTCTGCCGGGCCGGGTGCTGTTTGAAGTGTCCGGTTGCAGCGAAGCGGTGGCGAAGGAAGCCATGAGTCGTGCGGCGAACAAGCTTTGCTTGCGCTGCAAGTTCTTGTCACGGGAAGCGTAAGGTGGTCCGATGAAGAGCAAGGAAATTCGTGAATTGACCGATGCCGAGCTGGTGACCAAGGTCGCCGACCTGCAGCGGGAGAAGTTGAACCTCAAGATTCAGTCCCGTACCGGTCAGCTGGAAAAGACCGCTCGCGTCCGGCAGATCCGTCGCGACATTGCGCGTGTCTATACCGAGCAGACTGCCCGTGCGGCCAAAGCCGAGGTGAAGTAATGAGTGAAGCTATTGTTGAAGTTCGTGGCAATCGCAAGGAACGCGTCGGCGTTGTGGTCAGCGATGTGCAGGACAAGACGATCGTCGTGAAGGTCGACCGTCGCACCCCGCACCCGTTGTACCAGAAGATTGTCAAGGTTCGGAAAAAGTTTACCGCCCATGATGAGAAGAACGAAGCGAAGAAGGGCGACACCGTCCGGATCGTGGAAACCCGTCCGCTGAGCCGCAGCAAGCGGTGGCGTCTGGTCGAAATCATCAGCCGTGCGGCGCAGGAATAACCCTTCAGGAGATATTCATCATGATTCAAATGCAGAGTATTCTGGAGGTTGCCGACAATTCCGGAGCCAAGTCGCTTCTGACGATGACGGTTCTGGGACAGGGCAAGAAGATCGCCGGGATCGGCGATATCATCAGTTGCGCCGTGCAGGAAGCGATTCCGGATGGTTCGGTCAAGAAGGGGCAGGTCGTGAAGGCGGTCATCGTGCGTACTGCGGCGAAGATCCGTCGTCCGGACGGTTCCTATCTGAAGTTCGACGAGAACGCGGCGGTCCTGATCGATAAGGACAAAAACCCGGTCGGTACCCGTATTTTCGGGCCGGTGGCGCGTGAATTGCGCGAGAAGGATTTCATGAAGATCATCTCGCTGGCGCCGGAGGTGCTTTAATATGAAATATCATGTCAAAAAAGGCGACAAGGTTCTGGTTAACGCCGGCAACTACAAGGGCGAAGAAGCGACCATTCTGGCGGTTCTGACGAACAAGGACCGCGTGGTGCTTGAGTTCACCTCCAAGAAAGATCGCGAGATCGGCAAGCGGACGATCAAGAAGAGCAAGCTCAATCCGAACGGCGGCCTGGTCGAGCGTTCGGTTTCAGTGCATGTCTCCAACGTCAATCCGGTTGCCTCGGAAAAGTCGGAGAAGTAAAATGCCTGATATGAAGAAAAAATATGTGGAAGAAGTCCGCAAGGCGCTCCAGGCCGAGCTTGGCCTGAAGAACGTCATGCAGATTCCGAAGCTTGAGAAGATCGTGATTTCCACCGGTATCGGTTCCGATGCGGAGCGTGACGCGTTCACCGAAGCGAAGAAGCATATCGGCGCGATGACCGGTCAGGAGCCGGTGATCACCAAGGCGCGCAAGAACGTTTCCAACTTCAAGCTGCGTGTCGGCATGCCGGTCGGTGTGATGGTTACCCTCCGGGGCAGCCGGATGTATGAGTTCCTGGATCGTTTCGTGCACAATGCGCTGCCGCGTGTGCGTGACTTCCGCGGAATTCCGAAGACTGGTTTCGACGGTGTGGGCAACTACAACCTCGGGATCAGCGATGTATCGGTCTTCACCGAAGTCGATGCCGACAAGCTGAAGTATCCGCTCGGCGTGAACATTACGTTGGTCACGACGGCGAAGACGGATGATGCGGCGCGTCTTCTTCTGAAGAAGATGGAAGTTCCGTTCGAGGAATAAAGGAAGGATTGCATCATGGCGAAACTCAGTTTGATGGTGAAGGCGGAGCGGGGGAGCAAGTTCCCGGTTCGCAATTATACCCGTTGTAAGGCCTGCGGACGTCCGCGGGCGTACATCGGCAAGTTCCAGCTCTGCCGTATCTGTTTCCGCGAACTGGCTTCCAAGGGCCAGATTCCGGGTGTGACCAAGGCCAGCTGGTAAGAAAGGATTCTCTACAATGAGCATGCAAGATCCGATTGCTGATATGCTTACCCGCCTGCGCAACGCGGGATCCGCAAACCTGAAGAAGGTTTCGATGCCGAGTTCGAAGGAGAAGGTCGCGATTGCCGACGTTCTGAAGACGGAAGGCTACATCACCGACTATGCGGTGGCCGAAGACGGCGTGAAGCGCGAATTGGTCATTGAACTCAAGTATGTGAACGGCGCGAGCGTGATCGAGGGTATCGAGCGCGTCAGCAAGCCGTCCTGCCGGATTTATTGCGGAAGCCGGGAGATTCCCCGCGTCCGCAACGGTCTGGGCACTGTCGTGCTGACCACTCCGAAGGGCATCATGAGCGGTCGCCGGGCGGTCAAGGAGAACGTCGGCGGCGAAATTCTCTGCTACGTCTGGTAATTTTTAAGTTAGGAACTATTCAATATGTCTCGTATAGGCAATAAACCGGTCGACATTCCTTCCGGCGTGAAGGTCGCAGTCGACAAGACCGGGATCACGGTCGAAGGCAAGAGCAAGCTGACGCTGCCGATGCCCCCGTTGGTCGCGGTTGAAGTCAAGGACAATCAGGTGCATGTGACCGAGGCTTCCGAGGATCGCAAGGCGAGCGCGATGCAGGGTCTGACCCGCAGTCTGATCCACAACATGATCGTCGGCGTTTCGGAAGGCTTCAAGAAGGAACTCGCGATCGTCGGCGTAGGCTACAAGGCCACGCTGGCGGGCAGCAAGCTCAATCTTGCGCTCGGCTTCTCCCACCCGATCGTCTACGAAGTCCCGGCCGGCATCAAGTTGACGGTAACCCCGGATAACAAGATTGTGATCGAGGGCAGCGATAAGCAGCTGGTCGGCGAAACCGCCGCGCAGATCCGTCGTTTCCGTCCGCCGGAGCCGTATAAAGGCAAGGGCATCCGTTACGTCGATGAGCGCATCATCCTCAAAGAAGGCAAGTCCGTGGGTTAATCCCGGGCGTAAGGAGCTGATAAAATGGCTGTTATCGATAAGAAAGTTCAACGTGCGCGTCGTCATGCGAGAATCCGTAAAAAGATTTCCGGCACGGCTGAGCGCCCGAGATTCTGTGTCAGCATTACGACCAATCACATCTATTGTCAGTTTATCGACGATGTGAACGGCCGTACTCTGGCGATGACCTCCAGCCTGGACCCGAAGTTCAAGGCGGAAAATGCTCGTCCGAATATGGCGGGCGCGGTGCTGCTGGGCAAACTGGCGGCGGAAGCGGCTAAAGCGGCCAATGTTACGGAAGTCGTCTTCGACCGTTGCGGTTACAAATACCACGGCCGGATGAAGGCGATCGCCGAAACGGCCCGCGAAAACGGACTTAAGTTCTAGGGGAGCGTCTCATGGCTAAACGTGATAATTTCAATGAACCGGTGCAGAGCGAATTCGACGAGAGCGTGATTTCGATCAACCGGAGTGCCAAGGTGGTCAAGGGCGGCAAAAACTTCAGTTTCGGCGCCCTGGTTGTGGTCGGTGACCGCAAGGGCCGGGTCGGTTACGGCTACGGCAAGGCCAACGAAGTGTCGGATGCGATCCGCAAGGGCGGCGAAGCTGCCCGTCGCAATCTGGTGACCGTGCCGATGCACGGCCAGACCCTGCCGCATGAAGTCGAAGTGAAGTTCGGCGGCGCCCGCGTGCTGCTGCGTCCGGCTTCCGCCGGTACCGGTCTGATCGCCGGCGGCGCGGTGCGCGCGATCCTCGAACTCGCCGGCGTCGAAGACGTGCTGGCGAAGTCGCTCGGCGCGTCAAATGCCGCGAACGTGGCCAAGGCCACCTTCAAGGCGATTTCGCAGCTGTCGACCCGTGACGAGGTGTTCGCCCGCCGCGGCATCGCGCTTCCCAAGACGGCGCAGGCCGCTCCGGAAGCTCCGGCGGTTGAAAACAACTAATTCTTAATTGGGAATATTGGATTATGAAACTGCATGAACTTAGTCCCAACGCCGGTTCCCGCAAGCGCCGCAAGCGCGTGGGCCGCGGCGACAGCTCCGGGCTCGGCAAGACCGCCGGGCGCGGCGAAAAGGGCCAGAAGTCCCGTACCGGTTCGTCGATCCGCCCCTTCTTCGAAGGCGGTCAGATTCCGCTGTTCCGCCGCCTGCCGAAGCGCGGCTTCAACAGCCCGGACCATATCGAGTACACTCTGGTCAACCTGAACATCCTGGAAGACAACTTCGCGGCGGGCGACGTGGTCGATGCGGAATCGCTTCGCGCCAAGAACCTGCTCGGCAAGACCGAACGGATGATCAAGATCCTGGCCAACGGCGAGATCACCAAGGCTCTGACCGTCAAGGCCGACAAGTTCTCGGCGGCGGCCAAGGCCAAGATCGAAGCTGTCGGCGGTAAAGTCGAAGTGACGGAATAACCAAACCGGGAGTACGGGAATAAATGTTGACGGCATTCTTGAATACATTGAAGGTTAAAGAGTTGCGTAATCGCCTGCTGTTCACGGCGCTGATTATCGTGCTGGTGCGGTTCGCGAGCAACATCCCGTGCCCCGGAGTGGATCCGGCGGCGCTGGAAAAATTCATTTCCGAGGTCAGTGCCGGCAGCAGTTCCAGCGGTGGGTTTATGGCCCTGATCGACCTGTTTTCGGGCGGCGCCCTGGCGCACTTCGCCCTGGGAGCGCTGGGGATCATGCCGTACATCACCGCCTCGATTATCGTACAGCTTCTGGTGCCGGTGGTTCCCACGCTGGAGAAAATGCAGCGTGAGGGGGAAACCGGCCGCCAGAAGATCACCCAGTACACCCGTTATCTGACGATTCTGGTCTGCCTGATTCAGGGAACCATGGTCGCGATCGCGATGGTCAATCCGAGCAAACTCGGGTTGCCTGCGCCGTCGGAGCAGCTTTTCATCGGCAGCCGGTCGGTATTCATTCCGATCACGGTGCTGGTGATCACCTGCACGACGATGGTTTTCACCTGGCTCGGCGAGCAGATCACCGAGCGCGGCATCGGCAACGGCGTATCGCTGATCATCACGATCAACATCGTGTCGCGTCTGCCTCACTCCGTGATCGAACTGATCGACATGGCCATGAAAGGGCAGACCCCGGACGGCACGACGTTCCGGCCGGTCCAGTTGCTGTTGCTGCTGGTGGTCTTCTGCGTGGTCACCGCGGCGACGATCCTGCTTTCGCAGGGCTACCGCCGGGTGCCGATCCAGATGATCCGCAAGACGGTGGGCAAGCAGATGATGGGCGGTTCGACCTACATGCCGCTGAAGGTGAACTTCGCGAACGTGATGCCGATCATTTTCGCGGGTGCGATCCTGATGCTGCCGGAATATCTGTTCCAGTACATGGCGGCCAAACCGGATGCGAGTTCGATCTGGATGACGCTGGCGATGACCTTCCGTCAGGACGGCGTGGGGTACATGGTCGTTTACGGCCTGCTGATTCTGGCGTTCAGCTTCTTCTGGGTCGCGAATCAGTTCAACCCGATCCAGATTGCGGACAACCTGAAAAAGGAAGGCGCGTACATCCCGGGCATCAGCCCCGGACAGCCGACGGCGGACTTCCTCGACAGTGCGATGACGCGCGTGACCGCGGGCGGAGCCGTCTTCCTGATGGCGCTGGCGCTGTTCCCGATGTTTCTGTACAGCAACTTCAAGATTCCGTTTATGGTGGCCCAGTTCTTCGGCGGTACTTCGCTGCTGATTATGGTCGGCGTGGTGCTCGACACCATGAGCCAGCTGGAATCGCATCTGACGATGCGCCATTACGAGGGATTCCTGAAGAGCGGACGGCTGCGCAGCCGCGGCGGCAACTGAGCTTCCGGAACGCGCAAATAGATTGTTTCTGTCGGACTGGTCCGACTAGTCAGGCTAGTCGAACCAGTCCTTTTGATTTTGATGGAATCCGGCGGGTGGTTGATTGAAAAAACGACCCACCGGCCGATGTGGATAAACAAGGTGCGGCAGGCGCTTCATTTTTGTCTGCTGAGATGTAAAAAAGATATCCGGTTTTGAATTTTTTGCGTTGCAAAGTATTCAAAACCGCACCCGGCGCCGGCATCTTGCCGGTCTGGGGTCCCGGGGGCGAAGCGCCCCGGGCCGCCGGAGGCAAATCCCGGAAGGCGGAGTAGGTTATGAGTAATGTGATAGCGATCGACGGCCCGGCGGCTTCCGGGAAGAGTACGGCGGCGCGGCTCCTGGCCGAGCGGCTGAATATTGCGTATGTGAATACCGGCAGTTTGTACCGGGCGGTCGCGCTGGCGGCGCGGCGGGCCGGGCAGGAGATGGGGGCGCTTTCGCCGGAGTTCCTGAACACTTTGAAGCTGGAATACGTGCCGGATCAGAACGGCAGGTATGAGCTGAAACTGGACGGTTCCCTTCCCGGCGCTGAACTGCGCAGCGCGGAGACCGCTTCGGGGGCGAGCTTGGTCGCGACACAGCCGGCGGTGCGCGATTACCTGCTCGGCGTGCAGCGTTCCTTTGCCGGGGAGAAGCTGATCGTGATGGAGGGACGGGATATTGGAACGGTGATCTTTCCGGACGCCCGTTACAAGTTTTTCATCACCGCGACGCCGGAGGAGCGGGCGCGGCGGCGTCTGGCGCAGTCCGGCGAGGTGACGGACGGGGCGACGCTGGCGGAGGTCGCGAAGGCGATCGCGGAGCGGGACAGGCAGGATTCGGAGCGCAGGATCGCGCCGCTGAAGCCCGCTCCCGATGCGGAATTGATCGATACCACCGGCTTCGCCGTCGGCGAGGTGGTGGATTACATAGTCAAGAAGGTTCAGGCCGGGACGGAGGAGAAGTGAGCATGTATCACGATATGGAGTACCGGGTGCCGTATGCCGACACCGATCAGATGGGCGTGGTCTACTACGCGAATTATCTGGAATATTTCGAGCGCAGCCGGACCGAGATGCTGCGTGCGGCAGGGTTACCCTACAGCGAACTGGAGAAGAAGGGGATCATCCTGCCGGTTTCGGAGGCGTACTGCAAATATCTGGCTCCGGCCCGCTATGACGATCTGCTGACGTTCCGTTCGTGGGTGAAGGAGATCAAAGGCGTCCGGATGGTGATCGCCTCCGAGGTGCGGCGCGGCGATGAACTGCTGGTTGCCGGCCATGTGGTGCTGGTCAGCGTGAACCCGGAGCGCAAGGTGGTGCGCATGAGCAAAGAGCTGGTGGAGAGCTGTGAACAATTTTTCTGGAGCCCGGAGGATGAAAAATGAGTGAATATGTCGATTTCAATGCGTTGTATCCGATGAAGTTCAAGCCGATCTACCAGGCGCGCATCTGGGGTGGAACCCAGATGAGCGAGGTGTTGCGCCGCGAAGTGCCGGCCGCCGCCGATCCGATCGGCGAATCCTGGGAGCTGGTGGACCGCGAGGATGAGCAGAGCGTGCTGGTCAACGGCCCGATGGCCGGCAGGACCATGCACGAACTGCTGAAGCATTACGGGCGCGAGCTGGTCGGACGCAAGGCGAAATCCACCGACCGTTTCCCGCTGCTGGTCAAGCTGATCGACGCGGGCGACCGGCTGTCGCTGCAGGTTCACCCGGACGAGGCTGCCTGCCGCGAGATCGGCGGCACTGCCGAGCCGAAGACCGAAATGTGGTATATCATCGCGGCCCGCAAGGGGGCGCAGATTCTGGCCGGGCTTCAGGGGCGCGCCACCCGACAGCAGCTGGTCAGCCAGCTCGGTTCGCCGGATGTGGAGAACCTGCTGCAGGTCTATCCGTCGCAGCCGGGGGACGCCTATTTCATCTCTTCCGGCACGCTGCACGCGATCGGCGGCGGCAACCTGATTCTGGAGATCCAGCAGAACAGCGACACCACCTACCGCGTCAGCGACTGGGGACGGGTCGACGCGAACGGCAAGTCGCGCCAGCTTCACGTCGAACTCGGGATGCGTTCGATCAACTTCATGAACCGGACCTCGCCGCGGATTGCGGGAGTGGCCGGAACCGCGCAGCATAACCGCAAGTTCGATGTGGTCAACATGTGCCCGTTCTTCTCGGTCGCGGATCTGCGGCTGGTGTCGAAATGGAACGATGATACCACGCCTTCGGGCAGCTTCCACCTGATCAGTGCGATCAACGCCCCGGTGCGGGTCGGCCGTGCCGAAGATGACCGGACGGTTGAATTGGCCGCCGGGGAAACCGCGCTGGTTCCGGCGGGCTTCGGCGCTTATGTGATCGAACCGCTGGCGGAAGGCGAGTGCGCGGTCGTGAAAACCACGCTTTAAGATTGGAAAGAGTCATGGAATATCAGTTTGTTGTCGACCTCGAAAATTTTCTGCGGGACAAGTTTGAAAAGTATCCGGCGGAACCGGCGCTGGCGGTGGAAGCCTGCCCGGCGGGAATGACCGGCGATTTCGCGTTGAACTGCTTCAGGATCGGCCGCTTCTGCGGCAACCCGATGCAGGCGGCGGCGGCCGTCGCGGAGTTTTTGAAAGGGCATCCGGACGTCGAAGGCGTCGAAGTGGTCAAGGCCTTTGTGAATGTGACGGTGAAGGCGGGTGCGCTGCATCGCGATTCGGTGGCGGCGGTGGAACGGCTGCTGGAAGCCGCAAAGCTGCCGGAGGCGCAGCGCAAACGCATCCTGATCGAGTTTTCCGCCCCGAACACCAACAAGCCGCAGCACCTCGGTCACGTGCGCAACAATACGCTCGGCATGTCGCTGGCTTCGCTGCTGAAGCGGGTCGGCCACGACGTGATCGAAATCAACCTGGTCAACGACCGGGGCATCCACATCTGCAAGTCGATGATCGCGTACCAGCGGTTCGGCAACGGCTGCACGCCGGAGTCGACCGGCATGAAGGGTGATCATCTGGTCGGAAAGTTCTACGTCGAATACAACAAGGCGCTTTCGGAGGAGATCAAGGTATTGAAGGCCGCCCGGCCGGAACTGGCGGACAAGGACAGCGAGGAACTGTTCCTCGAAACCGAACTCGGCCGCGCCACCCAGAAGATGCTGCAGGATTGGGAGGCCGGCGATCCGGCGGTCCGCGAGCTCTGGAAGATGATGAACGGCTGGGTGTTCGCCGGATTCGCGCAGACCTACGAGCGCATGGGGATTCACTTCGACCACACCTACTTGGAGAGCGAAACCTATCTGCTCGGCAAGGATATCGTCGCCGCGGGGCTGGAAAAAGGCGTCTTTGCGAAGCGAGAGGATGGAGCGGTCTTCTGCGACCTCGGCAAGCTCGGCAAGAAGGTTGTGCTCCGCAGCGACGGCACCAGCGTCTACATCACACAGGATATCGGCACCACCTTGAAGAAGTTCGAGGATTATCACCCGGAGAGCATGGTCTGGGTGGTCGGGGACGAGCAGAACCTCCACTTCCAGATGCTCTTTGAAATCATGAAACGGCTCGGTTATCCGTGGGCCGATCAGCTCTATCACCTTTCCTACGGCATGGTCAATCTGCCCACCGGCAAAATGAAAAGCCGCGAGGGAACGGTGGTCGACGCCGACGACCTCTTCGACGAAATGGCGAAGCTGGCCACCGACGCCTGCAAGGAGCGCGGCGGAGAGGAGCTTGATCCCGCCGAACTGGCGGAGCGCGGCGAAATCATCGGTCTCGGCGCGTTGAAATTCATGCTGCTGAAGTTCAACCCGAAGACCACGATCATGTTCGATCCGGCGGCCTCTCTGAAGTTCGAGGGGGATACCGGCCCGTACATCCAGTACGCCGCCGCCCGGATCAACTCCATTGAGCGTAAGGCTGCCGAACGCGGCATCGATTTCTCATCCGCGAAGGTGGATTGGGCGCTGCTGGCGCATCCGGCCGAAAAGGCTCTGGCGGTGACCGCCGGCTTTTACCCGGCGGTGTTGAAGCTGGCGGCGGAACGGCGCGACTGCTCCGGCCTTGCCGAATATCTGCTGAATCTCGCCAAGGCGTTCAACCGCTTCTATCGCGAGTGCCCGGTGCTGGCGGCCGAAACCCCCGAACTGGTCGCGGGGCGTCTGGCGATGGCCGATGCGGTCCGTACCATCATCGTGGACGGCCTCGCCACGCTGACGATCAAAGTGCCGCAGGCGATGTAATAAGGAACTGTATGAGACGGCTTCCGGGATTCCGCTTCGATGGAGGCGGAATCCCGGATTTTTTTCAGAGGACCGGAAATTCCGGGAGCGGGCGGATTTCCGGCTTGAGCGCGGGCGGGCACTCCACGGCGAGTTTGAGTCCGGCGGCGGTCCGGCGGCAGTCGATCCGGATCGGGCCGGAGGGAGTCGGGACTTCGCCCGCGATATGCTCCTGCGTGCCGGGACAGGGGGAGACCGCAAAGCGGGCAAAGCCCGGTTCGAGTGGCGTGACGCCGAGCTGGCGCGCCCCCTGCCAGTAGACCGGCACACTGCTCCAGGCGTGGCAGAGGCTGCCGGCGCCGTCGAAGCCGAGTGCTCCGGCGGCGACCTCCCACAAAGTATCCGAACCGGTGAAGAGCATCGGGGCGAATGCCGCGGTCAGCCGTTCGGCGGCGAAGCGCCTGCCCTCCGGCCCGGCCTGATGCAGCGCATCGACCACGAACGGCAGCGAACTGGTGCTTACCGGTACGACCTGCGGATTCTCCGCAAGTTGGATGAACTGCGGATACAGTTCCGGCGGCAGGAGGCCGAGACGCAGCGCGAGCGCGTTGACGTGCTCGTGGAAGCCGATCAGCTCTGAACCGTTGCGGTAGGTTGCATAGAACCCGTCCGGGCGACGGAATTCGCGGGCAACGGCCGCCAGCAGCGCGTCGGAACGGTTCGGGACCGGCCGTCCCGCCCGCGCCTTCATCGCCTCAAAACTGCGCAGCGCCAACACCAGATAGAGATTGTACGGTGCGCTCAGCGGATGGCGCCCGGAGCCGTCAAGTTGCGCGACCCATTCATAGAAATTCCAGATTTCCCTGCCCGCGGGCGGCAGGCAGAGGCCGGTGGCGGCTTCGCGCCGGGCGAGGGCGCGTTCGAGCATCTCCTCCATCTGGCGCTCGAATTGCAGGAACAGCCGGCCGTTGCCGCTGTAGAGCCAGTGCTCGTCGACTTCGACGAACCAGATCCAGCTGAAGATCGGGATGGTGACCGGGACGCGGGCGGGGGCGCACAGTTCCAGCAGGCCGTCCGGACGGATGCCGCGTCCGAGCAATTCAAAGCTCGTCGCCGCGAATTCATAGTTGCCCCACGCATAGTAGCCGAAGAGCGCCTGATTGCGCGAATCGTAGGCGTATAATGCCTGTTCGCGCCACGGACAGTCCTCATAGTGCTCGTGCATGCAGAGCTTCATCGTGTTGAGCGCGACCTGCCGCAGCTTCGCGTGGAGGCGGTCGCCGTCGTCGAAACGGGCGGCGGCAGGGAGCGGCAGCTCCTGCGGACGGATTCCGGCGTAATGCAGCATCAGCGGCTCCGCATACTCCGTGAAATTGAGTTGCAGATAACGGCCCCCGGAGCGCCGGAACGGGATTGCAAAACGGTTCCGCCCGGCGCGGCAGATGTAGCGGTCGGTGAAATTACGATTGTGAATCTGACAGCGCACCCGGCCGTCGTCGAGGTGTTCGCCGTGAGAGAGGTCGACGACGGTTCCGGCAGGGGCGTCCAGTTCGATTTCCAGCTTGCCCGCGCATTCGCCGCCGAAGTCGAGGATCACGAAAGAACCGTTTTCCGGTGATGCGGGGGGCTGGATCGGGCGCGGTTCCGCGAATGTGACCGGTTCGATGCCGTACAGGCCGGGCAGACCGAAGAAACGCGCCGCCGGGACCGCCCGCATCAGGTCCCGCGCCACCGTGGCGGCAAACGTCTCTTTCTCGCCGGTACGAAGCAGGAAGCCCTGATTGGCGAAAGCAACGCTGCACCGCTTCCCCGGAGCAAGGCGCGGCACGGGGCGCGGTCCCGGAATGCCGCGGTCATCGGCCGCGATCGCCGTTTCCCAGCCGGAGTCGTCGAAACCGGGCCGCTGCCAGTTGTCGGAGTTGCGTCCGTCGCAGCAGGTCACGAAACCGAGCTGGCCGGTGACGTCCGCGATCGGACCGGAGGTGAACGCCGGGTCAAGCCGCGCTTTCCACGCGGTCGAGCTGCCGAAGCGGAACTCCCCCGCCCGCAGTTCGCACCGGAATCCAGGCGCGCCGCACCGGTAGGTCGAGAAATCCTTTCCCCGGAACCAGACCAGCGCCGCCAGCAGGTGTTCGCCCGCTTCGAGTGCTCCGGTGTGGAACTCCGTCGCGGTCGGCCGGTCCGGGTAGTCGCTGAACTGGCCGCCGCCGAGTTCGACGCCGTCGAGGTACAGCAGGAAATCACTGTCGGCGGAGACGGAGATCACCGCGTCATCCACGCCCTGCGGCAGGGCGAAACCGCCGCGGAAATCCGCATGAAGGTTGATCTCGATACCATTCGGCGCAAGCCGGATCCAGCAGGGGGAGGATTCTGACATTCAAACGGCTCCTTGGAGTGGAAAACTGCAATCGTTTCCCCTAATATATCGGCCGGTCATGTTTTTGCAAGCCCGGCGGAAGCGAAGTTGCCGGGGGATTGCCGGGATTGTTCCGGTTCCGCTGCAAAAACAAATACGGTGTTGAATTTCTTGCTGTACAAAAAATCCAACACCGCATCCGGCACTTTGCCGGTTGGCGGAACCGGGGGATAAAGCGCCCCCCGGTCCGGCAGGAGCAGAAGCTTTACTTGCCGGCGAAAGCAGTTTCAATCGCCTGCTTCACGTCGCGGAAAGTCGCGTCGACGGAGTCGCTGCGCGGGATCACGATGTCACTGACGGAAACCGCGATCGTACCGTCCGCTTCGGGACGGACGCTGAAGGCCGCGTCGATGTTGACCTTGTCGGCGATGCCCTTTTGTTTCACGAATTCGACGATCTTGCCGAGGAGCAGCTGCCCGGGGCAGTCCTGCTGCTTGGTGCAGATGGTCACGCAGATGGAGAGCGCGTCATCGGTGTTCGCGTGCATGATCGGGCTTTTCGCGTCGAAGAGCTGGCTGCGGTTGTTGTAGACCGTGTGCAGCCGGGTGTGGGCTTCATGCGAACCCGGACGGCCGCCGAAGGCTTCCGCGTAGCACTTGTCGACCCAGTAGTTGTCCTGCGGCTTCTGGACCTGACGCTCCTTGTCGGTGTCGTAGAGGCCCGCGGCGCGCTTGGACCGGAAGCCGTCCTCGCTGGTGATCGGCTGGCCGCCGCCGGCGACGCAGCCGCCCGGGCAGGCCATCACTTCGATGAAGTCGAACTGCGCCTTGCCGGCCTTGATCTCCTCGACCAGTTTGCGGGCGTTGGCAAGGCCGTGCACCACCGCGATGCGGAGTTGTTTGCCGGCGACTTCGAGGGTCGCTTCCTTGCGCGGAGCCAGGCCGCGGGTCTCCTTGAAATCGATCTCCTCAAGGGGTTCGCCGCTGACCTTTTCGACCGCGAAGCGCAGGGCCGCTTCCATCACGCCGCCGGTAGCTCCGAAGATCACGCCGCCGCCGGTGGAGAAGCCGAGCGGCATGTCGAAAGCCGCCGGTTCGAGTTCATCGAGTTTGATTCCCATCGATTCGATCATCGAAGCGAGTTCTACAGTGGTCAGCACGTAATCGACCTCGGGACGGCCGTCGCGCTTGAACTTCGGCAATTGCGCCTCGAATTTCTTCGCGGTGCAGGGCATCACCGAAACCACGACCAGATTTTCCGGCTTCACGCCGAGCTTGGCGGGCAGGGTCTTGCGGGCGACCGCGCCGAAGATGGCCTGCGGAGAACGGGTGGTGGAGACGTTCGGCAGCATTTCCGGGTAGAAAGTCTCCGCGAACTTCACCCACGCCGGGCAGCAGCTGGTGAACATCGGCAGCTTGCCGCCGGTGGTCAGGCGCTCGATGAATTCGGTGGCTTCCTCGAAGATGGTCATATCCGCCGCGAAGCAGGTGTCGTAGACATGGTCGAAGCCCATCATCTTCATCGCGGTAACCATCTTGCGGGCCACGTTTTCACCGGTCTTGAAGCCGAAACGTTCGCCGAGGCCGACGCGGACCGCCGGGGCGACCTGCACGACCACGACCTTCTCGGGATCGTAGATCGCTTCCCACACCTTGTCGGCGTCGGACTTCGCGACGATCGCGCCGGTCGGACAGACCTGGGCGCACTGGCCGCAGTTCACGCATTCGCCTTCGCTCAGGTCGTTGTCGAAGGCCGGAACCACGCGGGCGTTGGAGCCGCGGCTGGCGAAATCCAGCGCGCCGACGCTCTGCACTTCGGAGCAGACGCGCACGCAGTCGCCGCAGAGCACGCACTTGTTCGGGTCGCGCACCAGCGACGGGCTGGAGGTATCCAGCGGCAGGTTCTTCTGGGTCTGCTTGTAGCGGACGTCCTTCACGCCGAGCTTGCGGGCGAGGTCCTGCAGCGTGCAGTTCGCGCTGCGCTGGCAGGTCGGGCATTCGCGGTTGTGGCTGGCGAGCAGCAGCTCGACGTTGATCTTGCGCATGTTGCGGATCGCCTTGGTGTCGGTCTGCACGACCATGCCCGGCTCCGGCTTGATCGAGCAGGAGGCCATGATGCCGCGCCCCTTGATGTCCACGAGGCAGAGGCGGCAGGCGCCGTAGATCGAAAGTTCCGAATGATAGCAGAAGGTCGGGATGTCGATGCCGGCCTTGCGGATCACTTCGAGGAGGTTCCGCTCGTCGCTGAATTCCACCTCGGTGTTATTGACGGTGAGAGTTTTCTTCACTTCGCTCATTTTATTTGATAGCTCCAGAAAGTTGTTTTAGTTACAGGCCGATCACCGCACCGAATTTGCAGGCCGCCTTGCAGGCGCCGCACTTGATGCACTTGTCCGCGTCGATCACGTGGACTTCCTTGACTTTGCCGGTGATCGCGCCGACCGGGCACTTCCGGGCGCAGGCGGTACAGCCTTTGCACTTCGAAGCGAGGATTTCGGGACGGGCCAGCGCCTTGCACTCGCCGACCGGGCAGATTTTCTTGAACACGTGCGCTTCATACTCCTCGCGGAAGAAGCGCAGCGTCGACAGCACCGGGTTCGGCGCGGTCTTGCCGAGCGCGCACAGCGAACCGAGCTGGACCGCCTTGGCGGTCTCTTCGAGCAGTTCGAGGGTCTTGCGGTCGGCGCGGCCCTCGATGATGTCGTCGAGCATCGCGAGCATCTGCTTGGTGCCTTCGCGGCAGGGAACGCACTTGCCGCAGGATTCATTCTGGGTGAACTGCATGAAGAAGCGGGCGATCTTCACGATGCAGGTTTCTTTGTTCATCACCACGAGGCCGCCGGAACCGACCATCGCGCCGGCCGACTTCAGCGAGTCGAAGTCCAGCGGCAGGTCGAGCATATCCGGGGTCAGGCAGCCGCCCGACGGTCCGCCGATCTGCACCGCCTTGAAATCTTCGGTGGTCACTTCGCCCTTGTTGTTGGTCACGCCGCCGCCGATGTTGTAGATGATCTCGCGCAGCGTGGTGCCGAAGGGTACTTCGATCAGGCCGGTGTTCGCGACGTGGCCGGTCAACGCGAAGGTCTTGGTGCCGGGGGACTTCTCGGTGCCGACCGCCTTGTACTGCTCCGGCCCGTTCAGGAAGATGCCGGGCACGCTGGCGAGGGTTTCGACGTTGTTGATCACGGTCGGTTTGCCCCACAGGCCGCTCTGGGCCGGGAACGGCGGTTTCGGCCGCGGCATGCCGCGTTTGCCTTCGATCGACGCGATCAGGGCGGTCTCCTCGCCGCAGACGAACGCGCCGGCGCCTTCCATCACGGTGACCTTGAAGCTGAAATCCGAGCCGAACAGATGGTCGCCGAGCAATCCGGCCTCTTCCGCATCCTTCACCGCGGCGCGCATGCGCTCCACCGCGAGCGGATATTCGGCGCGGACGTACACGTAACCCTCATCGGCGCCGATCGCGCGGGCGGCGATCATCATGCCCTCGATCACGGAGTGCGGGTTGCCTTCCATCACGGAGCGGTCCATGAACGCGCCCGGGTCGCCTTCGTCGCCGTTGCAGATCACGTACTTCTTGTCGTTCTGGCTGGCGAGGGTGAACTTCCACTTGAGGCCGGTCGGGAAACCGCCGCCGCCGCGGCCGCGCAACCCGGAGTCGATCGCGGTCTGGCAGACTTCTTCCGGCTTCATTTCGAGGATCGCCTTGCGTGCGCCGAAGTAGCCGCCGCGGGCGATGTATTCGCGCACGCAGCTCGGTTCGACCCGGCAGTTGGCCAGCACGACGCGCTTCTGGCGGTTGTAGAACGGGATTTCGGCGTCGCCCTTGCAGTGGACGTGAGTCTGCGGATGCACGAAGAGCAGCCGGTCGATCACTTCGCCCTTTTTCAGGGTGCGCTCGACGATTTCCGGCACATCGGAAACCTTGACTTTGGTGTAGAGGATGTCACCCGGCTCGATGTGGAGCAAGGGACCCATCTGGCAGAACCCCTGGCAGCCGGATTTGGAGATGTAGGTGCCGGTGTGTTCTTCCTCTTTCTTGAGTTCAAGCGCGACATCCACGCCGGCTTCCTTCAGGGCTTCGGCGAGCGCGTCGCGGACTTCGAGCGAGCCGTTCGCGACGCAGCCGGTTCCGGCGCAGATGATGATGCGGCGCTGGATTCTGGCCGCCGCGGCCTTGTAATCGTCACGAATTTTTTCGAGATCGACGGTTTTCACAGTATCGTTGCTCATCTTTCAAACTTTCGCAGTAGAGGGTGGATTATCAGTTGGCGGCTTTTTCTTCGGCGATGATCCGGTCGACGATCTCGATCGCCTTTTCCGGGGTGCACTGGCCGTAGACTTCCTCGTTGACCACCATCACCGGCGCGAGGCCGCAGGCGCCGAGGCAGCTGACGGTCTCGATGGTGAAGAGCTGGTCGTCGCTGGTCCGCTTGTCGCCGGAGAGCTTGAGCTTTTCATAGAGCGCATTCAGGATGCCGTGGGATTTCTTCACATGGCACGCGGTGCCGTCGCACAGTTTGATGATGTATTTGCCTTTGGGCTGCATCGAAAAGTGGGCGTAGAAGGTCGCGACGCCGTAGACCCGCGACGGCGGAACGCCGATGCTGGTGGCCACATAGCTGATCATGTCCTTCGAGAGATATTTGTAGACCGCCTGAACCTCCTGGAGGATCGGAATGAGCTTGGATTCCGAATAATCGTACTTCTCCAGAATCTTGTTCACCGCGGCGAGGTGTTTGACCATCGCCTGCGTGGTTTCCATGGTTTCCTGCATGTTCGCTCCTTAACTATAGATTTGGGTGATTGTATGGTAAATTTGAAAACGAATCGGAAAAAAAACTTACTCCTGCTGCTCCTCGTCGGCGAATTTGCGGTTCATCTTGACCGACAGCACCGCCAGCCCTCCGGCGATCACTTCGCGCTGGACGACCACGTCGTCCGGCACTTTCAAACTGACGTTCGCGAAGTTCCAGATGCCCTTGATGCCTCCGGCGACCATCGCGTCGGCGACATCCTGCGCGTAAGTCGCGGGCACGCAGATGATGCCCATGCGCACCTGAAGACGGCCGACCAGCTCTTCGAGCCGGTCGATGTCGAAGACGCTGCGCCCGTGGATTTCGGTGCCGATTTTTTCGGGATTCACGTCAAAGGCGGCGATGATTTTCAACCCGTACTCCTCGAACCCTTCGTAGCCCAGGAGCGCGCTGCCGAGCGAACCGGCTCCGACCAACACCGCTTCGGAGGCGTTGTCCCAGTTGAGATAGCTCTTGATCGCGTCGATCAGCTCCTTGACCTTGTAGCCGACTCCAGGCTGGCCGGTCACTCCGGTGATCGCGAGGTCCTTGCGGATCACGATTTCGCCGAGGTTCATATAGCGGGCGAGTTCGGGAGTGGCGACGATCGAAATGCCCGCCTTGCGCATTTCGGAGAGCTTGTACAGGTAAGTCGGCAGCCGGCGGATCGTCGGCAGTTTCGGAACCTTCACATTGGCCATAGTACTATAACACTTCCCGTAAAATTAGACGGCTTTAATTCCGCTGAACACGACACAAGCCGACCTTCCCTTTCTTCCGCCGGGAAAGAAAGTGCGAGATCAGCCTGTCATTACCAAATTATAATCGCCGGGTTTTCGCCCGGCTGCAATTTTCATTTCATCCACCGGAGAGAGGACTGTCTTTCCGATCTGCTTCGATACTTTTTTATCGAACGCATCTTTAACATACACCACAAGCGCAAAAAATCAAGCCCTATTTAAATATTTTTTTATCTAAGTTTGGGCCGGGGCGGAAGAATTTCCTGATTTTCTCCTCTTTGCTATTGCCTCTCTAAGTTCTTTATGGTATAATTAAGTACTGTTGTGCGACGACAGTTGACGCTGCCGCCCCGGTTTCCAATTTGAAAAGCGAAACGGGAGATGTTAAATTGAATTTAACACGGAGAGCGCGGTGTTGGGCCATCGGTTTGACGATGGCGGCGGGGAGCCTGATGGGGTATGGAGCAGAACAACTGAATTTCCGTTCTTCGCCGATGACGGCGGGGAAGGCTTCGCTGAGCGAAAACGGCTACATCGTGAGCCGCGAACTGGGCGGAGCCAGTTTTTCGCCGGAATTGCGGTATCCGGTGCGGCGCTCTGCCGTTCGGATTTCGGACGCTCAAAATCGCGGAAGTGTGCTTATATTCCCCGCCCGGCGGACTTCCGGAACCGGAATCCGGGCGAAAATTCCGCTGAAAAGGCAAAAAATCTCTCTTTTTCTTACTTTTGCTATTGACATTCAAACCAGAATTTGGTATAATATAAAGTGTGAACCAAACGATTAGTTAAATCTCCCGATTTTATCGCGAGAGAAACTGCAACCAAGAAAACCAAACGATTAGTTATCGAGAGAATCTGAACATGGCGGAAAAGGAACTGACAGCTTGCACTCTTTCCGACAATTGCCGGAGACGCTTCCGCATCTATGCGTATGCCTCCACCTGGTTCGGCTGTTTCTCTGATGTGATGCTGGAAAATTCAGCCGTCATCATTCTTTACTTCGTCATGTTGGGAGCAGACAACACGCTGATCATGCTTTCAACCGGCCTGATCGGGATCGTCTCGATGTTCCTTCTGATCCCTGCCTCCGGAATCGTGGACCGTCTCGGTCCCAAGCGGGTGATCGCCCTTGCCAGCTGGATTGCCTGCGGCTCCTATCTGCTGATGGCGGCGGCCCCGTTTGCCGGAAAACCCGCCGCGCCTTATCTCGTTCTGCTTGGCTGTTTCATCTTCAGCGTATCGCGTCCGCTCACCAATGCGGCATGGTATCCTGTCCTCGGTGCAATTCTGAAACCGTCCGAGCGTGGTGATTTCTTCGGATTCATGCGGTTCAGCTACTACATTCTGACCGGTATGGTTTTCTGTCTGCTCGGCATATTGATGGGGGCCGAACCGCCGGTCTGGTTTCTTCAGCTCATCATAGGAATCACCGGGATCCTGGCTCTCGGACGCAGTGTCTTTATCTCCCGTATTGTTCTCCCGGAGGAGACTTGCAGTAAAACTCATGATTTCCATGGCGCGTTGAAAACTTCCGTCTGCAACGGTCCTCTGGTCGGGTTTTCCGTTTATATCTGCTGCCAGAGTTTTGCGTTTGCCGCAATCCTGCCGCTGACGCTGCTCTATCTTAAAAACGGGCTGCATTACGGCGACAACTACGTTCAGATTCTGTCGTCGGGCGGAATCGCCGGCAGTATTTGCGGATTCTTTTTCTACGGCAGCCTGGTCAGACGGCTGGGCATCCGGAATCTGCAGTTCGCCATTCATGCGGCCTACATTCTGATTCCGCTGGGGCTGTTTTTCTGTGGAAGCGGTGTGCCGTACCTGCCTTTGCTGATCGGCTTGCTGCTGTTTGCCGGAAATGCCGCGTTCAGCTGCTTCACCTGTGCTTTTTCGCAGGAAAGCCTGGCATTGGCAAGGCCGGGAAACGTTGCGATGGCCGCCGCATTCACCCTGACCTACCAGATGATAGGGACGGCCGTCGGGCGAACAGCCGCCTCGCTGCTGCTCGGCAACGGCATACTGTCGGCCGACTGGAGCTGCGGAGGCATATCGTTCTCCCATTATCAGACGATCTTTCTGGTCAGTTCACTGCTTGCGCTGTTTTTCCTGACTCTGGTGTTCTGCATCCCAAGCGTCGTCCCGAAACACGAAAACTACTATAACCCTTAACTTTTATCGGAGAGTATATGAAACCGCAAATAGAGAGTTCATCCGGGATAATAAAAAAACGCAGCAGTTCCAATCACTGAAGTTTCCGCAAAAGGATCTATTCGGCTTATGCTTTTCTATGAAAGCGGATCGTTTCCAAACGCCATCATCAAGGAGTATTCTGATATGTCGCTTCACCATTCCGATTTATGTGTGCCTGTAACGGTGGAAAATTCTCCGGGATATAATTCCTGGCCGATGCTGCAGGCCGACAGCCGGCGGCTGGTCTGTCTTTATTCCAGGGGCAAGGAACACACCATTGTTACCGGAGACCGCAATCTGTATGCACGGATTTCCAGGGACGGCGGCAAAAGCTGGGAAGCGGAGATCACGGTGTCCGCCCTGCCGGAATACAGTGAAATTCCGATCGGCAAAGGCGTTGATTCCCAGGGGCGGATACTCTTCTGGGTGCGGCGCGGAACCCCGCAGCCGCCTCATTTCGAACATGTACTTTACAGGCTTGACGAGGACGAAACGTTCCGGGTGATTGCGCAGCCGCACCTCCAACCTGTTCCCATGCAGATCACCGATCTCTTTTTCGTGCCGACTGTCGGCCTGACCGCACTCTGGTTCGCCACCGATTATCAGAATCACGGTGACGATTCCTGGGGGATGCTCATCAGCCGCGACGACGGAGTTTCCTGGGAACAGCGGACAATAGAAGGCGGCCTCCCGCTTTCCGAGTTGCCGACGGAGCCTGCCGCCGTCTATGTGGGGGACGGGAAAATTCTGGCGGTTGCACGCACGGAAAACCGGTCAGGCGGAGCCATGCAGCGGCAATGGCAGCTGGAGTCTTCGGACTGCGGGAAGAGCTGGACACGGCGGCGCACCAATATCGGCGACGTCTGCCTTTCCACGCCGACATTGATTTTCGATCCATCCACGGGAACGGTGAGCAACTACTATTACCAACGCGGAGAAGGCAGGCTGCTCTGTCGGACAACCGGCGTCGAAGCGGTCTGGCAGCAGCCGGAAGCCTGGCCGGAGCCTGAAGTCGTGGCAATGGGGAGTACGGAATTCGCCGACGCCGGCAATACAAATGCGACAGTTTCGGGAGCGCAGCATCTGATCGCCTACTATACCGGAGTCGCACCGCAGACGAATATCGTCATAATTGCCCGGCATGCTCCTCCGCCCCGGAAATAGAAAAGGTGTACAAGGGAATAACAACATCAGTGATGTGTTTCTGATTCGAGATCAGGGAGGAATCAAGACAGGATCGGTTTTGCCATATCATATCGGCCTCCGGCAAAAAAATTATTTTTGCAGATGCCCTTGATATTTTGATGAAGACATGGTATAATCAAACAGAAACCAAACGATTAGTAATCGGGCCGGTCGTATTGAAATTCCTCAGAACAGAAGATTTGTTATTAAGAAAGTCTGCCATGATAAAAAAGCAAAGCAATGTCACGCTGAAAACAGTTGCATTATATGCAAACTGTTCGACAGCTGTCGCTTCAACGGTCTTGAACGGTTCACGCGGCAATACCAAAGTCAGCGAAGAGATGCGCGAACATGTTCTGGCGGTGGCCAGGGAGCTGGACTACTATCCCAATTACGCCAGCCGCAACCTGAAATCGGGCCGTTCGCAGACTCTCGGAATCTATGTTCAGACGAAAGAGTGGCGCGGGTTGAGTTTTGATTACGAGATGTCGATCTTCAAAGGGATCGAACATACGGCGCGCGAACTCGGCTACGATCTGCTGGCGCTGAATATCAGCAGCGGTAATTTGCCGAAGATCTGTGCCGACCGTTTACGGGAAAAACGAATCGACGGCGTCATTCTCATCCACTGCGACCCCGACGCGGACTGGATCGATGAACTGCTCGACATCAGCAGCAATGTGATTGCCATCGACTACAATCAGCCGCATCCGCGGCTCAATCAGATCGGCTTCGACAATCACGCCGCAATCCGTCTGGCGATCACGCATCTGCATGACCTGGGCCACCGTCGGATCGGCTTTGCCGGAAGCTGCCTGGCTGAACCGCAGTATGACTCGGTGCTGCGGGAAAAGGCTTTTCTGGAGTTGACGGCAAAGCTGGGAACCGATTCCGATCCGAAACTGCTGTTCCATACGGCAAACTGTCCGGTCACGGTCAGCGAGCAGGAACGTTTCTGCCAGCGGGAAGGATGCGAAGCTCTGAACTATTTCAGTACCCTGGCCGATCCTCCCACTGCCATCATCACCTACAACTCACTGGTCGGCATAGCATTGCTGAAGACCGCCCAGGAAAAGAAAATCGGCATCCCGGAGAAGTTCAGCGTCATCGGCATCGACTCCAGCGAAATGATCGAATATATTTCGCCGCGTCTGACGGTCGTCGACCATGCTCTGTGCGAGATGGGCGCGGCGGCAGCTGCGGCTCTGATCGAGCGATTGGATCACCCGCAGGCGGCTGCCGAACCGATCCATCGTTTATTGCAGCCCAAATTGATTTCAGGAGGTAGTACCTCGTGTATCGTATAATGTCCCCCGGTTCAATTAACCCAATGGAGAATCAAATGAAAAAGCAATCCTTCACTCTGATCGAACTGCTGGTAGTGATCGCGATCATCGCAATTCTGGCGGCAATGCTGCTTCCGGCACTGAACAAGGCCAGGGAAAGCGCACGCAAGGCAAACTGTATCAGCAATTTCAAGCAGCTTGGCACCTATACGATCATGTACACCGACGAACATCGGTCGATGCTGCCGTTTACCGACCAGAACACCCCCGGCTCCGGTTACCGGCCCTGGTTCGCACGGATCGGAAACTACATCAATGCCCATGAGACTCTCGGCTCCGGCAATGGCACGAAGGCAAAAGGCGGTCTGGCGGCGAAACTGATGCATTGTCCGGCGGCCACCCGCGTCGAAGACACCGACAGAGGCTGGAGGTCCGTAGCCATGAACCACAAACTTTCCGGAAAATCAATGAATGTCTCCAAGAAACCCTCCATTGTCATCCTGTTTGCCGATGCAGCCTACTCCCTGACCTACAACTATTATATTGACCAGACCAACCAATACAACGGACTCGGCTTCGATCACAATTCCGGCAAGGATCGCGCCCCGGCCAAAGAGGGCTCGATCAATCAGGTGACGATCACCGGAACCGGTTCCGGGGTCGGAACTTTTCTTGACGGTCACGCGGGATCCATGACCCGCAGGCAATTCGACTCCTCCACCGATCAGAGCAGCGAACTCAGGTTCTGGTACTGAATCAGAAGGAATCACCGAAACATGCTGAGAATAATCCCTGAAATCATTCCGGCGCTGTTTGCCGGAATCGCACTGGCCGCGGCGGAAGTCGACTGGCTGAATTACGAAAAACCGAGTCCGGTTTCCCGGCGCACCGACCTGCTGACCATGGGACACAACTCGCTGGTGGGGAGTCCCAACTTCAAAAGTGAGCTCAAAACCGCCGAAACGGGCGAACTGCAATGGGTCGTATCCTCTGACGGGCAGAAAGGCTGGGCCGTGTTCCGGTTCGGTTGGGAGCCTGTTCCCCGCCCGAACGGGATCGAGATGGATTTCACATCGACTCTGGCTGGCGACCTGCCTCTGGAATTTTTCGGCAGCTTCCAACTGTCAAACGGTGGATTTTACAGGACTAAATCAATCATAAAATCGAAAAAATTCCCGATGACCGCCGGGCGCCAGACGCTGACCATACCGTTCTCCAAACTTGGGATAAAACCGGAAGCGGCAAGTGAAATCAACGCGATCGGGCTGACGGCCCGTCAGCCGCTTAAAATTACCCTGCACCGCATCCGCCTGCTGTTTGATGACGAAAAACAGGCGAATCAATTCGCCGGGGCTCTCAACGCCGGAATGCGGGATCGGCAGAAGCCGATGCTGGAGGCCTTGACCGCACGCGGCATTTCCTGTCGGAAAATCGCCGCCATCAGCGATCCGTTTCGACGGGAAAAGGCGATCTGGCAGGGGCTGGAACTTCTGGGGCAATCCGAACAGTTGCGCTACTACGGCAAGCTGAACGCCCGTCATCGACGTCCGGACGACAGCGCCGGGCTGCTGAAAATGAACCATGAGCTTCAGCTGAAGCTCGCTGCCGCGCCGGAACAGTTCGACGATCGGGCCACCGCGCGGCTTCAGCTTCAGACCGACGCGCTGATCGACCGGACTTTACGCGAACTTCCGGAATCGGAACGCCGTTACACCTATGGCGCCGATACCCGTTTCTATGCACCGACCGGGGAACCGTACCGGATGTTCGGCCCGTTCTTTTTCCGGGCGATGTTTTCGGCCGACGGTCCGAACTCCTGGCGCAAGGAAGATATGCGCTATCTCGCTGCCCTCGGCTTCAACGGCATTCGTTTATTCCTCTCCTGGAAAGAGATGGAACCGGAGCGCGGAAAACTCAATCCGGCGGCGCTCGAACGCAACCGGTCGATCATCCGCGAGGCGGAACGGTACGGACTCGGAGTTTCGATCGACCTGCATTGGCCCTACCCCGGCTGGTTCAACGCCGGACAACCCGGCGTCACCAGAACCGGCGCCCATCGCGCGCGGTCAAACTCCTACCATTGGAGCGAGGCGCTGGTGGAGTCCTGGCGGCTCCTCGGCAAAGCGTTTCGCGACTGCCCGAATATCGTCGCATTTGAACTGCCGACCAATGAAACGCCGCTTGCCAATGACCCGGAGGGGTTAAAGGCGTTCCCGGAACTGATGCGTGAGTGGAACGACTTCCTGAAACGCACCTACGGCAGCCGCGAAGCCCTGGAACTGGCGTGGAACCACGCCGCCGTCACCCCCGAAAAGTACGCGCTGCGTGCCGATGAGAACTGGGACGACGCCACGATTCTCCCCATGGGATTTCAAGGCGAAAGTTCCCCGGATGAAGCGTATCGCAACAACCCGCGCATTCAGGACTACCTGCGCTGGGCGGCGGAAAAACAGCGCACGGTTTCCGGCGCGATCATTCAGGCAATCCGGGAGAGCATTCCCGCCGCGCAGGGGATGTTTCAGCGCACCATCGGTGACATGTGGGACAAAAGTCCGATTCCGATCAACTATCACGGCATCATGACCTGCGCCGATGAGCGCGTCATCGTCGGCACCCATTACAACATGGGGGGGCTGAATGCGGAGAAAGCGGTCTCGCTCTCCCTCGGCACTTACGACAGTGAACAGCAGATGGAGAATTGCGGTCCGGATGTCGCGGCTCATGTCAAACTCGGCGGCGGCTTCTGTCCCTTCGCATTCCATGCGATCGGCGGCGGCGGAATGCTTTTCTCGGATAACGACTGGCACCTGAAACCGTCGGTAACCCATCTGGTCAGGAAAGCCGACTGGATCCGTTCCTATTGGCCGGAACCGCAGAATACCCCGACAGTCGCGATCATCACCAATTCCCGGCAGGAAGCAACTTCCGGCGGTAAAACCGGCGCGCTGCCCGCGCTGCTTCGCAAGCTCGGCTATCAGGTGAAGGTCTATGAGAGCATGCGCGCGGCAACTTCGCCGCAGCTGCTTGAGTCGGCGGCGGCGGTCATCACCAGTGCGGACTATCTTGACCCGCAGCTGCTGGAACAGCTCACCGCCCGCTATCCGGGACGGGTTCTGCTGACCGGCCGCCTCGATCTTGATGCCTATGTCAGGACCGGCGAACTCGGACTGCCGGGGCAACTGGTTCGGCAGCACCTCTTCCTGCGCCGTCCCCGCGTCGCTGCTCTGGCCGACAGTGCCGGAGCAGTCAATCTGGCCGGCACCTGGGAATTCAAACCCGCACCCAAGCGGGATGGAGCCATGCTTCCGCCCGCGGCCGACGACCGCAAGGGCTGGCTCCGCAAGCCGGTTCCGGGACACTGGGGGGAACTGGGAATGACCGGTTCCCTGACCTATCACGTCGGCGACGGCTGGATGCGCCGCACCTTCACCGCGCCGAAGTCGCTGGAGGGGCAGCATCTGCAGCTGCGGATCGGCGCGATTGACGACATCGACTGGGTCTGGATCAACGGCAGACTGGTCGGCTCCACCGGCACCGATGTCCAGAACTACTGGATGGCGCCGCGCGAATACACGATCCCGGACGGCGTGATTCACTTCGGCCGGGAGAACGAGATCGTGGTCGGAATCCGCAACCTGCGCGACGATGCCGGAATCTGGCGGGGGCCGGTGGAAATCCGCGGCGGCTTCGCGCTGCGCATCGAATTCGCCGGTCGGAAGAGCGAGCTGCTTCCGCTCTCCAATCAGGCGACCGCGCTTCCGCTGACCGAACTTGCCGACGGCGTCAAGGTTCACGGCACGGTAACGCTGCCGGATCAGACCCGCTGCGCCGCCCTGATTGAACAGGGACGGTTCTGGTGGTTCGCCGGAGATACCGACTGGACGGAGGAATCCGCCGCCAATCAACAGGTTTTGAAGCAGTTTCTTGCTCACCTGCAACCATAATCAGAGGATTTTTTCATGAAAGCAACCGTAATCGGTTCGGCGTTGCCGAATCTGCCGTGGCAGAGCCGCCCGGCCAATTGTCACGATGTCATCTGGCGTTATGCCGCCAATCCGATCATCACGCGGGACGCGATCCCGAATTCCAACAGTATCTTCAACTCGGCGGCAGTGCCGTTTCATGGGAAATTCGCCGGCGTGTTCCGTTCCGACGACCGGAGTCGCCGGATGCTTATTCACGCCGGATTCAGCGATGACGGCATCCACTGGCGGCTTGACCCGGAACCGTTCCGGCTGACCGGGGCGCCGGAGGAGATCACGCCGTTCGTCTACGGGTACGATCCGCGGGTCTGCGAAATCGACGGGGAGTATATTGTCAGCTGGTGCAACAACTATGCGGGATATCCGACCATCGGGCTGGCCAGAACCACCGATTTCAAAACCTTTCACCAACTGGAAAACGCATTTCTGCCGTTCAACCGCAACGGGGTGCTTTTCCCGCGCAGGATCAACGGGAAATATATGATGCTCAGCCGTCCGAGCGACAACGGTCATACGCCGTTCGGCGACATCTTCCTGAGCCAGAGTCTGGATCTTACTTATTGGGGGGAACACCGGCTGGTGATGAAAACCACCGAAGGCTGGCAGGCCACCAAGATCGGAGCGGGGCCGGTTCCGATTGAAACCAGTGAGGGCTGGCTGCTCTTCTATCACGGTGTGCTGACCAGTTGCAACGGCTTCGTTTACAGCTTCGGTGCCGCGCTGCTCGATCTGGAACGGCCATGGAAGGTCATCGCCCGGAGCCGCAACTACCTGATGGCGCCGCGCGAGCTTTACGAATGCGTCGGGGACGTGCCGAACGTCACCTTCCCGTGCGCGGCCCTGTGCGATGTACCGACCGGCAGAATCGCACTTTACTACGGTTGTGCCGACACCGTAACCGGTCTGGCGTTCGGGTACGTTGACGAGATCATCGACGACCTGCGCAGGTAATCCCGCCTGTCCGCCGAAAACTACGGCGTGAAATACCGCGCGGCGCCGCGCGGTCCGGGCATTCGGGGAAAACGGCGGAAGAAAACCGGATTTGTTTTGAAATTTCCGCTCCACTCTGATATATTACCGAAAAACAGAGGACTATCAGGTGGAAGAGATCACAATCGCAGGCGCCGGCAGTATTTCCGTGCTGATCTATCTGCTGTGCCAGCTTCCCGCGATTGCGGGGGCGCTGCTGCTGGCGCGGTATTTCCGGTGCCGGAACCGGTTTGAATACCTCGCCGCCGCCGGGCTGCTGTTCACGGCGGTGATGATCGCGATTCCCGGAGTGCTCGGAATGGCCGGCCTGCTGACTCCGTCCGGCGTCATGTTCGCCTCATGGGGATTCGGGGCGGCGGCCTTTCTCGCGAAGCCGAAGCGTCCTGCCGCCGGGCTGCCGTTTCAGCCTTTCACTCCGGCGGAGCTGCTGCTGACGGCGGTGGCGTGGGGATTTCTGGTCTGCCAGTGGCGGGCGTTCAGCCTGGTGCCGACGGTGGGGACGGATTCGCAACTCTATCATATTTTTTATCCGGCAATGTGGTTGCGGACCGGAAGCATCGAACGGATGACCCAGCATGGGATGATGACCGCAACTTATCCGTTTTACGGAGAGTTGATCTACGCGTGGCAGATGGCCCCTCTGCTCCATGACTTTTTCGCCCGCAGCTTCCAGTTTTATTTTCTGGGGCTGGCGTGGATCACGCTGGCCGCCGGGGCGCTGGCGGCGGGCTTCCGCAGGATCGAGGCGCTGGCGGCCGGATTGCTGCTGGTGTTCGCCGGAGTGGTGTTCCGCAACGCCTCGGTATCGAACACGGACCTGATGACCGGAGCCATGCTGCTCGGCGGCGTGATGTGGTTCGTAATCGCCGCCCGCCGGAACAGTTGCGGCGCTTTTTTGCTGGCCGGACTTTCGTTCGGAATTGCCGCCGGTATGAAGTATCTGGGATTGATGCTCGCTCCGCCCGCTTTTCTGCTGGGGGCGCTGGTGATCTGGTTCGGGAGGCCGCAGTGCCGCCGGAATCTGTGGAGCGCTTTCGCGGCTGCGGCCGTGGCCGGAAGCCCCTGCTTTATCGTAAACTGGATCACCTACGGCAATCCGGTGTTTCCGGCGCGGATCGGCATCGGAAACTGGAATCTGTTTGAGCATTTCATGACGGTTCAGGCTCCGGCGATCGGCTGGCGGTGGGCGGCCTGGGAGTTCTTTGTGAATGAACAGGAGAACAACGTCTCCTTCGGCACCGCTTTGCTGGTGGTTTCCGCCGTGGCCGCCGGGGGAATTGCTGCCGGTTGCCTCCGCCGGTGTTTCCGGCGGACGGCGGCGGGAGCGGTCGCCGCCGGTTTCGTTTTGCTGCTGTTGCTTCAACTGGCGATTTATCCGACGATGACCCAGCCGCGCCAGATCGTGCCGCTGGTGATGCTGGCGATGTTTCCGGCGGCGGTTCTGTTCCGGGCGGCGCGGGGGCGTGCGTGGATTGTGGCCGTCGCCGCATTGGTGTTGGCGGGCGCGGAGAGTTTCTGCCAGTATGCGTATGGAAGCAAAGGCGTTGAGCTGCTGATCCATATCGCGGTTTGTTTCGTGATTTTCGGGGTGCCGGCGCGGATTGCGAAACCGAAGTATCTGTGGGGAGCCGCCGTTCTGTTCGCCGTGGTGCTGGTGCCGGATGCCGGTCTGCGGCTGGTGCGTTCCGATGCCGCCGCATCGCAGTTGCGGATTGCGCTGCTGTCGCCTGAGGACGAAACCGCCCGGCTGGAGATCCGGCGGCGGACCGGCGGCGAACCCTGCGTGATCGCCTATATCGGAGTGAATTACTATCTTTTCTCCGGGGATGAGTTTGAAAACCGGGTCATCGCGGTTCCGGTTTCGGAGTCGGGCAAGGAACTGCTCAGCGATTACCGGACCTTTGAAGAGATGCGCACGCCGGGCAGTTTTGAAGCATGGCTGGCGCGGCTGCGCCGGGAGGGCGTCCGCTTTGTGATCTGTGATCTCCGGCTTCCGCCGGCACCCGGCGCGGAGCAGGAGGCGGAGTGGGCGCGCAGTCACCCCGAGTGGTTTACGCCGGTGATTTACCGGAACGGCTTTTACTGTTTCGAGCTGAAGACGGAGGCTGACCATGAATGACGTTCAGGGGTTGACGCTCGCCCGGCTGCGCGGCGAAATCCGGCGGGTGGTCTTTGAAAACGAGGACACTCAGTTCGCGGTGCTGAAAGTGGTGGACGACTCCGGGCTGGAACACGCCGCGACCGGCCCGATGGCCGGGCTGGCCGCCGGGCAGTACCTTGAAATGGAGGGCTACTGGGAGCGCCATCCCGAGTTCGGCCGCCAGTTCCGGGCCGAATCCTACCAGATCCGGCTGCCCAACACCGCCGACGGCATCAAACGGTTCCTGAGCGGCGGCGCGATTCCGGGGATCGGCAAAAAGACCGCGAGCCTGATCGTCGACTATTTCGGCGACCAGACGCTCGTGGTGCTGGACAATTTCGCCAAGCGGCTGGAGGAGGTTCCCGGCATCGGCAAAAAGAAGGCCGAAGCGGTGGTCAAGGGGTGGCGCGAATCCGCCGGCCGCCGCGAAAGTTTCATTTTCCTGCAGGGACTCGGGATCACCCCCGCCTATTGCGCCCGGCTGTTCAAGCGGTACGGCGACGCGGCCCCGCAGGTCGTGCGCAAGAATCCCTACCGGCTGGCCGAGGAGGTGGACGGCATCGGTTTCTTGAAGGCCGACGAGATCGCCCGGAACCTCGGCATCGCTCCCGATTCGATCGACCGGCTGGCGGCGGCGGCGGTGTTCAGCGTGAATATGCTGGTCGGAAACGGCCATGTCTGCCTGCCGCTGGCCGAGCTGGTCCGCCAGACCTCCGAACTGGCCAAACAGCCGCCCGCGCAGGCCGAAGCGGGCATCGAAGCGGCCATCGAACGGCGGCTGCTGCGGAAGCTGGACGATATGATCTACACCCCGCAGCTGGCCCGGGCCGAAACCGAACTGCCGGAGCTGGTCGTTTCGCTGGCGTTGGTCAAAAAGTTCGCCGGGCAGCGGATGCACCCCGTTCCCGGGGACAACGGGATCGTGCTGAACCAGGAGCAGCAGCGGGCGGTCGACGAGGTCTCCCTTGTGCCGCTGTCGATCATCACCGGCGGTCCCGGCGTCGGCAAAACCACTGTGGTCGGCGAAATCGTCCGCCGGGCGGAGGCCGCCGGACTGCGCATCGGGCTGGCCGCTCCGACCGGACGGGCCGCCAAGCGGCTTTCGGATTCGACCGGGCTGACGGCCAAAACGCTGCACCGGCTGCTGCAGTTCGACCCCAACAGCAACCGGTTCCAGATGGATTCTTCCTCCCCGCTGGAGGTGGATCTGCTGATCGTCGACGAGGTTTCGATGCTGGATATCCTGCTGGCGCTGGCGCTGTTCCGGGCGGTCAGGCCGGGGACGAGCGTGGTGCTGGTCGGCGACGCCGACCAGTTGCCGTCGGTCGGGCCGGGGACGGTGCTGGCCGGCTTTCTGGAGTCGGAGTGGTTTCAGGTGACCCGGCTGGTGCAGATTTTCCGGCAGGCCGAGAACAGCCACATCATCACCAACGCCCACCGGGTGAACCGGGGACTGCTGCCGGAAAAGCCGCAGCCCGGCAGTCAGGCGCTCTCCGATTTCTACTGGATTGAGCAGGACGATCCCGACAAGGCGCTGGCGGTGATCGAGAAGATGGTGGCCGAACGGATTCCGGCGCGGTTCCACTTCGATCCGGTGGACGACGTGCAGATCCTGACCCCGATGAACCGCGGCAGCTGCGGCACCGTCGCGATCAATGAGCGGCTTCAGGCGCTGCTGAATCCCGGCGACAAGCCGGAGTTCCGGTTCGGGGACCGGGTCTACCGCGCCGGCGACAAGCTGATGCAGACCGCCAACAACTATGAAAAGAACGTGTTCAACGGCGACCTCGGCCGGCTCGGACGCATCAGCTTGAAGGACAAGACCTTCACGGTGATCTTCGAAGGCTCCCGGCTGGTGGAGTACAATTTCGACGAGGCCGACCAGCTCACCCGCGCCTATGCGATCACCGTGCATAAGTCGCAGGGCAGCGAGTTTCCGGTGGTGATCCTGCCGTTCCTGAGCCAGCACTATATGATGCTGCAACGCAATCTGCTCTATACCGCGATGACCCGGGCGCGCAAGCTGCTGATTCTGGTCGGCAGCCGCCGGGCGGTGCAGATGGCGGTGGACAACGCCCGGCTGGAGCCGCGTTTTTCGCTGCTGACGCAACGGCTCGCGGCGCTGCGGCGGAAACTGCGCGAGGCGTTCCCGGGACAGGTGGACGGGACCTCCTGACGGATTTTTTGCAAAGGCGGTTTGAGTTACTTCCCGGAAAGTGCTATATTACCGGGATGAACGTGATTTACAACACTTTTGGAAGAAAGCCATGGCAAAACTCGAACTGATCCGCAACTTCTGCATCATCGCGCATATCGACCACGGCAAATCCACGCTGGCCGACCGGCTGCTGGAGTTGACCGGGACCGTTGCCGCGCGCGATCTTCAGGAGCAGCTGCTGGACGGGATGGATCTGGAGCGCGAGCGGGGCATCACCATCAAGTCCCATCCGGTCCGGATGCATTACAAGCATGAAGACGGCAACACCTACGAATTGAATCTGATCGACACGCCCGGACATGTCGATTTCGCGTATGAAGTGTCGCGCTCTCTCGGCGCGTGCGAAGGGGCGATCCTGCTGATCGACGCGACGCAGGGCGTGCAGGCCCAGACCGTCGCGAACGTGAATCTGGCGATCCGTCAGAATCTGAAGATCATCCCCGTGATCAACAAGATCGACCTGCCCGCGTCGAACCTGCCGCTCTGCTACGAGCAGATGGAGGAGATTCTGGCGCTGCCGCGCGAGGAGGCGCTTTCGGTTTCCGGCAAGACCGGCGAGGGCGTACCGGAGCTGCTGAGGGCGGTGATCGAACGGATTCCGCATCCTGTGCTGCTGGATGAAACCGGTGCTTCCGCGCTGATCTTCGACTCCAACTACGACGCCTACCGCGGCGTGGTGAACTACGTGCGGGTCAAGAACGGCAGTTTCAGGCGCGGCACGAAGATCCGCCTGTTCAACAACGGGATCGAGAGCGAAGTCAAGGAGGTCGGATTTTTCGGCCCGGAGATGCGGGCGGATGAGGAGCTGGCTGCCGGTTCGGTGGGCTACCTGATCCCGAACCTGAAAAGCCCCGCCGACACCAAAATGGGCGACACCATCACCGACATCAAGGATCCGTGCGACAAGCCGCTGCCCGGATTCAAGGAGGTGCGGCCGATGGTGTTTTCGGGCATTTACCCGATCGACACCGCCGACTACGAGCAGCTCAAGGCGAGCATGGCGAAGCTGCAGCTCAACGACGCGGCGTTCATGTATCAGGCCGAAACTTCGGCGGCGCTGGGCTTCGGCTTCCGCTGCGGCTTCCTCGGGCTGCTGCACATGGAGATCATCCAGGAGCGGCTGCGGCGCGAATACAACATGGACATCATCGCGACCTATCCGTCGGTGATCTACCACGTCTATATGAAGTCCGGCGAGATGATTCAGGTGGACAACCCGGTTTTCATGCCAGATCCCTCCGGTATCGAGCGGATCGAGGAGCCGATCATCGACTGCCACATCATGATTCCGACCGAATATATCGGCGACGTGATGAATCTGGTGATGAGCAAGCGCGGCATCTGCACGAATACCAATTCGATCGACGCGAACCACGTGATCATCACGGCGCGGCTTCCGATGCACGAAATCCTGATCGACTTCCACGACAAGCTCAAGTCGATCACGCGCGGTTACGGCAGCATGGATTACGAACCGGCGGGATATCAGGCCGGAAAACTGGTCAAAATGGATATTCTGGTCAACGGTGAACCGGTGGACGCATTCAGTTCGATCGTCCACGTGGATATGGCGTACAGCCGGGGACGGCAGCTTGCGGAGCGGCTGCGCGACGTAATCCCGCCGCAGATGTTCACGATTGCGATTCAGGCCGCGGTCGGCGGCAAGGTGATCGCCCGCGAGAGTATTAAGCAGCTGCGCAAGAACGTGCTGGCCAAGTGCTACGGCGGCGATATCAGCCGCAAGCGCAAGCTGCTGGAAAAGCAGAAGGAGGGCAAGAAGCGGATGAAGCTGATCGGCCAGGTCAACATCCCGCAGGAGGCCTTTGTCGCGGTGCTGAAGAATTCCGACGTCAACTGATTTAACCGGGAGCGATTGCGATCATGTTCGGGTTCCTGAAAAAGCGCAGAGAAGCGAAAAAACTCGCGAAGTTCCTGACCGAAGTGAGAGTGCGCCGCCATGCCGACGACGACCTGCTTTCAGCGGAGCAGCGCGTCGGACTCGACGCATTGATCGCCGAAACGGCGCAGGTCCGGCCGGCGGACGCGGCGGCGTTTCTGGAGACGGCGGTGCCGAAATACCACCGGATCGCCCCGCTGTACCGCCACTTCCAGATCCGGGCGTTTCTGGATCTGCTGCTGGTGGTCGGGGCGGTGGCGTTCGGCATCCGGGGGCTGTTTTTCCAGCCGTTCCGGATTCCGACCAGCAGTATGCAGCCGACGCTGTACGGCATCCACTTTCTGGACCGGGAGAACGCATCCAACCCGGTGCTGGGCAAGTTGCCGAATCCGCTCAACTGGCTGCTCTTTTCCGCCCGTCCGGCGAAGCTGGAGATTCAGTCGCCCGGCGAGCTTGACCTGAATTCGCTGACCAGTCAGGGCAATTTTCTCTCCGATTCCACCGGTTTCCGGATCGGCGGCACCCGGTATTCGCTGCCCGGCGACATCCGCAAGGTCGAGGAGTACAGCAACCTCGAAGCCGGGAAAAGCTACGCGAAGGGCGACCTGCTCTGCGACGGTTTCCTGTCGCTGGGGGATCATCTGTTCGTCGAACGGTTCAGCATCTACCTGGCCCCGCTGAAACGGGGCGACGTGATCGTGTTCAACACGGACGGGCTGACCGTGGACGGCCGCCGGCTCGCCGATGCGAGCGGCTTCTACTACATCAAACGGCTGGTCGGCCTGCCCGGCGACACGTTGAAAATCGTCGGCAACCAGCTCTATGTGAAGCCGCAGGGAGCGAAGGTGTTCAAAAAGATTCAGGAGATCGCGCCCGCGTTTGAAAAAATCTACTCCGGCAAGGGGGGCTATCAGGGCCACCTGAACCACATGGGCAGATATCTGGCGACGCCCGGCGAGGAGTTCAAGCTCGGGCCGGACCAGTATTTCATGATGGGGGACAATTCCAGCTTCAGCCTCGACAGCCGCTTTTTCGGCGCGGTTCCGCGCGAGAATCTGGTCGGCAAGGCGTGGATCGTTTTCTGGCCCTTTACCCGTCGCTGGGGCTGGGTCGACCGGCAGGGGCCGATCGATGCGCCGACCGGCGAACCGGAGCGCGGCACCTTCAAAGTGATGTACCGTCAATAACCTTACAATACAATAAAGAGGACAGGGAACCATGAAACATCTTTCACTTACCGCCGGACAGATCGCCGAAATGGTCAAAGGCACCCTCAAGGGAGCTGCCGATCGGGTCATCACCAGCGTTTCGGGCATCAAGGATGCCAAAGCCGACCAGCTCTCTTTCGTCGGCAACAAGAAATACCAGCATCAGCTCGAAAGCACGGAGGCCGGCGTCGTACTGGTCTGCGCCGATCTGGCCGGGGAATCCACTGAAAACCGTTCGCTGATCGTCTGTGAAAACGTCGACCACGCCTTTGCGACGGTGGTCGGCATGTTCGCCGAGGAACCGCCGGCGTGGGAAGTCGGCGTCCACCCCTCCGCCGTGGTCGCCGCGGACGTGAAGCTCGGCGAGGGCGTCTCTGTCGGCGCGAACGCCGTGATCGAAGCCGGGGCTGAAATCGGCAACGGCGTGCGGATCGGCGCGGGCTGCTACATCGGCCATCAGGTCAAAATCGGCGACGGCACCATGCTTTATCCGAATGTGACCGTGATGTACCGCTGCACCATCGGCCGCAAGTGCATCCTGCACCCCGGCGTGGTGATCGGCGGCGACGGTTTCGGCTTTATTCCGGGCAAGCAGGGATTGGTCAAGGTGCCGCAGACGGGCATCGTGCAGATCGACGACGATGTCGAAATCGGCGCGAACACCACCGTCGACCGCGCCCGGTTCGGCAAGACCTGGATCAAAAGCAATGTGAAAATCGACAATCAGGTGATGATCGCGCACAACGTGGTGATCGGCGAAAGCTCGATTCTCGTCGCCCAGTGCGGCATCGCCGGCAGCGCCGAAATCGGCCGCGGCGTGGTCCTCGCCGCGAAGGCGGGCGTGAACGGCCATATCACCCTCGGCGACGGTGTGCAGGTCGCTGGGACCAGCGGCGTGGTCAAGAGCCTTCCCGCCGGTGCGATTGCGCTCGGAACCCCGGCGGAATCCCAGCGCGAATTCATGGCCCGCTTCACGCTGCCGAGCCGCTTCGAGAAGCTGAATACGAAGTTCAAGGAACTGACCAGAGAGGTCGAAGAGCTCAAAGCTGCGCTCAAGAAGTAACAGAGGGGGAGTGCCTCCGGCGGTCCGGGGCGCTTCGCCCCCGGGGCCCCCGACCGGCAAGGTGCCGGTGCCGGATACGGTTTCGAGTTTTTTGCTACGCAAAAATCTCAAAACCGAGGTTATTAATATAATGGGTTGAATTGCCTTGTCGGAGTGACGGCGGCGGCATCTTGCTGCCGTCATGCGCCTGTTTTTTAAACGGCAAATTTTTCTCCTGCGCCTCGTCTTTGAAGGCAGAATGATGACTTTGGAGTGCGGAACTTCAGTTCCGCACTTCAATGTGGCCGGTGTGATGGAGTACTGCTGGAAAATGAAACGATTCTGCCTTACAACTTTATTCCTCCTGTTTTTCCTCGGCGCATACGCCGCCGAGGAAAAAGCCGACCCGTTGCGGGAAAAGGCGCAGCAGGGGGATGTGGAAGCGCAGTTGAAACTGGGCGACGAATTTTTCTTCGGCCGGAACCGGCCGCGCAATCCGACGGTGGCGGCCTACTGGTTCCGGCAGGCCGCGGAGCAGGGAAGCGCGGCGGGGCTGTACAACCTCGGCGTCTGTCAGGAACAGGGATGGGGAATCGGCCGCAGCCGGGCTTCGGCTTATCTTTCATTTGAAAAGGCGGCGCAGGCCGGTCTGCCTGCGGCGAGGATGCGCCGGGCGATCCTGCTGTTTCGCGGAGTTGCGCCGGAAAAGACCGATTCGGGGGAGCTGCCGGGAGTCACCGCCTCTCCCGTAAAGGCGGCGGAGCTGCTGCGCGAACTGATCCGGGAGGGGTTCGCTCCGGCCCGGTTTGAGCTGGCGAACCTGTTCTTTTCAGAGGCGGGGCTGCGGCGGGAACATGCGAATGAGATCCGGGAACTGCTGGAAAAAGCCTGTGAACCGGCCGAGGCGGACCCGGCGGCGCTGCTGCTGCTTTCCGACTGCTACCGGGACGGCATCGGCGGCCTGATCGATTTGAAATGCTCCGCCGACTGCCTGGAGCGGGCGGTCGGTCAGGGCAGCCCGGAGGGGATGGCCCGGTATGCGGAGCTGCTTGATTACGGACTGGGGCGTCCGATCGACCGGCAACGGGCGTTCGAGCTGTCGAAACAGGCGGCGGAGGCGGGTTCGCCGCGCGGCCAACTGCGGCTCGGCGATTACTATTTGCAGGGAGAGTTCATCACCCATGATCCGGTCGCGGCGGTGGAGTGCTTCCGCAAGGCGGCGGAGCAGGGGTATCCTCCGGCCTTCCTGAAATTGGGCAACGCCTATTCCGAGGGGATCGGTGTGGAAAAAGACCTGGAACGGGCGTTTGAGGAGTACGGCAAGGCGGCCCGCGCGGGCGATGCGGCGGCACAGTACCGTTTCGGGCGCTGTTATCTCGACGGAACCGGCGTCGCCGCCGATCCGGCCGGGGCGGTGTTCTGGTTCAGGAACGCGGTGGGGCGCGGCAATCTGGATGCGATGCGTGAACTCGGACTCTGCCTCTTGACCGGTCGCGGCGTGAAGGTTAACCGCCCTGAAGGCGCCCGGCTGCTTCAGGCCGCTGCGGCGGCGGGGGACGCCGAGGCCCGCGAGCTGCTGAGCCGTCAATAATCCGTCACTTGTCCGTCATTTTTATAAGAATTTGGAGAATAGCAGGTTGTAATTACCAGTTGATCAGCGGCAAATAGGGGATCGGGCTGTTCTGCGAATAGTTCAGCAAGCCGATCTGGAAGCCCTTTCCGGCTTTCTGGTTGATCAGGCCGATCTGGAAGGCGCACTCTTTCCCGGCGAGGTTTTCGAGGCCGATCTGCGTCAGCACACCGTCCGTTTCCGGAGAAATTTCGGCTTCTTTGAGTTCACTCTCTTTCAGGACCATGCCGGATACGTTGAAAGGGGCGATCTGGAGCCCGCTGCCTTCCGCGGTCAGTGCGGCCAGTCCGGAAACCTGAACGCCGCGAAGCTGCCGGGTCATCGCTCCCATCCCGGCAACCTGAATTCCCGCCATATCGGTACAGGCTGCCACCAGTCCGCCGGTCTGGAGGCCGCGCGTGGCCAGCGATCCGCTCGCCAATATGCCGATCTGTCCGGTGGCTGTTCCCTCCGGGGCCTGATTCACCATCGCAATCTGCAGGCCGGTCTGGTTGCGCGTATTGCCGAACCAGCCGATATGGATTCCGTAGATGTCGCAATGTTCGTACTCCTCGCCGAGCAGGCTGAAGATCAGGCCGCCCCGGAAGGACGGTTCGCTTTCCGCCGGCCGGCCGGAGAGGATCAGTCCGGCGTCGCCGTTTTGCCCGTTTATGATGACCGGGAAGAAAATTCCGGTCGCGGGGGGCAGGCAGATGATGGTCTCATCGTTTTTCGTTTCCGGCGTTTGTTCCGCGGTTTCCGAGGGGGCGGGGGCCTCTGTCACTGTCGTTTCCGGCTCCCGGGGGGCCGCCGCCAGCGCCAGCCCGGCCAGCGCGGCGATCAGGATCATACTTTTTTTCAGCATCGTCGATTCTCCTCAAGATTGATGTTCTGAATGTACATTATCCCCGGAACCGTTTTTTTCAAGTTTGCATTTTCAATGGAAAGCCATTACATTGAATAGCGAGGTGAAATCATGGCGGACACGGAATCCATCAAAGAGCTGTTTCTGCGGCGGCTGCAGAAGGTGTTGTCGATCGTCAGCCTTGCAACGGTTGTGCTGCTGCTGCTCCAGGTGACGACCGGAATCGCGGGGCCGGAGTGGTTCCGGCTCTATCTCTTTCCGGTGCTGCTCTCCGCCGCGGTCGGCTACCTGACCAACTACATCGCGATCGAAATGCTGTTCAAACCCTATGAGCGCCGGGAGTTCCACTGGATCCGGCTGGCGACTTTCGGATTGTGGCGGCAGGGGATGGTGCCGGCCAACAAGGATAAGATCGGCCGGGTGCTGGGTGAGGAGATCCCGCAGCGGCTGCTGAACCCGGAGGCGATTTCAGCCGAGCTTTGCGAAACCGCCGCCGACTTCACCTCCAACCCCGCTTTCATCGAACGGATCCGGAAATCGGTGCAGGTTCTGCTGAACCACCATAAGGAGCGGATCGCCGCCTTTCTGGTTCCGCAGATCCAAAGCTCGCTGAAAGAGGCGCTCCGGGAAAACTTCACCGCCGCCAATCTCCAGCTTTTCTGGGACCGGGTGCTGGCGCGCTGGCTGGACCGTCCCGAGAACCGCCAGCTGCTTTCCGCCGGAATCGTCTCCGGGCTCAAAGCCAAATCGCCGGAGCTTTGTGAACTGCTGCGTCGGACGATGCACGACGGCGTGCGCGACTATGTGAATACGCGGCTGCCGTTCCTGCCGCGTTCCGGCGAATTCGCCGCCGGGTTCGTCGCCTATCTGGACTGGGACGACATCCGGCGGCAGGTCGAACGCAAACTGGAGGATCCCTCGCTGCAGGAGCTGATCGGCTCCGAGCTGGCGCATCAGTCGGAACGTTTCCGGGCATGGATCGCCTCGCCCGAATCCGAACCGCAGATCGAAGGCTTCCTGAACGGCACCCGGGTGAAGCTGGAACATTTCCTGCGCGACTACCTGCAGCGCGCCATTCCGGCGACCGCCGACCAGATTCTGAACTCCGAAGCGCTGTGGGACTGGGTGAAGAATGAACTCCTGCCGCAGGTTCAGCAGCATCTCAACTACTGGCTCCGGAACAACGGCAAGCGGCTGGTGATCGAAAAGCTCGATCTCTCCAGGCGGATCGAAAATTCGATCCGCGAACAGGATGTCCGCGAATTTCACGCGATGATCAACGCCGTCGCCGCCGAACATCTCGGCGCGATTCAGGTGCTCGGTTACGTGCTCGGCTTCGTGATCGGCCTCTTTCAGGTCGTCGCGGGCTTCCGTTGAATGTTGTGACGATTCGCCCGGGGAAAGCCTGCCGTTTTGAAGGCAGGCGGGTCTTACGCCTTACGGCCTCCAGACCTTGTGCGCATAGCGCACAAGTTGCCTCCGGCGGGCAAGGCGCTTCGCCCCTGCAACCCGACCGGGTAGCACCCGGTGGCATATACCGCCGCCAGACCTGATAAACTGATAGATGATAACCGGGAGGCGAAGCGCCCCCGGCCGCCGGAGGCATCTCCCGGTCAGTTCCAGGAGGTGAAGTGGCGTTTGACGACTTCCGCGGCGGGTTTGGCGCGGCGGTATTCGTCGAAGGTTCCCTTGTTGTTGAAAGCGCGGGGCCGGCCGAGCGCGCGCGGCGCCGCATAGGTGCGGCCGTCGCAGAACTGCCACAGTGCGAGACCGTTCAGGCGCGGATGCGATGCGAAGTAACGGCAGACCTCGTCGAGGTAGTCGGCCTGATAGCCCTCCGACCAGAAGGAGTTCAGGGGATCGCGCCAGCCGTAGATGGCTCCCGCGCCGATTTCGCTGAGGATCACCGGCTTGTCGATACAGTCGGGCGTGGCGAGCTTCGAGAGGATCAGGTCCAGTTCTTCGGCGATGCGGCTGAGCGGACGCGGCGCGCCGTCGGGATCGTCGTACCAGCCGGGATAGGTGTTGAAGCTGATCACGTCGTAGGCGTCGAGGCAGCGGCTCTCCTTGATGTGCATGGTGGCCATGGTCAGCGGGCGGCTGCGGTCTTCCTCACGGATCACGGCGGCGAGTTCGCGCATCAGGGATTCGCCGGTTTCGTGGTTGTCGCCGCCTTCGTTCATGAAGCCCCACAGGATCACCGACGGGTGGTTACAGCTGTTGCGGACCATCCGGCGGGTCTGGATTTTCTGGAGTTCGCGGAATTTCGGGTCCTGCTGGACTTCGAGCCGGTCGCCCCAGCCGAGGGATTCCTCCCAGACCAGTATTCCGAGCTGGTCGCACAGGTCCAGGAACCGCTGGCTCTGCGGATAGTGGCAGCCGCGCACGAAGTTGCAGCCGAGGTCGCGCATCAACTGCAGGTCGGCGATCTGCAGTTCGGGCGGCATGGCCGGGCCGAACTGGGGATGGGCGTCGTGGCGGTTGTAGCCGTAGAGGCGGAGAGGCTCGCCGTTCAGCAGGATCTGTCCTCTGGCGGCGGTGACGGTGCGGATGCCGAAGCGTTCGACGATCGCGTCGGAGGAGGATTCCAGCCGGACCGTGTGCAGCTGCGGAGCTGCCGGAGTCCAGAGCTGCCCTCCTGGAACGGTCAGTTCCAGCTCGAAGCGGTCGCCGTGCCAGACCGGTTCCACCGGTTGCGGTTCCGCGCTGTCGAAACCGAGCCGCAGCGGTGTGGAACCGCCGGCCATGCGCCCTTCGAGACGCACCCGGTGCGTTGCGAGATCGACGGTGATGACCCGAACCCGGTCGAACCGGGAGCCCTGCGGCAACGTGAAGAGTTCCAGCGAACGGTAGATGCCGCCGTACCCGTAGAAGTCGTAGAAGACCGAGAAAAGCGGCGAATCCTGAAAATTCAGCCGGTTGTCGATCAGCAGGACCAGCCGGTGCGTACCGGCCGGACCGGATTCAAATTCGTATTCCACCTGGGAATAAGGAAGCTCGTCGATGCCGATTTCAGTATTGTCCCACAGGATGCGGCCGCGCAGGCCGAGCGCGCCGAGGCGCAGCAGCAGCAGAGATTCGTCGGCAAGTTCGACGGTGATCCGGTAGGCGGCGACGCCCCGTTTGCCCGCGTAACGCGGGGAGGCGTCGAAACAGCCCGGCACCGGCATCAGGTCGTCGTACCGGATTGCGGCGGCATCGATCTTCTCCAGCGACGGCACCCCGTCGCCGAGGAACGCGAACTCATGAATTCCATCGAGATTCAGCAGCGTCCGGGCAGGATAATGAGGATAAGCGGTGGTTGACATGATGGCAGCTCCTTATCATAATTGGTTGTTTATACGAATAAGCGGATCGGCATAAAACTGGCCCCACCGGTGAAGCGGGGCTTATTTTGTTTACTCCGCGTCGATGCGGGTCACGAGTCCCTTCAGGTAGAAGCCTTCGGGAACGGCGAGCGAGACCGGATGGTCGGGGGCCTGTTCGAGATGGCGGACCAGCCGGGCGCGGACGCCGGCGTCGAGCGCCGCATCGGCGGTGATCTTCTGGAACAACTCCGGCGTCATCAGCCCGGAACAGGAGAAGTTGAAGAGCAGCCCGCCCGGATTCAGCAGCCGGTAGCCGAGCCGTGCAATGTCCTGATAGGCGCGGCAGCCGCGCACCAGCGCCTTCTGCGATTCGATGAATTTCGGCGGGTCGAGAATCACCAGGTCGAATTTGCGGCCCTCCTCGACGAGCCTGCGCAGCTCGGTGAACACGTCGGCGGTGCGGTTTTCATAGCGTTCCGGCTTGATCTTGTTCATTTCGAGGTTGTGGGCGGCCTGTTTCAGCGCGGGGGCGGAGGAGTCGATGTTGATCACGTGCCCGGCTCCCGCCAGCAGCGCGGAGACCGCGAAAGCGCCGGTGTAGCTGAAAGCGTTCAATACGGTGCGGCCGTCCGCATAAGCGGCCACCGCGGCGCGGGCGCACCGCTGGTCGAAATAGAAACCGCTCTTCTGCCCGTGGCGGACGTCGACCGCGAACCGGGCGCCGTTCTCCTCGATGATGACCGGATTCGGCGGCTGGGCGCCGTACAGCAGGCCGCTGCGTTCGGCAAGCCCCTCCTTGGCGCGGACGCTGACGTCGGAACGCTCATAGATGGAAGCCGCGCCGGTGATTTCGGCCAGCAGTTTCACGATGGTGTCGCGGTGGAATTCGATACCGGCGGAGGTGATCTGGATCACCAGCACTCCGGCGTAGCGGTCTACGACCAGTCCCGGCAGTCCGTCGGCTTCGGAGTTGATCAGCCGGCAGCCTCCCTTCGGATCGTCGAGCTTCAGGAAGTGGCGGTATTCCACGGCGGCCTTGATCCGGCGGGCGAAAAACGCCTCGTCGATCTGTTCGTCGCGGTCGAAGGTCCAGACCCGGGCGATCAACTGGGAATCGGGAGAATAGGCGGCGCGGGCCAGAAAGTTGTTTTTGGCGTCGAAAACTTCAACGGTTTCGCCCGGAGCCGCTTCGCCGGGGTAGTCGGCGACCGCGCCGGAGAAGATCCAGACGTGGCGGCGCAACAGGGATTTTTCACGGCCGGGATTGAGTTTCAGGAATTTGTTTTCCAATGGATTGCCTCAGTATGTAATGAATATGGTTATTTCAGCTGCCGGATCTCTTCGATGAATTCGTCGACGTCCTGGAATTTGCGGTAGACCGATGCGAAGCGAACGTAGGCGACCTGATCGGTGCCGCGGAGCCGCTCCATGACCCGGCGGCCGATTTCGCTGCTGGCGACCTCTTTGTCGAAATCCCGCAGCAGCGAGGTGGCGACCTCCTCGACGGCCTTGTCGACGTCGTCGGGAGTGACCGGGCGCTTGTAGCAGGCGTTCGCGATGCCGCGGCGCAGTTTGTCGCGGTCGAATTCCTCCCGGTCGCCGGTCCGCTTGACCACCTTCAACTCCTCGGGGATGATTCCCTCGATGGTGGTGTAACGGTAACCGCAGGAGAGGCATTCGCGGCGGCGGCGGACGCCCGCGCCCTCTTTGACCGCCCGGGAATCGACGACCTTGTCATCCAGGCAAGCACATTTCGGACAACGCATGGATCACTCCTCCTGATGAATCAGTTCAAGGAACGCGAACGGGTCGATCACCATGCCGGCGAAAGCGGGAGCCTTCTCCCACTGACCGGCGAGGTATTGCACATTCCGGGTGAAATCGGTCCAGTCCCGGCGGCGGAGAGCGCCGGCGGTCACCGAAGTATGGTTGGCCAGGCTGAGCTGCACAATCACACTCTCTTTCTGCCGGGTCTCCTGCAGTTCGAGGTTGACCGCCTGAACCGCTTCGCTCGCCTTGTTGCCGCTGTTCTGGAGCAACACCCGGGTGCGTCCCGGCGCGATCGCGAGGAAGTCGCCGACCTTGCCGACGGAAATCTTTCCTTCGGCGGCCAGTTGGTGGTAGAAGTCGGGCACGCCGACGGTCAGCGGCAGGTCTCCGAGCAGGACGGCGATCTCCCGGAGCTGGTTGAAAGTGTATTTCATCAGCATGTCGTTGTCCAGCCCCGGACCGAAGGTTTTCGGGCTCCAGGCGTACATCAGGTGTTTGGGCCGGTTGACGTTGGCGGTGGTGAATTCATGCGGGGCGACGACGACGGTAAGGCCCGCGATCCGGTCGGTTTCTGGGAGACCGTCGTTGAAATCGACGATTTTCTCCGCCATCTCCGGCAGGGTGGTCTTTTCCGGGATCAGGGGGCGCACCAGCGAACCGCCGCGAAAGACGCGGAAATAAGCGTCCTGCCGGATCACCAGGTCGACCGGCAGCCGGGCGCGTCCGGCCGCGGCGAGGAAATTCTCCAGACGGCCGTCCAGATCGGACTTGAGCGGGATGTGGTAATAGACGTGGTTGAAACCGAAACCGCGCAGCCGGGCGACCAGCGCATCCGGGTCGGCGTCATCGTCGACGGTCATCAGCTCCGGATGGAGCGCCACGCCGGACAAGGCAAGCGAAACGGTGGCGGTCCTGAACTCCTCCGCCCGTTTCCGCATGGTTTCGGAATCGGCTTTCCGGCTGGAGTCGAAGTAGCGGGTTTTGATTTCGCGTGAAGCGCAGCCGGCCAGCAGCAACAGGCCGAACAGCGTCGTCAACACAGCCGGAATCAAATTTTTCAAAAAAAACATCAGATTTCTCCATATTATGTATTGAAATAAAGTACATTACAAAGTTTATTAATTCAACCCCCGATTTCCGGCGCGTGTCCAAAAATCGCGAATTCTGCCGGGTGAACAGGGGCGAACGGCAACCATTTAGCGTGAGACTGTGAAATATGAGCATTGAAAACCTGCGGACCGGAATCGATGAAATCGACTCCGAGATCATCCGTCTGCTGAACCGGCGCTGTGAACTGGCCCGGCAGATCGGAGCCTGGAAGCATGAAAACAACCTGCCGATCTACGTGCCGGAACGCGAACAGCAACTGCTGGACCGCCTGGCCGATCACAACCCCGGCCCCCTCGACCGGGACTCCCTGATCGCGATCTACCGCGAAATCATGTCCGCCGCAATCAAACTTGAACAGCCGATGAATATCGCATTTCTGGGGCCGGAGGGTACTTTTTCGCATCAGGCGGTGCTGGAAAAATTCGGCCGCGGCGTGACCTGCCAGCCGGTTCCGACCATCGCCGACGTGTTCAGCGCCGTCGAAGCCGGGCGCGCCGACTACGGCATGGTGCCGGTAGAAAATACCACCGAGGGTGTGGTCAACCCGACCCTCGACTCCCTGACGGAGGCGAACGTCAGAATCGTGGCTGAGTTCAACCTGCCGGTCCATCTCTTGCTCTACAGCGCCAGTCCGTTGTCGGAAATCCGCTGCGTGTACAGCCATCAGCAGCCGCTCGGCCAGTGCCGTGAATATCTCCGGGCCAATTTGCCCAACGCGACCCTGATCGAAGTGACCAGCACCACCCGCGCCGTCGAGCTCGCCGAGCGGGAGCGCGATGCCGCCGCAATCTCCGGCAAACTCGCCGGGGACAACACCGACCTGCCGGTCGTCGCGGAAAACATCGAGGACAATCTGCGCAATATCACCCGGTTCCTGGTGATCGGCAAGCAGGAAAACAAACCGACCGGGGATGACAAGACCAGCATGTGTTTTGCGTTCCACGACCGGGCGGGGGCGCTGTACGATGCGTTGCGTCCGTTCCGCAACCATAACATTTCGATGACCATGATCGAGAGCCGCCCGTTGAAGAGCGGCCACTGGGAGTACAACTTTTTCGTCGATATCCGCGGTCACATCAGCGATCCTGAAGTCGCGGCGGCGTGCGCCGAACTCAAGTCGGATTGCTCGTTCTTCAAGGTGTTCGGCAGCTATCCGCGCATTCAGAACTGAGCTGGCGGCGTGGAGTCTTTTGAGTGGAGCTGTTTGGACGGCGGAGTGGTTTTGAGGCGCGGGAGGCGGGGAAGCCTGCGGTTTGCCGACCTTGTGCGCTACGCGGCCTGATTTCCAATCAGGCTCCGGTAGCTGGGCGCTTCGCGGCGGTGAGGTACCGCTGCCGTGACTGTCTCCGGCGGGCAAGGCGCTTCGCCCTTGCAACCCGACCGGGGGGCACCCGGTGGCAAGTACCGCCCATAGAGTAAACTCAAACCATTATAAAGTAACCCCGGTCTTGAATTTTTACTACGTAAAAATTCAAGACCGTACCCGGCGCCGGCGCCTTGCCGGTCGGGGGGGCGGGG
>ERZ1034915.101-NODE-101-length-56564-cov-6.785309_pt1 | contig 56564 bp, 47 predicted proteins | sample MGYA00520592_ERZ1034915 | MGnify/ENA primary metagenome ERZ1034915 (study PRJEB33766, sample SAMN09781787) | gut metagenome | biome: gut microbiome | host: Homo sapiens | place: Madagascar | study: EMG produced TPA metagenomics assembly of the PRJNA485056 data set... | reverse complement strand
CCATCGACGAGGGGTCCGGGATCCCCAAGATCCCCCGCCTCCTCGGCGACCTCGCCGAGGTCCGGAGCATCGGCCTGCACGTCGTCTTCGTGCTCCAGAACACCCATCTGCTCGAGGCGCGGTGCGGCTACTCCAGGGCGGAGCCGGACGCGCTGCTGGCGCTGCTCGGCAATCCGCGCCGCGAGGAAACTCGCGAATATGTGAATGAGAAAACCGTCCGGCTCGGCGTGGTCTTCGACGTATCGTCGAGCATGTGCGTGAACGGGCTGCTCGGCAGCTCGCGGCTCGCGGATTCGCTCCGGCAGTTCGAGGAGGCGGCCAGGCCGGAGGGCAAGGTGGAGTACCGGTACTTCACCATCGGCGAACGGCTCGAACCGGCCGCGTCGGCGGAGTCAATCCGGCCATTGGCGGGCGCCTCCTCGAAGCGGACCGTCTTTACGAACCTGCTCGACTCGCTGCGGGACGGCGCGGCGCTCTTCGACTCGCAGAACCTCGACGCGGTGGTGGTCTTCACCGACGGCGTGGACACCTCCGACGCGCAGCCCGCCCCGGCGCTGTCGGCACTGGCGGGAAGCCGCCCGCAATACCGGATCGTCCCGGCCGTGACCGAGCTGGCGATGCACAAGTTTCTGGAGTTCCGCAAAGTCGAGGCCCCCGCCAGGGCGGTGCAGAATGCGACCGTGCCGGTGGACATCGCCGCCTCCTATTCCAACCTGACCGGCTCCGACAAGGTCGAGCTGGCGATCACCGACGACCGGGGCAGCGAACTTTTCCGCGCCGAAGGCAAACGCAACGGCGCGGGCGGCGGCATGATGTTCCGTGCCGAGCTCACGATGGATGCGCCCGGCCTCCGCCGCTACACCGCGGCTCTGCTGCTCAACGGCCGCAAACACCGCGAAACCGTCTGGTGCCTCGAAACCGTCAAGCGAAACCGCAAACGCATCCTGCTCTATCAGGGGACCCACGACTGGGCGGCGCGCTTCCTGAAAAACGCGGTCGCCAGCGAGAACCGCAGCGAACTGGAGGTGCGGCGCTTCAACGCCGAGCTGCCCAACAACAACTTCCCGTCCGACCGCGAGCTGGCGGAGTACGATGTGGTGATCCTGCTGAACCTGAACCGGAAACAGTGCGTCGGCAGCCTCGAAAAGTCGCTGCACGAATACCTGAAAGCGGGTGGCGGCGTGATCTTCGTCACCGGCAACCCGGTGATCGCCGGGGAGTACGCCAATTCCCCGCTCGAAATGCTGCTGCCGGTGGAGTTTTCGCCCAATCTGAACCGCTCCGACCGCAAGCACGCGCTGACCAGCCAGTTCCGGCGCGAAATCCGCAACTACCATCGCGGCGTCAACGGCGGCGCGGAACAGCGCTTCCTCCGGGCGCAGGAATTCAGCTACAAACCGACCAGACTCAAGGAGTTCACCCTGACTCCGGCGGGAGAAGCCGGGCCGATGTTCAGGCTGCCCGGCGGCGGCGAAATCCGCCCCGGCTTCCTCGACTGTGCGAAGGTGGACGCGGTCAAGCCCGGCGCCCAGGCGCTGGCGTTCTACAAGGATGAAAAAGGCGCGGAGCATATCATCCTCGCGGTCCAGCGGTTCGGCCGGGGACGCAGCGTGGTGCTCGCGACCGATCCGTTGTGGCGCTGGAAGCTCTCGCTCCCCTCCGATCGCCGCGACAGCGAAATCTTCTGGGAAAACCTGCTCAGCTTCGCCGGGGATGCCGGGAAGCTCGGCGACCAGCCGTGGACCCTCGGTGAATCGCAGCCGGTCGCCGGGAAACCGCTGAAGCTCCGCCTCAGCCAGCCCGAAGTACCCGCCGACTGCACCGTTTCGTGCGAAAAGGAGAGCTGGAGCCTCACCTTCCAGCCCGTCTCCGGCAAGGCGGGGCTCTGGGAGAGCGGCTTCACTCCCGCCCGGCCCGGAATCTACCGGCTGCGCTCCGGGGACGGCGCGGTGCGGGACTTCACCGTCGCCGCCGACCGCGGCAACCGCGAACTGGACGCTCCGGCCCCCAACCTCTTTCTGCTGCGGCAGTTCGGGGCACTGGACAACTGCCGGGTGCTCGCCCCGGCGGAGAAGCTCGACCTCTCCGACTTCACCGCGCTCAAGGGTGAAACGCTGACCGAGCGGATCGTCCGGCCGCTCTGGCCGACCGGCGCGCTGCTGGCGCTGCTGCTGGCGCTCTACTGCTGCGAACTGATCCTGAGACGAATCTTCAAACTGGTATAACGTGGAGGCGATCATGAAAAAAACGCTTGTTTTCCTGCTGCTGTGCTGCACCCTTGCCGCGCTGTTCGCGCAGGAGGAGGAATTCGAGGCCGGGCGCGGCAGCCGCGTCGCATGGGCGCGGCTGAAGTTCCGGGTCACCGGCTACAACCCCAACGGCAACGTCGCGCTCGGCTGGTTCTACCATCCCACCGGCGACGTGCGCATGGTGGACTGGCTGCGCGCCAACACCGACATCAACATCAAGGAGGAGTGGAACATCGTCGACGTCGCCCGCCTCGACCAGATGTGCGAATTCCCGATGCTCTTCCTCTCCGGCAAAGGCAGCATCGACCTGAACGCCAAAGAGAAGCGGAACCTCAGGGAGTACATTCTGCGCGGCGGATTCCTGTTCGTCGACGACTGCGTCGCGCTGCGGCAGCCCAAGGAGGACATCTTTTTCACCAGCGTCAACAATCTGGTCAGGGAAATCCTGCCCGAAGTGGAGCTGAAAAAACTGCCGCTGAGCCATCCGGTCTTTCACTGCTATTACGACATCAAGCGCTGGACCCACATGCAGGGCGTGGACAACGGCCTGTGGGGAGCGTGGTACAAAGGGCGGCTGATCATGCTGACCAACTCCAGCGACCTGCACTGCGCGTGGACCGGATTCCACTTCACGCAGGCGCAGCGCAAGGCCGCTTTCCAGATCGCCGCGAACATCTACGTCTATGTGATGGCCAACTGAGCACAAAATTCCGCGTGACAGCTTGAAAAACGACAAAACAGTGATATAGTTAGCTTGCAAACAATAAGCAAACCAACTATATGGGTAAACGAATGATTCTGCCGTTCAATCTGCTGATTCTGAAAGTGTTCCACGCCCAGAAAAACCGGGTGCGCCCGGCGATGGCCGAAATCGGCCTGTCGCCAGGCCAGCCGAAGCTGCTGACCTTTCTCGCGCTGCACGGAGAGTGCCTGCAAAAGGAGCTGGCCGCGGCGTGCGACATCGAACCTGCCACCATCTCCAAGCTGCTGAATCTGCTCGAAGAGAACGGGCTGATCGCGCGTTCCGACCGTGCCGGCGACCGGCGCGCGGTCGCGGTCGACCTCACCGAAAAAGGCAGGCAGCTCTACGAGAACGAAATCCGGGTGCGGATCGAAAAGATCAACTCGGACGCGCTGCGGGACTTCTCCGAAGCCGAGCGGCAGGAGTTCGAGCGTTATCTCCGGCGGATGTACCGCAACCTGACCGGCATGCCGCTCGACTGACCGGAGCACACCGACAAATGAACCAGGAACGCTCCGAAGCCGAACAGCGGCAATTCCGGCGCATGACCGAAACGCCGGTCCCCCGGCTGGTCTCCGCGCTGGCGGTGCCGACCATCCTGTCGATGCTGATCACCACCTTCTACAATATGGTGGACACCTTCTTCGTGGCCAAGCTCGGCACCAGCGCCGCCGGGGCGGTCGGGATCGTCTTTGCGATGATGGCGCTGATCCAGGCGGTCGGCTTCATGATCGGCGTCGGCTGCGGCAGTTCGGTCTCCCGCGCGCTCGGCAGACAGGACCGGGAGGCGGCGGACCGCTTCGGCTCCAGCGCCTTTCTGATGTCGCTGGTCTTCGGCCTGACGCTGACAGTCATCGGGCTGGTGTTCAACTCCGGGCTGATGCGGCTGCTGGGCGCAACGCCGACCATCCTGCCCTACGCCCGGGACTACGCGAAATACATCTTCGCCGGGACGGTGCTGATGTGTTCGTCTTTCGTGCTCAACAACATCCTGCGCGCCGAAGGCAAGGCGGTCCTGTCGATGGTCGGGCTGGGGTTCGGCGGGCTCCTGAACATCGGGCTTGATCCTTTGTTCATCTTCACGTTCGGCCTCGGCATCGCCGGAGCCGCGCTGGCCACGCTGATCAGCCAGGCCGTCAGCTTCGGCATCCTGCTCTACTTCTTCATCGCAAAAAAAAGCATCACCCGCCTCTCTTTCGGCAGCATCTCGCGCCGCTGGAGCGACTACCTTGAAATCCTCAAGATCGGTTCTTCGAGCTTCTGCAGGCAGGGGCTGGCCGGAATCTCCACCGTGGCTCTGAACGTGACCGCCGGAGGCTACGGCGACGCGGCGGTGGCCGCCATGTCCATCGTCGGGCGGGTGTTCCACTTCCTGCTGTCGGCGCTGATCGGCTTCGGACAGGGCTTCCAGCCGGTCGCGGGGTACAACTACGGCGCGAAGCGGTTCGACCGGGTGCGCGAGGCGTTCCGCTTCACCGTCAAGACCGGCACCGTATTCCTGACCTGTCTCGGAGCCCTCGGCTTCTGGTTCGCCCCCGAAGTGATCTCCCTCTTTCAAAGCGACGACCCGGCCGTGATCGAAATCGGCGCGACCGCGTTCCGCGCCCAGTGCCTCGCGTTGCCGCTGCAATCGACGATCGTGCTGTCCAACATGCTCTTCCAGTCCGTCGGCAAAGCGTTTCAGGCGCTCTTCATCTCCGCCACCCGTCAGGGGATCTATTTCCTGCCGCTGATCCTGATCCTGCCCTGCTTCTTCGGCCTCGGCGGAGTCGAATACACCCAGCCGATCTCCGATCTGCTGGCCTTTTCCAGCTGCGTCCCGTTCCTGATCTTCTTCTTCCGCGAACTCCGGCAACGCGAAAAACAACTTATCCCCCTCCCCGACACCCCAGAATTAAAAGCTTAAGCAGGAGGGGATTTCGCTCCTTCCGGAGCGAGCAGGGGCGAAGCGCCTTGGTCGCCGAAGGCGAAATCCCCGGGCAATTATTGCAGCCGGTAAATCTCCAGCCGCAGCCAGTGGCGGATCGTGAAGGCGCCGTCCGAAACCTCCGCGAGACGGCGGCGCAGTTCGGCCTCGAAGGCGGCGATCTCCGGCGGTTCCAGCGAGGCGCCGACGCCGCGGCAGGTGCGGATCCGCCCGCTCCAGCTGTCGATGGTGAACGGCAGCTCCTCCCGGCAGGCGTGCCAGGTCTCCAGCTCGAAGCCGTGGCACGCCCACTCCGGCACCGCGGGCGGTTCGGGGCGGAACTCCTTGCCGTTCCAGGCCGGATTGTACCGCAGCACCACCTCTTCGGTCAGGCGCGCGATCTCGTCCTCAAACGGCAGCCACTCCATATCGATCCGGCAGAAAAGCCCGCCCGGCTTCAGCACCCGCTTCAGCTCCGCGGCGAACCGCTCCGGGTCGAAATAGTGAAAACACTGGCAGGCGGTCACCGCGTCGAAACTGCGGTCGGGGAACGGCACGTTCTCCGCAGTCGCGACTTCGTAGCGGATCGGCAGCCCTTCGGAGAGGCGGCGCGCCTCCTTGATCTGTTCCGGTGAAATATCGGTTCCGGTCAGGTTCGCGCCGCTGTCGGCCAGATGGCGCGGCAGCACGCCGGTGCCGGTACCGACATCCAGCACCGAACTGCCCGGCGTCACCACGCCGAAGGTCCGCAGCTTGCGGTATAAACTCGCGGGGTAAATATCCCGGTAGCGTCCATAGTCCCCGGAAGTCCGTCCGAAGTCGAACGGCTTCCCGGCGTCGATGCGGTCGATTTTCTGCATAATTTCCATCTCCTTTTTTCTACCATATCCCGCCGGAAATCTTTTGTCAACCCCGTTGCGCAGCTTGATATTCCGTTTTGACCGGCTACATTGGACAAAACAATTCCATGAAATGTGAAACAGGAAAAAATCCCGATGAAAATTGCCAAGCCGTCAGTCGGCGGCCGCCTCGCCGTCCGTGAAAGCCTGCGCGAACTCGTTTCCGAAAGCCGCCGTGAAGAGTGCGACGTGTTCGACTGTCTGATCCGGGGCGTTTCCGCAGCCGGCGAGGAGTTCGCCGAAACTCCGTTCGAGCATGTGATTCTGGAAAACTGCCGCTTTTCCGGCTGCGACTTCACCCATTGCGATTTCACCGACACGGTGTTCCGCGAATGCGATTTCTCCAACTGCCGGTTCGCGGAATGCGGCTTCCGGCGGTGCGAATTCCACTCCGTCAAAGGACTTGGAGCCGACTTCACCCGCGGCCGCTTCCGGGACGCCGCCGCCATCGGCTGCAACTTCGAGTATGCGAACTTTCACGGCGCGATTTTCGACCGGGTTCTGTTCCGCCGCTGCGACCTCAGCGACGCCGCCTTCACCGAATGCACCCTGAAAGCCCTGCTGCCGGATGATTCGGAGCTGATCCGCGTGAACTTCTTCAAAACCCCGCTGAAAGGGGTGGATTTCACCTCCTGCCGTCTGCAGGCCCCCACCCTCTCCCTCGGCGGCCCGGAGCTGCGGGGAGCCGAAGTCACCCTGTTCCAGGCCGCCGAACTCGCCGGACAAATGGGCGTCATCATCAAAGGCTAGGAACTTAGAGCTTATTTAGGGATAAGCTCTTACCGGAAGCCGGTATCGGGCGGAAGCGCGTTGCGGCGGGCGGCGGCTGCCACCGCCAGCGCGTCGCAGCGGGAATTTTCGACATTGTCGGCGTGTCCCTTCACCCAGACCATGTGCAGCTTATGGGGCTCGACCGCGGCGAGGAAACGTTTCCAGAGGTCGATGTTGTTGACCGGCTGCCCGTCCCGCTTCACCCAGCCGGAACGCTTCCAGTTGTACAGCCACCGTTTGGTCACCGCGTTGACCAGATAGCTGGAATCCGAATAAAGGGTGATTTCACACGGCTCGTTCAGCAGTTCGACCGCGGCGATCGCGGCGAAGATTTCCATGCGGTTGTTGGTGGTGTGGCGGAAACCGCCGGAAAGCTCGCGGCGGTAGGTTTTATACAGCAAGACGGCGCCGTAGCCGCCGGGACCGGGATTGCCCTTGCAGGCGCCGTCGGTGTAGATCTGGACCGATTTCACGATTTGGCAGGTTTCCTTTTTCGGGGAGTGCGGACCTTGCACGGCGTGAACCCCGCGGGGCTGACGTGGCCGGGCGCGATTCCGAGGCGGTCGGCCAGCTCCGTCACATCGGCGGAACCGGTGGCGCGCAGCATCGCGCCGAGCGCATTCGCCGCCGCGGCGGCATCTTCCTGCGCGTCGTGATGGCGGAACTCCCAGCCGAGAAAGTCCGAAACAGTGTTGAGTTTATGGTTCTCCAGCTCCGGCCAGACGCGCCGTGCGCTCTTGCAGGTGCAGAAGAAATCGAATTCGGGGGGCGCAAAGCCGTAAAGCTCCAGCGTCCGCAGCAGCACCGGCACATCGAAGGCCGCGTTGTGCGCGATCACCATGCTCCCGGCGAAATGCGGCGCCAGCTCCGGCCACACGTCGCCCCATTCGGGAGCCTGCGCCACCATCTCCGGCGTAATGCCGTGCACCGCGATATTGAACCGCGAAAACCAGCGGCAACTGCGGTGGGGCCGGATCAGCGACTCCCAGCTTCCGGTGATCCGTACGCCGTCGAACCACGCCAGACCGACCGCGCAGACGCTGCCGGGATCGGAGTTGGCGGTTTCAAAGTCGAGTGCGAGAATCATGGCGTCCTTCCGGGGCAAAACGCCGGAGGGAGAAATGCCCTCCGGCGCTTCCCGCCGTCAGTTGACTTTCAGTACGCCGCCCGTATCGGCGCTGGTCGCCAGCGACGCATACTTCGCGAGGTAGCCGGTCTTGATCTTCGGCTCGCGCGGCTTCCAGTTTTTGCGGCGCTCGGCGATCACCTCGTCCGGCACATCCAGCTTGATGCTGCGGTTCGGGATGTCGATCTCGATGATGTCGCCGGGTTCGACCAGGCCGATCAGGCCGCCCGCCGCCGCTTCCGGGCTGACGTGGCCGATGCATGCGCCGCGGGTGCCGCCGGAGAAGCGGCCGTCGGTGACCAGCGCCACGCTTTCACCGAGCCCGCGCCCCATGATGTAGCTGGTCGGGGCGAGCATCTCCTGCATGCCGGGGCCGCCCTTCGGCCCTTCATAGCGGATCACCACCACGTCGCCCGCCTTGACCTTGCCCGCGAGGATGCCTTCACCGGCCTCTTCCTCGCTGTCGAAGATCACCGCGGGCCCCTTGTGGGTCAGCATCGCTTTGGCGACGCCGGCGGCCTTCACCACGCACCCCTTTTCGGCGAGGTTGCCGAAGAGGATCGCCAGTCCGCCCTTTTCGCTGTAGGGATTCGAGAGCGGGCGGATAATCGTGCCGTCCGGGTCGGGCGCGCCGTTGAACTCCTCCGCCAGCGTCTTGCCGGAAACGGTCGGAGCGCTGCCGTCGATCAGCCCCGGAACCTTGCTGATCTCCTTCAGGATCGCCATGATGCCGCCGACGCGGTTGCCGTCTTCGACGATGTGGTACTGGACCGACGGGGAGAGTTTGCAGATGTTCGGGGTGCGGGCCGAAATCTCGTCGAGTTTCTTCAAGTCGAGTTTCGTGCCCGCTTCAGTCGCGACCGCGAGGGTGTGCAATACGGTGTTCGAAGAGCCTCCCATCGCCATGTCGAGCACGAGCGCGTTCTGGAACGCGGCCGGAGTCGCGAAATCCTTTGCGGTCGGCGGATTTTCCATTCTGGCCAGTTCGACCGCGCGGCGGGCGGCGCGCTTCCAGAGTTCGACGCGTTCGGGGGAATCGGCCGCGATGGTGCCGTTGCCGGGCAGCGCGATGCCGAGCGCCTCGCACAGACAGTTCATGCTGTTCGCAGTGAACATGCCCGAACAGGAGCCGGGGCCGGGACAGGCGGAACATTCGAGCGCCTCCAGCCCCTCGTCGCTGAGTTTGCCGATCCGGTTCGCCGCGACGCCTTCAAAAATCGAAATCAGGTCGGTGTCGGGACCGCCTTCGGCCTGCGGTTTCCCGGCGCGCATCGGGCCGCCGGAGGCGAAGATGGTCGGGATGTTCAGCCGCATCGCGCCCATCAGCATGCCCGGCACCACCTTGTCGCAGTTCGGGATGCAGATCATCGCGTCGAACGGATGGGCGGTGCCCATGGTTTCGACGCTGTCGGCGATGATTTCGCGGCTGGCGAGGGAGTACTTCATCCCCTTGTGGCCCATTGCGATGCCGTCGCAGACCGCGATGGTGTTGAATTCATAGGGCACGCCGCCGGCTTCGCGGATCGCGTCGCAGATGATTTCGCCGACCTTCTTCAAATGGCAGTGGCCGGGGACGATGTTGGTATAGGAGTTGCATACGCCGATGAACGGCTTGTCGAAATCTTCTTTTTTCAGGCCGGTCGCGCGCATCAGCCCGCGGTGCGGAGCCCGTTCCGGCCCCTTTTTCATAGTATCACTGCGCATTTGATGATTCTCCTTATGGCAATGGTTGGTTTGCACTCACGCGGTATAATTTACCATGAACGGACGGCAAAAGCAACCGGACGGGGAAATTTCAAAACGCTTTTTTTCCGATATCGCTCCAGTTCCCCTTCTCCCGCGCAGGATTCCCCGCAAAAGTTTCAAAGGTTCTCTTGAAGTTGAGCACGAACCAAGATATATTAAAATGATATTATGTAATATGGATATATTAAAATAAAAAAGGACAGACTGAATAATGTTCGAGTCACTGAGCGACAAACTCCACGACGTTTTCCGGAAGCTGCGGGGGCAGAGCACCCTGACCGAGTCGAATATCGCCGACGCGATGCGGGAAATCCGGCTGGCGCTGCTGGATGCGGACGTCAACCTCAACGTGGTCGCCGAATTCATCGAGGCGGTCAAAACCGAATGCGTCGGCCAGGATGTGGTCAAAAGCGTCACCCCCGGCCAGCAGGTCGTCAAGATCGTCAACGACAAGCTGGTCGAATTGCTGGGCGGAGGCGTTTCCGAACTGAATTTCGCGCACAAGCCGACCGCGATCATGCTGGTCGGCCTGCACGGCTCCGGCAAGACCACCACCGCCGGCAAGCTCGCGCTGAAGCTCAAGCGCGACGGCAAGAAGGTGCTGCTGGTCGCCGGCGACGTATACCGTCCCGCCGCGATCGACCAGCTTGAAATCATCGGCAAGGAGATCAGCGTGCCGGTCCACGCCGAGCGCACCAGCGTCAACGTCGCCGCGATCGCGGTCAACGCGGTCGAACAGGCCGGGCGGCAGGGCTTCGACGTGGTCATCATCGACACCGCGGGCCGGCTGCAGATCGACGAGACGATGGTGCAGGAACTGGTCCGCATCCGCCAGGCCGTCCAGCCCGACGAAGTGCTGCTGGTCGCGGATGCCGCGCTCGGCCAGGAGGCGGTTTCGGTCGCGGAACACTTCCACAGGGCGCTCGACCTCACCGGCTTCATCCTGACCAAGCTCGACGGCGACGCCCGCGGCGGCGCGGCGCTTTCGATCCGCAAGGTCACCGGCTGCCCGGTCAAATTCATCGGTCTCGGCGAAAAGCTCGACAGCCTTGAAGTATTCTACCCCGACCGCATGGCCGGCCGCATCCTCGGCATGGGCGACGTGGTCTCCCTCGTTGAAAAGGCCGCGGCCGAAATCGACGAGGAAGAGGCGAAAAAACTTCAGGAGAAGCTGCGCGCCAACAAATTCGATTACGACGACTTTCTGTCCCAGCTGCGCCAGATCACCAAGCTCGGCGGCATGGAGAGCATCCTGAAGTTCCTGCCGGGCGGCCGCCAGATCGCCGGCGCTCTCTCCGGCGTCGACCCCAGGCATTTTTCGCGCATGGAAGCGGTGATCCTGTCGATGACCAAAGCCGAACGCGCCAACCCGGACCTGATGGACTTCTCCCGCAAAAAGCGTATCGCCAAGGGTTCCGGCGTGCCGGTCGAGATGGTCAGCAACCTGGTCAAGCAGTTTGAATCGATGCGCAAGATGATGAAGCACAACGGCGTGCTCGGCCGCCTGATGTCCGGCGCCCAGCTGCCGGAAAACGGCGGCGCGCCCGGCACCTTCGGCGGATTGCTCGGAGGCCCCGCGCCCATTTCAAAGAAAGAGCAGGACCGCAAAAAGCGCCTCGCCAAGCTCGCCAAGAAACAGCGGCAGAAGCAGCGCAAACATAAGAAATAACCGTTTTCACGGGAGTGTTACAGAGTGTACAGCATTATCATATCCTTGATTGTGGGCGCCGTGATCGGCGCAATTACGCAGCGCGACCTCGGCACCGGCTGGGGTATTTTCTGTGCGGTCGGCGCGATGCTGATCAGCCAGATCGTGATCGGGCTGCTGATCCGCAGGAAAGTCGGCAAGCTCAATCTCCAGTTGCAGCAGATCATGCAGGCGGCGCAGGCGAAGATCAACCGGCAGATGCAGCAGTACCAGATGCGGCCGCCGGGCAATATGCGCCTCGCGCAGCAGAATCTGGAGAAACTCCAGAGCGACGCGGTCCGCCGGACCCTCGAAGCGACCAAAGAGTTCGAGCCGTGGTACAAGTGGAACATGATGCTGAAAAAACAGATCAACACCATGAAGATGCAGCTCCATTTCCAGCTCAAGGAGTTCGGCAAGGTGGACGAACTGCTGCCGAAGTGCTTCCTGCTCGATCCGCGTTCGCTCGCGATCAAGCTGGTGCGGCTCTACAAAAACAACGACGCTTCCATCGACAAATTTTACGACAGGAAATGCAAAAAGCTCAAGGGCGAGGATGCCGCGCTGGTCGCATTGACCTACGCCTGGATCAAGCTCCGGCAGGACGAACCGCAGAAAGCGGTCGCCGCGCTGGTCGCCGCGCGCAAGCTCTCCGACAACCAGACCCTGATCGAAAACTGCGACCGGCTGGTCAACGGCAAATACAAGCATTTCAACAATGCCGGACTCGGCGACCTGTGGTATTCCCTCTATCTGGAAGAACCCAAAATCAAACCGCAGCGGCAGGTGCAGCAGCGGATGTACTGACCCGGAGGCGTCCCCTTGGCGGAAAACCGAGCGAAAACTTCCCGGCGTTTTCAATTGCCGGACTCCGTCACCGAACCGGTGGTTTTCATCGGCCGGGTCGCCTCGGCATTGCCTTTGCTGCGGCAGAAACGGCAGCTGCGGATCAAGGAGATTCTGTACTATCTCGATCTCTGCGGCGCGCAGTCGCTGCCGCTGGTGCTGCTGATCTGCTTCCTGATGGGCGGGGTGCTGGCGATCAACGGCCAGATCCAGCTCAGCAAATTCGGCTCTGAAATTTTCATCGTGGACATGGTCGGCTTTTCGGTGCTCAAGGAATTCGGCCCGCTGATGGTGGCGCTGATCGCGACCGGCCAGGCCGGTTCCGCCTTCGCCTCCGAAATCGGCACGATGAAGGTGGATGAGGAGATCAGCGCTCTGGAAACGCTCGGTATCCGGCCGGCCGCCTATCTGGTGCTGCCCAAGCTGATCGCGATGCTGATCGCGCTGCCGCTGCTGACCGTGTTCGGAGACTTCGCCGGGCTGACCGGCGGGCTGGCGGTCGGGATCACCGTCGCGGGGCTGCCGCTCGCCGCGTATGTGGAGCGCACATTGGATATTCTGGATTCCACGACGTTCCTGCTCGGCGTGCTGAAAAGTTTTGTTTTCGCGGTGCTGATCACGCTGGCGGGCTGCTATTGCGGTTTCCGTTCCAGCGGCGACGCACAGGGGGTCGGACGGGCTGCGACGGCGGCGGTGGTGATTTCGATCCTGTTCGTGGTGGTGGCGACCGCACTGCTGACGGTGCTTTACTCGTTTATCGGTTATTGAGGTGAATCATGGCGGAAAAGGTACAACCGGAAATTGAAGTCGAAGACCTGACCATCGGCTACGGCTCGAATGTGCTCCAGCAGAATTTGAACTTCGACGTGAAGCCGGGCGAGGTGTTCGGCATCCTCGGCGGCTCCGGCTGCGGCAAGAGTACGCTGCTCAAGCACATCATCGGGCTTTACGAACCGCAGAAAGGGGACATCCGCATCGAAGGGCGCAGCATCGTCTCCGCCACCGATACGGAAAAGCTTGAGATCATGCGCCACTTCGGCGTCACCTATCAGGGCGGCGCGCTGTTCGGCTCGATGACCGTCGCGGAAAACGTCGCGCTGCCGCTGCAGGAGTACACCGGCAAAAGCCCCGCCGAAATCGCCAGAAAGGTCGAAGAGAAGCTCAAACTGGTCGACCTCGGCGGCTTCGGCAACTACATGCCCTCCGAACTCTCCGGCGGCATGCGCAAACGGGCCGGGCTGGCGCGGGCGATGGCGCTCGACCCCCAGCTGCTTTTTTTCGACGAACCCTCCGCCGGCCTCGATCCGATCACTTCGGCCGACCTCGACCGGCTGATCCTGCGCATGCGCGACAACTTCGGCGCGACCATCGTGGTGGTCACGCATGAACTCGACAGCATCTTCACCATCTGCGACCGGGTGGCCATGCTGGATAAAACGACGAAAACCATCGCCGCCCTCGGCGCTCCCGCGACACTGCGCGACACGTCGGAGAACCCGTGGGTCCGCGCTTTCCTGAGCCGTGACGGGCTCAAAAGCGAGGACAAGGCCGATGTCAAAGTCAAAATCGTGGAGTAAGCTGCAATGAACGACCGGAATCAAAAATTGCGGATCGGCATGTTCGTGATCGGCGGCGTGCTGCTGCTGCTGATCATGCTGTTCTTTTTCGGCATGTCCGACTTTTTCACCCACAAGGTGGCGGTGCGGACCTATTTCTCGGAGTCGGTGCAGGGGCTGACCGTCGGCTCCGGCGTCAAATACCGGGGAGTGCCGATCGGCACCGTCTCGAAGATCGCGATCCGCGTCTCCGACAAGCTCGTGGAAGTCAATATGGAGATCCAGCTCGACCACTTCGTGAACGTCGAAGGGGGGCGCAGCCGCCAGCTGACCGAATTCGACCGCTTTTTCCGCTCCGAGCTGGAACAGGGAATGCGCTGCCGCCTCGAATATGCGGGCATCACCGGAATGCGCTATATCGACTTCGACTATTTTGCGACGCCGGGACAGGAGCTGCCGGAGCCGCCGGCCGGAACCGGTCCGGAAGTGTTGTACATTCCGGCGGTGCCGTCGAGTTTCCGCGACATCCTGAAAGCGTTGAACACCTCGCTCGACCGGATCAGCCGCATCCGTTTCGAGGAGATTTCGGACGGGTTGGAGCGCAGCCTCTCCGAGCTCTCCGGCCTGCTCTCCGATCCCGCGCTCAAATCCACGATCGCCCGGATCAACGACGCCGCGGAGAATCTCGAAACCAGCAGCCGCACCATTTCGCGCGTGCTGAACGAAGAGCAGATCAACCGAATCGTCAGTCTGCTTGAAACCGATCTCAAGAACGTCAATGACCTGACCACCCAGCTGATCCGGGAGACCCGCGATTCCAAAATCCCGGAGAGCACCGCCAGCATCCGCAGCGCCGCAGACTCCTTCGTGAACTCGCAGGATGAATTGTCCAACACACTGCTCAAGCTGAACCAGACGCTCGACTCGCTGCGGGAATTGACCGACTATCTCAATCAGGACCCGAGTTCTCTGGTCAGCGGCAAAAAGAAACCCAAAGTTCTGGAGTAGGCGCTTACAAGCGCATTTCATCATGGATCAACAGGATGTGGAGCAGAAAATCGAGGAACTCGTCCGGCGCGACCCGCGTTACCGGCACGACGCCTACCCTTTCGTCGCCAACGCGGTGACCTTCACGGTCGGACGGCTGCCGAAGCACCGCCATGTCTCGGCGCTCGAACTGCTGCACGGCGTCCGCGACTACGCGCAAAAGGAGTTCGGCGTCCTCGCGCAGCAGGTGCTGGACGAGTGGGGCATCCATGAAGCCGCCGATGTCGGCAGCATCGTCTATTCGCTGATCGGCGCCGAGCTGCTCTCCGCCTCGCAGGACGATTCGCCGGAGGAATTCGAGATCGACTTCCCGCTGATCGAGCCGGAAAGCGGACCGCCCCGGCAGCCGCACGCCCCCCTTCCGAAAATCGATTGAAACAACCCATTTGGAGCATTATGAAATTCTACCGCGACGTCGTCACCTTCCACTATGAAAACGGCATGCGGCTCCACGTGCTGCCCCAGCCGGGCACCGCGGTTGAAGTCGAATGCTTCATCCGCACCGGCAGCATCCACGAGGGGCGGCATCTCGGCTGCGGCCTCTCCCACTTTCTCGAACACATGATGTTCCAGGGATGCCGCGACTACCCCGGCACCGCCGTTTCCGACACGATCGACCGGCTCGGCGGCACGATGAACGCCTACACCAGTTACGACCACACTGCTTATCACGCGACAGTGGCGGCCAAGCATCTCGGGACGGCGGTGAAGGTGCTCGGCTCGATGGTGCGGTATCCGGAGTTCCCGGAAGCCCGCTTCCGGGCGGAGCGCGAGGTGATCCTGCGCGAACGTGAGCTCGGTGTGGACAATCCGTCCCGGCGGCTCTTTGAAGCGCTGAATCAGGAGCTGTTCAAGATTCACCCGATGCGCCACCCGATCATCGGTTACCGCGACCTGATCGCCGGCGTCAGCAAAGAGATGATGGAAACCTATTACCGGGAGCGCTACACGCCCGGGCGCTGTTTCTGGGTAATCGTCGGCGATGTGGTCCCCGAACAGGCTTACGAGGAGATCGGCGCACTGCTCGGCGACTGGCCCGCCGCACATCTGGCGGAGGCGCTGCTGCCGGAGGAGCCGGTTCAGTGCGCGCCCCGCTCCAGCTCGTTCCGCTTCGCCGACCCGCTGGCCCGGCTGGCGACGGCGGTGCGGATTCCGGAAGCGTCCCACCCGGATATTCCGGCGCTGGACGTGCTGGCCGGCATCTTCGGCATGGGCGACGGTTCCCGGCTGATCCGGGTGCTTGAGCTTGAGCAGAAGCTCGCGATCGACCTGCGCAGCTTCTGCTACACCCAGCCCTGCGGCGGCCTGCTCGGCATCGGCTGCACCGCCGCTCCCGGCAAACTCAACAAGCTCCAATCCGCCCTGAAGCGCGAGCTGGAGAAAATCCGCAAAGGCGACCTCACCAAAGCGGAGGTCGAGCGCGAAAAGACGCAGCAGACCGCCGACCATCTCCGCCAGCTGCGCGGCCTGCGCGAAATCGCGGCCGATATCGCCGGAGGAGTCATCGCGAACGACGCCCCTGCCCTCTCCGACCTCTATATGGAAAAGCTCGCGAAGCTCGACGTCGACGATATCCGCCGGGTTGCCGCGACCTATCTGGACGAAAACAGCTTCGCCACGGTCACACAGCTGACCGGGAAGGAGTCCGCGCGGATTCACTCCGCTCCGGCGCCGAAACCGCCGCGCCCGGAAACCTCCCGGCTCGGCAACGGCGCCCGCGTGCTGACGCTGACCGACCGCCGGCTGCCGATGATCGACCTCGCGCTGCTGCTCCCGGCCGGAACCATCTTCGAAGCTCCGGCGCAGGGCGGGCTCAGCAGCCTGACCGCCGACCTGATCACGGCGGGAACCAAGTTCCACAATGAAACTGAAATCCTGCGCCGCCTCGACGGCTGCGGAGCCGATCTTTCGGTGAATTCCGGGCTGAACTCTTGGGTGCTCGAACTCAACGCACCGCGTGCAAAGTTCAAAAAGGCGCTGGAAATCCTCGCTGAAATTCTCCATGCCCCGGCCTTCGGCCCGGAGGAGTTTGAACGCGAACGTTACAACCGGCTCGAACTCCTGCGCAGCCGCGCCCAATCCCCCCGCGCCGCCGCGCAGGACCTCGCCCGGCGGCTGCTCTTCGGCAGCCACCCCTACGGCTGGGGCGTAAACGGCACCGAACAGCAGCTCGCGGCGCTGACCCCGGAGCAGGCCCGTGAATTCTACCGCTCCCGCTGGACGCCCTCGCGGGTGGTCTTCGGCTTCGGCGGCGACTGTTCCGCCGAAGAAACGCGGGAGTTCGCGGAACTCCTTGCCGGCGGCATCGACTGGAACCAGCCGGAAATCGAACTGCCGCCGGAACCGGTTTTCCAACACGGATTCCGCAGCGGCGCACTGCCGATCGAACGCGAACAGACCGCCGTGATCCGCGCGTTGCCCGGCATCAGCGGCTGCGACCGGCGCTATCCGGCCTTTGAAATCCTGAACCAGGCGACCAACGGGCTGGCCTCGCAGCTGTTCCGCAGCATCCGCGAAGACAACGCGCTCGCTTACACCACCGGCATGCAGATGTCCGGCGGTTTCCACCGCGGTTCGCTGATGTTCCACGTGATCACCACCGCCGAACAGGCAGAGGTGGCCGACCGGCTCATCGCCGCCGAAATCGACCGGCTCGCCACCGAAGGGCTGCGCGGCGAGGAATTCCTCGCCGCCCGCGAAGGAGCGGCCTTCGCCGCAGCGCGCCTGACCGAATCCGTCGGCTCTGCGCTGACCGCAAGCGTACTTTCACTGCACTACGGCCGCCCGGCGGAGGAGAGCTGGCTCCACGAAGCGGAACTGCGCGCCTGCCCCCGCGACTCCGTCAACGAAACCATCCGCGACTTCATGGACAACACCGCCGCCGTGCGCGTCTTTGCAGGCCGCGATGTCCCCACGGCCTGAGGAGGGAGCCTCCGGCGGCCGGGGGCGCTTCGCCCCCCGGTCCCCCCGACCGGCAAGGTGCCGGCGCCGGGTACGGTTTTGAATTTTTACTACGTAAAAATTGCAAAACCGGGGTTATCAGCTATCAGCTTATTCACTCTATAGGCGGTATACGCCACCGGGTGCCACCCGGTCGTGATCCAACGACGAAACCGTTGGCCGTCGGAGACAGTCACGGCAGCGGCACCTTGCCGCCGCTACAGCGCCCAGCTACCGGAGATGCGATTGAAAATCAGGCCGCGTAGCGTACAAGGTCTGGAGGCCGCAAGGCTGTAAGAACCGCCTGCCGCGAAAACGGCACGACTGCGGCTCGTTTATGATAATCGAAAAAATCCACGAAAGGCGAACTGACAACCTTGGAGTGCGGAGATGAATCTCCGCACTCCAAAGACGCTTTGCGTCGCAGGAGCAAGCACAAAGGCGACACTCGACAAAAACGCGTCATATCGGCAAAAGAAACTTAAGCGGTCAACCTTTGCAGCCCCAGACCGGCAATGCGTCGATCGAGACTGAATGCCAGTTTATGCAATTGCCGTTTTTTATTTCTTAGATACCACTAAAAAACTACCATAATAGTAGTAACTCAATAAGTCTCTGCTGCAACCGAATCAGTTGATTCCCTCTTTTCAACCATTTAATCGGTACTTTAATTTTCAAACTGAAACCGTAACCACTATTATTTTCGACTCAAAAGTTTTTATTTCCGATAAACAATCTTAATTGATCGATGGTTATGGAAAAACGACAGTCAACCGATCAGTTTTTCACATCTCCGGCGTATCTGTAAAATGAACAGTGAAAAACGGTCTTTTTTCGATAAAAATCAAAAAAAAAGCGTTTTTTTTCGTAAAATCGACAAAAACCATTTGATTTTGAAAAATTTCCGTTTATAGTAAGAAGTGTTCAAGGTTCTGTTTATTCAGGCTCCTATACGCAATTTCTCCTCTTCATAATTACTCCTCTAAGCGTCTGGATAACTCAACCTTGAACCCTTTTTTTTGTCTTGATCCGTTGCGGCGGATTTGATTTGATCAATGTTCCGGAGGTTTTTTGATGGCAGACGAGCTGATTCTGATCGACGCTTACTCCCAGATTTTCCGCGCGTTCTACGCGATCCGCCAATTGACCAACTCCAGGGGGGAACCGACCAACGCGGTCTTTGTGTTCACCCGGCTGCTGCTCGGCATCCAGAAGGAGTACCCCACCAGCCGGGGAGCGATGCTCTTCGACTGCGGCAAGGTGGAGTTCCGGATGAAACTCAATCCGGAATACAAGGCCAACCGCCCGCCGATGCCGGAAGCGCTCCGCACCCAGGTTCCGGTGATCCGCGAACTGGCGGAAGCCTTCGGCTGGCCGCTGCTGGAAGAACCGGAGTACGAAGCCGACGACCTCGCCGCCGCTTTTGCGCGCGCCGCCGAAGGCCCCGTGAAGATCATCAGCTCCGACAAAGACCTCGCCCAACTGGTCGACGACCGGGTCACCATGCTTTCGCCCGCCCCCAGGAACGCCGGATTTGAAGAGCGGGGCGTCGCGGAGATCACCGCGAAATTCCAGGTTCCGCCCGCGCTGCTGATCGATTATCTGGCGCTGCTCGGCGACAGCTCCGACAATATTCCGGGAGTTCCGGGAATCGGCGCGAAAGGGGCGGCGCAGCTGCTCAACACCTACGGCCCCGCCTCGGAGTGGCTGGAGCATCCGGAAAAACTGGCCGGCACCAAATTCGAGAAGAAACTTGCCGGCGCCGGAGATATCCTGAAGCGCAACCAGGAGTTGATCCGGCTGCGCAGCGACCTGCCGGAACGCTTCTCCGACCTCGGAGCTGTGCTGGCGCGCCGGGAACCGGACTGGGCGAAAATTGCCGACATCTGCCGCCGCATGGAGCTCAAAAGCATTCTTAAGGAGCTTCCCGTCGTGCCGGGAAACGCTCCCGAACCGGATCAGGACGACCTGTTTTCCGCCGTTTCCGCCGCCCCGGCGCCGGAAACGGCGCCTTCCCCGGCCATGGAACAGGGAGAACTTTTCTGAACAATTCGACCGGGAAAACCGCAACACGCCGCCACAATATTGCAAAACGGCAATTGAATTTTTACGGAACCGGGATATATTAGGCAAGATGACGTGTTGATTTTTACGGTTGGCGGACATGGGAACCGGTCCGGATTGAGTTGTGGTTAACTGGAGTTGTAAACTTTTATGTCATTATTCAGCAGCGGCAAGTATTCGACTTTGCGGATGCCGACCAGCGGAGAGCGCAAAATGGTCATTCCCGACGGTTCGTGGGTGAAATGCAAGAATTGCGGACAGACGCTCTACACGGACCGCCTCGCGGACAACCTTCTCGTCTGCTGGTACTGCAACTGCCACCTTTCGATGGACGCGCACTCCCGCATCGTATCGCTGACCGATCCTGACAGCTTCGCTGAAATGGACGCTGATCTCAAGTCCGTGGACTTCCTGCACTTCACCGATTCCAAGCCCTACACGGCCCGTCTCGAAGAAAACGAGAAGAAAACCCGGCTCAACGACGCGATCGTCTGCGGCTCCGCGAAACTGGACGGCCGTCCCTATATGCTCGGCGTGATGGATTTCCGTTTCATGGGCGCTTCGATGGGCTCCGTGGTCGGCGAAAAAATCACCCGGCTGGTGGAAGCCGCGACCGCCGCGAAACTGCCGGTGGTGATCGTGACCGCTTCCGGCGGCGCCCGCATGCAGGAGGGAATCATGAGCCTGATGCAGATGGCCAAGACCTGCGCCGCGCTGGAGCGCCATGCCGAAGCCGGGCTGCCTTACTTCGCGATCCTGACCAATCCGACCTACGGCGGCGTGACCGCGAGTTTTGCGGCGGTCGGCGACGTGATTATCGCCGAACCGGGAGCCATGATCGGCTTCGCCGGTCCCCGCGTGATTCAGGAGACCACCAACTCCAAACTGCCCGAAGGCTTCCAGACCGCCGAATTCCTGTTGGAAAAAGGACTGATCGACCGGGTGGTCGAACGGAAAAATTTGCGCAAAGAACTCGGATTGCTCCTTGATTTTTTTAAAAAGTAGGGTACAGTAAGGGAACAATCGAAAATTTGTTGTCGCCGGGCCGGACCCCGTGCGTTGTCAAAAGTGCCAACCGAGTCAGGTGGGGAACCAAGCAGCTCTACGCGATTTTTTGACAGGCCACGAGTAATCTGACCCGGCGACTCTTTTTGATGCGGCGCACAGCCGCCCGTTTCGGAATTTAACATCTCTTGTGCTGGTGGAGGTTTTTTATGGCTCGTATCGACGGACGCGCTCCGGATGAACTTCGCAAAATCGTGATCACTCCCGACTATCTGTCGCATCCGCTCGCTTCGGTGCTGATCCGGAACGGCGGCACCAGGGTGGTCTGCGCGGTCAGCATCGATGCGAAGGTCCCGGCGTGGATGAAAAACCGGAAGGTTCCCGGCGGCTGGATCACCTGCGAATACGGAATGCTCCCGGCCTCCACCCACGACCGGATGAAGCGCGAATCCAGCGCCGGCAAGCAGGGCGGGCGCACCGTCGAAATCCAGCGCCTGATCGGCCGCTCGCTGCGGATGTCCGCCGACCTCCTGAAGCTCGGCGAAAACACCGCCTATCTCGACTGCGACGTGATCGACGCCGACGGCGGCACCCGCTGCGCCGGCATCACCGGCGCAGCGACCGCGCTGGCGATCGCATGCCGCCGGGGAGTCGCCAAAGGCATTTTCCCGGAAAACCCGTTCAAAGAGAGTGTGGCCGCGATCAGCGTCGGCGTGATCGGCGGGGTTCCGATGCTCGACCTCTGCTACGAGGAGGACTCCAATGCCGAAGTCGATATGAATGTGGTGATGACCGAATCCGGCAAACTCGTGGAGGTGCAGGGAACCGCCGAAGGGGAACCTTTCTCCCGCGCCCGGCTCAACGAACTGATCGACCTTGCCGAGCATGGTCTCAAACAGGTTTTCGCGATGCAGCGCGAGGCGGTGGAAACCGCGCTTGAGGTGCGCCCATGAGTGAATACCAGGTCATAGCCCGCAAATGGCGGCCGCAGCGCTTCGGCGACGTGGTCGGCCAGCAGCATGTGGTGCGGACGCTGGAAAACGCGATCCGCCAGCAGCGCACCGCGCACGCCTATCTTTTCGTCGGCCCGCGCGGCGTCGGCAAGACCACGCTCGCGCGCATCTTCGCCAAGGCGATGAACTGTCTCGATCCGCAGGACGGCGAGCCGTGCTGCCGCTGCGAATCCTGCCGTGCGATCGCGGAGGAGCGCAGCCTCGACGTGATGGAGGTGGACGCCGCCAGCCGCAACACCACCGGCGATATGCGCGAACTGGCCGAAGACGTGCTGACCCAGCCGGTCGGCGGCCGCTACAAAATCTACATCATCGACGAAGTCCACATGCTCTCCAAGCAGGCGTGGAACGTGCTGCTGAAAACGGTGGAGGAGCCGCCCGCCCATGTGAAGTTCATCTTTGCGACCACCGAAGTCCATCAGGTCCTGCCGACGATCATTTCGCGCTGCCAGCGGTTCGATCTGCTGCCGATCCCGACCCGGCTGATCACGGAGCGGCTGCGGCTGATCTGCGACTCCGAGCAAGTGAAGATCAACGACAGCGCGATCGGCGCGATCGCCCGGGCCGCCGAGGGCGGCATGCGCGACGCCCAGAGCCTGCTCGACCAGATGATCGCGTTCTTCTCCCAGGGCGACGATACGCCGATCACCGGGGAACAGGTGCTGTCGCTCTTCGGGTTGACCGACCGGACTGATCTCGACGCGCTGATGGTCGCAATGCTGCGCAATGCCCCCGGCGAAGTGGTCTCAATCGTGTCGCGGCTGGCCCGGAAAGGGAAAAATCTCGAAACGTTGTTCGACGACCTGCTTGAAGCGATGCGCGCGGTGCAGCTCTGCGCGATCCTGCCCGATCCCTCCGACCTGATCGACGAAGGCGAGGAAGCGGTGGCACGCTACCGCAAGCTGGCGGCGCTCGCGAAGCCGGACACCATTCAGATACTGCTGGAAATCATCGCTCCGGTGGGCCGCGTACTGCACGACGCCCTGAACAAGCAGGTCTATCTGGAAACGATCCTGCTGAAATCGATGCGCGAAGCCCATGCGGTCCGCATCGACGACCTGCTGGCGCGCCTGAACCAGTTGCGCACCGCCGGAGAATTGAAGTTCATCGACCAGCTCCCCCCGGTAGTCAAGCGGACCGAGGCCGCCGAAATCGAGCCTCTGAAACCGCAGCCGGAAGCACCGGCTCCCGCGCCGGCACCTGCCGCAAGGGTTACTCCTCCCCCGGCTCCGCAGGAACCCGCGCCGGAACCGGCCGCGACGGAAGTTGCGCCGCCTCCGGCAGCACCGGTCCCCATGCCGCAGCCTGCTGCCGTGGAAAGCGCCCCTGCTCCGGTTCCTCCAGAGCCTGCGCCGGAACCGCAGGCTGCTCCCATGCCGGTCACAGCGGAGCCTGTTCCGGCTCCGCAGCTGCCGGAACAGGCGCCGGCGGCACCGGAACCCGAATCCGAACCGGTCGAGCCCATCCGGCCTCTTTCCGCGCCTTCCCCGGAGCCTCCGGAGGAAGAACCGGCTTCCCCTGCCCCGCCGGCCGTGGAACGGCAGCCTGTCCCGGAACCGGCGGAAGAGCCGGAAGCCGAACCCGAACCCGAACCTGCTCCCCCGAATCAAATGCCGGAGGTGCTGGCCGCGCAGGTGACGGAGGAATCCGATCTGGACGCCCCCGGCCGCAAGAAGCGCCACAGCATCGCCAACGACAATCCGAAGGCGCTGGAGGAGGCGGTCAACGATCCCTTCATCCATGAAGTCGTCGACCTGTTCGGCGGCAGCGTGGTGGATATCCACCGGTAATATTTCAACTCAACAGCCTGCCGCCGGATTGCCGGGGCAGGCTGTTTTTTTCAATTTCGATTATAGAAAGCCGTTTTTCAGACGCTTCCGGCAGCAAGCAGCTCTGAAGAAGCACTTTCCACTTCGACGCCGCGCACGCTGTCGCGGTAAGAACAGTACGCCTGATAGTTGCGCCGGTTTTCCGCGCCGCCTCCGGGGCGGAAGAACTCCATGTACCCCCAGCTCATGATCTTCTCCGCGTCGCGCGCGGCGAGCTCCAGCTTCCGTTCCAGCTTCGGCAGAGGCACGGCCCGCCAGTCCGGACGGATGCGGCGGTCGTTCACATCGCCCCCCGCGCCGTAGCGCTCCGCAAACGCGTCGACACTCGCGACCGGCAGCTCGCCGGACTCCACATTTCCCCAGTAGCGCACGCCCGCATCCCGGCACGCCCGGGTCACTTCGCGGATGAAGGGCAGCCGTTCGCCGTCGCCGAAGCAGCCGAGGTGCTGGCCGCCGTTGTCCTGCAGCGCCAGAATATCGATGCCGCACCCCGCCAGCAGGTCGCGCCAGAAGAGATAATATTCCGCCGGTTCCCCGTAACGGAATACGCCGCAGCGCCCCGAGGTGTCCGGCTGGAAGAACGGCGAAACCATCACCGGCCGCCGGTCCGCCTCGTGACAGTACGCCGTCACTCCACGGTAAAGTTCCGCCATTTGCTCCGCTTCTTCGCCCCAGCGCAGATAGATTTCATAGTCCAGATACCACGAATCGAATGACCGGAACGCACCGTACCGCCGCCGCAGCCGTTCAATGCTGCGGCCGGTGAACGCCAGCGCCTTCGGCAGGTTCCACTCCTCCCACCACCCCGGGCAGAAGCCGCAGGAGAGGCTCAGGCGCATATTCCTCTCTTCCGCCTCGCGGAGCAGGAAACCGATCAGGTCGCCGCCGGGCACCGCCGCCCGGCATTCCACGCACGTTTCCAATCCGGACCAGCAGCCGAGCCAGTCGATGCCGAAACGCTGCATCGCGTCAAGTTCGGCCCGCCACTCCCCGGCGTCCATCCGGTACAGGTAACTGCTGTCGGCAAAGCTGTTCGGCCCGAGGCTGAGCATGATGCCGCTGATCAAAGGCTGACACGCCATGTTCCACTTCCTTTCTCAGCGGGCCGCGTTTGCGGTACACCCGGCGCTCCCCTGCACCGGGGAGAGCGGAGCCCCTTCGCCGCCCTGCGAGATATTGCCGCTCATGGTCAGGCTGGTGCAATACGCGCTCCACACGTCGCGGACATTCGGCTGTTTCGATCGGTTGTTGCCTCCGAGAATGTTGCCGCTGACCACCACATTCATGTTGGGACGATCTTTCAGGCCGGAAACCCAGATGCCGTCCGTCATGCAGTCGCGCACCGTGTTGCCGCTGACCGTCAGATTGTCGCAGCCGGGGATATCCCCGACCGCCTGATAGCTCTTGTCGCCGTACATCTCCCGGAGCCACTCCGGATTGAATTTCTCCCCCGTCCCGAAAGCGGCCGGGATATCGGCCTGGATGCCGCGCACGCAGTTCGTGATCCGGTTGCCGGAAACCGTCACATCCGGCGACGAAGTCACCGAGATGCCGCACCCCTGCCGGGCATTGTAGATCATATTGTTCAGGATCATCATATCCCGGTTGTACTGCACGTGAATGCCGGAGCGCGTGCCGCGCGTATCGTAGAAGTCGAAGCCGTACTTTTCAGCGGTCCCGACGTCGAAGACGGTATTGCCCTCGATCAATGTATACGCGGAAATCCACCCTTCGGCGGTACAGATGATCCCGGCCTTGCCGGTCTGCGAAATGATATTGCCGCGGATGGTCAGGTTGCCGCCGCTGGCGCAGATGCCGCGCGCCGGAGTGCGGCTGATGATGTTGTCGGTCATGATGATGCGGTTGTTCCGCGGGTGCCGGTTCCACGGCTCCGGCCCGTGGTAGGAGACTACGCCGATCCCGTCGTCGCCGTTGCGTTCGATCACGTTGCCGTGGATCAGGACCTGGTCCGAACCGCGCGAAACATGGATGCCGTCCGCCCACTGGTCGTGAACGAAGTTGTTCAGAATCCAGATCCGCGAGGAGTGGATCGTATAGATCGCCGTCGAAGGTGAATTGTAGATTTCAAGGTTTTCGATGCGGACGTCATCCGCATCGAAGCAGCTGACCAGCCCGTACACCGCGCTGCGGGTCTTGGCGGTCGAAGTGACCTTCAGATTCCGCACCGCGATCTTTTTACCGGTGATGTTGATTTTGCGGTTGTCGTTCCACGCCGGATCGTCGTCCTTGTGTTCAAACAGGATCGTGCCGCTGCCGTCAAGCGTCAGGCCGGTTCCGTCCAGCCTGATGTCGCCGGTGAAGAAATAGGTTCCGCCGGGAAAACGGATGGTGTCGCCCGGCGCGGTTTTCGCCAGCAGCGCCGCCATCGCGGCGGTATTGTCGGAGCGCCCGTCCGCCTTGAGGCCGTGATCGAGCACATTGTAGTCGGCGGCGATCGCCGCAGCGCCGCACAGGGTGAAGACCGGAAGCAGTTTTTTCCACATAATCATTTTCCTTTTACATTTATTTATTCAGAAACAGAAGTTCCCCGTTGTCGATTTTTCCATAAAATTCCCCATAGCGGAATCCCCGCACGCTGCCGTCTCCGAAAAGCACGTTGGAGCCTTCGTTATGTCGCTGCGAAATCACATACGGCGTACTCTCCCCCGCGATCAGACCGTGAAATGCGTCGTTGCTCCAGTCGTCCCGGCTGTCGGCGGCAACCGTCATGATGCTCGGCCGCCGCAGCCGCGACACCTTCACGATCACTCCGCCCGCATAGTCGCCCAGTCCGGTATAGTTGTAGCCGTAGGCGGCGTCATGGACATTCCAGTTCCTTTCGCCGTTCGGCTTCTGCGCCGCCGCCGGACAGAGCAGCATCCCTTTGACCGTATTGGTGGTATTCACGATATTCATCGACTCCATCACCTGCCGCGCCCAGAACGTATCGGGCGATTCGTAGTTCGGATAATAGTCCTCATTCCCCTGAAAGTAGAACATGAACGCCTGTCCCAGATTCTTCATGTTATTCACGCACGATGTCGCCCGCGCCCGGTCCCGCGCCTTGTTCAGCGCCGGCAGCAGCATCGAAGCCAGAATCGCAATAATCGCAATCACAACAAGCAGCTCAATCAATGTGAATTTATATCGCTTATGCCGGGAGTGTTTTCCTTGTTGCATTTGCTTTTCCTTTCGTTTGTTACGCATTTTTACCTCCGTTATGTTTCTTTCAAAGGCTGCTACAGGCAACAATTCAAATGTGATGTTTACTTATCCAACCCAATGCCGTCCGAGGTCAACCTTGGAGTGCGGAGCCCGAAGGGCTTGTTCCCGCTCCGCTATATTCAACTTTGCATTGCATCAAGAACAGGCAAGCTGCCCGGAGGGTAGTGAGCACCGGGCCTCCAGCCTGCGGATGGCTCCGGAGGGCCCGGTTGCGCCCTCCGGACCTCCCCGTCCGGATTTGAACTCACGCGGACTTTCGGAGCAGTTCCGCTCGCGGACGCGGCTTCGCCGCTTACTTGTCCGCCTGCGGCGGCCAACCCTTCAACGTTCGCTGCGCTCACTACGCCAGGGAGGCTTCGCTCTCTACGTTCGGCTTCGTCACTATCGTTCCTCGTTATTTCGCTGCCGCAAAATAATTCCCTCACATTCGTTCGCGGCGCTTGCCGCGCTTATTGTGCGCCGCGTAAGTGGTTATGGAGACCAACCTTCGCTTGCCTGTGCCAGCCGCCGCGCGCCCCCGAAGGGCGTAAAGCGCGTACCCGGCAGCGGCACCTTGCCGCCCGCTTATTTCCCTGTCTTTGGCGGCGCCACGCTGGCGCCCGGGTGCAGCGACGGAGCCAGCAGAATCTGCCGGGGGGCGCTGTCACCCGCCAATATCTCCGTCAGCCGCCGGTAGGTGCTCCGGCCGATCTCCTGAACCGGCTGCGCCACCGTCGTCAGGCTGAATTCCCGCTCCTGCGTGAACCACGCTCCATCGTAGCCGATCAGCGACACGTCCCCCGGCACGGACCTGCCCGAATCCTGCAGCAGGTGCCGGATTTCCAATGCTTCGGCATCGCTGAAGGCGGCTATGGCGGTCACCTCCGGCATCGCGTCGAGCATCGCCGAAATCTCCCCGCTGCTCCGGTAGCAATGCAGCGTCACCTCCCGTTCGCGGGCGGCGTCGGAATAACCGCGCAGACGCTCTTCCAGCGACCGGCATTCGCTGACCAGCACCGCCCGATGCCCGGCTTCCGCCAGATGCTCCAGCGCCATGCGTCCGCCGAGATAGTGATCGCCGACCACGGAGTCGTACTCCGGCGGACAGTAGCAGGAGCAGAAGATAAACGGCTTCCTGTGCGCCCGCAACAGCGGAATATGCGGATAGACCAGTTCGCCGGTCAGGGTGAAAATCAGCGCATCCACATTTTTCTCCAGCATCAGTTGCAACTGGGAGCGGAACGCCTCCGGCGTATCCGGCACCCACCCGGTCAGCAGCCCGTAGCCGTCGTACATCGAAGCGAATCCGACCGTTTCCAGCAGCTCATTCAGAAAGGAACGGGTCACGGTGCCGAGCATATAGCCGAGCAGCCGGCTGCGCCTCGACTGCAATCCGCGCCCGAAGTTGTTCGGCACATAATTCAGTTCGCCGGCCAGCTTCCGCACCCGCTCCCGGGTGTCCGCGGCAATGCGCGGCGAATTCCGCAGCGCCATGCTCACGGTCGCATTCGACAGCCCCAGCTGCTTCGCCAGTTCATTCAGAGTTATCGCCATAAATTTTGATATCCGGCCTTGCAATTTAAACGTTTCAACACCTATATTATACCAAAATCAGTCACGCTTGTCAAGAGGCAGGACGACTTTTTTTCCCGATTTTTTGAAACGTTTAAATAAAAAGGAGGCCGCAACCATGTCAATCGAACCGGAATGCCGGGCGCGCTGGATCACACGCGATCTGCCCGGATTGACCTTTCAGAGTGAAGTAATGCCCGCTCCCTGCCTGCGGCGGGAATTCGACTGCCCGGCTGTTTTCCGCAAAGCGCTGGTGCGGATCGCCGCGCCGGGTTACTGCGACCTCCGGCTCGACGGCGGCCGGATCGACCGCAGCGAACTGGCCCCGACCGTTTCCGTTTTCGACCGCCGGGTCCGTTTTCTGGAAATCGACGTGACCGGCCGGCTGGTTCCGGGGAAACGCTCCACCTGGAGCGCCGTGCTCGGCAACGGCTGGTACAACTGCCACACCCATGAGGTCTGGCACTTCGACAAGGCACCGTGGCGGGATTATCCGAAATTCCGGTTCGAGCTGGAAATCGACGGCGAACTGTTTCTGGCCAGCGACCGCTCGTGGCGAGTCGCCACCGGCGGGCTGCTGTTCGACGGGCTCCGCAACGGCGAAACCTATGACGCCCGGCTTGAACCTTCCGGCTGGCGGCTTCCCGGCTTCGACGACTCCGGCTGGGAACGCGCGGTGATCACCGCCCCGCCGGGAGGAATCCTGACCCGCCAGACTGCGCCGTGCTGTCAGGTGATGCGCCGGCTCGAACCGGTCCGGCTCGACCGGACGGAAAACCGGATCACCGCCGACTTCGGCGAAAACCTGACCGGCTGGTGCCGGATCACGGTCAAAGCCCCCGCCGGAACCGTCTTCACCATCCGGTACTACGAACGGCTCGCGCCGGACGGCCAGCCGGAACTGCCCCATGCGGAACGGCTCGCCCAATACATCCTCGACGGCGAATTCCAGACCGACCACTATACCGCGGCGGGAGTCTCCGAAGGCGAAAGCTGGCGGCCCCGTTTCACCTACCACGGCTTCCGTTATGCGGTGATCGAGCTTTCCGACCCGGCGGCGGAGCTGTGCGCGGTCGAAGCGCAATTCGTATGCAGCGCTTTCGAGCGGACCGGCGAATACCGTACTTCGGACGAAAACTTCAACCAGCTCACCGAGTGCGCCGTCCGCTCCTACCTCGGCAACTTCACCGGCATCCCGACCGACTGCCCGCAACGGGAAAAGAACGGCTGGACCGGCGACGCGCTGCTGGCCGCCGAAACCGGCCTGTTCCTGTTCGACGCCGCTTCGAGCTACTCCGAATGGCTCGAGACCCTCTGCGACAGCCAGCGGCCCAGCGGCCAGCTTCCCGCGATCGCCCCGACCGGCGGCTGGGGCTTCAACGGATGCAGCGGCCCGGCCTGGGACAGCGTGCTGGTGCTGCTGCCGTGGTCGATCTATCTGCACACCGGCGATCGGCGGGTTCCGGAAAAATTCTTCCCGGCCATGCTCCGCTATCTCGATTACTGCCGCGAGCGCGAGGAGGCGGACGGGCTGCTCGACTTCGGGCTTGCCGACTGGTGCGCCCCGAACTGCATCGAGGGGCGCGTGGAACGCTGTTTCAGCTCCAGCGCCTACTACATCCGCGACCTCGAAACCGCCGCCGCCATCGCCGGGCTGTTCGGAGAGGCGGAAACCGGCCGGACTCTGCAACAGCGTGCGGCGGCGGTGCGCACCGCCCTGCTCCGCCGGTTCCGCCATTCCGCCGGAGAGTGGGGCAACGGCGGGATGACCGAGCTCGGCATGGCGCTGGAAATGGACCTCGTCCCCGAACACGAACGCCTTCAGGCCGCCGCCGCGCTGGCGGAACTGGCCCGCCAGGTTTCCTGTCAGGCGCAGTTCGGCATTCAGGGGGCCAGATACGTGCCGCGCGCGCTGGCGCGGAACGGCCATATCGACACGGCATGGCGTTTTTTCACCCAGCACAGCTATCCCGGCTGGATGCACTGGCTGGACTCCGGCGCGACCACGTTGCTCGAAAACTGGGAGGGGAGCCAGTCGTGGAACCACATCATGTACGGGGATTTCGTCGCGTTCGCCTTCGAGTACCTCGGCGGCATCCGCCTGACGCCCGGATTTGCCGCAGGCGGTCCGCTTCGGGTCGCCCCGTGCATTCCGGCGGAGCTGGACTCCTTCCAGGCCCGCTGCCGGACCGGGCGCGGCGAGGTCGAGTGCCGCTGGCGCAGGCACGGCGGCCGACTGGAGTTTGAGCTGACGCTTCCCGCCGCAGTCGAAGCGGAGCTGACCCTCTGCGACCAGCAATTCCGGCAGGGGCCGGGAAAGCAGCGTTACACGGTTTCCCAAGCCGATTGACCGCCGGAAGAGCCGGAAAGAAAAAAAGAGAAAAAATCCGTTATTTTTCTACCCTCCCCTCTTGCTTTTTCGATTCTCTTCGAGTATAATATAGGCAAATGCCAACGATGGCACAAGAGAAACGATACACAGGAAATGCAATGGCGGCGACACTGAAGGATGTGGCGGAAAAGGCGGGAGTTTCGATCCGGACGACCGGGCGCGCCCTGCGCGGCGACGGCCCGGTCCGGCGGGAGGTCGCCGAACGGGTGCAGGCTGCCGCGCACGCGCTCAATTATGTGCCGAATGCCGCCGCCCGCAACCTCAAGCAGCGTTCCAGCCGGATCGTCGGACTCATCACCGGCCAGACCTTCGGCAGCGAAGTCGGCCAGCGCCGGGTGCGGCTGCTCGAAGAGGCGATGCGGGCCGAGGGCAGATATACATTGCTCGGGGCGCTTCCCTCCAGCTGCGGCGACCTCGATGCGCTGCTGCGCGAATGGAGCGGCCTTGTGGAGTTCATCCTGTTTCTGGCGTGGCCGCCCGCCTGGGATCCGGCGATGCTGAAAAATTATCCGATGCGGTTCATCTTCATCGACTGCGCCCCGGACGCCGAGGAGTTCGACCGGCTGCTGACCGACCGCGCCAGCGGAGTCGAAGCCGCCGTCGACGCGCTGATCCGGCAGGGAGCCCGCCGGATCGCCCATGTCGCCGCCGGTTCCGCCGTCGGGCGCGCCTCGGGCTTCGAGCAGGCGGTCCGCCGGGCCGGGCTGCCGGTGGAGAGCTTCACGGTCCGCTGCCGGGCGCTGGAGCTGCAGGACGGCTACCGGGCGGGCGACGAACTCGTGAAGCTCAAAGCCGACGCCGCCTTTTTCGACACCGACCGCATGGCGCTCGGCTTCTACCGCTATGCGCACGAACACGGGCTGCGGATTCCCCGCGACATTCTGGTCGCCGGCTTCGACAACGACAGCGCGGGTTCCTTTGCGATCCCGGCGCTGACCACCGTCGCCCACCCCGATCACGAGACGGTGAAGGCCGCCGTCGATATCCTGACCTGTTCCGAGCCGCAACGCCCGGAGAGCATGATTCTGCCGACCCGGCTGCTCGAACGCGAGAGCAGCCGAAACCAATAGACGCAATCCTAAAACATAACCCAGGAGTTTGTTTTCATGAACAAGAAACGTTACGCAGTCGTCGGGACCGGCGGTCGGTCCAGCATGTACATCAAAGCGCTCTGCACCACCTACAAGGATCAGGCCGAGCTGGTCGGATTCTGTGATTCCAACCAGGCGCGCATGGACTTCTACAACCGGGTCTTCCTGAAGAAAGAGTGCGGCAACCATCCCGACGTCCCGACCTACAAGGCCCCCGACTTCGACCGGATGATCGCCGAAACCCGTCCCGACGTGGTGATCGTGACCAGCATGGACCGCACCCACCACCAGTACACCTGCCGCGCGATGGAGCTCGGCTGCGACGTGATCAGCGAGAAGCCGATGACCATCGACGCCGAAAAGTGCCAGCAGATCATCGACACCCAGAAGCGCACCGGCCGCCACCTGACCGTCACTTTCAACTACCGTTACGCGCCGCGCAACTCCAAGGTCAAGGAGATCCTGCAGTCCGGCACCGTCGGCGACATCACCAGCGTCCACTTCGAGTGGCTGCTCGACACCAACCACGGCGCGGACTACTTCCGCCGCTGGCACCGCAACAAGGCCAACTGCGGCGGCCTGATGGTTCACAAGGCGACCCACCACTTCGACCTCGTCAACTGGTGGCTCGACTCCGAGCCGGTCACCGTCTTTGCGATGGGCGACCTGAAGTTCTACGGCAAGATCAACGCGGAAAAGCGCGGCATCACCCAGTTCTATTCCCGCGCCCGCAACAGCGAAATCGCCGCCAGAGACCCCTTCGCGCTCAAGGTCAGCCCCGACGATGAAACCATGATGGGGCTCTACTACAACGCGGAAGCCGAAGACGGCTACTACCGCGACCAGAGCGTCTTCGGCGACGGCATCGACATCGAGGACAATATGAGCGTGATGGTTCGCTACAAGAACAAGGCCGTGATGACCTACTGCCTCTGCGCGCACTGCCCGTGGGAAGGCTACCGGATCGTCTTCAACGGCACCAAGGGCCGCCTCGAATTCAACGTGGTCGAACGCTCCTTCTGCGAAGCCGGAGAGGACATGAGCCAGTTCGGCATGCGCGAACTCGGCCAGGACCGTTCCGAACTGATCCCGGAAATCATCTTCCAGCCGCACTGGGGCAAGGCGCAGGTGATCGACTACGAGTGCGAAAGCCTCGCCGGGCACGGCGGCGGCGACGCCAAGCTGCTGCACAACGTCTTCGTCGGAGCCGACGAGGACCCGCTCGGCCTGGCCGCCGACTACCACGACGGCGCAAAGTCGATCCTGACCGGCATCGGCGCAAATATCTCAATGAAGACCGGACTCCCGGTCAACGTCCAGGAGCTGATCCACTGGTAATCGCCGGGGAGCGTTCCAAAGCGTGCGCCGCCTGAAAGGCATGGGCGCGCCTGGCGGCGTTTTCGGCAAGGTTGCGATAGAAAAACAGAATATCGCCGAGGTGCAGCACCCCCTTGCGGAAAGCGGCCAGTTCATAAGGAGCGGGATCGTCGAGGTCGACCACGACGGTCCCGCGCTTCGCATCGACCGCCGCGCCGCAGAAGCCCGGGATTTCCCGTTCGACCGCTCCGGTGCGGTCGAAAAATACCGCACCGAGGTTGGCAGCGCGCCCGGCGGGGACGCCGTCGGTCCGCCAGTTCAGCGGATTGATGCAGATGCCGCCGGCAAAGACCGGGTAACCGGTCCCCGGCGCTTCGGTGTTCCAGCTGACCACCACGCCGGTATCCAGTTCGCCGGCCGCCGGGCGCAGTTGCGGATATGCGGCCAGATCGGCAGGCCTGACCGGCCAGCCGGGCAGATAGGCGGCAATCAGGTTCCGGCGGGCGCTGGAACCTTCCGGCAGGTCGGTTTTCATCAGTTCGAGCAGCGCCATCGCCCCCTGGCTGTGGCCGATCAGGATGAAGGGGCGGCCGTGGTTGCGGTTGGCGAGGAAGTTGCGGAATGCGCGCCGGATATCGTCGAAACCGGGCTGCAGCACGGTCAGGTCGACCGGTTCTTTTTCCAGCACCGGCATCGCGCGGCTCAGCTCGCATTGGCGGTAGTGCGGGGCGAACACGTTGAATTTCCCCTGAAACATCCCGGTATGCTCGCGAGCGATCAGTTCCGCCTTGTTTCGGAGCTTCGGCACGGAAATGTCCATCACCGGATGCGCCGGATCGACAAACACGGTCGGATAGACGTAGAACACGTCGAAAGGCTGCGGTTCCGCCCCCGCCTCCGGCAGAACCGCCCAGCTGCCGGGCTGCGTATAATCCGGCGCCGCGACGAAAGCCTGGGCGGCAGGCGGCGGAGGAAGCGTCCGTGTGCCGCAGCCGGGAGCGAACAACATGCCGAGAGCCAGAAAAAGCGGGTAAAATCTGAAAATCTGTTTCATTCTGTCGATCCTGTGTTGAAGTGAGTTTTCATAATATGCGTTGAAAAGTGAATTTTGTCAATCACCCGCTCTGCTTCCGGCGAAAGGGTGCTGTATTCAGAGAAATGAAATGCCCAGTCTATAAAAATGAAGGTAACCGCGATGACTGAAACCGCTTCGATGATCCGTAAATACCGCGACACCTACGCGCGTGTGCCGCGAACCGGACTGATCCAGAAAACCTTCGGCCTGTGGATGTGCCTCGACGCCTGGCGCGCCGACGGCCTGCCGCAGGATGTCGACTTGAACGAGTTTTTCCAGTTCGATCCGCCGGGGCAGTTTGAGCTTTGGCAGCTCGGATGGTGCGAAGCGCAGTTTTTCCCGCAATTTGAGACGAAGGTGCTGGAGGAGCGCGGCGAAACCGAGATCGTGCAGGATCACGCCGGGCGCAGGCTGCTCTGTTTCAAGGGTAAACGGCAGGGATTCATGCCGGAATACGTGGGACACCCGGTGACCGACCGGAAGAGTTTTGAGGAGCAGGTGCTGTGGCGGATGGACCCCGCCACCCCGGAGCGGCTCGCCGCGATCGACGCGACGCTCGACGCGGCCCGGCAGGCGGAGGCGGCGGGGATGATGATCTCCCAGCGGATCATCGGCTGCTATATGTACCTGCGCAGCCTGATGGGGCCGGAGGAGGTATTGTACGCATTCTACGACGACCCGGAACTGGTCCACCGCTGCCTGCAGGGCTGGTTCCGGCTGGCCGACGCGGTGACGGCGCGGTATCAGCAGACGGTCACGTTCGACGAGGTGTTCTTCGCCGAGGATATCTGCTACAACCACGGGCCGCTGATTTCGCCGGAGATGATCCGGGAGTTCCTGTTCCCGTATTACCAGCAGCTGCTCGCCAACATCCGCTCCCGCCAGCGGGACCGGTCGCGCCACCTTTACGTGCAGCTGGATACCGACGGCGACTGCCGCCCGGTGATCGAGCTGTACCGCGACGGAATCGGCTGCGAAGTCTTTTCGCCGTTGGAAGTCGCTTCCGGCTGCGACCCGGTGGAACTGGGGCGGAAGTATCCCGAACTGGTGTTTCAGGGCGGCTTCGACAAGCGGATTCTGGCGGCGGGGCGTGACGCGATCGACCGCGAGGTGGACCGGATTTTCCCGGTGATGTACGAGCGCGGCGGCTATGTGCCGACCTGCGACCACGGCGTGCCGTCCGAAGTGAACTGGCGCGACTACCTGCATTTCCGCCGGCGCTGTCTGGAATTCCGGTGACGGAGCCGGCATTCCCGCTTCTTCCGTCTCTTTTTCGGCAATAAATTCCGTTTTGCTCTTGACAAAGCGGCGGGAGTTTGGTATAATTAATAATGTCATACGTATGATTTAATCAGTGGCATTGAATCCCGGGAGATATGGAAATCATGGCGATTACGATGACGGAGCTGGCGCGGCGGCTGAATCTTTCCCAGTCGACGGTTTCGCTGGTGCTGAACAACCGCGACAAGGGGCGGGTGCGGCCGGAGCTGGCGGAACGGGTGCGGCAGGAAGCGGCGGCGACGGGATTCCGGCTGAACCGGGCCGCTTCCGATCTGCGCCGGAGGTGTTCCAACACGATCGGCGTGGCGCTGGCCTATTCCGACAACTTCTACCGGGCGGAGCTGGTGACGACGCTGCACGCCGAGATCGTCCGGCGCGGATACCGGCCGCTCTTCGCGTTCTTCAGCAGCGACATGGAGCAGCAGTCCGCGACGAAGCTGCTGCTGGACAACAACCTCGACGCGATCATCACCCTTGAGCCGCAGTGGCTCCCGGACCTGCTCGACCTGCCGGTGGTCAGTTTGTTCCACAGCGACCCGAGATTCGATGCGGTGGTGCAGGATGCGGAGGCCGGCTTGCGCCTGTCGCTGGAGTGCCTCCGGGAGCTGGGACACCGCCGGATCGGCTGGTACGGCTATGACGAAAGCGACGACCGCTCCCGGCTGCTGCCGCAGCTGGCGCGCGAATACGGGATGGAGCTGCCGGAAACATTTTCGGTGTGCAGCGAAGCGATTTACGAGCTTGTGGACGACCCGGCTTTTTTCGACCCGCTGCGCCGCGCCTCCCGCGCCGAACTTCCGACCGCGCTGCTCTGCCACAACGATACCATCGCGGTGACGCTGATGCGGCGGCTGCACGAGTGCGGACTGCGGATTCCGGATGACCTGAGCCTGATCGGGCACGACGACATCGGCCTGTGCGGACGGCTGGTGCCGACGCTCGCTTCGGTCGGGTACGGCAGCCGGGAGGAGCTGGCCCGGAAACTGGTGGATCGGGTGCTGAACCGGCTGGCGCACCCGGAGCTGCCCCGCAGTGTCGAAGTGCTGCCGCCGCAGTTGATCCGCCGCGAAAGCATCGGCGCTCCGCGGCATTGAAAAAGAGAAAGGAATCAGATGATGAAACTGCAGGAGTTGGAAGGAGCGCGGCGGCAGCTGGACCGGGTGCCGCCGTCGCCGGAAAACTGGAGCGCGCGCCTGCCGCTGCTGGAACGGCTCGATGCGCTGTTCAGCGAACCGGAGCTGGAGAACGATCCGGCGCTGAACCGGTTCTATCACGAACAATGCCGCCGGGTGATCGCGGAGGTCCGCACCTGGCGCGGGCCCGGCGTCAGGCTGTGGAAGCTGTACAGTTCCGCGATTCTGGTCAAGGATGAAACCGGCCTCGTGACCGGGTTCGACCTGAACGAAGGCTGCACTCCGGCCTGTGAGCGGCGCACCCGGCTGCGGCTCTCGCCGGGGCTGGTGGAGGAGTTCGCCGAACTGGTCGGCCGCATGTTCTACACGCACGGACACCTCGACCACCTCGGGCTGGCGGTCGCCGACGCACTGCTGATGCGCGGCAAGCCGGTGGTCGCGCCCGGCGACGCGGTGCGGCGCTGGCTGCTGGACGGAGCCGTTCCCGCCGAAGAATTTCAGGCGGAGGGCGTCCGCTGCTATCGCGGAGCGCAGCGTATGGCCGACAAGGAGGATGTTCCGAACAGCGCCTATGCGGTCACGTTCCAGCCCGGCGTCACGCTGCTGGTGCGCGGCGACATCTATCACTGGGAGGAGCTGAAGCCGATTTACGACCGGATCGAATCGCAAGGCGTGAAGATCGATGTGATGGCGACCAGCCCGTTCTACCAGAGCGGCCCCGATCCGGTACAGGAAACGTACCGCCGGTTCGGCTGCGGTTTCATACCGATCCACGAGTGGGAGTTCGGCCACCGGCTGCCGGTCGGCAGGGGGGGACGCGCGACCCAGACTTATGCGGACCTCTACGAAAGTTTCCGCATTCCGGGAGAAGCCGGCAAATGCGCGGTGCTGGCATGGGGAGAATCCGCCGGACTCCATCCAACCGTTTCAACCGACAGGAGAGAAAAGCATGAAAAATCGATTCACACTTATTGAATTGCTGGTTGTTGTTGCAATTATCGCGATTCTGGCGGCGATGCTGCTGCCTGCACTGAACAAGGCGCGGGAGAAAGCGCGGGAGGTCAAGTGCGTTTCCGCGAAAAAACAGTTCATGACGGCACAGATCCTGTACGCGAATGACTATAAATACATGGTGTGTTCGACTCCGACCAATCCGACGACCGGTTATCGGGCCTTCTTTGATATTCTGGTCAAGGGGACCGCCGATTACAATCTCGGCTATCTGCCGCCGGAGATGCTGGTCTGCGCTTCAAACTCCTACAGCAGCCGCATGGAGTTCAACACCAGATTCGATGCGGTGGTCGGAATGCCGCATTTTGATCAGGATTCGGAGCGGAACTACTTCAAGGAAAACGGCTCCGGCGACTGCTTCATCGGCTCGGCTTCCAATCCGATTGCGTCGTTGCTGGTCCCGGAACAGTGCAAGGCGCCGTCCCGGTTCGTGCTTGTGGCGGATTCAACCAATGCAGTGGCAGTCAACAAAGAAGCCGGAAAAGGGGGAAACTGGGCCTTTTACTGCTGCAACAGCAGTACGAGACTGATTCATCTGGCACACGGCGGCCGGAGCGCGGTCGGTTTCGTCGACGGCCGAGCCGGAGTGCTGACCGGGGCGGAGCTCTACGCAAATACAGTCAATAAACCGAAGAAGTGTATCGAGGCCGATGGACTTACCATCCGGTCGCTGGAATAACAGTAAGGAGATGCGAAAATGAAAAAACAACTCTTGGCGGCCCTGCTCTTCGGAGGCGTGACGGGGATGTTGTTCGGCCTTGAGCCATTGCTGTTCGACCGGACGCAATGGAAGCCGGTCAACCTGAAACATCCCGGTTCGGAGACGGTACAGGTCACGAGCGCCCCATTGGGCGATACCGGCCGCACCGTTCCGGTACTGGCGTGGGGGACGCCGCGCCCGCCGGTAGTCGAACTGGCTTTGCAGGGCAGGACTCCGAAGCTGGAAAAATTCGAACGCGCGGAGTTCATCCTGACCTTGAATGCACCGGAGGCGCTGCCGCTGCGGCGGATCGTGCTGCGGCTGGCGGACCGCTCCGGCGAGACCTTCCAGTTCGCTCCTGACAAGGCGGGCGGTCTGGTACAGGGGAGAAATGAATTGCGCTATACTGTCGATGCGGCTGCCCCGAAGGGAAGCATCTGGGGCGGCGACGGCAATAAAAAGATCGACTGGCCGCTCCGGGTGGCCGGAATCGCGATCGACATGAATCGGGAGACGCCCGGCGACAGGCGGATTCTGCTTGATTCGCTGGCGTGCCGTCCCTCCGGCGAACACGCCGCGATTTCGCTGCGGACCGGGCACCGGCTGAATCTGCTGCTGCCGGAGCGGAAAACACCGCCGGAACTGGTGATCCGCAACACGGGCCTGGAGCCGCTGGAACTGACCGGGACTTTGACCATTTCCGACGCCGGCGACGGCATCCGCACGGAACCGGTCTCCTGCAGGATAGCCCCGGGCGGCGAGGCGATGCTGCCGCTGCCGGGCGATTACATGCAGCAGGGCTGGTGGAAGGTCGATTACCGGCTCAAGGGCGCTTCCGGCAAAGAGTTTGCCGGGACGCACCGCTTCGCGCGGATGAATCCGGCCGGGCCGACGCCGGAACGAGCACAGGAGTTTCTGTTCGGCCTCTGCGGCCATCCCGAACGGTTCTCGCCGGAGGAAGCCGAGCTGGAGGCGTTGGCGGCCGGGCTGTGCGGCGCGAAAATCCTGCGGACGGATTTCGCGTGGGGCCGGATTCAGCCGCAGCGCGACCGGTGGAACTTTTCCGTCTACGACCGGCTGGTGGATGTGTTCGGCCGCAACGGCGTGGAGCTGCAATGCCTGCTCGGCTACAGCGTGCCGTGGGCGGTGCCGGCCAGTTATAAGCCGAAGAATCCGGAGGTCAAAGGGCGTCCCGGCCTGCCGGATTACGATGACTTCGCGAAGTTCGCCGGAACCGTCGCGGACCGCTACAAAGACCGGATCAGATATTTTGAAATCTGGAACGAACCCGACCTCATAGGCTTCGCCAACTTCTCCGCCGAATCCTATATGGAGCTGCTGCGGCGCGGTTACGGCGCAGTCAAAAAAGCCGCCCCGGAGGCGAAAGTGATGAATGGCGGCATCGCCGCCGTGCATACCAACAACAGCGGCCGCCCGAACCACAACAACGGACTGTTCGAACTGCTGCTGGCGGATGGCGGAAAGCATTTCGACCTCTTTGCATTTCACGGACACGGCGCATTCAAGCCCTATGTCGGCCAGCTTCGGGAGTTGCGCAAATACGGCCTGACCGGTCCCGGCGCGCCCCGGCCGTGGTACTCCAACGAAACCGCGGAAAGTTCCGCCGCGATCGGCGAACGCAAACAGGCCGCCAGCGTATTCAAGAAGCTGCTGTACGCGTGGGCCAACGGCGCGATGGGCTACAACTGGTATCTGCTGCGCGAAAAGAGTTACTATCCGCTCGGCCACCACGAACGCCACTTCGGGCTGATCACCGCCGAATTCGAGCCGAAACCGGCTTATGTGACCTACAATATGCTCGCGAATACCTACAAAGGCGGGAAGTTCCTGCGGACGGTCGACCTCGCCCCCGGCGTCTACGGCTGCCTGTTTGAAAATCCGGCCGGACAGGGGCTGCTCGCGTTGTGGAACGAGGGCACGGCGCGAACGGTGCTGCTCGCCGGTCTTCCCGCCGGAACCACCCGGATCGACCTTTTCGGCAACGAACAGCCGCTGCCGGTGCGGGACGGGATGGCTTATCTCAGGATTTCGGAACAGCCCTTCACGCTCCGGATGCCGAAGGTTCCGGAGGAAAAAATCCGGATCGGCGGCGAGGTATTGACCGGCAGGCTGCCGCAGCAGCTGGCGGTGCCGTCCGGCGGAACCGGCGAACTGGCGCTGCAGCTCGCCAATCCGCTGTCGCGGCCGCTGGCGCTGGAAATACGCGCGGCCGCGCCGGAACACCTCACCGTGGCTCCGGCGGCCCATGCCGTCACGCTTCCCGCCAAAGGAGACGCAACGGAGCGGCTTCGCCTGACGGCGGACCGGGAATTCAAGGCGACTCCGACCGCTCCGGCGCTGTTCCGTTTTTCGGTCACTCCCGCCGGTCTGTCCCCTGAAACGATTACATTACCGGTGGTGAACCGGCTTCCCGAAGGAGAACCGCTGTTCCGGCTGGGGAAAGCGGAGCAGTACCACTCCTTCGGCGAAAGCGCCCCCGGCAACGAACCGCTGTATTGGAAGGGGCCGGAGGACCTCGGCGCGAACGTGTTTCTGTCTTGTGAGGGAAAGCATCTGCTGCTTCGCGCGGAGGTGCGCGACGACGTGCATGTGCAGCCGTACCGGGGAAGCGATGTGTGGCAGGGCGACGGCATCCAGTTCGCGCTGCGGCTGCCGGGACAGGATAAGCTCTGGAAGTTCGGCCTGACCCGGCTCGCCGACGGCAAACCGGAGGTATACTGCTGGAGCCGTCCCGCCGGTTTCTCCGGCACGGTTTCGTCGATCCGGCTTGAAACCGCCCGCGACGAAGTGAAAAAGACGACCGTCTACCGGGCCGAAATTCCATTCCGCGCCATCGGGATGACGCCGGAAAACGCGGCGAACGGCTTCCGCTTCAACCTGATCGTCAACGACAACGACGGCAATTTGCGTGAGGGCTTCCTCGCCGCGGCTCCCGGCCTCGGCGTCGGAGACGACGAAGCGGCCTGGCCGATCGTGAATCTGCGCTGAACTTCAAGCAGCCGTTCCGATATTCGCGCCCCTTTGCAAAGGGGCGCGCTTTTTTTGCCGACTGATCGGAAATGTTTCGGATTATTTGATCGATCCCGCCGATTTTCCAAAGGGGAAAGGTTGATTTTCAATAAGAAAAGATTATTTTATAAATATGATTTATGAATGGTGAAACGGAGGAGTCAGGTCATGCGGATAACCGGAACGTCGCCGATGGTCAAGGAGTGCAACGTGAACCTCGTGAAGTGGTTCCTGCTGGATCACGGCGCCGCGACCAAACCGGAAATCGCGCAGCTGACCGGAATCAGTCTGATGACGGTCGGCAAGATCGTCAATGAAATGTGCGAGCAGGGAGCCCTGACCCGGCTCGGGACGCAGGAGTCGGCGCTCGGCCGCAAAGCGGAGCAGTTCGCGGTGAATCCGGCGTTCGGCAGTTCGGTCGGCATGCGTTTTCTGGTGGACCGGATCGACGTGGTGGGCGCGGACCTGCTCGGCGAAGTCAAGTTCCAGCACACCTTCCCGATGCCGGAGGGATACGGATTCGACCGGCTCGTGGAGATCCGCGATTTCTGCCGCCAGCGGCTGCCGAAGATTCAGGCGGTGGCGGTGGGCTTTCCGGCTCCGGTGTTCGAAGGGCGGCTGCACAGCGGGCACCTGCTCCAGTTCAAGGATGTGGATGTCCAGCATGGGTTGGACGAGGTGTGGGAGCAGCCGGTCCTGATCGGCCGCGATCTGAACATCACTTCGATCGGATTCGCGCGCGGCAGTCTCACGCCGGTTTCAGGCGACCTGCCGAAAGTGCAGGATCTGGCCTATATGCTGCTGTCGGAGGCCGGTTACGGGGCCGGTTTCCTGGCGGGAGGCCGGGTGGTCCGCGGGTTCTCCTATTTTGCCGGGGAGATCGGGCGGCTGCCGCTGGCCAACGGCGAATACCTGCGGCAGTTCATCGACTCCGGGGTCAGCGACGACGAATATGTGCGCGTGATCAGCCAGATGGTGGCCGCGGTCACCTGTGTGGTGAATCCGGCGATGGTGGTGTTTACGGGTGATTCGGTGCGCCCCGCCCTGCTGGAGCGGATCGGTGAACGGCTCCGGGAACGGGTTTCGTTCAACTGGGAAGGACAGCGCAACGTCTGCCCCGAACTGATTTATGAAGAAGACATCTGGCCGAGCTATCGGGCCGGACTGGTATATCTCGCGACCCGGCAGATTCATTCCGGGGTCTGCATGGTCGAGGAGAGTTTTTAAAAATATTCTTGGGCCGGATTCTCGTCGGGGGGACCGGGAGAAACCGGAGTGTACGCTTTCGTGCCGGTGAAAGCATGGACACAAACAAAAACAGGCAACATCATGAAAAAAAATCTCTGGAATTTTTTTCTGACCGCCGCTTATGTGAATAAGGGCGGCAGCAGCTTCACGATGTTCGGCTTTTGAGCCGAAGCGTGAATGTCGGCAATACGGCCCGGTCGTTGATCCGACCGGGCCGTTCCTTTTCCGGGCTCAGCGCCCAAGCGCCCTCCCCTCGCCCGGAATCACTCCGAAAAAGTGACTTTGCCGATCGCCAGTTCTCCGGCTCCGCTGCCCGCGGGATAATCCACCGAGAAACCGATCAGGCGAACCGGGAAATCGAGCTGGTGATTCTTATCGCCGCCCCAGTGCCCCACCTTCCGGACATCAGTCGGATTGATCCGGAGCGCGACGACATTCCAGCCGGGCTTGAGTCCGGTGATCGGAAGCGGATACTGGAAGGTCTCTCCCGACTTGTCCGCAAGACGAAGATTGACCCGGCCCACCTTGCTGCTTTCCGGAATCATCAATTCCACCTCGAACCTGCCGCTCACAAACTCCGGAAGCACCGGAAGCTGGGGAGCAAAGGAAAATTCCAACCATTTTGCCGCCGCCGCGTCCCATTTCACCTGATACGCAGACTTCTCCTCCACCGTCGTCACCTCCGCCGACTGCTGCCGCTTCGCGCCGTCATGAATCCGCACTTTGGCAACGGCGGGATCGACGATCAGCTTGCCGATTTTCACCTCCGGCAACAGTTCGGCCTTGCCGAGCCAAAGCTTTCCGTCGCCGTCCTTACGGTTGAAATCGACCGACATTCCGGTCACGCGGGCGGGAAAATCGATCTTCTTATTCTTATTACCGCCCCAGCTGCCGCCGGCTGACGCGGGAGTGATCACAGCTTCCAGCGTCTGGCGGCCGGGCTTCAGTTCCCTGACCGGCAGCGGATATTGCAGCGTTTCGCCGGTAGAATCGGTAATACGCAGATTCAGCTTGCCGACTGCCGTGTTTTCCGGCCAGTAGAGGTCGAGCTTCAGGACGGCGCTGTCGAACTCCGGCAGGTTCACCGGCTTGTCCACCGTGAATTCCAGATAGTTGGCGGCAGAGTTGTTCCAGGTCAATGCGAGCATTGGCGTCCCGTCCGGAGCCTGGCCGGGAGCCACGGACTGCTGTCGGAGCTCAGACTGGTTGACGCGCGTTTTCTGCGCGGAATCCAGAACGGGAAGCGCCATGCCGACGGAGGGAAGCAGCAAAGCTGCAAACAGAAGTGAACGGTTCATTTCAGAAACTCCTTTCCATGTTTTCGGGGTACACCGGCAATATAGCGCCGCAAAGGAGTTCCGTCAAGAAACAGGCGCGAAAAAACGCCGTATCGCGATTTTCACGATACGGCGTTGAAGATACTGCCGGAAAGCCCTTACAGAGCCTTGAGCATGTTGAGCAGCACACCCGCGGCGACCGCCGAACCGATCACGCCGGCCACGTTCGGCCCCATCGCGTGCATCAGCAGGAAGTTCTGCGGGTTGGCCTCAAGACCGACCTTGTTGGCCACGCGGGCCGCCATCGGCACCGCGGAGACGCCGGCCGCACCGATCAGCGGGTTGATCTTCTCCTTGCTGAACACATTCATGATCTTCGCAAAGATCACGCCCGCAGCGGTGCCGATGCTGAACGCGATTGCGCCGAGCACCAGAATGCCGAGGGTCTGCAGCGACAGGAACTGGTCCGCCGACAGCTTGGAGCCGACCGCGAGGCCGAGGAAGATGGTCACGATGTTGATCAGCGCATTCTGGGCAGTCTGGTTCAGACGCTCAACCACGCCGCACTCACGCATCAGGTTGCCGAACATCAGCATACCGATCAGCGGAGCCGCATCGGGCAGCAGAAACGCGCACAGCAGCGTGATCAGCAGCGGGAAGCAGATCTTCTCCAGCTTGCCGACATGGCGGAGCTGGCTCATCTTGATCTGGCGCTCCGCCTTGGTGGTGAAGAGCTTCATGATCGGCGGCTGAATGATCGGCACCAGAGCCATGTAGCTGTAGGCCGCCACCGCGACCGCGCCGAGCAGTTTCGGCGACAGCTTGCTGGTCAGGTAGATCGAGGTCGGGCCGTCGGCGCCGCCGATGATGCCGATACTGGCCGCTTCCTTGAAGTGGAAGTCGATCCCCGGAATCACCATGGTCAGCAGCAGCGCGCCCAACAGCGCGGAGAAGATGCCGAACTGGGCCGCGCCGCCGAGCAGCGCGGTCTTCGGATTCGCCAGCAGCGGCCCGAAGTCGGTCATCGCGCCGACGCCCATGAAGATCAGCAGCGGGAACACGCCGGATTCGATGCCGACGTTGTAGATCATGCCCTGGATGCCGTCCGGGCCGGAGATGCCGGCCAGCGGAATGTTCGCGAGCAGCGCGCCGAAGCCGATCGGCAGCAGCAGCAGCGGCTCGAACTCCTTCACGATCGCCAGATAGATCAGCACCAGCGCGACGAACATCATCAGCAACCGGCCGAGACCGAGAATCCAGGTCTGGCTGAAATCGCAGGTGGTCTGGCGGATCAGGTCGTAGATGCCGGTGCTCTGCCACAGCCCCCTGAGGCCTTCGCCCCAGCCCGGCAGCGTGCCGGATTCGACCGTCGCGTTGTTCTGGGAGTCATGGACGATCTCGGTCGGCAGGAAGCAGCCGAGCACCATGCCCTTTTCCAGCGTCGCCGCATTGACCAGGCCCGGATTCAGCTTCACAACCTTCACCGCATCGGTGATCTTCAGCTTGCCCTTGCTGCGTCCGCCGGGCAGGATGGTCATCGATTCGCGGCCCGGCAGCAGTTTCTGCTTTTCCGCGATATTCAGCGAATAGACGGTCGCCGGCTTTTCCCAGATATAGACGAGATATTTGGCGCCGTCGACGTCTTCGTACCAGCCGAACAATTCGTCGCTGGCGACTTTATCCAGCTTGGCGGTGGGCGGCAGAACCAGCCCGGACGCTTTCGCCGCCGCGGTCTTGAGCGCGGCCACAGCCGGTTCGGCATTGGCCGGCACCGTCACCTGCGGCTCCGTCGCAGCCATCACCATGCCCGACAGGAGCACGGCGCAGGCCGCAAAGAAGAGTTTGAACTTCTGCATTTGTCTTACTTCTCCTCGATCATCGCGAGGGTGTCGCCGGCGGCCACGACCTGGCTGGCGGAGACGTTGATTTCGCGAACGATACCGGCCTTGGCGGCCTTGATTTCGGTTTCCATCTTCATCGCTTCGATCACCAGCACCACGTCGCCTTCCGCGACTTCGGTGCCGACCTCGGCGACGACCTTGACCACGGTGCCCGGAAGCGGAGCGGCCAGCGGAGTCAGCGCGCCGTTGCCCGCCGGAGCGGCGGCCGCGACCGGAGCAGCCGCGCCTTCGGCGACCTTGACCGTGAAGCTCTTGCCGTTGACGGTCGCGGTGTAGGCGTCGCCGGCGGCGTTGAGCTGGACCGCGACGGCCTTGCCGTCGATGGTGGCGGTGTAGGCGCCGCCTTTGGCGTCGGCCTTCTTCGCCGGAGCCGCTTCCTTGTAGCGGATGCCCATCGGGCGGTCGCCCTTCAGGAAGTTCAGGCCCTTGTCGCCGCAGGCCGCGACGATGAAGATATTCTCATCAGTGACCGGGAGACCGGCCTTTTCGAGAAGTTCGGTGTTGTATTTGACGCCGAGCTGCGGATTGGCGTCATTGATTTCGACCACGGACTTGGTGGTCGGCTCAAGGCCGAGCTGCTCCTGCGCCCACTTCACGACGGTCGGATCCGGCGGAACCGGGGTCTTGCCGAAGTAGCCGAGCACCATCTTGCCGTAGCCCTTCGGATCCATCTTCCAGGAACCGTCGGCATTCTTGCCCTGCACCGCGTTGCGGAACGCCTGCTGGAAGTAGAACTGAGAAACCGGGGTCACGGAGGTGCCGAAACCGCCCTTGGCGACCACTTCGCGCATCTCGTCGATGCAGGCGTCGTACTTGTCGAGGCAGTTGTTGTCGCGCATCATCTGGGTGTTCGCGGTCAGCGCGCCGCCCGGCATCGGGCTGAAGATGATCTTCGGGGAAACCTGCATGGATTCCGGCGGCATGAAATACTTGTCCATGCACTTTTCAAAGATCTTCTCGACTTCGAGGATCTTCTCCGGATCGATGTCGAGGGTGTATTCGGTGCCGCGCAGACGCTGGTACATCACCAGGATGTCCGCTTCGCAGGTGCCGCCCGAAAGCGGGCTCATCGCGAGGTCGATCACATCCGCGCCGGCTTCGATCGCCGCCATGTTGCAGCTGACCGCCATGCCCGCGGTGTCATGGGTGTGGAACTGGATTTCCTTGTCGCTGCCGAGCATCGCGCGGGCCTGCTTGATCGTATCGTAGACGGTCTGCGGAGTCGAGGTGCCGGAGGCATCCTTGAACGCGAGGCTGTCGAACGGGATGCCGCTGTCGAGGATCTCCTGCAGGCGGTCCGTGTAGAATTTCGGGGTATGCGCGTAGGCTTCCTTGAGGTTCGGGGCCAGCCCCATCATCGTGACGGTGATCTGATGCTTCAGGCCGTGTTTGGCGATCGCCCGGCCGGAGACGTCGAGGTTGCGCACGTCATTGAGCGCGTCGAAGTTGCGGATCGTGGTGATGCCGTGCTTCTTGAAGAGCTTGGCGTGCAGGTCGATGATGTCGCTGGACTGGCTGGAGAGGCCGACCACGTTCACGCCGCGGGCGAGAGTCTGCAAATTCACATCCGGACCGACGGTCTTGCGCCACAGGTCCATCATTTCGAACGCATCTTCCTGGCAGTAGAAATAGAGCGCCTGGAAACGGGCGCCGCCGCCGATTTCGATATGGTTGATGCCGGCTTTCACCGCCGCTTCCAGAGCGGGCAGGAAATCTTCGGTTTTGACGCGGGCGCCGAGGCAGGACTGGAAGCCGTCGCGAAACGAGCAATCCATGAATTTGATTTTCTTCATCTTAGACAGTCTCTTCTATATGGTTGGATTAAACTTGAGGCAAATTATTTGTTGCGAACCATCTCCACAGCCGCCGCGGCGATCGCCGCCAGCTGTGCGTCATCCCCGCCGGCCGCCGTCTTCGGCTTGGCCGGAGCCTTCGGAGCCGGCTCGAAAGCGGCGGCGAAGGGGGCGAGGATTTTCTGCATCAGATTCATTGCGATGATCATCACCACGAGGAAGACGAATACCATCCCCATGCCGAAGACCAACAGTTTGAGTCCGCCCAGAATCAACTCTGCGTTGCTCATAACGTTTCCCTTTTTTGTTGTTGGTAACTCAGGACTTCAATCTATTTTACGTTTGTTCCGAACGCGTTCCCAGTCCACCGAGGCGCGGTCGATTTTGACATCTCCGCAGGTGAAAACCCGAAGCGATCCCGCCTCCTCCAGCACCATCCCGCCATCCGGCAGGATATCACGGAAGATCCCGGTGTGACTTTTCCCCTGCGGATCGGTCACCGAGATCGTTTCACCCACCAGCCGGTTCTCGCTTTTCCACTCAAAAAGAAGCCCGGCCGCACATTTTGGATAAGTAATATAATATCGAATCAGGATTTCTGCCAGTTTTTTCAGTAAAATTTCGACGTTAAATTCATTTTTCGTTGCAAAAAGCAAGGATGTCGCCGGCTGATCGATGGTTTCGAGCAGTGAACCGGGCAGATTCACGTTGATGCCGATCCCGGAAACAACCCCGGTCACGTGCCCCTGCTCGATCCGGGCGCTCTCACTGAGGATTCCGGCGATCTTGCGCTCCTCCACGTAGACGTCGTTCGGCCATTTCAGAAAGGCGTTGATGCCGGGAGCCGCTTCCCGCAGACAGTTGAGCGCGCCGACTCCCAGCAGCGCCCCGGCGTGAAATCCGTCGACCAGGCGCTTCATCACCATCGTGCACAAAATGCAGCTTCCGGGCGGAGCGTTCCAGCGCCGCCCCCGGCGGCCGCGCCCGGCGGTCTGGCTGCGGGCCGCGACGATCGCGCCGTCGGGCAGTTCATCGAAGTGGTTCCGCGCGTAGGTGTTGGTCGAATCGACCTCATCCAACATCAGAATATAAGGTTCCGGCATGGAGTGCCTCACTCGTTTCAAAGGTTATAAAAAAGCCGCCGTGAAAACGGCGGCAACAGAAAACCGAACGGACAATCCCGTTACACGCGGCTGTCCCCGGCGATCTCCTTGTTCTGGAAGATCGCGACGGCCCACATCGAGCAGACCGATACGTAAATCACCATATAGATGGCGGCATTGATCACGTAGCTGTCGGGGATCGGCCGGTTCACCGCGACCGCGTCCGCCAGCCAGAAATACTGCCAGTTCGGCAGAATCGCATACAGCGCGCCGAAAACCAGATTCAGCGCATCCGAATCGGTCTGGCGCTGGAACAGATAGCTGGAAATCAGCCCGAGGAAGAACACCACCGAGCAGACGCACAGATTTGCGACGATATCCAGCCGGGTCGCGAACACCACCGCCAGCGTCGACATCGCGATCACCGCAAAGTTGATCAGGATCAGCGCCTTTCCAAGGTCAGCCAGCGCCAGCGTCGGCTCCGGCTTCGCCATCAGGCAGTAGACCGCAAACACCGGAACCAGCAACGTCAACGCGTAGCTGGCGATTTCAGAGAACGAACTGCCCTTCCAGAAGTTCGCGACCATGCCGACCACGCATCCGGCCGCCAGCAGCGCGAGATAGATGTAGTAGATTCCCATATCCATCCGGAACTGGTCGGTCGCGACATAGACCGAAATCACCGCGGCGAAATTGCAGACGGCGGCGAACAGCGTCACCGCCAGCGCGATCCCGATGATCTTGCCGAGCACGAACGTCCAGCGGTACACCGGTTTGGAGAGCAGCAGCAGCACGGTGCCGTTGCGCATCTCGCGCGCCACTGTGTGGCTGGCGCAGAGCACCCCGGCAACCAGGCCGAAGATCAGGCTGGTCGCCATCGAACTGTCGACCACCAGCTTCAGTTGTTCGGAAAAAACGAAAAGGGCGGCCGACGGATAGTGTCCGATCAGCACCAGCGCCGCGAACAGCATCAGAAAAAAGATGGGTTCACGCACCGATTCCTTAAAGGTATTGCTCGTGATTTTGAAGAAATTGAACATCGGCCCTCTCCGGTTTCGCCGGCTTACTTTTCAGCGGGAACTTCTTCCACCGGAGCCGCTTCGACCACGTCATCGGCGGCGGGGGCGGCTTCCACGGCGAAATCCTCCGGAGCCTGCTCCTCCATCACCTCTTTGGCCGGCATCTGCTGCTTCGGCTTGCTGATCGGGCGGTAGATTTTGCCCTTGTCGAGCATGGTTTCACGCAGTTTGCGGTAGTTGCGGTCGAGGTTGCTCAGGTGCAGCAGGTCGGTCAGTTCTTCAGCGGAGCGGTTCCAATCGACCGAATCCACCCGGATCACCGGAATCGTGCGGTCGAGCATCGCGATGTATTTCGGCTGCACATACGCGTCGTTGCCCAGCACGATGATCCGGCGCGGATTCAGGAAACGGACGAAATCGTTGAACTTATCCTCCCGGATCTGCAGCGAATTGCTCTTCGGCGGGCAGAAGATGATCCGGGTATCGCCGGAATCCTGCGGCGGCAGCAGCAGATAGGGCTGGCGGCTCTCGTACTGGATCAGTTCAGCCAGCAGCCGGGGACTTTTATAGTTACCGGTAATCACCAGGGTCTGCACCTCGCGTTTCGGACCGTTGGCAAACCACGGCACCGCCGCAAACGTCGCGGACGTGAACACCACCGCCAGCAGCAGGAGAACGAACTTCACCGGTTTCAAACTACGCATTTTCTGCACCTCGCACTCTTCTTATCATTGAATTTATCAGGGAATTCCATACAACTGTAATTAAATATAACCGTATTCAAAGCAATTGCAAAGGAATTTTTCCGCTTTTTGATTTTTCTTTTATCACCGGCACAGCCGAATCATCAATTTCACGGACAAAACGTCCCACCTATTAATATAAAGAGAAAGAAGCCATGCCACATAAAACCATACCAAACACCGGCACCTTACCAGTGCGGAGTATCACCGATAGACAATAACCCGGTTTTGAGATTTTTGCTATGCAAAAATCTCAAAACCGTACCCGGCGCCGGCACCTTGCCGGTCGGGGGGACCGGGGGGGCGAAGCGCCACCGGCCGCCGGAGGCATCCCCTCCCCCGCGTCAGCGATGGCGGGCGGCGTAGTGGAGCGAATCGCCGGATTCGGCCCAGCGGATGGTTTCGCCGATCGACGCGATCCGGCGCGACAGGTTGTCGCGGCTCTCCGCCGAACTCTCCTCCAGCGCGGGCTTGCCTTCGTAGAGCTGGTAGCCTTTGCGGTAGCCGGTTTCGGTGATATTGGGCATCACCACATTGCCTCCGGCGAGAAGTCCGAGTTCGCGCCCGTCGTCGCCCAGCGCCTGCAGCGCGGTGGTCGATGCGATGTTCACATCCCGGAGCAGCAGCCGGGTGCAGGCGATCATGCGCAGGCCGGCTTCCAGCTGGCGCCTCCGGTATTCCTCCGTAACTTCAATGCCGTGGCCGAGCGGAGTGTCGGCGTGCGGAATGTAGGGTCCCATGCCGATCATGTCGAGATCGAACTCTTCAAAAAAGCGCAGATCGTGCACCAGATCGTCCACGGTCTGGCCCGGCAGGCCGATCATCACGCCGGAGCCGACCTGATAGTCGAGCTTCCTCAGGGAACGCAGGCACTCCAGCCGGGCGTTGAAATCGTGATCCGCCGGATGGAGCCTGCGATACAGTTCCGGGTTGGAGGCTTCGATGCGCAGCAGATAGCGGGTCGCCCCCGCGTTCCGCCAACGCTCGTAGACTTCGGGCGACTGCTCGCCGCAGCTCAACGTGACGCCAAGCCCGCCACCGGTCGCGGCGGAGATGCGTTTCAGCACGCTTTCGATGAATGCGGCGAATTCCGGCGATTCGATTTCGCCGGACTGCATCACGATCGAACCGAATTTCTGTTCATAAGCCCAGACCGCAGTTTCAACGATCTCGTCGGCGTCGATCCGGTAGCGCTTCACCAGATGGTTGCCGCGCCGGATGCCGCAGTAAAAGCAGTTTTTCGCGCAGATGTTGCTGACTTCGATCAGCCCGCGGATGCTGACCCGGGGGCCGATATATTGCAGTTTGACCCGGTAGGCGCGGTCGTACAGCTCACGCAGCGCGGCCGGATCGGTTAAGGAAAGCAGCTCTTTCAGCTCAAGATCGGTCATGGATTCTCCTGCTCCCGGAAATATAAAACCAAAATAGTCGGAATTTATATAATATGCCGCTTTTATTTTAAAATTCAAGCTGTATATTAGAAAGCTGTCCACAAAATAGCGAGGTGTCTTTTGAAGATCAACTTCAATGAAAACGAATACGAAACCGAAGCCGGAACCACGCTGGCCGCATTCCTTGCGGCACAGAAAGTGAACACGGCGCGGCTGATCCTGGAATACAACGGCGAGGTGCTCGACCCGGCGGCGGAGCTTTCCGGCATCGTGCTGAATGAGGGCGACCGGATCAACGCGTTTTCGCTGGTGGCGGGAGGCTGAGCGGCGACATGGCGTTCAATCCCTACCTCGGTGCGGCGGAACGCGCCCGGATCGAAGCCGCCCGGATCGGCGTGGCCGGAGCGGGCGGGCTGGGATCGAACTGCCTCGCCCATCTGGTCCGCTGCGGCGTGCGCCGCTTTGTGATCGCCGACTTCGATACGGTTTCGGAAAGCAATCTGAACCGGCAGTTCTTCTTCGCCGACCAGCTCGGCATGCCCAAGGTCGAAGCCGTCGCCGCCAACCTCCGGCGGATCAATCCGGCCCTCGAACTGGAACTGCACCCGGAACGGGTCACGGCGGAAAACGCGGTCCGCCGGTTCGGCAGCTGCGACGTGACTGTCGAAGCCTTCGACGACCCCGACGCGAAAACCATGCTGATCCGTGCGCTGCTTCCGCTCGGCAAACCGGTGGTGGCCGCCAGCGGCATCGCCGGCTGGGGGCGGAGCAACACGATGCGCGTGCAGCGGATCGGGCAACGACTTTACATGGCCGGCGACCGTGCGACCGGCATTTCGGAAGAAACTCCGCCGCACTCCCCGAGAGTGGGAATTGCGGCGGCTCAACAGGCCAATACGGTGATGGCATTGATTTTAGGAGTGGAAATATGAGTTCCAGACTGCATCCGGCAATTGAAAACGCCTACAAGGTTCTCGACGGCGGAACCCTGACCCGCGACGAGGCGCTCGCGCTGACCGAAGTGGACGGCCCCGATATCCTCGACCTCGTGTCGCTGGCGAACAAGGTCCGCCTCAAGTTCGCCGATCCGATCGTGCCCTGCTCGATCATCAACGCGAAATCGGGGCGCTGTTCCCAGAACTGCCGCTTCTGCTCCCAGAGCGGACACCACAACACCGGCATCGAGGAGTATCCGCTGCTGACTCCCGAAGAAACGCTGAAAGCCGCCCGCGAAATCTACGACGCCGGAATCCGCACCTTCGGCTACGTGACCAGCGGCTACGGCTACTTCAAGCCGGACGAGGAGTTCCGGACCATTCTCGACACCCTCGATCTGCTGCACAGGGAGCTGCCGGATCTGAAGGTGTGCGTCTCCATCGGCATCCTGTCGGAGGAGACCGCAAAGCTGCTCGCCGAACACCACGCCTACCGCTACAATATGAATATCCAGACCGCACCGGGACGGTACAAGGAACTGATCGCCGACACTCACACCATCGAGGATAAAATTCAGACGATCAGATATCTGCAGAAATACGGCGTCACCAACTGCACCGGCGGCATCATCGGCGTCGGCGAAAGCTGGGAGGACCGCGTGGACATGGCGCTGGCGATCCGCGAACTGGACGTGGAGGGGACTCCGCTCAACATCCTGCTGCCGATCCCCGGCACCCCGCTCGAACACAACCGGCGCGTGACGCCGGCGGAGGCGGCGAAGACCTTCGCGATCTTCCGGCTGATCAACCCGGCCAAGATGCTGAAGCTGACCGCCGGGCGCGAAACCTCGATGAAGGATTTCCAGGGTCTGCTGATGCTGAGCGGCGCGAACAGCCTGATGACCGGCGGCTACCTGACCACCCGGGGGCGCAGCATCGCGGACGACGAGGCGTTCATCGACGCCTTGAACACCTTCGCGGGCGCTCCATGCTGAACCTTTCGACCAAGTCGCGCTACGGGCTGCGGATCCTGCTCCAGCTGGCGCAGTGCCGCGGTTCGGGGCGCTCCTGCAAGGTGCGCGAACTCGCGGAGCAGCAGAGCATTTCGGACGCCTATGTCGAACAGATCATGATCGCGCTCAAAGGCAGCGGGCTCGTCCTTTCCGCCCGGGGCCGCAACGGCGGCTATCTGCTCGGCAGGGTTCCTGCCGACATCACAGTGCTGGATGTGATCGAGCTGTTTGAAGGGCGGATCGATCTGGTCGGCTGCACCGGGCCGGAACAGCGGTGCGCCCGGATCGCGGGCTGCCTTTCGCGCACTGTCTGGCAGCGGCTTTCGGAGGCGTTCCGCCGTGAAGCCGCGGCGATCACGCTGGCCGACATCCTCAACTCCCCGCCGGCCTGCGTTTCGGAATACTCCATTTGAATCAGAACCGGAAACTGAACGACTCCGTCTCCGTCCGGCCCGGCCGGCTGTAACTCACGACGACCCGCTCCGGCTCCGTCGCCAGCCGCAGCTCCGAAACCTGAATGGAGCCGGGCAGCTTGACCGTTTTGACCGGCAGTCCGTCGCGCCAGATTACCAGCAGCAGATATTCGGGAGCGGCGATTCCCGGCACCGCGCGGATCACCGCGGCCTTCTTCGTGCCGGATTCGGTGCAGAGTCCCGGCAGCAGCCAGTAGCGGACCGCCTCGGCATTCGAGCGCCGGATCAGCGCCGTCCCTTCCTCCAGTTTCACGGCGGGCTCCCCGCCGCCCGGATAAAATTCATCGGAAAAGTTCTGTCCGGCAAGCGACAGGAACAGCTTCTTCCCGGCCGGAGAAAGCTGCAGGAAATCGATCCGGTTCCGCACCAGTGCTCCGATCGCCTGTGCGTTCTCCATCGGCGTCACCGAGCCGCCGGTGTAATTCGCCGACTCCGTCAACACCCGGTCGTAGAGCTTCTGCCATGCGGCTTCATCGGCCAACGCATCGTACAGCGCCTCCGCCGGCAGCCTTTCCAGATAATTCACGGTGAAGTCGTACAGCTCCGCCTGCCGCAGCGCGGTCGCGGCGACACCCAGCCCGGCCATTTCGCCCGGCGAGCGGGAGGCCTGAAGCTTTTCATCCAGAAACGCGGCGCCGCGGCGGCAGGCGGCTTCGTCGAAGTAACGCCTGACCTTGGTGGACACCGGCCCGTCCGGCATCTCCCGTTTATTTCCGCCGAACGCCACGGCTCCGGCCAGAAATCCGGCGGCCACGGAAACCGCCGCCACGGAAACCAGAATTCCGGTCTGCATCTTCTCCATCGGCTGACACTCCTTTGCGCATATTTGTCGTGTTATAAAGTACGTTTCCCCGCCGCAAAGTTCAAGCCCGGAACGGATTGTTTCCATTTGAAATTGGACAAAACCGCATTTCCGGCTTATATTGGCATAAACCCTATTCAACCGGAGCAGCATTATGAAAAAAGTATTCGATAACGTACTTGAATTGATCGGGCATACCCCCCTCGTCAGGATCAACAGACTCAACCGCGGCGGCGCCGAAGTCCTCGTCAAGGTGGAATCCCGCAATCCCGGCGCCAGCGTGAAGGACCGGATCGGCGTTGCGATGATCGAGGATGCCGAACAGCGCGGCGTGCTGAAGCCCGGCGCGCTGATCATCGAGCCGACCAGCGGCAACACCGGCATCGGCCTAGCCATCGCCGCCGCCGTAAAAGGCTACCGGCTGATCCTGACCATGCCCGAAACCATGAGCATTGAGCGGCGCAAGCTGCTGGCGGCGTTCGGCGCCGAAATCGTGCTGACCGACGGAGCTTCCGGGATGGCGGGCGCGATCGCGAAGGCGGAAGAGCTGCAGAAGGCGAATCCCGGCAGCTTCATCCCGCAGCAGTTCGGCAACCCGGCCAACCCGGCCCGCCACCGCGCGACCACCGCCGTCGAAATCTGGGACGACCTCGACGGCAAGGTTGACTCCTTCGTCGCCGGAGTCGGCACCGGCGGCACCCTCACCGGGGTCGGCGAAGTGCTCAAGGAGCGCAATCCGCACGTGAAAATCTTCGCCGTCGAACCCGACGCCTCCGCCGTGCTCTCCGGGGGCGCGCCGGGGCCGCACAAGCTGCAGGGCATCGGCGCCGGTTTCGTGCCGGCCGTGCTGAATACGAAGATCATCGACGAAGTCATTCAGGTTTCCGCCGAAAACGCCGGAAATACCGCCCGCGAAGCCGCGAAGCGGGAGGGGCTGTTGATCGGCATCAGTTCGGGAGCCGCGCTGTATGCGGCGCTCGAACTTGCCGGACGCCCCGAATTCAGCGGAAAAACCATCGTCGCGCTGCTGCCGGATTCCGGTGAACGCTACCTCTCCACCTGGCTCTTTTCGGAATAAGCCATCGGGATTCCGCCTTCGGCCGCCGGAGCGGAAGCCCATTTCCGGAAACTTGCTCATAGCGTAAATTTTAAAAATCTCCGCCCCTGCCGGTGATATGCCGGCAGGGGGCAACTGCTTTTCCGCAAATGGGAAAGGATGTATTTCATGACAATATTCTTTATGATTATGACATTCTCCGATAAAGCTGCAGCTTTATAAAATCCGCATATCCGACCGGATGCCTGAATTGCGATTGCAATTCTCATTAATACGGTTTTCGATCTTCCAATTAATATTCCGGCGATATCATCACAACAAGCGTATTAATTACTTGATTTTCGACTCGAACTATATTTTCATTAATTCTTTTTCTCCTGCATTGAAATTCAGTCTTTCTTATGGTATGATAATAAAGAGCTGAATAGATGGGCATGGGGATGCTCTCATTTGCAGCTTGAAAAACCAACAGGAGATGTTAAATTGAATTTAGCACGACAAGTACAATGTTGGGCCATCGGTTTGACGATGGCGGCGGGGAGCCTGATGGGGTATGGAGCGGAACAACTGAACTTTC
>ERZ1034915.100-NODE-100-length-56915-cov-20.261115_pt1 | contig 56915 bp, 49 predicted proteins | sample MGYA00520592_ERZ1034915 | MGnify/ENA primary metagenome ERZ1034915 (study PRJEB33766, sample SAMN09781787) | gut metagenome | biome: gut microbiome | host: Homo sapiens | place: Madagascar | study: EMG produced TPA metagenomics assembly of the PRJNA485056 data... | reverse complement strand
CAGGCTTTACGCCCTTCATCTTGATATAGAGATAACCGCCGACACCGGCTGCACCAATCACAAACAGAAGCAGCATAATCATCGGAAGCGGAGACGCTTTCTTCTGCTCACTCTCTGTTTTCTGCTCCTCCGGTGCAGGCTCCGTCTCCTGCGGCTTTTCGGTTTCCGCAGGTTCCGTAACTTCCGGTTCCTTCTCCTGATACTTGGCAGCTTCCTCTTCATCCATCAGAGCAAGCAGATCGGCCTCATCCACCATATTCAGGAAATGTGTCCGGTAAACTAAGCAGCATAGAGAGAAGTCCTTTCCCTTTCAGGCTGAGACCCTGATCCCGCAGGTGGTAATTGCACATCGTTGTGTAATTGCTGTTTTTCTCAACCCTGAATACCGGCATGGTGCTCACCATCCTTTTTCGCAGGCTCCGTTTTTTTCTTCGGACATTTGCGCGGACGATCTTCGCTGTCCTCCCGTCGATGGTATTTGCCGGTATCCTGCATCATGCGTTCAAACGCCTGAAGGCGTCCCTCTGTAAAAAGCGTCATTCGATCACACCCCATTTCTTAAACAACTTGAAGAGATGATTCTTTCCCTTGCAGGTCACTCTCGTCTGCTGCACCAGTTTTCCGCTTCTGCCGTAGCAATCCCGGACAATAAAATAGCCCCTTGCAGATTTGTCTGCAAAAGGCATCAGCCAGCCGCTTGGACTGCGGTACAGATAGCGGTGATCCAGTAAGAGAGCTACTGCCGTCTTCTCTGGGATTCCGATTTCCTTACAGAAATTCCGGATGCAGGTGCAGTCCTCCGAATTCACAAAGGTATCAAAGTAGTCTGCCTTGGGCTGCGCCGCATCCAGCTGTTTGCGGATACCCTCAAGCTGCTCCCTCTCGGCTACAAGCTCCTGCGCCAGGGTGTAGATGACCTCCGGGTGCTGAATCACCTGATCCAAAATGGAATCGCTCATATACGCACCATGCTTTCGGATGGACGGGAGAACTTCATCAAACACCCAATGTTCAAATCGTTCTGCCGATGGCAGTTTGCTGTGAACGATCAGCCGGTAAACATCGCCTTCCGTGATAAAGGAGATTTCAACGACCTGCTCTCCAGCATCCCCATACTGATTCACCTTCTGAACGACCCCCTCGCGTTTCGTTAGGGGGTCTCTGCAATGGCGTTTCACTGCGGCGTAGGGATTCACATACCCCAACGCTTTCGCCACATCACTTGCACAGAAGAAGGTCTTGCCTGCCTCTTGTAACAACCGGATCGAACCAAACTCCTGGTTCTCAAACACCTCCATCATCTGCCTCGACTGTCCGCCATGACTGCCCACATCGGTGTCATGGGTCTTCTGATTGAAATCCGTCATACCTGTTACCTCCTACTCAAATTTGTCTCGCCGGATTTCGGACGAAAAAAATAGAGCCTCGACCCATTCTCGTTTTCAAAGAATGAGCCAAGGCTCTATGTAACAGGATACCTGATATTATTTTTTTGCAGATTTCGTCAGAACTCGCCAAACGAATCCGACACCATTTTTCATTCCGTTTCAGCCGGATTTTTCCCGAAAATCTGTCAAGGATATGGGGCGAATTTCCCCTCCAAAATGGTCTTCTGTAAACCCATTTTCCCACCCATTAGGCTCAAAAATAGGCCGTAAACCCATGGTAAACCCATCAAAATGGGCTAATTTGAAGTCAAATTTCCTCAAATTTCACCATCGGAATCAGGTGATTTTAGGCATAGAAAAAGCCCGGAAAATGGCGTATTTCCGGGCTTTTTTAGCATTTTTAAGTTGTAGATTATCGCTTGCTGAACTGAGGTGCGCGACGAGCGGCTTTGAGGCCGTATTTCTTACGTTCCTTCATACGAGGATCGCGGGTCAGGAAGCCAGCCTTCTTCAGGGTGGAGCGCAGCTCGGGGTTGAACTGCAGCAGGGCGCGGGACAGGCCGTGGCGGATAGCGCCAGCCTGACCGGCACAGCCACCGCCGACGACGTTGACGACAACGTCGAACTTGCCCTCGTTCTCAGTCAGAACGAGCGGGCTGTTGGCGAGCAGCTTCAGGGTCTCCAGACCAAAGTAGTCGTTGATGTCGCGGCCATTGATGGTCATCTTGCCGGTGCCGTTGTAAACGCGAACGCGGGCAACGGAATGCTTACGACGGCCAGTGCCGTAGAAATAAGGTTTGGTTTCGTACATCTTCTATTGCCTCCTCACTCAAATCTCAACAGCTTCGGGCTTCTGAGCAGCATGAGCATGGTCAGCAGCCTTGTAGCAGTGCAGGCGGGTCATAGCCTTGGCGCCGATGGTGTTAGAGGGGATCATGCCCTTGACAGCGTAGGTCATGGCCTTGTCGCTGTTCTCAGCCATCAGGGTCTTGTACTGGGTCTCCTTCAGGCCGCCGATCCAGCCGGAATGAGTGCGATGGAACTTCTTCTCCAGCTTCTTGCCGGTCAGGACAGCCTCATCGCAGTTGATGATGATGACGTGGTCACCGCAGTCAACGTTGGGGGTGAAAGTGGTCTTGTTCTTGCCGCGCAGGATGACAGCAGCCTTGGCAGCAACGCGGCCGAGGGGCTTGCCGGCGGCGTCGATCACATACCACTTGCGGTCAGCCATTTCAGCGGGCTTAGCGAGAGTCGTGCTCATAGTAGGAACCTCCATTGAAGAATTAACACGTCCGTCTTATAACGGTATTTAACAGCGCCTTGGCGGCGCTTTTTCGCGCAAGTGTGATTATAGCAGAATTGGGCGGCAGAGTCAACGGTTTTTCGCAAGAATTTTAATTTATTCCCGGCATACTCGTGAATTCTCGCAAATGCTCTTGTTTTCTCGTGTTTCCTGACATGCTATTTTTCGTATAAAAACGCCCCCAGCCTGGCGGCTGAGGGCGCTTTCCTTATTTTACTGTTTCAGCGCGTTGACAACGCTGTTCAGATCGTGCTCGTTCTCGCAGACGATCTTGACGGGGTGGCTGTAATCCAGGCTCATCATGCCCAGGATGCTCTTGGCATCGGCAATGCTGCCCTTCATATCGTGAACTCCGACATCGTTATAGCACTTGGCGGCAGCAGACACGATCCCCTTTACCTCAGTAAAATTGGAAACCTTGACTTGTTTCACCATCATAATGACCTCCAAACATAAATCCCCACCGCACCCATCATGGCGCGGCGGTAAGGGCGCCCGGCTGGGTATCCAGCTCGGTTCTCTCGTCCTTGCATTGTGCATTATAGCATAATTGTTCCCGTTTTGTTTGTGTAATATGCACAAATCCGCTTTTTTCCATTTCCTGCACAGAAACGTCAAATCTTCATTTTGCGGTTTTGGTGACTTTGCTACGTTTTTAACAGATTTGCCGCTATGTTTACACGGTTTTTATGTTTTCACCCATCTATTTTTATAGTTTTACAATGTTTTCACTTATTTTTGCGCAGTTTGTTTGCTGTTCGGCGCAACAAACAGGCGGCAGATTTTTCTGCATTGCAACAGATGTACAAATTTTTAGTTTCTTTTCCATGCAAAGGGTCAATGCAGGCCCTTCATCGTCAGGGCAATGCGCTTTTTGGCGGTATCCACGCTTAAAACCTTCACTCTGACAATATCGCCCACCTTCAGCACCTCGCTGGGATGCTTGATGAACTTATCGCTGATCTGGGAGACATGCACAAGGCCGTCCTGGTGCACGCCCAGATCAACGAACGCACCGAAGTCGATGACATTGCGCACGGTGCCGGTCAGCTCCATGCCGGGCTTGAGATCTTCCAGGCTCATGACATCGCTGCGCAGCAGGGGCTTGGGCAGGCTGTCGCGTACGTCGCGGCCCGGCTTACACAGCTCGGCCACGATGTCGTTCAGCGTCGGCTCGCCAATGCCCAGCGTCTCACACAGGTTCCTGGTGCCCTTAGCCTTGACGGCGGCAGGCAAACCCGCCAGTTTGTCGCTGCCGATCTCGGCAGTGGTGTAGCCGCAGGCATCCAGCAGGGCCTTGGCGGCGGGGTAGCTTTCGGGGTGGACAGCGGTGGCGTCCAGGCGGTTCTTGGCCTCGGGCAGGCGCAGGAAGCCCGCGCACTGCTCATAGGCTTTGGGGCCGAGGCCCTTGACCTTTTTCAGCTGGGCACGGGAGGTGAAAGCCCCCTCCTCCTCACGCCAGGCGACGATATTTTTGGCCGTGGCAGCGCTGACGCCCGCCACACGGCGCAGCAGCGGCGCACTGGCGGTGTTCAGGTCAACGCCCACCGAGTTAACACAGTCCTCCACCACGCCGTCCAGCGTCTCGTTCAGGCGCTTTTGGGGCATATCGTGCTGGTACTGGCCTACGCCGACTGCCTTGGGGTCGATTTTGACCAGCTCGGCCAGCGGGTCCTGCAAACGGCGGGCGATAGACACCGCGCTGCGCAGGTTGACATCGTACTGAGGGAACTCCTCGGCAGCCAGCTTGCTGGCAGAGTAGACCGACGCGCCTGCCTCGCTGACGACCATGTACTGCAAGTGCAGATTTTTCTCGTCGCCCAGTTCCCGGATGACCTGGGCGGCGAATTCCTCGGTCTCGTGGCCGGCGGTTCCGTTGCCGATGGCCATGACCTCAACGCCGTTTTTCAGAACCATCGATTTTATGGTCTTTTTTGCCTGGTCAACGCGCTTGAACTCCGGCACAGGGTATACCACATTGGTATCCAGCACCTTGCCGGTGGGGTCGACGACGGCCACCTTGCAGCCCATGCGGTAGCCGGGGTCCAGACCCATGACGGTTTTGCCGCGGATGGGCGGCTGGAGCAGCAACTGGCGCAGGTTGTCGCCAAAGACATGGATGGCACCCTCAGCAGCGGCGTCCGAAAGTTCACCCCGCAGTTCGTTTTCCAGGCTGGGGTGGATCAGGCGGCCGTAGGCATCCAGAGCGGCTTCTTCCACCAGCTGGGCGCTGGCACCGCCGGTCTTTTTGCGGGCGAACATCCAGGCCACGATGCCCCCGGCACGCTCGGCATCCACCTGAATGCTGACTTTCAAAAAGCCTTCCCGCTCGCCGCGGTCCAGGGCCAGCACGCGGTGACCGGGAATCTTGTTCAGCGGCTCGGCGTAGTCGTAATACTGAGCGTAGACGCTGTCCTCATCCTTGGCCTTGACGCTGGTGATGCGGCCGAAGGCGCGGTAGTAGCGGCGCAGTTCGGCGCGGCAGGCGGCATCGTCAGAAACAGCCTCGGCGATGATGTCCTTGGCACCGGCCAGCGCAGCGGCAGCATCGGGGACTTCCTCGTTGATATAGTCCGCCGCTGCAGCGTTGGGGTCAAAGGCAGCGTCCTGCTTGAGCAGCGCATCGGCCAGGGGTTGCAGCCCGCGAGCCTTGGCGATGCTGGCGCGGGTCTTGCGCTTGGGCTTGTAGGGGCGGTAAAGGTCCTCGACCTCGGCCAGCGTCTTGGCCTTGGAGAGGGCGGCAGTCAGTTCGGGGGTCATGGCGCCCTGCTCGGTGATGGAGGAAGTGACCTCCTCCTTGCGCTTATCCAGGCCGCGCAGGTATTCCAGGCGGTCACCCAGGTCACGCAGCACCTGGTCGTCCATCGAGCCGGTGACCTCCTTGCGGTAGCGGGCGATAAACGGGATAGTATTGCCCTGGTCGATCAGGTCGATCGCGCCCTGGACATTTTTAGCAGAAAGATTCAATTCGGCAGCAAGCTGCTGTGCATAATCAGACATGGGATACTCACTTTCAATTTTATAGGATCGGATAAGAAATTGGCTACCTGCCTGCAGGGGCGGATGCTTGCAACGGCCCCTGCACGAATATTCAATAATATCATAGGAACCGGCAAATTACAGGCATTTTCTCTTTTTCAGCACCACCAGATACGCCCCATACACCGCCAGCGCGGCCAGGCTGATGATGGTGCCGGTGCGCAGGCCGGGGGTGTGGTAGGTGCAGGTGATGCTGGTCTGCCCCGCCGGGACGCGCAGGGCCATCAGGCCATTATCGACCTTTTCGATTTTGGCCGGTTCCCCGTTGATGGCGGCGGTAAAGCCGTCGTCGTAGGGCGCACTGAAAAACACCAGCCGGTCGGTGTCGTAGTCCGTCTCGGCGGTAAAGCCGGTGCGGGTGGCGGTAAAGTTTTCCACGGCCTCGGCACGGCAGGCGGTGCAATCCTCGGCGTAGGTGTCCTGCGTGCAGTTGGTCAGCCCGTCGTCCGGGATAGGCTGCAGCAGGTCGCCATAGGCGGCGATCTGGTCCTCGTCCAGCAACACCGCCCGCAACAATACCTGGGCGCGGCTGTCCTCGTCTACCTGGTCCAGCTGATCGGCGGTGACATAATACTGCTGGGCAAAACCCATGGGCACCCAGTTTTTGTTCTCGTAGATCTGGTAGGCGCTGGTGCTACCTACCAGGTCCCAGCCGTCCATGTCCTCGCCCTGCCAATTGCTATCGGCATCCTTAGCCACCAGCGTGTACCGCACGCCGAGCAGCCCGCGCAGGGCATAGTTTTGGACCTCCGGCTTGGAGTTGACGTCCCGCTTGACGCCCACTTCCGGATAAAACTCCATGATGCTGGGGGCAACCGTGGAATTGAAAAACTGCAAACAGCTTTTGTCAAACCACAGGCCCAGATTGTTGTGGGCGCCGTAGGCATCGATGCGGTAGAACGCATCGTCCGGCAGGGCTTCCTTGACCTCCTGCACAGAATCATACGTTTCCGCGATCAGGTCGCTGTCGGTATCCCACTGGGCGTACTTGGTCAACGAAAGGTGCACGCTGCCATAGACAAAGCTGAACACCAGCACGGCAGCCAGCATTACGGTAGGCCAACGCTGACGATCCCGGAAGAAGTGCCACAGCACGCCGAAGATCACCAATCCCAGCACCGACACGCCCAGGATGGCCCAGAAGCGGGCGGGTTCCTCGGTGACGCCAAGGGTGGTCACGCCGTCATCGTCGGTATAGGGCACCAGGCCGAACGCCGCCGCCGAGAGAGTAACGGCCAGCGTCAAACCCCAGGCGCGGGGCAGTTCCCGCCGGGCCAGGTGGGGCCGTGCCAGCAGCGACGCCGTGGCCCCGCACAACACCAGCACCGGCATGTAGTACCACCGGGCGTAGTAGCTGGAATTGAGGGCATAGAACAGGCTGTTGAGGATGGGCACAAAGGCGCAGACCACGCACACCTTTAAAATGTAGGTGAATGGGTGGCTGCGCCGCCCGCGGCAGAACGCCAGCCCGCCCGCAATGCCCACCACCGGCAGGTAGGCCGTCATGCTGGTATGTTTGAGGATGCCTTCGCTGAACATATCCTTAAAGTAGGGGGCGTCGGGCATCAAAAAGGCGCTGTAAAAAATGGCCCCGTACTGCTGGGCCTTGCCGTAGACCAGGTAGCCCATGCCGTTGAATGGGTCGATGGTGCGTGGGTTTTGCAGCAGTGACAGCCCAGCAGGAAGCAGCAGCACGCAGCCCATAGCACAGCCCAGCAGGGTCTCCCCTGCCAGCAATGCAAACTTGCGGGGGCCGATTTTGTAGGCATGCCCCGCCAGCATACAGAAAAAGTAGATGATGAGAAAGACCGCCTGCCCGGCAAAGAAAAAGTAGTTGTTGAGCAGATTCACCGCCACCCAGAACGGGAAGCGACCTTTTTTGCCATCGATGACCGCATCATCCAGCGCCGCCAGCATGTATGGAAACAGCGCCACAACGTCCAAAAAGTGGTTGAAGAAGATGTTGTACACCGTAAAGCCGGAGAAGGCATACAGGCAGCCGGCCAGCATGCTCCAATCCTCGTCCCGCACCCAGCGGCGCGCCCAAAGGTAGCCGCCGCCCCCGGCCAGGGCGATTTTCAGGCAGAGCAGCGGCACCATCATCCACGGCATGAACCGCGCGGGCACCAGCAGCGTCAGCCAGAAAAACGGGCTGCCCAGCAGGTAGAACGAGTAGGAATTGACAAACCCGCTGCCCAGATCGGTAGCCCAACTGAAGCTGCCCCCCTGCTTGATGAAGCTGTTGGCGTACTGGTAAAAGTTGATCTGCTGGTCATTGAAATCGCCCGCGTAATGGAAGTACCCGCCGCCTGCGACGGCATCCACCAGGCAGTGGGGCGCAAACAGGGCGGCCGCCGCCAGCAGGCAGAGCCAGAACACCTGCCAGTATCTTGTTTTTTTGCCGGGAAGCTGCAATTTCATAACAAACCCCGCTGAAAGTCCGAACCATGGGACTTTGTTTTTGGTAAAATCATGGTATACTGATAGTAACACCACAGAGAGGATCGTGCAAGATGAAAACTTATCCCTTCAGTGCCCTGCTGGGCCGTATGAAGTACATCACCCGCTGGAGCCTGATGCGCAGCGGCCGCGCCGAAAGCCTGAGCGAGCATACGGCAGACACCGCCCTGCTGGCCCACGCGCTTTGCTTAATTGGCCAAAAGTGCCTAGGCACCGGAGCCGACCTGCGGCCCGAAATGGTAGCCACGGCGGCGCTGTACCACGATGCGCCGGAAATTTTGACCGGCGACATGCCCACCCCAGTGAAGTACAAAAATGAAGCCCTGCGCAGCGCCTACAAGGCGGTAGAGCAGGAAAGTGCCCGGCTGATGGCCAGCCTGCAGCCCGAAGCCCTGCGCGGCGAGACCGAGGAATTTTTGACCGGCCGCGTGTTAAATGACGCCGAGCGGAAAATTTTAAAGGCAGCGGACCGGCTCTCAGCCTTAATCAAGTGTTTGGAAGAGTGCCAGAGCGGCAACCGGGAGTTTGAAGCCGCGCGGGAGCAGCAGCTGGCCGCCCTGCACGGAATGGACTGCCCCGAAGCGGAGTATTTCATCACCCACATGCTGCCGTGCTATACGCAGAATCTGGATGAGCTGACGAGAGGAAGGTTTTGATCACTCCTGCAGCCGATACACCGCATCGATGAGCTTGTCCACATCGGTGAAATGCTCCAGCATGGAGCAGTAGCGCCGCAGGGAGGCTGCACCCCGCAGGCCCTTCATATAGTGCATGGCCTGGCTGCGGGCCTGAGGCATGGCGAGCCACTCGCCTTTTTCCTCGCACATTTCGTAAATTTGCGCCCGCAGGGCGTTCATCCGCTGGTTCAGCGTCGGCTCGGCGGGGGCTTCCTCGCCCAGCAGGGCCGCGCGGATCTGCTCAAACAGCCACGGGTCGCCCAGTGCGCCGCGGCCGATCATCACGCCGTCGCAGCCGGTCTCTTTTAATAAGGTAAGCGCCCCCTCGGCAGTGGTAATATCGCCGTTGGCCAGTACCGGGATGGACACCGCCTGCTTGATGGCGGCAATTGCACCGGCATCAATGGGTGGCACGTACATCTGCTCCCGCGTGCGGCCATGCACGGCGATCAGGTCCGCGCCGTTGGCCTCGCACTGTTTCGCCACCTCCACGCCGGTCAGGTGTTCGGCGTCCCAGCCGATGCGCATCTTCACCGTCAGGGGCGTATCCTCGCCCAGGGCGCGGCGGGCCGCAGCGACCATCCGTCCGCAGAGGGGTGGGTCCAGCAGCAGTTTACTGCCCGCACCGCTGTTGGTGATTTTGGGCGCGGGGCAGCCCATGTTGATGTCCAAAATATCAAACCGGATGCCCTTTTCCCGCACCAGCAAAACGGCCTTTTCCAGGACTTCCGGCTCGCAGCCGAACAGCTGGATAGCGTACAGCCCGTGGGGGTGGGCATCTTTGAGCAAAGCAAAGGACTTTTGGTCGTTAAAGTTCAGGGCCTTAGCGCTGGCCATCTCGCTGACGGTCCAGGCTGCACCGTGGTCGGCCATCAGGTGGCGGCAGGCAGCGTCGGTCAGGCCCGCCATCGGGGCAAACACCGCCCCCGCAGGGATCTGCAAATTGCGTAACTGCATAGTTCCTCTCTTGTAGCGCCGCCTTTGGCTCCCTCCCAGGGGGGCTTTTGCGCGGCCGCTTTTACTATTTGAATTTCAGATTCTATTCTACCATAAATCCCGCATTTGTGGTATACTAAAAGATAGATTGTTTACATCCGATTTAAAAAGGAGCAACGCTATGAAACTGATGGTACTGGACGGCAACAGTCTGGTCAACCGCGCGTTTTTCGGCATCAAGCTGTTGACGACCAAGGACGGCCGCTATACCAACGCCATTTACGGCTTCCAGAATATACTGCTCAACCTGCTGGCCGCCCACAAGCCCGATGCTGTGGCCATCGCCTGGGATTTGCGCGCCCCGACGTTCCGCTACAAGGCCTACGACGGCTACAAGGCCACCCGCCACGGCATGCCCGAGGAGCTGGCCCAGCAGATGCCCGTACTGAAAGAATTGCTGACCGACCTGGGCTTTGTGCAGGTAAGCAGTGAGGGCTGGGAGGCCGACGATATTTTGGGCACCCTGGCCGCCGCCTGCGAGGCCGCCGGGGGCACCACCCTGCTGGCCACCGGCGACCGGGACAGCCTGCAGTTGGTGGACGACAGCACCACCGTTCTGCTGGCCACCAACAAAGAGACGATTTCCATGGACCCCGCCGCCATCCGCGAAAAGTATGGTGTGGAGCCGCCGCAGCTCATCGACGTCAAGAGCCTGATGGGCGATTCGTCCGATAATATTCCCGGTGTGCCGGGCATCGGCGAAAAGACCGCCCTGGCCCTGGTGGCGAAGTTCGGCACGCTGGAAAATATTTACGCAAACCTCGAGGACAAGGCCATCAAGCCCGGTCAGCGGGCCAAGCTTTCTGCCAACCGCGATAAGGCGGACCTGTCCTACATGCTGGGTACCATCCGCAAGGACGCGCCCATCGAGACGGACCCCGCCGCCTATATCCGCCAGTCCGGCGACCCCGCCGCAGCCGCCCAGCTGCTGGCCACGCTGGAAATGCATAAGATGGTGGACCGCTGGGGTCTGGAGGAAGGCGGCGCCGCTGCCGCCCCCGTGGACGCTGCCCCGCCGGAAGAAGTAGAGCCGGCCCCCTTGCCGCTGCTGGTGGAAGGCCGCCTGTTTGTGGCCCAAAACGCCGACGGCGGCTGGTACGCCGTACAGGGACAGGAAGTCTACCTGCCAGACACCGACCGCCTGGCCGCCCTGCTGGACAGCGATGCCGAAATCTGGGCCTTTGACGCGAAGCCCCTCTACCGCCTGGCACTGGAACAGGGGCATATTGGCAAAGCCCTGCATTTTGACGGCAAGCTGGCCGCGTACCTGCTCAATCCTTCCGCCACCAGCTATGCGGTAAAGTCTCTGGCTGCCGAGTACGGCGTGGCGGCGGCATTCCACTGCGAAGCCGCCCCCGATGCCGGGGTGCTGGCCGCGCTGCTGGAAAGGCTGGCCGCCGAACTGGACGCCAGCGGCCAGCGCAGACTGCACGATGAGATGGAGCTGCCGCTGGCCCGCGTGCTGGCGGACATGGAGCGCATCGGCTTTGCGGTAGACGCCGACGGCATCCGCGCCTTTGGCGACAGCCTGCGGGGCGAGCTGGACGGCATCCTGCAGAATATCTACACTGAGGTGGGCTACGAGTTCAACGTGAACAGCCCCAAGCAGCTGGGCGAAGCTCTGTTTGACAAGTTGGGCCTGCCGCCGCGCAAGAAAAACGCCCGCGGCTACTCCACTGACGCCGCCACGCTGGAAAGCCTGCGGCCTTACAGCCCGGTCATTGATGAGATCTTAAAGTATCGCACCTACGCCAAACTGCTGTCTACCTACGTAGATGGCCTGCTGGCGGCGCAGGCGGCGGACGGTCGGGTGCACTCCACCTTTATCCAGACCGAGACCCGCACCGGGCGCATCTCCTCCACCGAACCGAACCTGCAGAACATCCCCATCCGCACCGAGCTGGGCAGCCGCCTGCGTGGCTACTTTGTGGCCGGGGACGGCCAGCAGTTGGTGGACGCCGATTACTCCCAGATCGAGCTGCGCATTCTGGCGCACATCACCGGCGACGAGCACATGCAGCAGGCGTTTTTGAACGGCGCGGACATTCACCGCTCCACCGCCGCCAAAATTTACCACATCCCCGAAAGCGAAGTCACGCCGCAGCTGCGCTCGGCCAGCAAGGCCATCAACTTCGGCATCATGTACGGCAAGGGTGCCTACTCGCTGAGCAAGGATCTGGATGTCTCGGTGAAAGAGGCAGACGCTTTCCTGAAGACTTACCTTGACACCTTCCCCAAGGTGGACGGCTACATGCAGGACTGCATTGCCCACGCTAAGGAGAAAGGCTACGTGGAAACGCTGTTTGGCCGCCGCCGCGCCCTGCCGGAGCTGGCCAGTTCCAACTTCCAAGTACGCGCCAGCGGCGAGCGGATGGCCCGCAACACGCCCATCCAGGGCACGGCCGCGGACATCATCAAGCTGGCCATGGTGCATGTGTGGCAGCGCCTGCGGGATGAGAAATTGCAGGCCCGCCTGCTGCTGCAGGTACACGACGAGCTGATCGTAGAGGCACCGGACAGCGAAGTGGACACCGTGCGCCGCATTTTGCAGGAGGAAATGGAGCATGTGGTGCACTACAGCGTGCCCCTGACCACCGAGGTAGGCACCGGCAAGACCTGGCTGGAAGCGCATTAAAGTTTTCTGCGCAGAGGTGTAGGGGCGAGCATGCCCGCCTGCTTGATGAGGCCGCACTTTTTCGGGAAAGTTTCTTGCCTGCCAAACGGCCACGGGCGAACAGTGTTCGCCCCTACAAAGTGCTTCTGGCAGTTCAAGAGTCACAATAAGGGTGATTGAAATGTATGTTTTAGGAATTGAATCGACCTGCGATGAGACCGCGGCGGCGATCGTGGAGGACGGCCGCAAGGTCATCTCCAACGTGATCTCCACCAGCGTGAAAGAGCAGGCCCTATACGGCGGCGTTGTGCCGGAGATCGCCAGCCGCCGCCATGCCGAGTATATCAGTGCCACCGTGGACAAAGCCCTGGCCGATGCCAACATGACCATGAAAGACGTGGATGCCGTGGCCGTAACCTTTGCGCCCGGCCTGATCGGTGCCGTGCTGGTGGGCGTCAACTTTGCCAAGGGCCTGGCCTATGCGGCAGGCAAGCCGCTGGTGCCGGTGCACCACCTGCGCGGACATATCGCCGCCAACTATCTGACCCACCAAAGTTTGCATCCGCCGTTTCTCTGCCTGGTGGCCAGCGGCGGGCACAGCCACATCGTGATGGTGGAGGATTGGTGCCGCTACAAAGTTCTGGGCCGCACGGTGGACGACGCCGCCGGCGAAGCCTACGATAAAGTAGCCCGCACGCTGGGCCTGCCCTACCCAGGCGGTCCCAGTGTGGCCGCCGCCGCCCGCGACGGCGACCCCCACGCCTACAAGCTGCCCGTGCCCCATGTAGAGGGCAAGTACAACGTCAGCTTCAGCGGTCTGAAGACCGCCGTCATCAACGAGGTGCACAACGCCGAGCAGAAAGGCCAGCCGGTCAATGTGGCCGACATGGCCGCCAGCTTCCAGGAGCGCATCGACCAGATCTTGGCCAAGAAGCTGCTCTCCGCTGCCGCCGACACCGGCGCGAAGCAGGTGGTACTGGCCGGCGGCGTCGCCGCCAACGGCCGCCTGCGCCAGCTGGTGAACGACGGTGCCCAAAAACTGGGTGCCCGCGTCTTTTTGCCGGAGCTGAAATACTGCGGCGACAACGGCGCCATGATCGCCGCTCAAGGCTACTACGAGTACCAGGACGGCAACCTGGCCGATTGGACCCTGAACGGCCTGCCCACGCTGGGAATCGATTATCGGTAATTTCACGATTGTACATAAAAAACCACCTTTTCCGTTTCTTTGGAAAAGGTGGTTTTTTCTTGTTTAAATCAATTCTTCCTTGCAAAGCTGGGCATCCGGCAGATGGGTGGAGCCAAAGTAGACGGTCTGCCACACAGCCTCGCCCTGTTTGAGGGTATTGACCAGCTTGAACTGTACGCCCTGGGTGCGGTCCTCGGTGTTGAAGCTGCCGCCATCGCCCAGCGTAAAGGTAGTGAACACGTTGCTGTAGGTGCCTGCGGCCAGCATACTGAAATCGTACTTGGCCGTCACGCGGTTGCGGCCCTTGCGGATGTGCATACCGTACAGGCAGGCCGTGGCCACCGGCACGTCGAACTCGTCGTGCACTTCAAAGAAGATGCCGATCTGGTCGCGGTCCTCGGTGGAATCGTAGATGTACTCCACCTCCACGGGCCGGCTTCGCTCGACAGCTTCCAGCGTATCCACATGGAACTCGACGCTGCGCATGCGGATGCTTTTGCGTTCGATCCAGCTGGGGCGGCGGAAATCGGTGAAGTCTAAAAAGCGCTCACTGCTGTAGTTGTTGGACATGTAGATGGCAATGCCGGTGTCCACGTCGCCGTCAAAGACGACCTTGCCTTTGTCCAGCACGATGCAGCGGTCGCAGAGGTCGCGGATGGTGGCCATGTTGTGGCTGACGTACAGCACCGTGCGGCCGTCCTGCTTGGCGGCCTGGCGCATCTTGGTCAGACACTTTTTCTGGAACTTCATGTCGCCGACGGCCAGGACCTCGTCCATGATCATGATCTCGCTGTCCAGATGGGCAGCGACGCTGAACGCCAGCTTGACATACATGCCGCTGGAGTAGCGCTTGACCGGGGTGTCGATGAAGTCTCCGACCTCGGAAAACTCGATGATCTGGTCCATCTTGGCGTCGATCTCGGCGCGGGTCATGCCCAGAATGGCGCCATTGAGGTAGACATTCTCGCGGCCCGTCATCTCGGGGTGGAAACCGGTGCCGACTTCCAGCATCGAGGCCACGCGGCCGTACAGGTCAATATCGCCGGAGGTAGGGGCCGTCACGTGGGTCAGCAGCTTCAGCAGCGTGGACTTGCCCGCGCCGTTGGAGCCGATGATACCCACGGCCTCTCCTTTGTTTACTGTAAAGCTGACGCCGTTGAGCGCCATAAAGGTGGTGCCCACCAGGCGCTGGTCGGTTCCGATTTGGGTGTTGGGGTCCTCTTTGCCGCGCTTGCGGGCCCACCAGCTTTGCAGGTCGCCGCGCAGTGTACCGCCGCCGATCTGGCCCAGGCGATACTGCTTCTTGACGTCCTGCACGCGGATCATCAATTTCTGATTTTCCATGCCGTACCTCCCGTCAAACCGTATCGACAAAGGTCTTTTCGACCTTGCCGAACAGCGAAATGCCTACGCCCAGCAGCACGACCGTCCACGCCAGCGAGACGACCCACATCAGCACCGATACCTCGCCGGAGTTGAAGCAGACCGCGCGGAAGCTCTCCATCGGGGCGGTCATCGGGTTGGCAATCATCACCGCGCGCAGCAGCGGGTTGGAGATCATCGACAACGGGTAGACCACCGGCGTGCCGTACATCCACAGCTGCACGCCGAAGGTGACAACGACCATCAGGTCGCGGTAGCGGGTGGTGACGCTGGACACAATGATGCCGCAGCCCAGCCCCAGCAGGCCCACTTGCAGCACAATGGGCAGCAGCAGCGGCATGGTCGCCCAGTTGGGGGCCACCTCGCCGCGCACCACGTAAAACAGCAGCAGGCAGAAGAACATCACGAACTGCACCAGGAAGTTGATGAACCCGGACAGCATTGTGGAAATGGGCATGGCCAGCCGCGGGAAATAGACCTTGCTGAAGATGTTGGAGTTGGTGGTAAAAGTACCCGACACCTTGTTGATGCAGGACGAAAAGAACGTCCACACGGCCGTGCCCGCCAGATAGAACAGCGGCTGCGGCACGCCGCCCGTGGACAGGTTGGCGATGGTGCCGAACATGACCGTGTACATAGCCATGGACAGCAGCGGGTTAATTAAGATCCACGCCGGGCCCAACACGGTCTGCTTGTACAGCACGGTAAAATCGCGCTTGACAAACAGCCAGATCAGATCCTTATACCGCCACAGTTCATCAAAATCCACGCGGGTGCGGCCCCCGGCAGGGCCGTAATGCACATGGTACTGCTTTTTGGGTTGTGTTTGCTCCATGAGTAAAGCTCCTTACGCTTTGTGTTTGAGGAAAGCCTGGTAAACCGGCAGGCCCAACCGCAGCAGTGCGGCACGCAACAGCATACTGCGCTGGCCGGTGCGCTGGGCAAGGTCGCGGTAGGCATCGGCGCAGGCACGGCAGGCTGTACGGTAGCGCTGCTGTTGGGCGGGGGTGGAAAGGTCGAAGCGGTCTTTCTCGGCTAATTCTTGAATTACATCATTCAAGATTCCCTCTGCACGCAATGCATTACCTTTTTGGGTAAAGTAACTTGTCCACTCCAGCATGAATTCATTTCGGTTAATATCTGCCTGTCCCGCTGTTTTCTCCATATAGCTATCACTATGCTTTGTATGTCGATACCCTTGATAACCAAGGCATTCAATTATACTGCATTGCTCAAGTAATCCCGGTAATAGCCGCATATCTTCATGCCTCTTCCCCTGCTGAAAACGCAGAGATTGAAACAAAGATGCCTTATACAGCTTATTCCAAACCAAGGCATAGTAAACGCATCTTTCATCCAGCGAGAAGAATCTATCCCACAGTTGCTCTACATTAATTGTTTCGTCCTTAAAAATCGTATAATCTGGGTCCTTTAATGGGCGATTTTCTGCGTCCGTGCATAAAAAGTTGAAAATAACTATATCTGCGTCATTCTTTTTCTGTGCTTTTATTGCTTTAGATAATACATCTGCTTCAAATATATCATCACTATCTGCAAACGATAAAAATTCGCCCGTTGCCTGCTCAATACCAACATTTCTTGCTGCTGAAACACCAGCGTTCTTCTGGTGAATAACTTTGATGCGGGCATCCTTTTTGGCCCAGGCATCGCACAGAGCCGGGCAGCTGTCGGGGCTGCCGTCATCCACCAGAATGATCTCCAGATCGGCATAGGTCTGCCCTGCCACACTGGCTACGCAGGCATCCAGGTAGCGCTCCACTTTATAAACAGGGATGATCACGCTGATTGTTGGCATGGCAGTTTTTTCCTTTGGATTGTACAAATTATTCAGCAGCGGGCTGCTGTTCCAGCTTGATGCGGGCTTCTTCCAGCAGAGCACGCACTTTGGGTTTCCAGATAAAATGCCGGAATACACGGGTCATAAAGAACCAGAACGGGTTCTCGATCTCGCACCAAAGCCGGGCCAGTGCGTTTTCGTTGGTATAGTTCACAATGCGGCGCACACGGCCTGCGTGGCAGGCACGGATGTTTTCCTGATAGTTCTGCGCTTCTTTTGCCAGTTGGGGATCTTTGCGGTTCCGGAACAGCTGTTCGTACTCAAACACAAAGCGAACCAGACCGCTGCCAAAAAATCCCCTTGTTACGCTCTTTTGCTGGTACAGCATGGTAGCATTCAGGATATAATTCTGATACGGGCTTCGGCGATGGTAGGTGCTGCCCTCGACCTGGCGGTAGTTGAACATGCAGTCCGGTAGGTAGTAAATGCCGCCATAGGGCAAAAACTGGAATGTCAGCAGGTTATCGTTGATCGGTACCCCGCTGGCGTAAGGGTCGATGCCCTGTAAGCCCAGGTTGCGGAACATTAAAGCATTGGTGTGGATGTAAAAAAAGCTCCAATACTCTTTGGCAGTCAGGCTGCACGCGCGGATGGGCTTTTCGATGGGCTTGGTTTTGCCCGTACTCTCCCAATAATAACAGCCGTTATGGCCGCAGGCTACGTACTGGTGGGCCGTGTCGGCATCCAGAATATCGGCCTGCTTTTGCAGCTTGTACGGGTCTGTGTAAAAGTCGTCGCCGTCCAGGTAGCAGACATAACTGCCCTTCGCCTCGCGGAACAAGCGGCCCCGGATGGCGTTCATCCGCCGGATGCGCGCCGTGGCCTCGTACTTGACGTTGGGGTCGCGGTCCATCACAAAAATACGCACGATATCGGGATATTTTTCTTCCCACACGCGCAGCTTTGCTACCGTATCATCCGAGGAACCGTCGTCCGCACAGATCACCTCAAACGGGAAGTTGGTTTTCTGCGCCAGCACGGTCTCCATGGTTTTGTCCACATAGGGGGCCAGGTTATAAAACGAGATCAGAATGCTGACCTTGGGCTGTGCCATGCGGTTTCCTCCTGTTTAAAAATCCTTTGCAAAGCTCAAATTCAGGGCATGGCGGCTGCCGTACCCCTCTTTGCTTTCCACCAGGCCAAAGTTCAACACTTTGCCGTTATCTTCGGTCGAAATGCCGAAGGACAGTGCCTTACAGCCTTTGGCTGCAGCAGCGCAAAGCACCTGATAATACAGATACGCCGCCGGGCTGTACTTGCGGATGCTCAGGTCCGCCGAAAGGTACTGGGTATGAACGACATTAGCCTGCTCGAAGTAGAAAGTCATACCGCCGGCCACCATGTGCTCCCCCTCAAACACGCCGTAAAACTCGGCAATTTCAGGCAGGCGGCTGGACTTGAACTCCCACAATTCGGCAGCGGTATGCACCGGCTGGACACCGTACTTCTCCAGGTTTTGGGCCAGCAGGCCGTGGAACGTCTCGATTTCCTTTTGGGTCTCCAACCCACGGAACGTCAGGTCATGCTTCATAGCCTTGCGGACATTCTGGCGCTTATCCTGCCGGAACGACGCCAGAATATCCTCTGCCGATTTACCCGCCAGCGGGACCCAGGTGTTCAGCTCGGTAAACTGGGTATAGCCCAAATAGGTAAAGGCGTAGAGCAGGGTCTGGTTTTCTTCCTTTTCCAGCAGACCTACGGTTGGGCGGAAGATAGCCGCCTCGTAATGCGCTGCCACATAGGTATCAACAGCCTGCAAAATGCCCACACTTCTAGCGGCGGTGTTGTACGCCTCCCGCAAGACCGGGCCGCCGTAAGTACTGCCCGGATGCGAAACAAAGGTGCGCTTTCCATCCCGCTGCTGCACGGCAGCAGGCACGACCGCCACGATGGCATCGTGCTCGTTGGTGACCACCAGCGAAGCATCCTCAAACCGCCCTGCCGGGTGGTAGTTTAAAAAGTTGCGGGTCTGCAAAAAGGTACCGTTGCCGCTTTCCTGCATCACAAAGCGATCCCAGGCAGCTTCCTGGTCCGCGGTATAGGGCTGCACTGTCCACTGCATTGTTTAGTCCAGATCCTTTCCTTTGATTGTATTCAAAAATTCATCATAATCGCGGATGTAATCCTCCGCCTCATAAAAGGAATCTGCCGCCACGCACAGCACAGAGTTATCCTGTTCCCAGAACATTTCACGCCACATATAGTGCTCTACTACCAGCCCGATCGTCGGGTCATCCAGCATCACATCGGTTTTTTCGCGGCCATTGTCCAGGCGGATGCGGATCTTACCGTAAGGGCACCACAGGACCTGGCGCAGCTTTTTGTGGGCGTGGCCGCCGCGCTGGACACCTGCGGGGACGCCGTGGATGTAATAGATGCGCTTGATGGCAAAGGGGACATCGTGCTCGGCCTCAAAGACTGAGAGAGTGCCCATGCCCTCGGCGGTGACGCTTTTCATGCGGATCGTTTGAATAATCATCGTTGTATCTGCCTTTCTTGTGGCATGTTAATCGGACAGTTTGACAATAGCCGCGCCATCCACCATGGCAATGCAGCCCCTGGCGGGGTAGCTGGGCATGGCCTGCACAGCTGGATTTTCGGCCCAGGCGTCCAGCTCGGCCTGAGTGTTTACGACCCTGGCACCGCTGCCCATGATGTTGGCAAACCACCATTTGATGGTGCCGTCATAGGTGATGGCCGAGCCGGAAAGCCCGGTGTCGCCCTCCTCATACTGGCGCAGCAGGTCGTTGTGGTAGGTGAAGTTTGAGTCGGTGAAGTCGCCCGAGAACACCACGGGGGTCTCCCCCTCCACATAGCCGGGCAGGTCCTGCACTTTGGCCATGATGGTATACACCTGGCTGCGTGTGTTCTCGTAGACCAGCTTGCGGTAGGTGTAGGCACCGTTGGCGTAGATCACATTTTCCAGCGTAAGGAACGCGCACAGCACACAGGCCAGCCAGGCGGCACTGCGCGGGGCGGTGTCCGTTTCGGTCAGCAGCAGCACCAGCGCATACACCAGGTACACCGGGTAGAGCATCAGCAGCGTGGGGACCTGCTCGGACAGCAGGAAAACCACATTCAGCCCCAGCGGCAGAAGCACCAGCAGAATGGCCGTCTGCGCCAAAACGCGGCGCGGTTTGCAGCGCAAAGCCAACACCAGGCAGGCCAGCGCCAGCAGCAAGCAGAGGGCCGTTGCCAGCCGCATGCCGCGGTTATTCCAGACATCGTAGCCCAACAGTGTGGTAAACACCTGTTTATAGGCCCCCGGCAGACGGGAAAGCCAGACCGCCGGGCCACTGCGGCCCATCTGCTGCAAGCCGTTGTAGCTGTCGATGAGTTCGAGATGCTTGTAAGCCAACACCTCTTTCATCGACACAGCGTAGAGTACGCCCCCCAGCAGCAGGCCTACCACGGCGGTAAAGCCCCGGCGCAGGTAGTCGGCCCAGGGCAGGTCCCGGGTCAGGCAGTCCCGCAGCAGGCAGAGCAGAAACAGGCCGATGGCAAACTCAATATACCCCTGATACAGTCCCATGGACAGGCAGAGACACCCGCCGCAAAGCACCACCCCCAGCCAGGGGCGGCGGCAGCGACGCACGGCGTAAACACCCAGGAATGCCAGGAACATGGCACAGGTGTACACGTCCGTTTTATCGTAATAGGTCGCATACAGCAGCGTTACGCTGATGGCTGTGCTGAACACTCCACACACCGCCGCCGTGGCCTTGCGCCCCAGTTGCAGCAAGCTGCTTGCAAGATACATAGCCAACGAAGTCCAAAAAACTGTATACGCGCCATTCAGCCAGGGATTATTGACCCGGCCGCGAAGGAAACGGAAATATGGCAGCTCGACCCAGCGACCCAGCTGCAACATAACGACATCTGCGTCAAAAACGACGATGGTCCCATCATGGCTGGGAAATAAATTAAACCACGCAAAGCCGTGGGCCAGCAGCATGCACAGCGCCGTGGCGGCAAAGCAGATTTTCAGCCGGGCCCAGTCAACAGCTTTTACCCGGCACAGCAGGGCCTCTTCCCCGCGCTGCAAAGTTGTCATGCGTGTGTGTCCTCCTCGGCGTAGGCGTAAATTTTCTTCAGTTCGGCAAGGTCGCCGTTGACGGGTGGCTGCCAGCTGCGCTGTGCTTTTTTAAAGGCGCAGTTCTGCGGAACCACCAGCCGTCCCACCAGCCCGCGCACCAGGCGGGACTTGCGACGGTCGTTGTGGTAATACTCCCAGGCAAGGCGCACCAGGCGGTCATTGGGATAGAGTTCGCGCAGCAGGGTAAGCATGGCGCGCCAGTCGCGCAGCATACGGGCTTCGCTGGCGGCAGTCTTATCCGTAGAAACGCCCGTGCCCATCTCGTACCAGGTAATAAGGCGGTCATAGTGGGCGATGGGAATTTTTTCCACCGTGAACAGCCGGGCCGAGAAATCCTCGGCCAGCAGCACCCGGTCCTGCATTTTCGTCAGGGTGTTTTCGAGTAGCTCCCGCTCATAAAACAACGATGCACCGCAGATGCCGTCGTCATACAGCAGCACATTGCGCTTGGCGCGCGCAGCGTCATAGCAGCCCGGCTGGTAGGGCGTTTTGTCAAAAGGGGTATCCCCCGGCAGCTGGTGGGGGTTGCCTGCCTTTTCGCAATAGGCAGCCAGCCCGCCAAAGCCCACGCGGGGTTCATCGCGTTGCAAAGTTTCCAGCAGCCAACGCAGGGTGTCCGCATCGTACAGGTAGTCCCCCGGTGAGGGTGCAAACACCCAACGCCCGGTCGATCTGTGCAGACCACCCAGCAGATTTTTCACTGTACCGCCGTTTTTTTCTGCTTTTACAAAAGCAGCCGGATGGATGCCGTGGGCTTCCAGATAGGCTTTTGTTTCCGCAAAATAATCCTGCTCGGACCCATCATCCGCCACAACGACTTCAAAATCCCGCGTTGTCTGCATGGCGAGGGATGCCAGCGTGCGGCGCAGGGCGGCAAAGTTCGGGCGGTATTGCAGTATGATCACCGTCAGCAGCGGCATGGCTGTTCCCTCGCTTTTCTTTCCAAATTCGGCGTATCAGCGGCAAAAGGTCAAGTCTCCATCCGCCCCATCTTGCCGTTCCAAAAGTCCACGGCACCACGGTAGGCGCCATAACTGCGGCCTTTTTTGCGACCCAGCGCCTTGGTCAGCGCATAGCGGGCCGCGCCGGTGAGAATCGGCAGCACGGTTTTCCTCTTCGCGTAGGCGCGGGATTTTCCCTTGCAGGTCAAATACAGCGTGTTGCGGGTGATATAGTACACCGACAACATGCCCCCTGCGCTGCCGCCTGCCTTATGCCACAGTTTGGCATCGGGCAGGAACCACAGCGGCACACCGGCCTGGCCTAAACGGATGCAGTAATCCACATCCTCGCAATACATAAACAGCGTTTCGTCGAGATAACCAACCTGTTCAATGACCGCCCGCGGCAACAGCACACAGCAGAACGTGATAAAGCTCACCTGCTGCTTTTGGGCAAAGGCGGGACCGTCCTTAGCGTGGCCGCCCAGGTGCTTCACCTTACCGGTAGCGGGATCCAGCGTGCCGCCTGCAAACCAGATTTCGTCCGGCGGGTTCATAAACAACATTTTGGGGCAGCTCACGGCGCCTGCCGGGGTCTCCCGCAGCAAGGTCTCCAGCATATCGGGGGCAACGGCGGTGTCGTTGTTCAGCAGCAGCACATAGTCACAGCCATCGGCCAGTGCACGGCGCATACCCACATTGTTGACGGCGGCAAAGCCCAGGTTCTGCTCTTGCGGCAGAAACACCGTATTGGCAGGCAGTTTATCCTGCAATTGCGCTACCGAGTCATTGGGCGAAGCATCGTCCAGCAGGATAATTTCAAAGTCCTTGTACGTCTGCTTTTGCAGGCTGTCCAGGCAGACCAGCGCATCCTGCCAGCCGTTGTAATTGGAGATAACGATTCCTACCTTGGGCATTGTTACTCCTTAAAGCTGTTCACGGCGTCGATGACAGCGGTTACCTGCTCCTCGGTCATGCCGTAGTACATGGGCAGGCTCAGCTCCGTGGCGGAGATTTCTTCAGCCAGGGGCAGCGCACCGGCGGGGATGCCCAGTTCTTTGTAGGCGCCCTGCAGATGGATGGGCGTGGGATAATGCTTGTTGGTGCCGACACCGCGTTCGTTGAGATGTTTTTCCAGTGCATCACGGTTTTTGCAGCGCACGGCGAAGATGTGGAACACATGCTCACAGCCCGGCATCACAGTGGGCAGGATCACGGCGGGGTTGGTGATCTCGGCAAAATAGCGGGCAGCAATGGTTCGGCGCTGGGCGTTCATCGCGTCCAGGTGGGGCAGCTTAGCCGCCAGGAAAGCCGCCTGCATCTCATCCAGGCGGGAGTTCTGGCCTTTATAAATATGATGGTACTTGTAGTCGCTGCCGTAGTTGCCCAGGGCGCGGATCTTCTCGGCCAGGGCCTTGTCGCTGGTGGTCACGCAGCCGGCATCGCCCAGGGCACCCAGGTTTTTGCCGGGGTAAAAGCTGAACCCGGCGGCATCGCCCAAACTGCCTGCGCGGCGACCCTTGTAGGTGGCACCGTGAGCCTGGGCAGCATCCTCGACGACCTTCAGGCCGTGGGCACGGGCAATCTCCAGAATAGGGTCCATGTCGGCGCACTGGCCGTAGAGGTGCACAGCCATGATAGCCTTGGTCTTCTCGGTGATGGCCGCCTCGATACAGGCGGGATCGATGTTGTAGCTGGCCAGCACCGGCTCCACAAAGACCGGCGTTGCCCCGGCGTAGGAGATGGCCAGCACGGTGGCAATAAATGTGTTGGATGGCACGATAACCTCGTCTCCTGGGCCAATGCCCAGCGCTTTTAAAATAAGCACCAGGGCATCCAGGCCGTTGCCGCAGCCGACGCAGTATTTTGCGCCGCAGTAATCGGCAAAGGCGGCTTCAAAAGCGGCATCTTCTTTGCCCTCGATATACCAGCTGTTGTCCAACACGCGGGCAAAAGCCGCGCGCAGATCGGCATCCAGTTCCCGCTCCATGGGGCGGAAAGAGACAAAAGGCACGGTGATGGGCTGTGCAGCCATAATAAAACGCCTCGCTTCGTCAAATTTATAGTACAGCACCCACGCATGGGCGCACAAGACCTACTATATCGTCTTATTATACAACGAAATGCGGTGTTTCGCAACTAAAAAGCACACAAAAAGGCTTCCCCGTTCCATAAGGGAAGCCTTTTTGCGCAGTTTGCGGTTATCTTGGCGCCCGTGTAGCGCAGGCGGGGCCGCAGCTGCAGGTGTCCACGCTGACATGGCTGGCGCAGCAGCAATGCCCCTGCTGGTGGCGGCAGCCGCTATCGTCGCAGGCAATCTCGGTCTCGGGGCTTGCGGGCTGGTTGTCGGTGGCAACGTTGCCATAGCCCTCGCTGTTGCGGTAACTGCTGCAGACGGCATCACTCTCGCCGGTGTGATGGACTTTGATGTCGTTCAGGCAGCAGCAGCCAGCCTTGTTATGGCAGCAATCATACTGCGCGCAATCCAGATAAGACATACAAAACACCTCCGCCCGTAGTATGCCCGGCTGGTGGGCGGGGTATGCACGGGGCGCGGTCAGTTCAAATCCGGCCTAAGGCAATACCGCACAATTCCCGCCTGACGGCTTAAGCACCGCTCCGGCGGATCTCCGCGCCAAGAGCCGCCGCAAAGCGTCGGTTGCGCTCCGAAGCGCCTCGCTGCGGCTCGGTGTGCGGCACGGCATCTGCGTTGCCAAAATGCTCGATAATACACAAAGTATTATCTGCGCTTTTGGCTTGGCATCTGCCGCACCTCGCTCACCGTATCGGCACTTAGAATTATGCGGTATTGCCCTAAAAATATCCCTTGCAAACAAAAAATTATAATAAAAAGCGCATCCCCTTTTTATGGGGATGCGTTGGTTGGGCCGGCCGGATTTGAACCGACGGATGGAGGAGTCAAAGTCCTCTGCCTTACCGCTTGGCGACGGCCCATTATAAAGAAAAGACCGCGCAGCGTGTATCACTGTACGGTCTTTGGTGGGGTGCCTAGAGAGATTCGAACTCTCGGCCTCCAGAGCCACAATCTGGCGCGCTAACCAACTGCGCCATAGGCACCATAAATGCGCCCGAAGGGACTCGAACCCCCGGCCCACTGCTTAGAAGGCAGTTGCTCTATCCAGCTGAGCTACGGGCGCATAGCGGTTCTTGCCCTGTCCATGGGGCACGCTGCGTATGATATTATAGCAATCAGGGGCGCATTTGTCAACAACTTTTTTCAATTTTTTTCTGATATTTATTTCAGGCCGTCCTATTTTTCTTGCAACGGCATCTCAAAGGTCCAGGTGGTGCCGGTGGCGTCGGTCACGATGGCGCGGTAGAAAGGTTGTCCGTCGGCGTACAACCATTCATTGGGGCCATCGTCTTTATAAAAGGTACCGTTCCAGACGGCGTGCATCATGGTTTCCTCACCAGAGCTGTACCAGCCGTTTGCGGCCAGCTGGGCGGCGGCCAGTGGTTTGCCTTCCTCGCCCGTGCGCAGTTCCAGCGTTACATCGGCGATTTTCATCCAGTTAGGCACGGTCAGTTCCACTTCCACGGGGTAACAGCTCAATTGCAGGTACTTTTTATTGCCGCTGCGGTTGATGTAATAGCCGTAGTCCAGGTTGCCGCCTGTCCTGCCCCAGGCCAGCTCCGGCTCGGTCTGGGTGGCAGTAAAGTCCACGGTGCCCAGTTTTTCGTTGGCAGCGGCACCGTCGGCGGCCGTCCACTGTATGGTCAGGTCGTAGGTCTGGCCCACGGTAAACATCAGCTGCGCCTGATAGATGTCTCCGGCCAGCACGTCCATATTGTGCAGCTCGGTGGTGTCGCCGTAGGTGACCGAGAGCCGTGCGGTCATGCCTGTGGTACTCTCACTGGGCGTGACCTGCACCAGCACAGGCATCCAGCTGCTTTGCACGTCCCTATGCAGTTTATCAACTGGTACCCAGCGCCATTCCAGCACGGTGGATTTGCCTTGCCGCACAGCATCCTGCAATTCGTCCATGCGGGTGCTCAAATCGGCGGTCGTGCTGCTTAACTGGGATTGCAGCATGGCGTAGCTATCGGTCAGGCTTTGCATTTTACGCTGATACGCAAGGTTTTGCACCACCAGCAGCAGTACCACCACAACAGCCGCAGCGGCCCCCAGCAGGCCCCACAAGCGGCGGTGCTCGCGCTGCTCGGCATCGCGGGCGGCCAGCAGGTCACGCATGGCGTCCAGCGTGACCGCCGGGGCAGGGCCGGCGGCCTCGGTACCCAGCAGTGTATCCACCGACACGCCCAACACCTGGGCGGCGGCCTGCAAGTTGTCCAGGCCGGGCAGGGCAGTGTCCTTCTCCCACTTGCCCAGCGCCTGGCGGCTGACGCCGATCTGTTCGGCCAGGGTCTCCTGGCTCAGGCCTTTGGCCTTGCGGGCAGCCTGCAAGTTTTGGCCCAGTGTCATGGCGGCCACCTCCTTTTTTCAACCATTGTAGCAGGCAGGGTGCAAAAAGTCCAGCAAGCGGGCTTGGCAAACCTGCAACCCAGGGTTACAACGGCAAAATTGTGCATAGTATGGAGGGAAAGCGAGGGATGCCCTATGATGCTTTGCCGCCTGCTGGAAGATCTGGACTGCACCCTTGTGCAGGGCCGCAGCGACATCGAGGTGAACGCCATTTGCTGTGACTCCCGCTCTGTGACGCCCGGGTGCGTATTCGTCTGCCTGCCGGGGCAGCACACCGACGGCCGACGCTTTGCCCACGCGGCCGCGGCGGCCGGGGCGGCGGTGCTGGTGTTTGAGGACACACTTCCCAATTTTGAATTTTCCCGGTCCTGCAGCCCGGCGCTGGTGCAGGCGGAGCCGGGCAAGGCTCGCCGGGCGCTGGCGCTGATGACAGCGCGGCTGTATGGGTATCCCGCGCGGCGGATGACGATGATCGGCATCACGGGCACCAAAGGCAAGACGACCACCGCCCACCTGCTGGCAGCGGTACTGACGGCAGCTGGGCGGCGAGTGGGGTGCATTGGCACCAACGGCGCGGTGTGGCCGGGACAGCGGCACACACTGGGTTACACCACCCCCGAAAGCTGCGATCTGCAGCATATTTTGCGCGACATGGCCGACGACGGCTGCGACGCCTGTGTGATGGAAGTTTCCAGCCTGGGGATGAAGATGGATCGGGTAGGCGGCATTGAATTTGACGTAGGTGTGTTTACCAATTTGTCGCCGGACCACATCGGCCCCGGCGAGCATGCCAGCTATGCCGAGTACCGCGCCTGGAAAAGCGTGCTGTTCCGCCGCTGCAAAGTAGGCGTGGTGAACGCCGACGACCGGGAAACGCCCGCCATTTTGGAAGGCCACAGCTGCCGGGTGGTACGATATGGCATCGCCGCGCCGGCGGATTGGCTGGCCCTGCCGGGGTTTACGCCGCGGCGCACAGCAGATGCGCTGGCTACCGATTTCACCGTGCGGCTGCCCGGCGGGCGGATGGCGGATTTCACCGTGCCGATGCCCGGGGCGTTCAGCGTGCAGGACGCACTGGCAGCCCTTGCGGCGGCGGGCGTGCTGGGCGTGCCGGTGGCGGCTATGCAGGCCGGGCTGCGAGGCGCGGTGGTACGGGGCCGGTGCGAGGTGGTTCCCTGCCCCGCGCCCTTTACGGTGGTGCTGGACTACGCCCACAACGCCGCGGCGGCAGAAAGCGTGCTGACGGCCCTGCGGGCGTACCATCCCCGGCGGCTGATTACAGTGTTCGGGTGCGGCGGCGGGCGAAGCCGTTTGCGGCGCACCGGCATGGGCGAAGCCTGCGCCCGCCTGGCCGATTTGTGCATCGTGACCGAGGACAACAGCCGGGGCGAACCGTTGGAAGATATTTTTGCTGACATCCGCGCCGGGATGGAACGGGTGCAGAACGGGGCAGCGTGCGTGGAGATCCCCAACCGCCGTGATGCGCTGCTGTACGCCCTGGGGCTTGGGCGTGAAGGGGATATTCTCGCGGTATTAGGCAAAGGGCATGAGACAACAATCGACCGCGACGGGAGAAAAGTCCCGTTTGAGGATGCTGCAGTGGTGAGAGAGTACATGGAGCGGGTAAAGTAAGCGCAAATAAAAAAGCTCCCCTTGGGGGGAGTCTTTAATGCAGGAAGGGTGGATTTTCCCCTACTTTGCCATAAACAGCATGCCAAGCACCAGCAGGTGCGCGGGGTAGAACGCGTAGGCGGCGTGTTGCAGGGCCTTGTTTTTGCGGCCATGCTGGCCGTTGTAGAGCCAGATAAGCGGCAGTGCCAGCATGGCGAAGCACTCCTGCTGGATCTCAAAGGGGCCGACCAGATACACCTGGCCGATGAGCATGTACTGGCTGACCACGAACAGTCCCACTGCCTGGGCGAGGCAACTGCGCCAGCCGCCCCCGCGGGTGAGCCGGAACAGCAGGATGATGACGACTCCCGCTGTGCCGTAATCCGTCAGCAGCAGGCCGGGCAGCAGTAAGGCCGCCAGCAGACCCAACAGGGGCGGTAGTTTTTCCGGCAGAGTGGGTGCGGTACGGCAGCGATCGGCGCAATGGCAGGCCCACAGCCCGGCCAGCAGCGTCCAGGCCACATTCTGATGCCAGGGGTAAAAGTACGTGCCGCCCGCCACCATATCAAAAGGCACCTCGGACACGACAGCCAGCAGCAGCAGCCGCTTGGCGTAGGCGCGCAGGTCGTGGGTGTGGGTATAGCCCTGGGCCAGCTCGAAGGCAAAGATGGGGAACGCGATGCGCCCCACGCAGGTCATCCATTCCCGGCCGGGCACGATGGTGGCCCACATGTGGTCCAGCAGCATGCAGAACAGGGCGATAGCCTTGAGCTGGTTGGCGGTAAAAAAGCGACGGTTGGGCATGGGAGTCTCCTTTAAATTTATAATAACACACGGGCGGATGGGTAATGTGTCCGCGGGCAGATGCAAGCATCGGCCCCCACAGGGTGAATGTGTTCTCTATTATATCACACCACCCGTCTGCGGGGCAAATTTATACGCCCGTGCCCGTGTGTTTTTTCCAAAAAAGACGGTTGACAAAGCATCTCTCAGTCGATATACTCGGGGTACAAACAGCCATGCTGCGCAAAGTTTGCGGCATCAGCCAACGTAAAAAAGGAGGGGACCGCTATGAAACGCTGCCCGCACTGCAATTCGCCTATCACCCAGCCCGACCGCAAGACCTGCCCGGTCTGCGGCAATCCGCTGTCCGGCCCAACCGGCGCGGCACGGCGCAGGCTGCCCCCATGGGTGCCCGTGGTGCTGCTTTGCGCCGTGGCGGTGGTGGTCGTGTACTTTGCCCTGCACAAGCCCGTCACCCTGCCCGCAGACATTCAAGTCCCGGCCGAGACCACACCGGAATCCGCCGGGCTGGTGCTGGACGAAGCCGACCGTTTTTATCTGGACAACCTGCCCACCAACATCACCTTTACGCTGACGGTTGACGGCACAGAGCAGCCACACGGCACCAGCGACACCGGCCGCTACTACATGGCCCGCAGTTCCCTGACCCGCACCGACACCCTGCTGCGGGTGGTTTCGCCCGAGGGGGACGGCTACCGCACGGCGCTGGCGCTGGTGTCCAAGCCCAGCAACGAGAACGCCGCCTTTGGCACCTTTGTGCCATGTGAGGCTGACGGCTACGCCAAGCCCGATGAGGAATATCTGGACGCCATGCTGACGGTGTACTACCGCGCCTACCTGCGTGCTGCCAACGCTGCCGACCCCGCCGAGCTGCGCTATGTGACCGAGCTGCACAGCCAGAGCCTGTCCGACGGCATCAAGAGCGGAGCCACCGGCGCAGTGACCTTTACGCTGGACAAGTCCGACATGGTGTGCGATACCGAACACATTGAGTACGGCGACAACACCGTGACCGTGAACGCCGCCGCCAGCTACGAGGCCGTGAACGTCACCACCGGCGAGGTAGAGACCGCCACGGATTACTACACCATCCAGGCCGTATGGCAGGATGGCATGTGGCTGGTGGACCGGAGCTGGATGATTTCGGAAAGCGATTACCAGAACGGCGTGTTTGGAAATCAGTAACTCATCGCATGGCTGCTGTAGGGGCGGATGCAAGCATCGACCCCTACATATGACATTCGCATTTTTACCCACAAGCTAAAACAAGCGGCAGAGTTTTTACGCTCTGCCGCTTGTTTTATGTCATTATAAAAATTTACTCGGCATCCTCGGTGGTGACTTTGTCGGTCTTGCCTTCGCCGTCCAGGGCTTCCTCCAGGGTGTGCCAGGCCAGCACCGCGCATTTTACGCGGGCAGGCACGTGGGCGATGCCCTGCAGGGCGGCCACGTCCTCAAGGTCGTCCAGTTCTTCGGGGGTGATCTTGCCCTTGATCATCTGGAAATAGAGGGAGATCAGGCGGCGGGCATCCTCGACCGTGCGGCCTTTGACCAGGTCGATCATCAGCGAAGCCGATGCCTGGGAGATGGCGCATCCGCTGCCGATGAAGCCGGCATCCTCGATCTTGCCATCCTTCACCCGCAGCTGCAGGGTGATGTCATCGCCGCAGCTGGGGTTGACGCCCTCCAGGCTGTGGGTAGCACCCGGCACGGGGTGGCGGTTTTCTTTGCTGCGGCTGTTCTCGGTAATGATCTGGGTATACAGTTCGTTCAGGTTCACAGGCCCATCACCTTTCGTACATTTTCAAGATTTTCCAGCAGGGCATCCACATCCTCGGCGGTGTTGTAGATTGCCACGCTGGCGCGGCAGCAGCTGCCGATGCCCAGGTACTCCATCAAAGGCTGGGCGCAGTGGTGACCGGCGCGCACGGCTACGCCGCCCGCATCCAGAATGGTCGCCACATCGTGGGGATGCACATCGTTGACGTTGAAGCTGACGACGCCGTAGCGGCCATCGGCCACCGGCTCGCCGTAAACGGTCAGCCAGGGCATGGCACGCATGCCGGACAGCATACGGTTCAGCAGCATATACTCGTGGGCTTCCATAGCCTCCCAACCGATGTTGTTCATATACTCGATGGCGGCGGCAAAGCCGACCTCGCCGCCGACGTTGCGGGTACCGGCCTCGAACTTGCGGGGGCCTTCGGCCCAGGTGGCCTTGTGCTCATGCACAGCGCCGATCATATCGCCGCCGCTCAGGAACGGGGGCATCTTCTCCAGCAGCTCGGCGCGGGCGTACAGGGCGCCCATGCCCATGGGGGCGTACAGCTTGTGAGCGGAACAGGCTGCGAAATCCACGTCCAGCTTCTTCACGTCTACGGGGGTGTGGGGTGCGCTCTGGGCGCAGTCCAGCACCACCACAGCGCCCACGGCGTGGGCGCGCTTGACGATCTCCTCCACGGGGGCGCGCAGGCCCAGCACATTGGAGACCATTGCAATGCCGACCAGCTTGGTCTTGGCGGTAATTTTCTTATCCAGTTCGTCCAGCGTCAGGCGGCCGTCCTTACCGGGGTACATATACACCAGCTTTGCGCCGGTGGCTTCGGCCACGCGCTGCCAGGGCACCAGGTTGGAGTGATGCTCAGCCACCGAGATGACGATTTCATCGCCCTCATGCAGAAAGTGCATGCCGTAGCTGTAGGCCACCAGATTCAGCGCCTCGGTGGTGTTCTGGGTAAAGACGATCTCGTCATCCTCGGCGTTAAAGAACTTGGCTACGGTGTGGCGAGCGCCCTCGTGGGCGTCGGTGGCACGCATGGCCAGCTCGTACACGCCGCGATGGGGGTTGGCGTTATCCTTATTATAGTAGTTCACCACGGCGTCCAGCACCTGCTTGGGGTGCTGGGTGGTGGCGGCACTGTCCAGATAAACCAGGCGTTTGCCGTTTTCATCGGCCGCCAGGATCGGGAAATCAGCCGTCCAGTTGTTCATCATCAAGCCTCCGTGCAACAGTTTCGCGCACCTCGGTGCGCAGCTCTTCCAGCGGGATCTTCTCAATAGCCGGGGCAAAGCGGGCGTCCACCATCAGGCGGCGCGCCTGGCTCTCGCTCAGGCCGCGGGAACGCAGGTAGTAGAGTTTACCCTCATCCAGACGTCCCACGCTGGCGGCGTGCTGGCCCTCTACTTCCTCCTCACCGCACAGGATCAGCGGGGCGGTACGGTTGCGGGCCGTGGGGCTGAACAGCAGCACGTCCTCGCTCTCGTGGCCCACACCGCGCTTGGCGCCGCGGCGGAAATCCACCGTACCGCGCAGGATCTTGTCGGCATTACCGGTCAGGACACCGGCGGTGTGCATCTCGCACAGGGTATCTTTGCCGATCTGGACGGAGACATCGTTGTAATCCAGCACGTCATTGTCGCGTCCGAAGTAGACGGCGTCCAGGTCGTACTCGCTCTTGTTGTGGTCCTGCAACGTGCGGGTGCCGCAGACGGAGACCTTGCCGCCCAGCTCGATGCGCACCTGCTCCACCCGGGAACTGGCGGCCTGCTGGATGGCAACAGCGCCCCAGCGGCTGGCGTTGTTGCCCAGCAGCTGCACCTGTACCAGTTTCACGTGGGCGCCCTCGGCGGCGTTGATGCGCACGAGAGAAGCGGCCACGCCGTCCTCGGCATCGCCGCGCAGCACCTGCACGACGGTCAGGCTGCTGCCCTTGGCGGCGTCGATGGTCAGGCAGCTCAGCGCGCAGGGGTGGGCCTCGTCCAGCTTTACCTCAAAGACGGCGGGCGTCTCGATGGCAGCGCCCTCGCCCACGGCGAGATGCTCTTTCACGTTGGCGTTGGCGGCCAGGAAGGCATCGGCGGCGACGCCCATTCCGGACTCGGTAAAGGTCTCGAAGATTTCAGTCTCCGGGCCGTTGGTGCGGATGCCCGCAGGCACGGCGGCGGTGGCAACGGCAGTGCCCCAGCCATTGGCGGGGACCTGCGGCAGGGCGGCCTTATCCGGGGCAAAGTTTACGCCCAGGTGGTTCCAGGTAGGCACCGGCAGGCGGTTCATGTTCATATTCATGCTATGCTCCTCCCCTCTCAGCCAATGCTGCCCTTCATCTCAAGATGGATGAGGTTGTTCATTTCCACGGCGTATTCCAGCGGCAGTTCCTTGGCGATAGGCTCGGCAAAGCCGCCGACGATCAGCGCCCGGGCGTCCTCCTCGGAGATGCCGCGGCTCATCAGGTAGAAGATGGCATCCTCGCTGATGCGGCCGATCTTGGCCTCGTGGCCCACGTCCACGGCGTCGCAGCGGATGTCCATTTCGGGGATGGTATCGGAGCGGCTGCGGTCATCCAGCATCAGGGATTCGCAGCTGACGCTGGACTTGCTGCCCTCGGCCCCCGGCAGCACCACGACAGACGAACGGAAGTTGGAGATGCCGCCGTCGCGGGCGATACTCTTGGTGGAAATGTGGCTGGTGGTGTGGGGGGCAGCGTGGACGACCTTTGCACCGGTATCCAGATCCTGGCCCGCACCGGCGAAGGTGATGCCGGTGAACTCCATGCGGGCACCCTCACCCTGCAGGATGCTCATCGGGTAGAGGCAGCTGGTGTGGCTGCCGAAGGAGCCGGAGACCCACTCAATGGTGCCGCCCTTTTCCACCTTGGCGCGCTTGGTGTTCAGGTTGTACATGTTCTTGGACCAGTTCTCGATGGTGGAGTAGCGCACGCGGGCGCCCTCACCGACGAAGATCTCCACGCAGCCTGCGTGGAGGTTGGCCACGTTGTATTTGGGGGCCGAGCAGCCCTCGATGAAGTGCAGGTACGCGCCCTTATCCACGATGATGAGGGTATGCTCAAACTGGCCTGCGCCGGGGGCGTTCAGGCGGAAGTAGGACTGCAGCGGAATCTCCACATGCACGCCCGCCGGGACGTAGACGAAGGAGCCGCCGCTCCACACAGCGCCGTGCAGGGCCGCGAACTTATGGTCAGTAGGCGGCACCAGCTTCATGAAATGCTTGCGCACCATCTCGGCATAGGGGCCGGTCAGTGCGCTTTCCATATCGGTATACACAACGCCCTGGGCGGCCACTTCGGCCTTGACGTTGTGGTAGACGACCTCGGAGTCATATTGGGCGCCGACACCGGCCAGGCTGGCACGCTCGGCCTGGGGGATACCCAGACGCTCAAAGGTGTTCTTGATCTCGTCGGGCACTTCGCTCCACTTGCCGCGCATCTCGGTATTGGGGCGCACGTAGGTGACGATGTTGCTCATGTCCAGGCCGGCGATGGAGGGGCCCCAGTTCTGCACCGGCATCTTGTTGTAGGTTTCCAGTGCTTTCAGGCGGAAGATGCGCATCCATTCCGGGTCGTGCTTTTCCTCACTGATCTTTTCCACGATCTCCGGCGTCAGGCCAGAGCTGACCTCGAACGCCGCGTTGGCCGCATCTTTGATGTCGTAAATGCTGCGGTCTACTTCGGCGACGTCGGTCTTTTCAGTTTCAAAGGCTCTCATTTGGCTTCGTCCTCCTTCAGGGCGGCAAAGCCTTCCTCGATGATCTCGCTCACCAGTTCGCCGTTGCCGGTGCGCACGATGCGGGCGTCGTCCAGCACGTGGACGTAGTCGACCTGCAGGCCTTCCAGAATTTTGGCGTTGTGGGTAATGATGATGAGGGCATTGGTGTCGTTGTGGTAAGCCTTGATGCCGTTGGCCACGGTCTTGACGGCGTCGACGTCCAGGCCGGAGTCGGTCTCGTCCAGCAGGGCCAAAGCGGGCTTGAGCATCAGCAGCTGCAGGATCTCCGCCTTCTTCTTCTCGCCGCCGGAGAAGCCGACGTTGAGGTAACGGTCGGCGTAGGCGGGATCCATGTTCAGAGCTTCCATCTGGGCGGCCAGCTCGTGGCGGAACTTCATGACCTTGACGGGCTTACCGGTAACGGCAGCCTGCGCAGTGCGCAGGAAGCTTTCCAGCGTGATGCCGGGGATTTCCTCCGGCGTCTGGAAGGACAGGAACATACCGGCGCGGGCGCGGACATCGGCGGTCTCGTGGGTGATGTCCTGGCCGCGGAAGATGATCTGGCCGCGGGTAACGTTGTAACGGGGATCGCCCATCAGGGCGCTCATCAAAGTGGACTTGCCGGCGCCGTTGTGGCCCATCAGAACGTGGGTCTCGCCAGGGTTCACAGTAAGGTTCAAACCGTCGAGAAGGACTTTGTTTTCCTCACCGACAGTGACCTGTAAATCTTTAACTTCCAGCAGCGGACTGCTCATGGAAAAACACCTCCAAGTGAATCACCGGGGAAAAATGCCCCCGGCAGGCAGTATTTGCTCTACTCATGTATACTATACCATTTTTATAGGGATTGCAAGTTCTGAAACAGGAAAGTCACACACTTCGTCAATATCATACAAAAATAGTCGGGATTTATCGGTCGGTTTTTGTACACTAACCAGGGCACGGTATGCTTTACGCATCGGCCCCTACAAGCAAGTTAAAAATAGCTGCCACTTAAGAGGCTCCCTCTGCGAGACAGACTCCCCCGATACGGGGGAGGTGGCACGAAGTGCCAGAGGGGGAGCGCTGTCAGCGAAGCTGACTGAGGGAGAGACATTTTCATAAAATGCCGCCAGGTAAGGTCTCTCCCCCACCCGCTCCGCGGGAGTCCCCTCGCAGAGGGGCCTTTCCGCAGTTGCAAAACTTTCTCAACCACCTTGCGAAATCCTTTCGGGTGGGGTACAATAGAAATATCCGTAAACCTATCCCCTGCCCCAATTACGGGCAGCATATTATAAAAGTATAGTAAGGAGGGCATATCACCCTATGTCTACTGCCAAAGAGAAATTTGAGCTGGCCCGGCAGCGCTATGCCGCCACCTTTGAGCGCCACCTGGATAACGGCGTGGAATTCATCAGCGATAACGTCTATATCGAGCCGGAGGTCATCATCACCCCCGGCACGGTCATCCTGCCCGGGTGCATCCTGCGCGGCAAGACCGTGATTGCCGAGAACTGCGTTATCGGCCCCAACACCCTGCTGGAGGATACCGTCGTCGAGGCCGGCACCACCATCAACGCCAGCCAGTGCTACGAGAGTCACATCGGTCCCAACAACAAGATCGGTCCATTCACCCATGTGCGCACTGGCACCAAGACCGCCGAGGGATGCCACCTGGGCGCTTACGTCGAGACCAAGAACGCCGACTTTGCCGAGGGCAACACCGTCAGCCATCTGACCTACATCGGCGATGCCACCGTGGGCAAGTACTGCAACTTTGGCTGCGGCACCGTCACCTGCAACTACGACGGCGAGGGCAAGTACCACACCACCATCGGCGACTATGCCTTCATCGGCTGCAACACCAACCTGGTGGCCCCCGTCACCGTGGGCGACCATGCCTTCACCGCCGCCGGTTCCACTATCGGCCACGATGTGCCCGCCGGTGCCCTGAGCATCGAGCGCGCCAAGCAGACCGAGATCGACAACTGGGGCGAGAACAAGCTGCAAAAGTACATCGCAAAAAAACAGAAATTGGAAGCCGACAAAAAGAACAAGTAAAGGAATTAAAATGTTAGGAATGACCTCCGGGGCGGACTGGCTGATCGCCGGGCTGGGCAACCCTGAACCGAAATATGATGGCACCCGCCACAACGCCGGGTTTGAGGCGCTGGATTATCTGGCTGCGCAGTGGCACTGCGATATTGCCAAAGCCAAGTGGCAGGGCCTGTACGGCACCGCCCAGGTGGGCGACCACAAGGTCGTACTGCTGAAGCCGCTGACCTACATGAACCTGAGCGGCCAGAGCATTGCCCCCGCCGCCAACTTTTATAAGATCCCCGCCGACCACGTCATCGTACTGTGCGACGACATCACCCAGGAGCCGGGCCACCTGCGTATCCGCCCCCACGGCTCGGCGGGCGGCCATAACGGGCTGAAAAGCATCATCGCCAGCCTGGGCACCGAGAATTTCAGCCGCATCCGCATTGGCATCGGCGCCAAGCCCAACCCGCAGTACGACCTGGCCGCCTGGGTGCTGGGCAAGCTGCCCCCCGCGGACCGCAAGGCCATGACCGACCGCTACCCGGACATTGAGGACGCCTGCAAGCTGCTGATGGACGGCAACCTGCAATACGCTCAGAACAAGTTCAACCATTAAGGGGATGTACACCATGAGCAAACTTCGTAAACAAGCCCTGATCCGCATCGTGATCTGCGTTATCATGCTGGCCGCCACTATCGTGTTTTCCTTTTTGCTGATCACCGGCAAGCTGGACGGCACGTCTTCTTCGGCAAGCTCCAATGCCGACAGCCTGTCCTCCGTAAGCGACAGCGTGGAGGCCGATACTCCCGAATCTACCGAGCCTGTGGAATCCACCGAGCCGGAGCCCACCCCCGAACCGACGCCGGAGCCCACCCCGGAGCCGGCCCCGGCCAACTTTGACGGCCTGGCCGAGCAGCCCACCACCGTGTTCGCTGAGGGCGAGCAGCCCAGCTACACCACCACCGCCGATGCCAGCATGAACCTGCGCGCCGGCCCCGGCACCGACTTTGACAAGGTGACCAGCGTACCCGCCGGCACCGCCGTGACCGCCCTGGGCGCCAACAGCGACGGTAGCTGGGTGGTCGTGCAGGTAGGCGGCCAGTACGGCTGGCTGAAGGTCGAGTTCCTAAACCAGTAACCTTATAAAATCATTGTAACTATGCTGTTTTCTTCACTTTTTGCTAAAACAGCCGAATATGAAAAACTGGCGCATGCGCTCTCCGCACCGGGGGCATGCGCCTTATTCGGTTTACCCGGTTCCGGCCGGGCGATGGTCTACGCCGCGCTGGCGAAGGAGACCGGGCGCTTTCTCTGCATCGTGACCCCCGGCGAGGCTGAGGCCACTCGCTTTGCCGGGGACCTGAACGCCCTGGGCATCCCCACTGCCGTTTTTCCTGCCCGAGATTACGTGCTGCGCCCCATTGAAGGCACGGCCCGCGAGTATGAGTACCGCCGCCTGAGCGTGCTGGGCGACATCGTGGGTGGGCGGCTGCAGGCCGTCTGTGTGCCGGACGAGGGGCTGACCCAGTATACCACGCCCCGCGCCGAGTTTTGTAACAACACCCGCACCCTGCACCCAGGCGACACCGTGCCCCGCACCGAGCTGACCGCGCTGTTGTACAACGCCGGGTACGCCCGCCGCGCCCAGGTGGACGGGCCGGGCCAGTTCTCCATCCGCGGCGACATTGTAGACCTGTACGCCCCGGATATGAAGCTGCCCGTGCGTATGGAATTTTGGGGCGACGAGATCGACACGATGCACACCTTCGACCTGGCCACCCAGCGCCGCGAGGACCCCATCGAAAAAATTTACGTCAGCCCCGCGCGGGAGGTACTGTTTGGTTCCCCTGCCGAAGCTGCCGAGCTGCTGCGGGCCTTCATCAAAAAATTCCGCGGCAAAAAGCGCACTGCCTTAGAGGCTTGCCTGGCCACCGAGCTGGCCCAGCTGGACGGCGGTGCTCTGCCTGTGAATATGGACAAATATCTCGCGGTGCGCTATCCCCAGCCCGCCACACTGCTGGATTATTTCGATGATCCGCTGCTGGTGCTGGAGGAACCAGCCTCCTTACGGGAGGCTGAGCGCGCCACCACCTACCGTCGGGGCGAGGAAATTTCTGCCCTTTTGCAGGATGGCGTGCTGGCCGCCGGGCTGGACAATCTGTACGCCGAGAATGGCTACCTCTGGGCACAGGCCGCGAACCACCGCACGATCTGCGCCGAGAACTTTGCCCGCAGCATGCCGGACATTCCACTGAAGGACATCGTCAACGCGCCCGCCCACACGCTGCCCGCCTGGGGCGGCGAGGTGACCAGCCTTTTGGAGGATCTGCAGCCGCTTTGCAACGGCGGCGCAGCCGTCACCGTATTGGCGGGTACCCAGCGTGCCGCCGCGGGCCTGGCCGCCGACCTGCGCACCAAGGGGCTGCTGGTCACCACGGACCCGGACGCCGCCCCCGGCGCAGGGCTGGTGCAGGTGCTGCCGGGACAGCTTTCCGCCGGGTGCAGCGTGCCCTTTGCCAAGTACGCGCTGTTCACGGCGCGGGCGTTTGGCATCAGCAGCACCCAGAAAAAGAAAAAGCGCAATAAAGACGCGCTGAACAGTTTAAGCGAAATCGCTGTGGGCGACCTGGTGGTACACCAGAACCACGGCATCGGCCGCTATGCGGGCATCCAGCGGATGGCCGTGCAGGGCGTCACCAAGGATTATCTGCGCATCGAGTACGACAAAAAGGATGTGCTCTACGTTCCGGTCACCCAGCTGGACCTGCTGTCCCGCTACACCGCCCCCAACGACAGCGACAACGTGAAACTGTCCCGCCTGGGCGGCAGCGACTGGGCCAAGACCCGCAAAAAGGTCAAGGCCGCCACGGAGCAGATGGCGAAAGAGCTGATCGAACTCTACGCCCGCCGCAAGCAGGCCAAGGGTCACGCTTTCCCGCCCGACGACACCTGGCAGGGGGATTTTGAGCAGCGCTTCGCCTACGATGAGACCCCCGACCAGCTGACCTGTGCCGCCGACATCAAGCACGATATGGAAGAGCCCTGGCCCATGGACCGGCTGCTGTGCGGCGACGTGGGCTTTGGCAAGACCGAGGTTGCTCTGCGCGCGGCGTTCAAGTGCGTGATGGGCGGCAAGCAGTGCGCCATTCTGGCTCCCACCACCATTTTGGCTTGGCAGCATTTCAACACCGCCATTGCCCGCATGGAGGCATTCCCCGTGCGCATCGGGCTGCTCTCCCGCTATCGCAGTGCCAAGGAGCAGAAAGAGACGCTGCGCGGCCTAAAAGACGGCACAGTAGACATCGTTATCGGCACCCACCGGCTGCTGTCCAACGATGTAAAGTTCCATGATCTGGGGCTGGTCATCATCGACGAGGAGCAGCGCTTCGGCGTCAAGCACAAGGAGAAGCTGAAAGAGGCTTTCATTGGCGTGGATATGCTCACGCTGTCGGCCACGCCCATCCCCCGCACACTGAACATGGCACTGTCCGGCATCCGGGATATGTCCACACTGGAGCAGCCGCCCTTTGAGCGCCAGCCCGTGGAAACCTACGTGCTGGAGTACGACGAGGGCATCGTGGCCGAGGCCATCCGCAAGGAGCTGGCCCGCGGCGGGCAGGTCTACTACCTGCACAACCGCGTGGACACTATCGAGGAATGTGCTGCCCGCGTAGGCAAGATGGTGCCGGGCGCGCGCATAGGCATCGCCCACGGCAAAATGACCGAGGAGCAAATTTCCTCGGTGTGGCAGCAATTGCTGGACAATGAAATTGACATTTTGGTCTGCACCACGCTGATCGAGACCGGCGTCGACGTGCGCAACTGCAACACGCTTATCATTGAAAATGCCGACCGCATGGGTTTAAGCCAGTTGTACCAGATCCGCGGCCGCGTGGGGCGCTCGTCCCGCAAGGCCTATGCCTACTTTACCTTCACCCGCGACAAGGTGCTGACCGAGGTCGCCGCCAAGCGGCTTTCCGCCATCCGGGAGTTTACCTCCTTCGGCTCCGGCTTCCGCATTGCGATGCGCGACTTGCAGATTCGCGGCGCGGGCAGCCTGCTGGGCCACAGCCAGCACGGGCATATGGAGTCGGTCGGCTACGACCTGTATGTAAAGATGCTGAGCCAGGCCATCTCCGCCGCCCGTGGCGAGACCCCCGCGCCGGACAAGAGCGATTGCCTCATCGACATCACGGTGGACGCTTTCCTGCCCGAGGATTACATCCCCGATGCCGCAGGCCGCATCGAAGCCTACAAGCGCATTGCGGCCATTGAGACCACCGCCGACGCGGATGATGTCATTGATGAACTCATCGACCGTTACGGCAGCCCGCCCAAGAGTGTGCAGGGGCTGGTGGATGTATCGCTGATCCGCGTGACCGCCGCCCGCGTAGGCATTGCCGAGATCGTGCAGCGGGGCGACCAGCTGATTTTGTACTCCGACATCGTGGGCCCAAAGCAGCTGGCCCCGCTGATGGACCAGTACCCCCACCGCGTGCTGTATAACGCGCTGGGACGGCCGTATTTCAGCCTGCGGGTGCAAAAAGGTGAGAACCCGCTGGTGCTGCTGCGGGATATTGTAACCCTGCTGCCGGGGGCACAGGGTGAAAAGGAAAAATAATCCTTGACAACCCCCCGGTAATAGGCTATATAATAAATGAATATCTGTTTTAAAGGAGTTATCGTATGGATTCCGAAGTTTTTGCACGCATTCGTGATTATCTGGCTGACCAGCTGGAAGTTGAACCTGAAAAGATCACCCCGGACAGCGACATTGTCAACGATTTCGGCGCGGACAGCCTGGACGTCATCGATATGATCACCACCCTGTCCGACGAGTTCGGCGTGGAGATCCCCGATGAGGACATCGAGACTTTCCACACCGTCGGTGACGTGGTAAACTATCTCGAGGACAGAATGTAAAATCATTAAGTTTCGTTAAGAAAAGTGTGAGGATAAAATGGCAAACGATAAGAAAAAAATGGTCGAAGCGATCACCGCACAGGAGGTCGACTTTGCCCAGTGGTATACTGACATCTGCACCAAGGCCGAACTGGTCGAGTACTCCAGCGTAAAGGGCTTTGTGGTGCTGCGCCCCTATGGCTACGCCATCTGGGAGAACATCCAGAAGAACCTGGACAGCCGTTTTAAGGCTACCGGCCACGAGAACGTGGCTATGCCCGTGCTGATCCCCGAAAGCCTGCTGAAGAAAGAGGGCGAGCTGGTCAACGGCTTTGCCCCCGAGGTTGCCTGGGTCACCGCCGGCGGCAGCGACCCGCTGGAAGAGCGCCTGGCTGTGCGCCCCACCAGCGAGACCATGTTCTGCGACCATTTCAGCCATGTGCTGCACTCCTACCGCGACCTGCCCATGCTGTACAACCAGTGGTGCAGCGTCGTCCGCTGGGAGAAATCCACCCGTCCGTTCCTGCGCACCCGCGAGTTTTGGTGGCAGGAAGGCCACACCATCCACGAGACCGCCGAGGAAGCCAAGGCCGAGACCGAGCAGCAGCTGAACTGCTACGCCGACTTTGCCGAGCATGACCTCTGCATTCCCGTGCTGAAGGGCCGCAAGACCGACAAGGAGAAGTTTGCCGGCGCCGAGGCCACCTACACCATCGAGGCTATGATGAAGGACGGCAAGGCCCTGCAGAGCGGCACCAGCCACTACTTTGGCGATAAGTTCAGCCGCGCTTACGACGTGACCTTCACCGGCCGCGACAACACCCTGCAGTATCCGTTCCAGACTTCCTGGGGTGCTTCCACCCGCCTGATCGGCGCGATCATCATGACCCACGGCGATGACGACGGCCTGATCCTGCCCCCTGCCATTGCCCCTGTGCAGGTAGTCATCGTGCCTGTTGCCGCCCACAAGCCCGGCGTGCTGGACAAGTGCCGCGAGCTGGCTGCCGAGATCGGCAAGTATGCCCGTGTGAAGCTGGACGACAGCGACAAGCAGCCCGGCTGGAAGTTTGCCCAGTGGGAGATGAAGGGCGTGCCCGTGCGCCTGGAAGTCGGACCCCGCGACATCGAGAACGGCCAGTGCGTGCTGGTCCGCCGTGACACCCGCGAGAAGCAGTTCGTCAAGTTTGACGAGCTGGCCACTGCTATCCCCGCCGCCATGGACGCCCTGGCTAAGGACCTGTACGACCGCGCCCTGGAAAACCGCGAGAAGCGCACCTACAGCGCCACCACCATGGACGAGATCAAACAGATTGCCAAGGAGCATACCGGCTTTATCAAGACGATGTGGTGCGGCGACCTGGCCTGCGAGGAAGCCATGAAGGAGCAGGCTGGTCTGTCCAGCCGCTGCATGCCCTTTGCCCAGGAGCATCTGAGCGACGTTTGCCCCGTCTGCGGCAAGCCCGCCCAGAAGATGGTCGTTTGGGGCGTTGCCTACTAATTCGTAAAAATAAAAGCGGTGCCGCAAAGCGCCGCTTTTTCTGTATCGGTGAAAAGTATCATGTCTGTGCTGGTTTTAACATTGGGACTGTATATGCTGGGGCTGCTGCTGGCGGCCGTCGGCAGCCGGTTGGCAGGGCGCTGCACCACCTGGTGCTGTGCCCTGCTGGGCCTGCCCATGTGGGTAGTGGGCGGCACCATTGCGCCGTTCTGCCTGGCTTTGCCCCAGCTGATGCTGGCGCTGCTGGCCGCTGGCATGGGCATCACCGGCCTGGCGGTAGGCACGGCGCTGGCCGGTGCCGTTACCAATGTAGGGCTGGCGCTGGCACTCTGCCTGCTGGGCGGCAACGGCCAGCCTGTGGTGGCCGACCGGCAGGAGTTTTGCCGCAAATGCCTGCTGCTGGCGCTTTCCTGCGGGGTCATCGCCCTGTTTGTGCGGGACGGCACCCTAAGCTACACCGGCACCGGACTGCTGATGCTGCTGTTCGTCATCTTTGTTTTGTCCAGCATCGTCTACCAGCACCAGTTTATTTATGGCGAGCGGTACGAACCGATCTCTACCGACGGCTGCACCGCCATCCCCCCGGCGCAGGATTACGGCTACACCGCCCGCACAATGGCCTTCCCCGTGATGAACCTGCGCAACTCGCTGAAAAACCTGGCCGGTGTAGTGGGTGGGCTGGCGCTGCTGGCCGTCGGAGCGCGGGCGCTGGTGTACAGTGCCACCACCATTGCCAATTTGACCTGTACCATTCAGGCCTTGTGGGCGGCGACGCTCATAAGCTTTGGCTTCTGCCTGCCCCTGCTGGCAGAAGCACTGGGGCACCCCTTCGGCTCGATTTGGAAGCGGTTCGACACCCGCTGCCGCTTCTACCCTGCTGACACGCTGCCCATCCAGCTGTTGAACAGTGCCATTCTAAATTTAACGCTGGCGCTGCCTATTTCCAGCTTGATGTACCGCCACCGCCTGCCGGTGGGCGCACAGTTCCGCGCCTATGAGGTGCCTATTTTGGCTGCCATGGCGCTGGTGCTGCTGGCCGAGCCGCTGCTGCACCGCCGCCTGCACCGCTGGCAGGGTGCGGCCTGCCTGGTGCTGTACTTTTTGTACCTGGCGGCGGTCTCCTTCGCGCCCCGGGCCGGCGCGTAAAGTTTTCAACAAGACGAATCCCCCCGCGGAAAACTCCGCAGGGGGATTTTCTGTTTTAGTAGGTCGTCAACGTTGTGCCGACGAAGTAGTGGGTCAGGATGTCGCGGTAGCTCCAGCCGTTGCGGGCATAGCCGATGGCGCCCCACTGGCTCATGCCGCAGCCGTGGCCGTAGCCGTACACATCAAAGATGAAGCAGTCTAGATCGGCGTTGTAGCTGACCGTGAAGCACTGGCTGCGCAGGCTGCGGCCGTCCACGCTCTGGCGGGCCAGCAGGTTCTCGCGGAACCAGCGGCCGCTGACGGTGCCCACGCTGGCATCCGGACCGACCTGGATCTTGGCCACCCAGCCGTATTGGTTGGCGGACTGGATGGTGAACCAGCTGTTGGGGTCCACGCCGGAAAGGTCGATGTCCATCACATCTTTAATGCGGTCCTGCAGCGTCTGGCGGGAGAAGCGGGCCGTGCCGCTGGAATTGCCGTTGGTGTTCCAGTTGGTGGCGATCTGCTGGTCGTAGGGGCTGTCCACGGCCTGCAGCCAGGCGCGATCGTTGCCCCAGACCTCGGCAGCCGAGGCCGTGCCGGTGCTGGCGGAGGCGAAGTAGGGCGTAAAGCAGACCTGACCGTTGTAGGTCACCAGCACGTGGGCAACCTCCTGGGCAGCGGCCAGCGCGGCAGCGCCCGGCTCGGCCCCCAGCACGGAGGGGTAGCCCGACTGGCTCAGGATCCAGCAATGGGTGGCCACGCATTGGGCCTTGTAGGCCTCGGCGGGGGCGCTGGAGCCAAGCTCGTTCTGGGCCACCATGGCCAGGCAGCGCACCAGGTCCATCGTCTGGGCGGTGCCGTTCATCGTTACATTGATGGTCTCGCCCTCGGCGCTGGTGCCACCATTGTTGGTGTTGTTGTCGCCGCTGTTGTCCGGCGTATCCGGCGTGGCATCGCCGTTTTCGGTGCTGTCGCTGTCCGCCGGGGCGGGCGTGGGGTTGGCGTTGGCGATCTGGTCCACCGTCACAGTCTGCTCGGGCAGGGTGCCTTCAGCGCCCTTGTTCAGGTCGGTCTCGGTGGCGTTGGCCGAGCCTGCCACATCGGTCAGGCCTGCCATCAGCTTATCGGCACTGGCCAGCAGGGCGTCGGTGCGCTGCTGCATCTCGCTGGCGGCCTGGCTCAGGTCGGTGCTGGTGTCAGCGCTGTCGCTGGCCGTCTGGCTGCTGCCGCGGTTGGCGGCAGTAGCGGCGCTTTGCTTGGCGTAGCGGTCGATGCTGGCACCCAGCAGGGCGCTGACGGTGGGCATCGGCTGGTTTTTACTCTGGTACTGCGCGGCAGTCAGCAGGGGTTCGTCCGCTGCCGTGATGGCCGATGCGTTGAGCACCTCGGCCTCGCCGTCCTCGATGAGGCGGCCGGTGACGCAGAGCTGCACACCGGCGTCCTCGCTGGGGGCGGTCAGTGTCAGGAAGCGGGATGCGTCCCCCACTTCCACCTCGGTATCCCACAGGCTGCGGGCCTGGATGCCCGCCACGAAGCGGAGGTAATCGTAATAGCTGGACAGGTCGGTGCTGCCGTAGAGGTCGAAAGCACCGTCGCCCTGCTCGGCGGGGTCGTAGTAGTAAACGGCCAGCACCTTAAAGCGGTAGGTGTGGCCCGGCAGGTAGAGGGTAAAGCCGCTGTTGGCCTTGATGCCTTCCTCGGTGGTAAGCGGGGTGAGCAGGGCGTCGGTGGAGGCCAGCACCGTGTTGCCGGGGGCGGTGCTGTTCAGCGCACTGGGGGTGGCGAAGCGGGTCTGGGCGGTCGTTTCGTTGTCTGCATTCTCGGCGGTGGCAGTATCAGCCGCGTAGACAAAGCGGCCCTCCATACCGGGGAAGCCCAGGTAGCCTACCACGCCGGGCAGCTTCTCGGTGCCCTTGGTCAGGTAGCTCTCGGCAGTATTGTCGTACAGGGCTGTGCCGTAGCTCTTGGCGGCGGGGCGTGCACCCAGGTCATTGCTAAAGAACCACCACAGCGCCGCAGCGCCGCCCACGATGACCAGCACCAGCACCACCAGCACGGTGACGACCATGCGGCGGCGGCGCTTCTCGCTCTTTTCGATCATGGCAAGGCTGTGGCTGCGGATACTGTTGGCGGCTTCGGTCTCCGGTTTCTCGGCATGGCGGCGGCGCGGCGGCGGGTCCGTATCCGTGTCGTCGCTGTCGTCGTCATCAAACAGGCGGCTGGCGGCTTTGGTAAAGTCCTCGGCAGTGGTGGTGCGGCCCGCGGCGGCATCGGCTTCGTCCGCCGCCTGGGCAGCAGCCAGGGCCTCAGGGTCCAGTTCTGCTGAGAAATCCGGCACATCATCGTCCAGAATGGATGGTGCCGGGCTGCGGCGGATGGTGGCCTGCTGTTGTTCTGCCGCAGGCTGGGCGGCATCTGCTTCGGGGGCCGGGGCACGGCGGTTCACCCGCAGACTGCGGGCGGTACGGGCGGCTTCTGGGCCGGCGGTACGGATGTCCAGCGGGTCGGTGGTGTTTGCAGCCGCGGCGGGAGCTGCCTCGTTTTCCTCGTCCAGTTCCGATTCAAAGCGAATCGTGCCGGTGGGTTCGGATACCGCCGGGGGCGCAGCATGGGTGCGGCTTACGTTTAGGTGGCGGGTGGCGCCCACAGCGGTTTCTGCTGCCGGGGCAGGCGGCTCGGGTTGAGGCGGGGCCACAGGTTCGGCGGTGTCAAAGTCCAGCATCGGCTCAAAGTCTGCGGTGCGGTCCGGCTCGGTGGTGGGGGGTGTGCGGCGGCGCAGCGAGAACCGCACCGTGTTGCCCCGATCGCGCCCGGCTTCGGACACGATGAGCAGCGGCCGCTCCCGCCCAGGGCGGAAGATGATGCAGGAATCGGTCAGCCGCAGGCCCAGCACGCGGCGGCGCAGCAGGTCCAAGATTTGGTTGCCAATGGTGGCATCGTTCAGATCCGGCGGCAGCGCGCAAGCGGCAGCACCGTGGTTATCGCAGATCAGCACAAAGGGGCACTGGCCCACGGTAGCGGGCATGTACACAGCGGCAAAGTCCGCCCCGGCGGCCTGCATGGCGGCCAGGGCGCGCCCTGCGGCGGCCTGCACCACATCGCCGGGGAATTTTTTCAACAGCTGGGGCGGCACCGTGATTTGCTTTTGCTTTTTGGGGTCGGCGTAGCTCTCGGTGCCAAAGTCAAACACGGCTTCGCTGTGGGGCAGCGGCTGTAAGAGTGCGCCAACTAAGCGACCGGTCGTTTCGTCCGCCGCCACCAGCAGCTTGCGCTTTTCCAGCAGAGTGTCCAGCGTGGCCTGGGCCAGGCTGGTCTCGCCGGTGGCAAACACATCATCGCCAAATTTGCCGCGCAGACGCTGCACCCATTTTTCGCAGTACTGCTCGGCCATGGCGCGGTTGGGCGCACTGACCTGCACGCAGACGGCAAACTCGCCGTCACGTTCCAGCAGGCGCAGGCCGGGGCAGCCATCGGCCCGTGCCTGACGCAGCACTGCAGAAACTTCCGCCGCCGTGGGGCCGAAGACGCGCAAAATTCTCAGTTCTGTGTTTACCATGTTAAACCTCTAGTCAAATATCCATTGTTGTGGCCGGGGTATCAGGGGTGATGGCCAGGCTGTCCGGCACAGGCAGGCCCAGCGCCATGCGGCGCAGCATATCCAACGCGTACATGGCGGCGCGGGCGCGGATGACACTGCGCTCGCGATAGCCGCCCAGGGTCAGCCGCATGAGGCAGCCCGTGTTGGTGCGGGCGTCGGCACCGGCCAGGTAGACCGTGCCCACCGGCTTGCCAGGCAGTTCTCCGCCGGGGCCGGCCAGACCGGTGATACCCACGGCCAGCTCCGCGCCAGATTCTTTCGCCGCGCCAAAGGCCATAGCAGCAGCCACGGGGCCGGAAACCACATTGTACTGTGCAATCGTCTCTGCCGGGACGCCCAACAGCTTTTGCTTGGCGGCCTCGGCGTAGGTGACGAAGCCGTAGCCAAACACCTCGCTGGAGCCGGGCACATTGGTCAGCCGCTCGGCGATCATGCCGCCGGTGCAGCTTTCAGCCGTGGCGGCATGCAGGCCTTTTTCCCGCAGCACGCGCACGACGGTGTATTCCAGCGCGGGCACGTCCACATCATAGGCGGCATCGCCCAAAATCCGGCGGAACTCCTCCAGCCGTTCGCGGCAGGCGGCCTCGGCGGCTTCGGGGGTTGTTTCCCGCGCAGTTACGCGAATTTCACACTCGCCGGTCTTGCAGTAGATGGCGGCGGTGGGGTTGGTGCTTTCAAACAGCGGGGCCACCTTGCTGGCGATGGCGCTCTCGCCGCCCAGCACCCGCAGCGTGTGGCTGTGGATGGTGCAGTTCTGGCGGGCCAGTAGCAGCGGGCGCACCTGCTCCAGCCACATGGCCTTCATCTCCCGGGGCACGCCGGGCATCAGGGCGGCGCAGTGGCCCTGGGCATCCTCGAACCAGGCGCCGGGGGCGGTGCCGTGGTCGTTGATGATCTTGCGGCCGTTTGTCGGCACCATGGCCTGCTTGCGGTTATTCTCGGTGGGGCGGCGATTTGTCCGGGCAAAGAAAGCCAGAATCTTGTCCCACTCCGCCTCATCAAAATGCAGGGTGTCGCCAAAGGCTTCGGCCACAGTCTCCTTGGTCAGGTCGTCCTCGGTAGGGCCAAGACCGCCGGAGAAGATGAGCAGGTCGCTGCGGTTTTTGGCCTGAGTCACCAGCTCCCGCAGGCGGGCGGGGTTATCGCCGATGACATGCTGGTGCAGCACACTGATGCCCAACTCGGCCAGTTCGCGACTCAAAAACTGCGCATTGGTGTTTAAAATGTCGCCCAGCAGCAGCTCGGTGCCAACGCAGATGATTTCAGCGGTCACAGCAGCTCATCTTCTTCCCCACCCATACGGACGTAAATTTTCTCGACATTTTCGGCAGCTTCTGCTTCCAGCGCCAGCAGATCCGGCATGCCCGCCTCGGCCGCCAGAATTTCCTCCATGGTGGGGTTGGTCTTGGGGTGCGGCGGGGTGAAGATGGTGCAGCAGTCCTCGTAGGGCTCGATGGAGGTCTCGAAGGTGCCGATCTTGCGGGAGATCGCGATGATCTCGGTCTTGTCCATGCCAATGCAGGGGCGCAGCACGGGCAGGTCCTGGGCAGCGTCGGTGCAGGCCAGGGCCGCCATCGTCTGGCTGGCCACCTGGGCCAGGCTCTCGCCGGTGATAAGGGCCTGCAGCTCCAGCTTGGTGGCCACGCGGTTGGCAATGCGCAGCATGCTGCGGCGCATCAGCACGGTGAACAGCACGTCGGGGGCATTATCTCGGATATACTCCTGCGGCTTGGTGTAGGGCACGACGAAGAGCGTGCAGTTGCCGGTGTACTCCACCAGTTCCCGGGCCAGGTCGCGCACCTTCATCTTGGCGCGCAGGCTGGTGTAGGGCGGGCTGGCAAAGTGGATGTGATGCAGCGCCAGGCCGCGGCGGGCCATACACCAGGCGGCGACAGGGCTGTCGATACCGCCGGAGAGCAGGTTCAGCGCACGGCCGCTGGTGCCTACCGGCAGGCCGCCGGCGGCTTCCACCTTGGGGCCGTGGACGTAGGCGGAGTGGTCGCGGATCTCAACCATGACTTCCAGCTGGGGGTTGTGCACGTCCACCCGCAGGTGGTGGTGCTTGTCCAGCAGGTAAGCGCCCAGCTCGCGGCAGATTTCGGGGCTCTTCATCGGGTAGGTCTTGTCGGCGCGCTTGGCTTCCACCTTAAAGGTGCGGATGCCCCGCAGCGTCTCGCCCAGGTAGGCTTCGGCGGTCTCGCAGATGGCGTCGAAGTCCTTGGGGCACTCCACCGCGCGGCTCATCTTGACGATGCCGAACACGTGGGAGACGCGGCGGAAGGCCTCGTCCATGTCCAGGCCCTCTTCCTTCGGCTCGATAAAGACGGTGCTCTGGGCCTGGTAGACTTTGAACTTGCCCAGCGGCTCCAGCCGCCAGCGGATGATCTTGGACAGGCGTGCTTCAAACTTGCCGCGGTTCAGACCTTTCAGGGTCATTTCGCCCTGGTATGCTAGGATGATCTCTTTCATTATACAAAAACGCCTTTCGTTGGTGGGTGTTACGCTTTTACATTTAAATGTGCTGCAGTTCGCGCAGGCCGGCGCGCAGGCCGTCCAGCAGGGCGTCCACGTCCTCGGGGGTGTTGTCGGCGCAGAAGCTGACGCGCAGCGCGGTGCGGATGGTCAGGTCATCGCAGCCCATGGCCTGCAGGGTGTGGCTGGGCTCGCCCTTATCGCAGGCGCTGCCGCCGGAGACGAACACCAGCCGCCCGTTGAGGTAGTTGATGAAGGTCTGGCTGTTGATGCAGCCTGTGGAGAAGTTGACCACTTCATCCACGGCGTCATCGGGGGAATTCAGTGTGATGCCGGGCAGCTCGGCCAGGCCGGTGCGCAGCTGCCGATTCAGGGCATGCAGGTGGTCGCCCTTGGTGCGCAGGCGCTGGGCGCCTTTGGCGGCCGCCAGGCCCAGGCCCACGATATAGGGCGTGTTCTCGGTGCCGGGGCGCATGCCGCGCTCCTGATGGCCGCCGACGTAGGGTGGGTGCAGCGTCTGGCGCTGGCTGTCCCGCACGAAGAGTGCCCCGATGCCCTTGGGGGCGTGGATCTTGTGGCCGGAAACGGACAGCGTGTCCACGCCGGGCCACTTTTGCAGGTCGATGGGGATGCGCAGCCAGGCCTGCACCGCGTCTACATGGAAGTGGGTGCGGCTGTTTTTAGCCTTGATGCCCTTGGCCAGGGCAGCAATGTCCTGACGTGCGCCGGTCTCGTTGTTGACGGCCATGCAGGCGGCCAGGACGGTGTTTTTATCCACAGCAGCGAGGAATTTCTCGGTGTCGATATGACCGTCCCGCTCCGGGGCGATTTCCACGACGGTGAAGCCTTCCTCTTTTAAAGCGCGGATCGGCAGCTGCACACTGGGATGCTCGAAGCCGGTGACGACGATCTTATTGCCCCAGTGGCGGCGGGGCATCGCGGCACCGTAGATGGCCATGTTGTTGCTCTCCGACCCGCAGGCCGTGAAGTAAATTTCATCGCTGCGGCAGTGCAGCGTTTTGGCAATGCGGGCGCGGGCCGTTTCGATGCCGTCCTGCGCGGCCACGGCGGGGTCGTACAGGCTGCTGGGGTTGGCCCAGAGTTCCACCAACGCATCGTGGATGACCTCGGTCACGGCGGGGTCCACGCGGGTGGTGGCGGCGTTATCCAGATAATGGATCTGCGGGTCGGAAAGCATAGACATTCCTCACATTTTGAACAAAATTATACAGGATAAATTATACACGCCCAGGGCCTAAAAAACAACTGGTCCTGCAAAAAAATACGCCAACTCCCACCTGCCCGCTTGACTTTTTTGCAGGGAGCAGGTATAATAATATAGTTTCCTGTGCCGGTGTGTTGGAATTGGCAGACGAGACGGACTCAAAATCCGTTGGTGGTGACACCGTATGGGTTCGACCCCCATCACCGGCATAAAAAAGCACCCTCGACTTAGGCCGAGGGTGCTTTTTTATTTCCGGTGCTGAGGGGGCGAACAGCACGGCCGCCCGCGGGCGGTAAGCTCGCTGTGGAGCGCATTGAGACTGCCCTGGCCGACGGTATAAACTTCACCCAGGAGACCACGCTCTCCGGCGGCTACCCCAAACGGCTTTGCCCATCGCTTGCCGACGTAGCCAAGGTCCTACCTTACTGCGATGAAGCGCATTTTTTGATAACAACAACGGCTTTGTGCTGGTGGCCGAGTACTGCAATGGCCAACTGCTGCCCGTAGACAGCTGCCGCCTGCAATGGGTGCAGGAGCTGCCGGAAGCCGTACACTTATAACCACAAACGAGGGACTATGGATACCAACACATTCAACACCACCGCCTTACAGGATGAGCTGACCGGGGCGCTGGTGGGGCTGGCGCGGGCGGCGGATACCGCCCCTGCGGTAAGCGATGCGACCTGGCAGGTGATGATCGAAGCCCTGGCGGCGAACAGCCCGGCTGCCGCCTGCAACGAGGCCGAAATCCTCTCGCTCATCGACCGGGTGCATGCGGAAAAGTTCAAGGTTGTGCCCGATTGCGCCATCTGCGCCTCTCCCTGCGGGCGGACGGCCGATTACAACATTGCCAACATCTGGAACGCACCGGAGGACATCCGCAGCTTAAAGGTGCTCATCCTCCTGGGCGTCCACGGGCTGGCGGGCTATGCGCACCGCGCCCTGGCGCTGGGCGTGCTGGACGACGAGGTGAACCGCTTTTTTGCCGAGGCACTGGCCACCATCGGTGAGGAACTTAGCCCGGAGTACCTGCAGCCCACCCTGCTGAAAACCGGCGAGATGGTCTGCAAGTGCAAGGTGCTGCTGGACAAGGCCAGCGCTGAAACCAGCAGCACCCCCTCCCCCACCGCGCCAACACAACCTACGCAGTAACTGTCCACAGAATCAACAAGCTGCGCCCCGTCTATGCCGAGGTGCCGCCCCGGGTGGAGTATACCCTGCCCGACCTGGGCTACAGCTTAAAGCCCGTATTGGACACTATATGGGCCTGGGGCGAGGGGCACCAGGCGAAGATGCGGGGATAAATAGGACAATACCGCATAATTCTAAGTGCCGCAGCCGCCGGAGCGGTGCTTAAGCCGTCAGGCGGGAATTGTGCGGTATTGCCATAGGACAAAAACCGGGAGCACCCGTTGAAAGGCGCTCCCGGTTTGTTTTGTTTAATTCTGTACCATTTCTGGCTGCTTGCCGGCCAGGTCGTTGATGACCTCGCCTGCGATGATAAGCCCGGCCACGGCGGGGACGTAGGCGGTGCTGCCCGGCACCTGGCGGCGCTGGGTGCACTTGCGGGCGGTGCCCGGCGGGCAGATGCAGTGCTGGCTGCAGCTGATGGCCATATCGTCCACGGGGGTGATGGCCTTCTCCTTGGAGTAGACCACCTTCAGGTGCTTGATGCCCCGCTTGCGCAGCTCGGTACGCATGACGCGGGCCAGCGGGCAGACGGACGTCTCGTAAATATCAGCCACTTCCAGCGCGGCGGGGTTGATCTTATTGCCCGCACCCATACAGCTGATAATGGGCGTACCGGCGGCATCGGCCTGCATGATCATGGCCAGCTTGCCGGTGACGGTATCGATGGCGTCGACTACGTAGTCGTACTGGGTAAAGTCGAACTGATCCTTGGTATCCGGCGTGTAGAAGGTCTGGTAGATGTTGACCACAGCGTCGGGGTTGATCTCCAAAATGCGGTCGCGGGCGACCTCGACCTTGTACTTACCCACGGTCTTGCGGGTGGCTAAAATCTGGCGGTTGATGTTGGTCAGGCAGACCTTATCGTCATCGATGAGATCCAGCGTGCCGATGCCGCTACGGGCCAGCGCCTCGACGGTATAGCCGCCCACGCCGCCGATGCCGAAGACCGCCACACGGGACTTGTACAGTTTTTCCATGGCCTCGTGGCCAAACAACAGTTCGGTTCTAGAAAATTGATTGAGCATTCCGTTCCCCTCACGCCAAAGGCATTAAGCTACTGATTTACTATGTTTTACAGCATTTGATTATAGAACAGATGCCCGGTTTTGTCAACAGGACGAGGAAATCGGGGCAGGATCGGGGCAGGATTGGGGCAGGATTGGCGCCCCCTTGAGGGGAGCCTTTATTGTTTAAAACCCCGTCATATCTCCCAAATCAATCTCCGTCTTGTTCCCCCAATCTCTGCGCAGGGCGATGGATGCCGTACAATTTGTATTATCATACAAAATTGACCATTGCGTATTACTGGTCACATCTTTGGGGTTCGGTTCCTGGCTGGCAGCCTGGAGTGCCTGCCAGGCGATGTCGGGGGTGATGGCTCCGGCATTCGAGTCCAGCACTTCCTCAATGGCGTCGTATCGCTCGCGGCCATGGCCGTAGATACCGTTTTTCTGGTTGGGCAGGACGTTCTCCTTGTACTTCACAAAGAAGTTCGTCACCTGCTGGCTGGGGGTCACGACCATCGGGCGGGCCGGGTCATCACAGTCGTACTCGATCACGCGGCCGTCACCGGCGGCATCGGTGATGTAAAAGTGGTAGTCACGGCCGCTGGTGGCAAACATATCGTACTGCTGCAGCAGCTCCACGGCCTCGGCGGTGGTGGCGGCGCGGTCCAGCACCAGGCGGATGGCCATAGTGGTAGCCAGCACCGGCTTGCCGGTATCCTGTTTGGTTGGTTCGCTGTCCAGCGTCAGCACGGCAATAGAAACGCCCTTCTCGTTGATGCCGTCCAGGCAGGCAAAGGGTGCCAGCAGGCTGGCAATTTTGGCCTTGGTGCTGGCATCGGCTTGGTTGGCACCCAGGTTATCCAGCGCGGCAAAGGCGATGGACTTGTAGCCGTCCTTGGGCGCGGTACACACCAGCATGGCCGAGGTATCCCGCTTGAAGTCGTAGTTGCGGCCCATCAGGTGGTCGCCGCCGGTCTCCTGGATGTGGAAGGCGCTGCAGCCGAAGGTAGGCGCTTTGATGGAGACGGGCAGCAGCGGCAGCGCCTGCTTGACGGCTGCATCAATAAAGCTTTGGTTATCCGCCGTGGTGTTGGCGATCATCTTGTCCAGGTCGTAGTCATAGCGGACCTGCATGCGGTAGAGGTTGTAATCATCGTAGTCGGTCAGTTTTTCGATAGAATTTGCGGTCTGGATGCGGCTGGCGTACAGCGCGCCGAAGCCCACAGCGGCCACGGCCACAACAGCCAGCACCCCCACAGCAATACGGGCGGCAAGTTTCATAGCGGGTCCCTCCTTTTAGTGATTTGGCCCTCTATGCGAGGGGACTCCCGCGAAGCGGGCGGGAGAGAGACTTTGCCATGGTCTCTCCTTCCGTCACGGCTTCGCCGTGCCACCTCCCTCACAGAGGGAAGCTTTTCTTTGTGCAAATTGTATCACATAACTTTGCATCTGCACAAGACCAGCTATGTAACTTTGGCGCGATACACAAAAACGGGCATAAAAAATGGGAGAAACCCACAAACGGGGTTTCTCCCATACACGATTGCAAAAGAGATCAGGCGTTGGCCTGAGAAGCAGCAACAGCGCAGGCGACAGTCATACCGACCATCGGGTTGTTGCCGGCGCCGATCAGACCCATCATCTCGACGTGAGCCGGGACGGAGGAAGAACCAGCGAACTGAGCATCGCCGTGCATACGGCCCATGGAGTCGGTCAGGCCGTAGGAAGCGGGGCCTGCTGCCACGTTGTCCGGGTGCAGGGTACGGCCCGTGCCGCCGCCGGAAGCAACGGAGAAGTACTTCTTGCCATTCTCGATAGCCCACTTCTTGTAGGTACCGGCAACCAGGTGCTGGAAACGGGTGGGGTTGGTGGAGTTACCGGTGATGGAAACCTCAACACCCTCAGCCTTCATGATAGCAACGCCTTCCAGAACGTCGTTGGCGCCGTAGCACTTAACAGCAGCGCGCTCGCCATCAGAGTAAGGGATGGTCTCGACGACCTTCAGCTCGCCGGTGGCGAAGTCGTAGTCGGTCTTGACATAGGTGAAGCCATTGATACGGCTGATGATCTGAGCAGCGTCCTTGCCCAGGCCGTTCAGGATAACACGCAGGGGCTCCTTACGGACCTTGTTGGCGGTACGGGCGATGCCGATAGCACCCTCAGCAGCAGCGAAGGACTCATGGCCAGCCAGGAAAGCGAAGCAATGGGTGTCCTCGTGCAGCAGCATGGCGCCCAGGTTACCATGGCCCAGGCCGACCTTACGCTGCTCTGCAACAGAGCCGGGAATGGTGAAAGCTTCCAGGCCTTCGCCGATGGCAGCAGCGCAGTCAGCAGCGCTCTTCAGGCCGCGCTTGACAGCGATGGCGGTGCCCAGGGTGTAAGCCCAGACAGCGTTATCGAAGCAGATGGGCTGGATGCCGCGGATGATCTTGTCGCAGTCGATGCCCTTGGCCAGCAGCATCTCGTTGCAGGCGTCGAGGCTCTCCAGGCCGTTGGCCTTCAGGCAGGCCTCGATCTTGGGCATACGGCGATTCTGGGATTCAAAAGTTGCCATAATCTATGTTCCTCCCTCTCTTATTCTTCACGCGGGTCGATGTACTTGACAGCGCCCTGCTCGGCAGAGAAGCGGCCGTAGGTACCGATGTTCTTCTCGTAGGCTTCCTTCGGGTCCTTGCCGTGGCGGATGTCTTCCATCATCTTGCCCAGGCGGACGAACTGGTAGCCGATGACCTGGTTGTCCTTATCCAGAGCGGTCTTGAGGATGTAGCCCTCGGTCAGTTCCAGGTAACGGACGCCCTTGGCCTTGGTGGAGAAGATGGTGCCGGTCATAGAGCGCAGGCCCTTGCCCAGGTCATCCAGGCCAGCGCCGACGGGCAGGCCGTTCTCAGAGAAAGCGGTCTGGCTGCGGCCGTAGACGATCTGCAGGAACAGCTCACGCATAGCAACGTTGATAGCATCGCAGACCAGGTCGGTGTTCAGGGCCTCGAGGATGGTCTTGCCGGGCAGGATCTCGCCAGCCATAGCGGCGGAGTGGGTCATGCCGGAGCAGCCGATGGTCTCGACCAGGGCTTCCTCGATGATGCCGTTCTTGATGTTCAGGCTCAGCTTGCAGGTGCCCTGCTGGGGTGCGCACCAACCTACACCGTGGGTGTAGCCGCTGATGTCCTCAATTTTATAGGCCTTGACCCACTGACCCTCTTCGGGGATGGGGGCGGGACCGTGCTTGGGCCCTTTTGTGATCGGGCACATGTTATTGACCTGTGCGGAGTATTCGATCATAATTTTCTCTCCTTTGCATTTGTTAGGCTTTTCACAGCTATCTTTATTATAAAGGGTGCGGGATCGATTTTCAAGATGTTAGTATATCCTAACCTTTTGTTTTTTGGAGAATTCCGTAGAAAAACAAAACCCGCCTCCGAACGAGGCGGTGAAAGCTGGTTTTGCAAGGGATATTTTACATTTAACATAGGGGGGGGGATCCCCCATGGCAAATGGTAAATGTGAAATCTACGGCAATACCGCATAATTCTAAGTGCCGATACGGCGAGCGAGGTGCGGCAGCTGCT
>ERZ1034915.98-NODE-98-length-57911-cov-20.557574_pt1 | contig 57911 bp, 35 predicted proteins | sample MGYA00520592_ERZ1034915 | MGnify/ENA primary metagenome ERZ1034915 (study PRJEB33766, sample SAMN09781787) | gut metagenome | biome: gut microbiome | host: Homo sapiens | place: Madagascar | study: EMG produced TPA metagenomics assembly of the PRJNA485056 data set... | reverse complement strand
TTGCTTAGCAGCTTGTACTTCTCGCTCGCCGCATCGGCACTTAGAATTGTGCGGTGTTGCCCTAATATAAAACCAAAAGCCCCCGGTACTTAACGGTACCGGGGGCAACTTGTTACAGCATAATTCGGTGCAGGGGGTTATCGGGCAAGAATGTGCAGGTGCAAATTACTTGCGCTTGCCCTTGCGGCCGCGCTTTTTGGCGGCGGTGTTCACAGCGGTCTTGACCTCGGCAGCGGCCTTTTCGGCGGCCTTGACGGTCTCCTCCACAACAGGGGCAGCAGCCTTGACAGCTTCCTCGACGACCGGCTTAGCGGCCTCGACGGTCTTTTCGACGACAGGCTCAGCAGCCTTAACAGCCTTCTCAACCACGGGCTTAGCAGCCTCGACAGTCTTCTCAACTACGGGCTTGGCAGCCTTGACGGCCTTCTCGGCAACAGGCTTTGCGGCCTTGGCGGCCTTTTCTGCAACGGGCTTGGCTGCCTTGGCAGCCTTCTCGACAGCGGGGGCAACCGCCACAGCAGCAGCGTCGACGATCTCGGTAGCAGCCTTTTCAGCGGCGGCCTTAGCCTTGACGGCGGAAGCCTTCACGCTGGTCTTGGGCTTGCGGGTGACCTCGTTGATGGTCCAGTACTGGTTCTCGCCGTTGACGTCGGCCCAGATCTGCAGCGGAGTGCCGTTGACAGCGCTCATGCCGGCATCCAGCAGCTTGCCTGCCAGGTTGCTCTTGATCTTAACGCGGCCATCGTTGGAAGGCTCGACCACCCACAGCTGGCTGGAAGCGGGGGCACCCTCCCACTGGTGTACGCGGGTGCCGTCGCTGACGCCGCCCATATCCAGGTCCATCATCTTGCCGGTGAAACGGTTCTGCACACGGTAGACGCCGTCGCCTGCAGCGACGAAGCCCCACTGCTGCCACTCGGCATTGGCGTCGTCCCACAGCTGGATCTTGGCGCCGTTCTCGATATTATAATCGGCAACCTCAACGACCTTGCCGTTTGCGGCGTTGATGGTGTAGTACTTACCCTCGGTGATCACGGTCTGTGCAATTTTCTTCTTGGCTGCCATATTGGCTACCTCCCTATTCATAAACAGTTCTGTAAACGTATCCATGCGGCCTATATCGGCGCTGCCTTATCGGTTGCGCTGTACCCTCTGCCGCGGTATCTTATGCAGCCGAATAATCGTGGCTACGTCACCTATTATAACCACTTTTTACCAATTCGTCAACTTTTTGGCGGTAATGCGGCACTTTACACAAAAAAGCCGGTACAGCGGCAAGCTATCCCGGCAATTTTGATTGATTGTACACCAGATTGCTGCAATTTTTGCGCAGCAACGCTGTACATTATGCTGTCAATGTGTTCAACTGTTCTCGGCAAAATTGCCTGTGTACAGGGTATAGTAGCGGCCTTTCTGGGCGATCAGCTCGTCGTGGGTGCCACGCTCGATGATGCGGCCCTGCTCCAAAACCATGATGCAGTCCGAGTTGCGGACGGTGGACAGGCGGTGGGCAATGACGAAGGTTGTACGGCCGTACATCAGTCCGTCCATGCCGTCCTGCACCAGTTTTTCGGTGCGGGTATCAATGGAGGAAGTTGCCTCGTCCAAAATCAGCACCGGCGGGTCAGCAACGGCAGCACGGGCAATAGCCAGCAGCTGGCGCTGGCCCTGGCTCAGGTTGGTGCCGTCGCCGGTCAGCATGGTGTTGTAGCCATCGGGCAGATGCTTGATGAAGCTGTCGGCGTTGGCCAGCTTGGCGGCGGCTATGCACTCTTCATCGGTGGCGGTCAGGCGGCCGTAGCGGATGTTCTCCATAACGGTGCCGGTGAACAGGTGGGTATCCTGCAGCACGATGCCAAGAGAGGAACGCAGAGCGTTCTTTTCGATGGACTTGATGTCGTGGCCGTCGTAGAGGATCTGACCCTTCTGGATGTCGTAGAAGCGGTTGATCAGGTTGGTGATGGTGGTCTTACCTGCGCCGGTAGAACCGACGAAAGCGATCTTCTGGCCCGGACGGCCGTAGAGGTTGATGTCGTGTAGGACGATCTTGCCCTCATCGTAGCCGAAGTCCACATCCTTAAAGACGATGTCGCCCTTCAGCTGGGTGTAAGTGACAGTGCCATCGGCGTTCTGCTTTTTCCAGGCCCAGATGCCGGTGGACTCGTTGATCTCGGTCAGGGTGTCGTCGGCTTGGAACTTGGCATGCACCAGGGTGATGTCGCCCTCGTTGACCTCGGACTTTTCATCCAGCAGGGCGAAGATACGGGCGCCGCCAGCCAGAGCCATGACGACCGAGTTCAGCTGCATGGAGATCTGAGTGATGGGCTGGTTGAAGCTCTTATTAAAGGTCAGGAAGCTGGCCAGCTTGCCCAGCGTCAGGCTGCCGACGCCGCCGATGGCCAGCGCACCGCCGACCACAGCGCAGAGCACGTAGCTCAGGTTGCCCAGCTGGGCGTTGACGGGCATCGCCACCAGAGAGTAGGCGTTGGCCTTGTCGGCGCTGTGGAACAGCTCATCGTTGAGTTCATTGAACTCCTTGATGGCGGCATCCTCGTGGCAGAAAACCTTGACGACCTTCTGACCGTTCATCATTTCCTCGATGTAGCCGTTGACTTTGCCCAGCTCTTGCTGCTGCTTGAGGAAGTACTTGCCGGAGTTGCCGGTGAGATACTTGGTGGCCAACATCATAGCGCCGACCATGACCAGGGTCAGTACGCTCAGCGGCACACTGAGGTAAAGCATGGACAAAAATACGCTGACTACCGTAATGATCGTATTGACCAGCTGGGGCAGGCTCTGGCTGATGAGCTGGCGCAGGGTATCAATATCGTTGGTGTAGACAGACATGATGTCACCGTGGGCGTGGCTGTCAAAATACTTGATGGGCAGTGTCTGCATGTGGACGAACAGGTCGTCGCGCAGACGTTTCAGGGTACCCTGGGCGATCTTGGCCATGGTGCGGTTCTGGATGAAGACGGCCAGGATGCCCACGCCGTAGAAGCAGGCCACACGGGTGATGGCATGCAGCAGGCCGGAGAAATCGTTGCTCTTTTCGGCCAGCAGGGGCAGGATGTAGCTGTCGATCAGAGTCTGCATAAACAGGGTGCCCTGGACCTGAGCGAACACGCCGAGCAGAATGCAGCACAGCACCAGGATGACCTGGAACTTGTACTGCTTCATCACGTAGGCCAGGATGCGCTTGAACACCTTTCCGGGGTTCTCTACTTTGGGGCGGGGGCCTGCGTTGCGGCCGGGGCCCATTTTTACTACTTTAGGCTGCTGTGCCATCAGGCTTCCCCTCCCTTCTCGTCAAAGTCGCCGGAACCTTTGGTCTGGCTGTTGTAGACATCCTGATAGATGGCGTTGGTCTTCAGCAGGTTGGCGGGGGTATCAAAGCCGCTGATCCTGCCGTTATCCAGCACCAGCACCTTGTCAGCGTTCTCGACAGAGGAAATACGCTGTGCCACGATGAACACCGTTGTGCCTGGGATCTTCTCGGCAAAGGAGCGGCGGATTCTGGCGTCGGTGGCGGTATCGACAGCGGAAGTGGAGTCGTCCAGGATCAGGATGCGGGGCTTTTTCAGCAGGGCACGGGCGATGCAGAGGCGCTGCTTCTGGCCGCCGGATACGTTGTTGCCGCCCTGCTCAATGTGGGTCTGGTACTTATCGGGGAAGCGCTCGATAAATTCATCGGCGCAGGCCTGCTTGCAGGCGTCCACGATCTCTGCGTCGGTGGCGTCGGGGTTGCCCCAGCGCAGGTTGTCGGCGATGGTGCCGCTGAACAATTCGTTCTTTTGCAGCACCATGGCCACGTTATTGCGCAGGGTCTCCAGGTCATAACGGCGCACATCCACACCGCCGATGGAGACGCTGCCCTCGGTCACGTCATACAGGCGGGGCAGCAGCTGCACCAGGCTGGACTTGGCCGAGCCGGTGCCGCCGATGATGCCGATGGTCTCGCCAGACTTGATGTCCAGGTCGATGTCGCTCAGCACCTTCTCGCCATTCTTCTTGTAGGAGAAGCTGACGTGGTCGAACTTGACAGAACCGTCCTTGATGTCCATGACGGGGTTTTCGCCGTTGGTCAGGTCAGACTTCTCATCCAGGACCTCGGCTACACGTTTGGCGGAAGCGGCGGACATGGTGATCATGACAAACACCATCGAGAGCATCATCAGGCTCATCAGGATGTTCATGCAGTAGCTCAGCATGCTCATCAGGTCACCGGTGGTGAAGGTGGTGGCGCCGGAGCTGACGATGAGTCGTGCGCCCATCCAACTGATGAGCAGGATGCAGCTGTAGACGGTCAACTGCATGAAGGGGGCGTTCCAGGCGATGATAAGTTCAGCGCGCATCAGCAGGTTGCGCACGTTCTCGCTGGCCTTGCGGAACTTCTCGCTCTCGAACTTTTCCCGCACGTAGGCTTTGACCACGCGGATTGCAGAAACATTCTCCTGCACGCTCTCGTTCAGGTCATCGTACTTGCGGAAAGCCTCGGCGAAATAGCGGGTGGCGTGCGTCATGATGTACACCAACACGCAGCCCAGCAGGATGACCGCGATCAAGTAAATGTTAGCCAACTGGCGGTTGATGGTGTAGGACATGATCAGCGCCACGATCATGCTGGCAGGCGCACGGATGGACATGCGCAGCAACATCTGATAGGCGTTTTGGATGTTGGTAACGTCGGTGGTCATACGGGTGACCAGACCGGCGGTAGAGTATTTATCGATGTTGGCAAAGCTGAAGGTCTGGATATTTTTAAACATGCCGCGGCGCAGATTGCGGGCAAAACCGGTGGCGGCATGGGAGCCAAGCACGGCACCCAAAATGCCAAACAGCAGGCCAAACAACGCTGCAACGATCATCTGGGCTCCAACGATGTAGATGACCTGCATATTGCCGGGGGTGACGCCATCGTCAATGATGGAAGCCATCAGTTTGGGGATGATCATCTCCATGATGACCTCGCAGATCATAAAGATCGGCGTCAGGATCGAGACCAGGCGGAATCCCTTTGTCTCACGTCCGAGTGTTTTCAGCAAGTTTCATTGCTCCTTTCCGGGGTAGATTGTTTTGCTTCGGCCTCGATGGACTGGGCGTTGTGCAGGATTTGGTTCAGTACCACGCGGGCAGCGGCCATTTCTTCGGGGGTAAGGCCCTGTTGCAGTTCCTGCTCAAAGCGGTCAATGCTGGCTCGGATGCGGTCGTGGTAGGCCACCCCTTTGGGGGTGGCGGCCAGCCGCTTTAAGCGGGCATCTTTCTCGACCGAGCAGCGGGTGATGAAGCCATCCTGCTCCATGCCCTGCAGGATCGCCGTGACGCTGGAACGGCGGATGTGGAACCATTGTTCTACATCGCGCTGGTAGACATCACGGTTTTCGTTGTTCGCGCAGATGATCTCGCCCAGCAGCATACCGCGCACACCGGTCAGCTCCGGTGTGACTTCGGCTGCAATGCGGGTATCCATAGCGCGGCGCAGCATACGGGATGTATGGCTGAGCAGCGCACCGAAATGCTTGTTTACGCAGCCATCCCGAACCGTGGCTGGATTTTGGCAGATCATCGTTCTCACCTTCCTTATCGGGTCGTTTTGTTAGCCTATGAATTGTTCGCAGGCTAACTGTTTGTATTCGTACTTGGATAGTATATCACCGATTGGGAAAATGTCAAGAGATGAATTTTAAAAAGCCCCCTCAAAGAGGGAGCTTTCTTTTACCTGCTTTCATCTAGGTATCATAGTCGTTACTTTCGTTAGAAAAACGTCCTAAACAACTTTAACGAATCTAACGATTTTAACGAAAATGACACCTATTTCACATTAGATATATATTTGCAATCGGCTCCTTCTATTTATAGGAGCTTCATGCGTCCGTTTTATTCCGGCGCTTTCATGCTCTCTACCATCGAAATGCGTTTCAGCAGCCGCTGCATGACCAGGTTGACCAGCGTGCTGAACAGCAGGGTTAGGGCAATGGCGTAGGCAAAGCTTTGGGGGTAGATCTGCCGCCCAAACATGACGGCATCGACCTCCACCGTGGTGATGACGAAGCTGTGCAGGGCAATGCCGCCTGCCAGGCCTAACAGCGTGCCGATCAGCGTTAAGGCCACGCTCTCGCGGTTAACGTAGGCGTAGACCTCTGGGTCGTAGAAGCCCAGCACCTTGATGGTGGCGATCTCCTTGACACGCTCGGCAATGTTGATGTTGGAGAGGTTATACAGCACCACGAACGCCAGCGATGCCGCACAGACGATGATGAGCACGACCACTGCATCGATGGAGTTAAGCATGTTGAGCACCTGGTTCACGTTGTCCTGCGTGAAGTTCAGGCTGGCCACATTGTCCATCGCCAGCAGGTCCGCCGAGAGGGTATCACGGGCTTCCTGGGTGTCCTCGGGCAGGATGCTCATGATTGCGTTGTAGGCGGGAGCTTCGCCAAAACCGGCCTCGTACACCGCCGGGCTGAGGTAAACGTAATTGCTGACGTAATGCTCGCACACACCGCTGACAGTGAAGTCAGCTGTCTTATCGTCGCTGTTAGTCAGGGTAATGGTGTCCCCTGCCTTTACACCCAGGGTCTTGGCCATCTTTTCGGTCACGACCACGCCCTGCTGCCCCAGCGGCACCGCCTTGCGGGAGAGGCGTTCGTGCAGGTCAGCAAACTCAGCAAACTTGTCCACGTCCTGGGGAACCATGAGGTAGACGTCCATCTCACCGTTGGGGCCATCCTGCCGGGTGGATTCCATGGCGACAGTCAGCGAATCGGTGACGGTCTCCTTATTATAAAGGTAGTCATAAACAGGGCCGCTTTCGGTGACCTCCTGCTTGGTGACGATGGTCATCAGGTCGTAGTGGTAAATGTCGCCGTACTGCTTGGTGATGATGGAGTTCAGCGAATCCGAGAGGCCGAAGCCCGCCACCAGCAGCGAGGTGCAGCCCGCCACGCCGATGACCGTCATCCAGAAGCGCTTTTTGTAGCGCAGCAGGTTGCGGCAGGTAACTTTCCAGCTGAAGGGCAGCCGCCGCCACAGCGGGGTGATGCGTTCCAGCAAAATGCGCTTGCCGGCCTTGGGGGCGCGGGGCAGCATGAGGGCCGCCGGGTTCTCCTGCAAGGTGGTGCGGCAGGCCAGCGCCGTGATGCCCACGGTGAGCAGGATAAGGGTGCCGCCCGCAAGCAACGCCTGGCTCAACCGCCAGGGGGTGGCAATAGACGGCATATAATACATCATTTCATAGGCGGACCAGATGATGGACGGGAAGGCCTTGAAGCCGACGGCCAGTCCGGCTACTGTGCCCGCTGCAGCCGCCGTGAAGGCGTAGATCAGGTACTTTTGCATGATGGCTGTGCCCGAATAGCCCAGGGCTTTCAGCGTGCCGATCTGCAGGCGTTCTTCCTCGACCATGCGGGTCATGGTGGTGGATACCACCAGTGCCGCCACCAGGAAGAAGAATACCGGAAAGATGGTGGCAATGGCGGTGAGCTTATCCACATTGGCGGTAAAGGACGCATAGCTGACGTTTTTGCTGCGGTCCCAGACGTACCAGGTGGGGTACTCCACATCGTTCAGGGCGGCTTCTCCGTCCTCGATTTGCGCGCGAGCATCGGCCAGGGCCTTTTCGGCTTCGACCTTGGCGTCCTCATATTCTATTTCTCCGTCCCGTAGTTTTTGCAGGTTTTCGGCAATGGTTGTTTTGGCGTCATCCAGCTTTTTGCGGGCGTCGCTCAGCTGGCCTTTGGCGTCGTCGATCTGGCGGCGGGCATCGGCCATCTGCACCTTTTTGTCCTGCAGGGTGGCCCAGCCATCCTCCAGCTGGGCGCGGGCAGCCGCCAGCTGCTTTTTGCCGTCCTCGTACTGGGCCAGGCCGTCATAGTACTGCTTCCAGCCATCGTCCAGCTGGGCCTTGGCGGTGGCCAGTTTGGGGGCATTGGCTTCCAGCTCGGCACGGGCGGCAGCCAGCTGAGCCGCGCCCTGTTCGTATTGCAGCAGGCCCAACCGGTACTGGGTCAGCTGACCCACGCCGGAAACCAGTTCTTCCAGCTGGGCTTTGCTGTCCTCGGGCAGGCTGGCCCACCAGGCTTCGACAGCGGCGTTCAGCTTGTCCCGGATGTCATCGGGCAGTTCGGGGGCGAACTGACGCGCCCAATCGACAGCATTCTGCAAAGCCGTCTGCATGGCGGCTGGGTCGGCAGCATCAGCCACGGCGGCGATATATGTCCGGGCCTCCTGCAAGCGCTGCTGTTGTTCTTCCGGCAGGGTGTCTGCGGGAATTTCATCGATGGCCGCCAGCAGGTCGTTGGCCTGGGCGCGGATGGCATCCACTTGCTCCTGTGTCAGGCCTGCGGGGATGGTCAGACCGCCGTAATTCTGGATGGCCTGCCACAGTTCTTCCACCGTCTGGGGCGGCTGGGTGCCGTTGGCATCGCAGTTCTGGGCCAGCCAGCCGATAAACGCATCCACCTGGGCCGCATCCACTCCCAGCTTTTCGGCAATGGCTGCTATCCCCTGCTGGTAGGCGTCCGCGTTGGCGTCCAGCTGGGCCTTGGCGTCGGCCAGCTGCTTTTCGGCGGTTTCGATCTGTGCCAGGCCGTCGTTGTATTGTTTCAGTCCGGCTTCGTACTGAGCCTGGCCGTCCTCTAACTGTTTGCGGGCGGCTTCCAGCTTGGGGGCGTTGGCGGCAAGTTCGTCCTCCCCTGCCTGCAGCTGCGCCTCGGCGTCTTTCAGCTGGGCTTCGGCATCCGCCAATTGGGCCGCGCCATCGTTGAGCAGGGCTTCGTTGCTGGTCAGTTCGTTCAAGCCGTCTGCATACTGGCGTTCGCCGTCATCCACCTCTTTCTGGCCATCCGCCAACTGTCGTTTGCCGTCGGCCAATTCGGCGGCAGCGTCGGCCAGCTGTTGGTCGGCATCCGTTTTGGCGTCGTTGTACTCAGCCCAGGCGTCATCCAACTCGGCACGGGCATCAGCGATGATGCCGTCATAGCGGGCTTCACACCGGGCGTCGGCGATGGCCTCGACGTTGGCCTTGACCGTATCAATATTGGTTTGGTAGGCGTCGCCCAGGCTGTCCTGCTCCAACGCGCCTTCGGCGGTCAGGTAGACTTCGGTGTAGGCTTCGTAGGCGAAATCCTGCTGGGGGATGTAGAACACCAGCTTGACCGTGCCGTTGCCCACGCTGGCGGGCTCGCGCTCAAAGCTGAAATAGTTGGCGTTGTGCACGATGCCCACGACGGTGTACTCGGTGGTGTTCAGCTTGGTGTCCAGATCTTCGTTGGCTTTGTCCACCACCAGCTTTGTGCCCACGGTGTAGGTAGATTGCTTTTTGGTGTAGCTGGCTTCGATGACGCACTCGCCGGACTTTTCCGGCAGGCGGCCCTCGACGAGGTTCAGCTGGTTGATGGTGTTATTCTCCGGCGCAGGCAGGCTGTGGACGCGGCTGACGACGGTGTCACCGTCCACCTCCACCAGCAAATCTGCCGAGTAGCCCGGCTGCACCTGGCGAACGCCCTCCACCTGGCGCAAGGCGTCCACATCCTCATCGGTCAGGCCAAGGGTGGAGACGATGCGCAGGTCGTAGAAGTTGCCATCATCCATATAACGTTCCATCGACTCTTTCATATCGATGGGCGTGGCGTTCAGCCCGGCCAGGAAGCCGACGCCCAGCGCCACGATGGCAAAGACGGCGGCGAACCGGCTGGCGGTGCTTTTGAAGGTCCGCAGGGTATTTTTGCGATAACTGCGTGTCATTTACCACTCGATCCTTTCCACGGGGGTGGGGTTGGGGTTCACGGTCTGATCTATCACCCGGCCGCTGTTGATACGGATGACCCGGTCCGCCATAGCGGCCAGAGCGCTGTTGTGGGTGATGACGATGACGGTGCGCCCCTGTTTGCGGCAGGTGGCCTGCAGCAGGGCCAACACCTGCTTGCCGGTTTTGTAGTCCAGCGCGCCGGTAGGCTCATCACAAAGCAGGATCTTTGGGTTTTTGGCCAGCGCACGGGCGATGGAGACACGCTGCTGTTCGCCGCCGGAAAGCTGTGCCGGGAAGTTGTTTTTGCGGTCCGCCAGGCCCACCTCATCCAGCACGGTGTCGGCATCCAGCGGGTCGCGGCAGATCTCGGCGGCCAACTCCACATTTTCCCGCGCAGTCAGGTTCTGCACGAGGTTATAAAACTGGAACACGAAGCCCACATCATAGCGGCGGTAGGTGGTCAGCCGCTTTTTATCAAAGCCGCTGACCTTCTCGCCATCCAGCAGGATGGTGCCCTCGTCGCAGGTATCCATGCCGCCCAGCATATTCAGCACGGTGGTTTTGCCCGCACCGGAAGGGCCGAGGATGACGCAGAACTCCCCCTTTTGGATCTCAAAGCTCACGTGATCTGATGCAGCGATACGGGTATCGCCCATCTGGTAATATTTACACACATTGTCAAACAACACATAAGGCTGCGGCATGCTAAAACTCTCCTATTTTTTAAAGTAGCTTTAGTATAGCAGATTTGCAGGGAAATGTCGTGAATGAATTTTAAAATTTATTTTTCTACCATTTCCGTCGGCTCTATCCCCAGATATGGCAGGGCCTTTTGCAGGACCTCGGCGCAGACGGGGCCGGAGAGGGCGCCGCCGCTGGTGGTCCAACTGTGGGGTTCGTCCAGGCAGATCAGCACTGCCAGCCGTGGGGCCTCGATGGGCGCGACCGCCACAAAGCTGGCAATGCGGGCGCCCTCGTTTTTGCTGTCCAGTTTTTGGCTGGTGCCGCTTTTGCCGCCCACACGGTAGCCGGGCACCGCCGCCCGGGTGCCGGTGCCTTTGGTGACCACCCCTTCCATCAGCTTGCACATCGTGGCGCTGGTTTCAGCCGAAATGACCTGCCGCTTCACTGTAGGTTCTACCTCTTTTATTATTGTACCGTCCGGGGCGGTAATGCGCTGTACAACATAGGGCTGCATCAGCCGCCCGCCGTTGACCACAGCACACACCGCTGTAAGCATCTGCAGATAGCTGACCTTGCTGCTTTGACCGAAGGAACAGGATGCCAGTTCCACCGGACCCATCCTGCAGCAAAAACAGGATAAGGCCCCCGGCGGTTTGCCGAGGGCCTTACCCTGTTTGCAAGAAAGGAACGATAGAAAAAAGAGAAGAAATCCGGGTCATCACCGCGATACGGCACGGCCCTTATATCAGACGGACGGGGAATCCGCCGGATCCTGGGTTGCATCCTCCGGAGCGGCTTCTGCGGGCAGGCGGCCGTACAGCTCCATCAGATGGTTGAGCTTTTGCGCCAGCGCCGGGGTGAAAGCACCCGGCAGTGCGCGCCAGCACCAGTTGCCGCCCAAGGTGGACGGCGTGTTCATGCGGGATTCATGCCCCAGACCCAGCACATCCTGTGCCTGCACTACGGCCAGATCGGCCGTGCTGGCCCAGACACCGCGCATCATACCCCAGTGGTAACCTTCCTTTTTGGTCAGATTCAGGTACTCTACGGCACGGTCGGTGTCGGTCTTATCGGCGGTGGCAAACCAGCCCTGTACAGGCTCGTTGTCATGGGTGCCGGTGTAGGCCACGCAGTTGGTGGGATAGCTGTGGGGGCGGTAGTCGCCGCCGTCGCGGCTGTCAAAGGCGAATTCCAGCACTTTCATGCCGGGGTACTCGCACTTGGCCAGCAACTCGCGCACATCGTCGGTCAGGAAACCCAGGTCCTCGGCAATGATGCGGGGGCTGCCCAGTTCCTTTTTAACGGCGGCAAACAGGCTGTAGCCTGGGCCGGTGCGCCAGCGGCCATTCTCGGCGGTCTTATCGCCGTAAGGGATGGCGTAGTACCCGGCGAAGCCGCGGAAGTGATCGATGCGCAGGAGATCGTAGATGCTGCACAAGTGGCGGATGCGGCGCACCCACCAGCGGTAGCCGGTGGCGGCCATGGCGTCCCAGTCAAACAGCGGGTTGCCCCACAGCTGGCCGGTGGCGGAGAAACCATCCGGCGGGCAGCCAGCTACCTCGATAGGCAGCAGGTTTTCGTCCAGCTGAAACTCCTGCGGGCTGCTCCAGACATCCACACTGTCCGCCGCCACGTAGATGGGCAGGTCGCCGATGATCTCGACGCCCCGGGCATTGGCGTAGGCTTTCAGTTTTTTCCACTGGGTGTAGAAGAGATACTGCACAGCCTGCCAGAAATCAATGCTCGCCTTATGATAGCGGCGGGCCTTATCCAGATCGGCCGGTTTGCGCAGACGAAGCGGGCGTTCCCACTCCAGCCAGGACTTACCGCCGTGGGCATCTTTCAGCGCCATGAACAGGGCGTAGTCCGGCAGCCAGAAGGCGTTGTCCGCCAAAAACTGCTCGTAATCCTCTGGGGGGTTGGCCAGCAGACGGGCGCAGGCGCGGCGCAGGACGGGGTAGCGCTTCTCGTACAGTACACCATAGTTGATGCAGTCGGGCGTGCTCTCCCAATCGATTGTGCGGTACTCCTCGGGCGTAAGCAGCCCGGCCTCGGCCAGTTGGTCAAGATCGATAAAGTAGGGGTTGCCCGCGAAGGTGGAGAAGGATTGATAGGGGCTATCGCCGTAGCTGGTGGGACAAACCGGCAAAATCTGCCAGTAATGCTGCCCTGCCGCATGCAGGAAGTCCACAAATTCACGGGCCGCAGCCCCCATGGTACCGATACCGCCGGGGGACGGCAGGCTGGAAATCGGCAGTAAAATACCGCTGGTTCTCATAAAAACACTGACCTCTTTCTAACGGAATATACTTTCGGGCCCTCTATCAGCCCTTAACCGCACCGGCCACAACACCGTCGATGATGTACTTCTGGCAGGCCAGGTACAGCACAATGACGGGGATGACCGTGATCATAATGCAGGCCATCATGGGGGCCATCTCGACCTTGCCGTAACTGCCGCGGAAATACTGGATGGCCATGGGAATGGTACGGTACTGCTTGATGTCCAGCACCAGGGTGGGCAGCAGGTAGTCATTCCAGACCCACATGGTTTCCAGGATGGCAGTGGAGATCATCGTCGGCTTCAGGATGGGGCAAACCACTTTGAAGAAGATCTGCAGCGGATTGCAGCCGTCGATCATGGCGGCTTCCTCAATGGCGATGGGCATTGACTTGACAAAGCCGGTGAACATGAACACCGCCAGACCGGCGCCGAAGCCCAGATAGATGATGCAGATGTTGTAGGGGTTGTTGAGTTTGAGGGTATCTGCCGTTTTGGCCAGGGTGAACATGACCATCTGGAACGGCACGATCATGCTGAAGACGCACAGGTAATACATGCCCTTGGAGAGCACGCCCTGCACACGGGTGATGTACCATGCGCACATCGAGCAGCAGAGCAAGATCAGCGCGACGGAGGAGATCGTGATGATGAAGCTGTACCACAGCGAGGAGAGGAAGTCCATCTCCGTGATGCCGTAGATGTAGTTTTTCAGACCCACGAAGGTCTCGGCGGTGGGCAGCTCGAAGGCGTGAGTGGTGGTGATGGCACGCTCGGTCTTGAGCGAGTTCATCAAAATCATGAACACCGGGTACATCCAGAGGATGCAGATGATGGTAAGCACGACCGACAGCACCGAGTTGATGCGGCGATCCTTAGCAGTCTTGCCCATTATTGCTGCACCTCCTTAGAGCGGGTGAAATGGAGCTGGATCAGAGAGAAAACGACCACGAAGAGGAAAAAGACCACAGCCTTGGCCTGGCCGATGCCCTTCCACTGGGGTCCCGAGCGGGCGTAGAACGTATCATAAATGTTGTACGCCAGCATCATAGACTGCTTGGCCGGTTCGCCAGCCGTCAGAGAGAGGTTCTGGTCGAACAGCTTGAAGGAGTTGGTCAGCGTCAGGAAGGTGCAGATCGTCACGCTGGGCATGACCATGGGAACCTTGATCTTAAGGAGGATCTGGCGGGAGGTAGCGCCGTCGATGCGGGCCGCTTCGATCAGATCGGTGGGCACGTTCTGCAAACCGGCAATGTAGATGATCATCATGTAGCCGATCTGCTGCCAGCACATCAGGATGATGAGGCCCCAGAAGCCGTAGGTGGCGTTCAGCGCGAGCAGCGGCTTGCCCAGGGCAGAAAGGATGCCGTTGAGCAAAATCTGCCAGATGTAGCCCAGCACGATACCGCCGATCAGGTTCGGCAGGAAGAAGATCGTGCGGAATGCGTTGGTGCCGCGCATGCCGCGGGTAAGCAGCAGTGCGATGCTGAAAGCCAGCACATTGATAAGCACGGTGGACACGATGGTAAAGACCGCCGTGAACCAGAACGCATGGGTGAAGGTATCATCGATCCAGATCATTTTGTAGTTGTCAAGGCCGACAAGCTGCACGTTTTTAACGGTAGTGAACTTGCAGAAGGACAGCCCCGCACCCCAGATGAAAGGCCACACAAAGCCGATAATAAAGGCGATCAGCGTTGGCAGCACAAAGACGGGCCAGTAGCGTTTTATGGCTTTTTCCATAGGAAAGCCCCCTTTTCAGATTCTCTTTCTTGCTTCGTTTCGTTAAAAAAAGCGGGGCGGGCGATTTCCGCCCGCCCCACAGGTATTGCGTTTTAGTTTTGTTTGGATTATGCAGCAGCGTTCAAAGCAGCCTCGCTTGCCCAGCCATCCACGAAGGCGGTGACAACATCATCCCAGCTGCCGGTACCGGCGGCGTAAGCGGTCAGAGCAGAACCAACGCCGTTCTTCCAGTTCTCGGAAGGCATGGTGGAGAAGTTCCAGGCCACAGGAGTCTTACCGGCAGCGGTCATTTCCTTATCGACCTTGACGAAGAGGTTGGGGGACTCGGCAGCATTCTTGAAGGGGATAACGAAGCCCATGTCATCAGCCATGGCCTTGGTGCCCTCGTCAGAGGAAACGCACCAGTACATGAAGTCGAGCGTTGCGTTGATGTCGTCCTCGCTGGCGTCCTTGTTGACGCACCAGTAGTTCTCAGTGCCGGTGCACAGGCCCTGGTTGGCTTCATCGCCGACGCCAATGTAGATGGGCAGCATGGTCAGATCGTCATCGGTGAAGGGCTTGCCATCGCCGACGAGGTTGTTGTACTCCCAAGAACCGTTCTGGAAGAAGACGGCCTCTTCGTTCAGGAACTCGTTGCGGCTGTCGTCGCCGGTCTTGCCAGCCAGTTCGGCAGGGTCGCAGGTGGAGTTGTTGATGTACAGGTCAAAAATATCCTTGTAGTTGTCGAGATAGGTGCCCTTGATGGCGTCGGTGTTGTCGATGCCATCCTCCTGATACTCGAAGTAGATGGGCAGGTTGGCCAGATGGGTCTTGTAGCGCCAGTCAGAGGAGCCGTCCATACCGGCGGAGGTGAAGGCAGAGAAGCCCAGCTCATCCTTGCGGGCGGTAATGTCCTCGGCAACCTTCTTCAAGTCGGCAAAGCTCTTGATGTCGTCAACGGTGTAGCCGGCCTTTTCCAGCAGGGTCTTATTGGTGATCAGGCCGTAGCTCTCGATAACGTAGCCGATGCCCAGCATCTGGTCGCCGTCTTTCAGGGCGTAGGAGTCGCTGGTCAAATCGCCTGCGATCTTGGTCCCGCTCAGGTCGTAGCAATAGTCCTTCCAGTTGGCCAGGCCGACAGGGCCGTTGACCTGGAACAGGGTGGGCGCATCGCTCTTGGCCATCTCGCTCATCAGGGTGGTCTCGTACTGACCGGAAGCAGCGGTCACGACGGTGACGGGAACGCCGGTCTCCTCGGTGTACTTGGCGGCCAGATCCTGCCAGGCTTCATCCTGCTCGGGCTTGAAGTTCAGGTAGTAGACCTTGCCGGCTGCATCAGCAGTAGCAGCGGTAGAGGTGGAGTCAGCAGCGGATGCGGTGCTGTCAGCAGTGGAAGCGGCGGCGGAAGAAGCGCTGCTGCCGCAGCCTGCCAGCAGGCCGAGGGCCATGGCGGAGGCCAGGCTCAACGAAAGGGTCTTTTTTGCATTCATGGTCGTTTTCCTCCTTAAGAAAACAAGTTAGATCCAAGTGAGTGAATTCGTTTGCGCAATTCGAATACATTTTCCGTTCGGATTGCCTATATTATACACGGCATTTTTTCAAAAAGCAACCCGTTTTTGTCTACATTGCCCAAGTTTGTAAGTTGTTATGAAACTAGCGCGCCACAATTGTGCACATTTACTCCATATTTGCGCATTTTATGTCATAGGCCATTGCGCAAGTTGCGCGTGCGGCAGGTTTCGACAGGTACAAAATCCCCGGAGCAGCCGAGATCGATGCTGTTCCGGGGCGGAAAAAGGATCTATAATGTTTTATATAATTCCAATAATTGTGCTCCAATACGGGGTAATGCCCGCTCCTCTGCGGTTTGGCGGGCGGCTGCGGCAGTATCGGGGAGTTTGTGCTGCAAAAGTGCCTGCAAGCGGGTGGGCAGGTCCTGCGTGGTGCGGTAGGTGTGGACGTTTACACTGTCCCGCAGCCAGCCGCGATAGGCCGGGATGTCCCGCACCAGCGTAGGCGTTGCGCAGGCCAGAGCTTCTAATATCACGATGCCCTCGGTCTCCTCATAGCTGCAAAACAAAAAGGCGTCCGCCCCGCAGTAGGCCGTGCGCAGCTCTGCCTGGGAGAGAAAGCCCGGAAACTGCAGGTTTTCCGGTGCATCCGCCATGGCGGCTTTGACGTTATGCGGCACAAGGTGCGGGTCGGTGTAGCCGAACCACAAAAATTGCACCTGCGGTATTTTGCGAGCCAGCGCAATAAAATCCAGTATCCCTTTGCGCTGCATATAATGCCCTACGCTGATGACCACGGGTTTATCCGCCGCCAGGCGGTACTTTTCCCGCAGGATGGACCGGCTGGCGGGGTTGGGGGCAAAAAACCGGGTATCCACGCCGTTGGAAAGCGGCACGATGGTCGGGCGCAAACGGTAACCTGCCAGTTCTTTGGCTGAGTAGGGCGTGGGTGTAATGATGAGGTCCGCCTGGTTATAGCACAGCCGCAGCCATTGTTTGAAAAGCGGCGCCAGCAAGTTGGAGCCGGTGAAGGAGTTGCGGAAGTCCTTCTCGGTAGAATGGCCGTACCAGATAACCTTTTGCCCCCGGCGGCGGGCATGGCGTGCCGCCCAAAGTGATACCGGCAGCACGGTGTTGATGTGTACCACCTCGGCACGACAGTCCCAATCGGTGACGACGTGTACGCCGACGCTTTCCAGCGCCGCCCGCTGGTGTTTGGCTGCCTGCCCTACCCCGCTTTTGCTGACCAGCGCCAGCGAGCCGCTGTAAATATGTACGGTGCGCATGACGTTCACCTCCAAAGACCCAGCAAATTTTGCGCAACTACGGTCAGGCCCAGGCTGTACAGCGCAATGGACACCGGTTTGCACAGCAGGATGATGGCCGCGTACAGCCGCCAGCCGATGCGCGTGGTGCCTGCAAGAAAGCAGAGATAATCATCCGGCGCAACCGGGATGAAAATAAGGAATGCGAACCACTTGGCAAACCGGCTGCCGCTGCCCATCCAGCGGTCATATTTTTCGATCACCTTGGCAGGAAAAGCGCTTTCCAGCAGCGGGCGGCCGCAGGCGCGGGCGATGGCAAACGCCGCCATCGACCCGGCGCAGATGCCGATATAGTTGTACCAGAAGCCTTTCCATACGCCGAACAGGATGACCCCGGCCAGACACCCCAGCCCGCCGGGCAGGATGGGGATTACCACCTGCACGGCCTGGAATGTGATGAACACCGCCGGACCTGCCCAGCCGAACCGGCTGATGCAGCTGGTCAGCGCTTCCTTGGAGTCAAACAGTCCGGCTTTCCAAAAGCCATATGCCAGCACGGCGCAGAGCACCAGCCCCAGGATAGACGCTGCCTGGTTGATTTTTTTGATCATGCCACATCCCCCCCCTGCCGCACTGCGGGCGGCGTATTTGCGGCCCAGTGCCGCCGCGTAAAGCTGCACTACGCTAAGACCGAACTGCTCCTTCGTGTAAGGCTGCACGGCGCGGCGGGCGTTTTGCTGCATGGCAGCCAGTTGGGGGCCTTTGGGCAGAACTGCGGCACGGGCAGCCAGCTCGGCAGGCGTGTGGTAGGCCCAGCCGGTCTCCCCTTCCCGCACCAGCGCGTCCAGACAGGGGTCCGCATGGCAAAGCAGCGGCAATCCTGCGGCCATGGCCTCGATGTAGGTCAAGCCCTGGGCCTCGCTGGTGGAGGCACTGACAAATACATCCCCCAGCGCGTAGTAGCGGGGCACCTCGGCAGGCGGGACGGCCCCTACGAAAATCACGCGGTCCGCCACGCCGAGGCTTTGCGCCTGCTGTTCCAGCGCGGCGCGCTCTGGGCCGTCGCCGACGATGAGCAGAACGGCGTCCGGCAAATTCTGCATAGAATCAACAAGTTCTGTTGTGTTCTTTTCCTTGGCCAGCCGTCCCAGGCTGAGCAGGACGGTCTTGTTTGCCTCTTTCGGCGGCAGACCCAGGCGGCTGCGCAGGGCATCATCCCGGGGCACAGCAAAGCGCTGCAGGTCCAGCCCCGTGGGGATGATGCGCACCGGGCAGTGCACGCCGTAGCCCGCCAACAGGCGGCTGATCTTGGGCGTAGGTGCGATGACTGCGTCGCAGCCGGCGCAAATCATGCGGGTGAACAGCGCCGCCATCTTGCGCCCCATGCTGCGGCTGGGGGAAAAGTAGTGGGTGTAATCCTCGTACACCGTGTGATAGGTGTGGATAAGCGGTGCGCCCGCAGCGTGCGCAATCCGGCGTGCCGGGGCAAAAGTGCTGAACTCGCACTGGGAGTGTACAATATCCGGGCGCCAGTCGATCAAATCACGGATGGCACGATTCAATGCCGGGGCGCGCAGCCGGGCCCCGGGGTAGACCAGCCCGGCATCCAGTGAGCCGAGGCTGGTCACACCGTCCTTTGTATAGGTATGGCAGTCGCCGGAAAGGGTCAGCACCCGCACCTCGTGCCCCTGGGCCGTCAGTGCGGCGCGCAGGGTGGCAGTGGACGTTACAACGCCGTTTATGGCAGGGACCCAGGTATCGGTCGTAAGCAGTATTTTCATGGTCGTTGCCTCCCAGTTATTGGTAATCTCTACTTACTATAACGAGGAGCGCGTGACGTATTTTGCAGAAGATACAGAATTTATATCTTCCACCCCGCAAAAATCGTAGGGCATCAGCAGCCCTGGCATCTTGCAAATTTGGTTTGATTCGGTTATGATTGTAACGGCGCAAACGATTTCAAATTCCGACATTTACCTAAGGCAATACCGCATAATTCTAAGTGCCGATACGGCGAGCGAGGTGCGGCAGATGCTAAGCCAAAAGCGCAGATAATACTGGATGTCTTATCGAGCATTTTGGCAACGCAGATGCCGTGCCGCAGCCGCCGGAGCGGTGCTTAAGCCGTTAGGCGGGAATTGTGCGGTGTTGCCCTAAGATACCCATAAGGAGAAAAACTATGGCAAACCCGCAGCCCTGGTGGAAAAACGCTGTGATCTACCAGATCTACCCCCGCAGCTTTCAGGACAGCAACGGCGACGGCATTGGCGACCTAGCCGGCATCATCCAGCGGCTTGGCTATCTGGAGAGTTTGGGCATCGACGCCATCTGGCTCAGCCCCGTCTACCGCAGCCCGCAGGATGACAACGGCTACGACATTTCCGACTACTGCGATATTGACCCCATGTTCGGCACGCTGGCCGACATGGACAACCTCATCACCGAAGCCAAAAAACACCACATCCGCATCATCATGGATCTGGTGCTGAACCACTCCTCGGACGAGCACCGCTGGTTCCAGGAGGCAAAAAAGAGCCGCGACAACCCCTACCACGACTATTACGTCTGGCGCGACGGCGTGGAGGGAACGCCGCCCAACAAGATGCGGGCCACCTTTGGTGGCTCGGCCTGGACCTGGGTGCCCGAGGTGGGGCAGTATTATTTCCACCAGTTTTCCATCAAACAGCCTGACCTGAACTGGGACAACCCCTCCCTGCGGCAGGAGTTGTACAAGGCCATCCGCTTTTGGATGGACAAAGGCGTGGGCGGGTTCCGCCTGGATGTCATCGACCAGATTGCCAAGGACCCTGACCTGGGAATTACCTCCAACGGCCCGATGCTGCATGCCTATATCCGGGAGCTGAACGCCAACACCTTTGGCAGCACCGATCTGGTGACCGTGGGTGAGGCCTGGGGCGCCAATGTGCAGAACGCCCCCATCTTCAGTGACCCGCGGGGCAAGGAATTCTCGATGGTGTTCCAGTTTGAGCACATCGGTCTGGACCAGATCCCCGGCAAGGCGAAGTGGGACTTGGCTCCGCTGCAGCTTTCGGCGCTGAAAGAGGTACTGACCAAGTGGCAGGTGGGCCTGCACGGTAAAGGCTGGAACAGCCTGTTCTGGAACAACCACGATCTGCCGCGCATCGTCTCCCGCTGGGGCAACGATGGCGCCTATCGGCAGGAATCCGCCAAGATGCTGGCCACCCTGCTGCACGGCATGCAGGGCACGCCCTACATCTACCAGGGCGAGGAACTGGGTATGACGAACGTCGCCTTCCCCACCATCGACGACTACCGCGATATTGAAACGCTGAACATGTACCGCGAGCGTACCCAGGCCGGGTACAGCGAGGCAGATATCCTGCGCTCTCTCCACGCCAAGAGCCGCGACAACGCCCGCACCCCCATGCAGTGGGACGCCACCACCAACGCGGGCTTTACCGATGGCACGCCCTGGCTGCAGGTGAACCCCAACTATACCGCCATCAATGCGGCGGACGAGTTGGCGGATGCCGGCTCGGTGTTCCACTATTACCAGGCGCTCATCCGTCTGCGCAAACAGTATCCCATTTTCAGTGAGGGCGACTTTACCCTGCTTTTTGCAGACCACCCGGCTCTGTTTGCCTACCAGCGCCGCCTGGATGACCAGGTGATGACCGTGCTGTGCAATTTCTACGAGGAGCCGCTCACCCTGCCCGCCGACGCAGTGGCTTCCTTGCCGTTGGATACCCTGCTGCTGGGCAACTATGACACCCCCGCGGATGCGGCACATTTCCGCCCGTATGAGGCACGTATTTATCTGAACAACGCTGAATAAATTTAGGCATCCATAGAAAATGCCGCCCGGCCTGAAGAGAATTTCAGGCCGGGCGGCTTTGTTTATTTTTGAATAATGGGGGGTAAAATCAGGTCTGTGTCGAGGTGCGCAGGCCCACCTGGTAGCCAAGCAGGGCGCCGGTCTCGACGGGCTGGCGGCGGGTGACGGCCAACAATTGCTGTGCGGCGCGTTTGCCCAGCAGTTCGGGGTCGAAAGACACCGCCGTGATCTGCGGCGTGCAATCCAGCAGGGCCTCGCCGTCATACAGCGAGGCAATACGGATGTCATCGGGCACTTTCAGGCCCATCTGGCGCACGGTGTTCAGTGCCAGCATGGCCACGTGGTCGTCCATGCACAGCAGACAGTCCGCCTTGCGTGCCACAGCCTGTTGGATGGCGTCGATGCGCAGATCGTCGGTCTCCAACTCCAAAAAAAGCAGGGTTTCATCGATCTTACAACGGCTGTGCTCGTGCGCCTGGCGGAAGCCCTCGAGACGGGTCTGATTGACGGTATACAGCATGGAACCGCCCAACAGGGCGATGCGGTGCAGACCTTTCATCAGCAGCAGGTTGGTCATCTCACGGCAGCCGCCCACCTGGTCGTGGTCGACGTAAAGCACCGTGGGGTCGGCCGGGCGGCCGATGGCGATAAAGGGCAGTTTGCTTTGCTGCAGCAACGGGATCAGGGGGTCACGCTCCAGCGATCGGGCCAGGATGACGCCATCGATCTTGTGGTTGACCAGCAGGCGCTGCATGGGCTGGGCCTCCTGCTCACCCACCATGGCCAGCAACACATCGTAATCGTTGCGGGCCATCACATCGCAGACGGCGGTGATAGTTTTGCGCAGGAATTGACCCTCGAAGTTAGAAAACTGGCGCGAAAACACCAGCGCAACATTATACGACTTTTTGGTGACGAGGCTTTTCGCCATCATGTTCGGGACATAATTTTTCTCACGGGCATAGTCCACCACACGCTGGCGGGTTGCTTCGCTTACACGGCCATTGCCGGACAAAGCACGGGATACCGTCGTTTTTGATACGCCCAGATCCTCTGCCATGCGGGTGATATCCATAATGCCTTCATCCGATTTTTTGCGACGCGGCATCTCAGAATCGACTCCTTGTTCAATGGTGTTTAGGTTAGTATACCATACGCAGTGCGTAGGTTTCAACGGTTTTGGGGTGTTTTGGGAAAAAATTTCGCAATTTTTTCGCAATTTTTATGTGGAATTATGTCTTTTTGTTGTTTTTGATGCGGTTGTACCAGCCGCGCATAGCGGCTACGTCTTCTTCGGTCAGGGTATCGGCGGCAAAGGCGGCACGCTGCGCAAGCGATACCATCGCCTCGATTTCCCCGCCCGAAAGCTCATGTACCTCTTTCAGCAAAAACTGGGGGAACGCCCGCTCGTCCGAGGACGTACCCGCAGGCAGGCCGCGGCGCACCAGCTGCGCATAGATTGCAGCAAAGATCGCCAGCACCCGCTCTGCACAGGGGCGGCGGGTATCCAGCCCCAGCACACGGCGGCGGTGCAGGATAAAAGCGGCTGTAGCTGCAGCCAGCATCACCATCGGCACAGCCACCAGCCACAGGGCACGGCGCGGGGCGGTGGAAAGCTGCAAGTCCTGCCGGGTATCGGCGCTGTCGGTGGTGGCTGCGGCCCCGCTCTCGGCAGGGGTGGTCTCCGGCAGGTTGCTCTTGTAGTCGGCTTTTTCAGCTGTTACCAGCACACCGGGGGTCATCTCCATGGGGGTCCAGCCCTGGCCGTCGATGTAGACCTCGGCCCAGGCATGGGCATTATCGTCCTGCAAAACGGCGTGCCAGCTGCCGTCCGCCTGCTGGGTGAACAAGCTTTGCGGCGCAGCATACCCTACCACATAGCGGGCGGGCAGGCCGAACATGCGGAACATCAGCGTGGCCGCCGAGGCAAACTGCACGCTGTAGCCGGACTTAGACTCGTACAAAAAGTAACGGATCGGGTCGGTGCCGTCCGGTGCCTGGGAGGCGTTGGTGTCATACCGGCAGTTGGTGTTCAGCCAGGTGCGGATGTAGGCTGCGATGTCGTCCGGGTCGGTCAGCTTTTGCTCTTTGGCGGCCGTTTCGCACTGGGCCTGCAAGTCGTCGTAGCCATCGGGCACGGCGGTGTAGTGGCTGTTGGCGTAGGCCGCGTAGGAGCTCTCCATGCGGTCCAGCACGCTGGGGTCACCCTCAGCCCGGGCGGCCAACAGTTCTTTGGCGATGCTGCGCGGATAATACAAAAACACATCGTCCTGTGCGGTCTGGCCGTCCGCCGCGCCGTCGCCGTTTAGGGTGTAGTAGTCGTTCCAGTAGGCGTTGTAGGGGGCGTAGGTGTAGGCGTCCCCCGCGTTCAGCCGCTCCACCGTAAGGGATTGCGGCTCGGCGGCGCCATCGTAGGCGGCACGCAAAAACGGCAGGCTGGCAATAGTCAGGCGGGCGTCGTCCTCGGTCTTCCAGTTCATGGCGGCGCTGTCAAAGGCGTTTGCATCGGGGGCCTGCCAGGCGGTGCCATCGTAGCTGCCGCCGATAAAGCCCCGCAGGTAGACGGTTTCCTCAGGCTGGTCACTGGCGGTCAGGGCCAGGTCCTCAACCCCGCGCAGCTGCAAGCCGCCGCCCTGGGCTAAGGCACCATCGGCCACACCGCCGGCGGCAGCTTCTACATGCAGGTTCAGCCGCCCGCCGCTGACGCGGGGCAGCCAGGTCACAGCGGCGCTTATGGCCGCCGATTCCATCACTTGGGCCGCGGGCTGCAATGCCTGCAAGGGCAAACCTACCACAGGCCGCAGCACAAAGGCGGGCACCAACAGCGCAGCACATACCAGCACAGTGGCCGCCGCCGAGCCTTTTTGGATGGTCCTGTGCTGTGCCTGATTGCGGCGGCAGGTTTCCGACTCCGCCGCCCCCCACAGGGCACGGCGGCGCACGGCGCGGGAGGCAGCCAGCGCCCCCAGCCAGCCCACGGCCAGCAGCAGCCAGCAGGGCGTGGAGACGTTGCTGCCCGCCAGCAGCAGGAACACCGCCGCCGGCAGCAGGAGCAGATTCAACAGCAAAATGTCGGCCCGGCGCAGCGCGGCCAGCGCCAGCAGGCCCGCCAAAGGCAGGGCGGCCAGCGCCAGAAACAGCCCCAACTGGGCCGGGGTGCCGCCCGCTGTGGCGGCAAGATTTGCGTTAAAACGTTGATTTAAGCTTGCGGCCACGGCAGCGCCAAACTGGCGTGCCCCGGCCAAAAAGCTGCGCTGGCACAAAAACAGCCCCACCAAATAGACAAGGCTGCCAGCCAGCAGGCCCAACCGCTGCACACGCCGGGGCAGCCGCCCAAACAGGCACCACCCGGCGCACCAAGCGGCCAGCGCCAGCCACACCCAAACGGGCGGGTGCACGGCAAAGGCCGTCACAGCGGCAGACACCAGCCCAAAGGCCAGCGCCAGCAGCAGGCAGAGGTCCACCACCAGCCACAGGGTATCCTGCGCGGGTACGGCGGGGCTGATGAGCACACGGTCCAGAAACACCAGGCCGCTGTCGGCATCGGTGCCGCCGCGTTTGGAAAGCGCCACTGCTTTTTTCTTGGTGGGCGGTGCTTCCCGGTGCAGGGCGGCTTCGGCGGGGAAATCCCCCCACATGTCACCCTCACCCTCGCCAGGGCCGTCACCGCTCCCCTGCCCCGCCATCGTACCGGCGGCCAGCGGTTCACGGATCAACAGCCGGTTCAGCTTGGCACTCAACTTCCAGTGGACTTGTTTCAGCGAGTCCCCTTCGCGGTACTCTCGCACATCGTAGTTGCCGCCCAGCACACTGCGGTCGCTCTCCTGCGTGCCGTCGGCGTCAGGGTCGGGCTGGGTGTCGCTGCCCAGGCGGGCACTTTGGGGCAGCACGCACAGGCTTTGTGCGGTCTGCGGCAGGCCGCATTGAGCTTTGAACAGCCCCAGATGGTCCCACAGCGTCACGCTTTGCAGCCGTAATTGCCACACGCCGCTTTTGTTAGCCTGCAGCGTCAACCGCTGCTCGGCGCGGGCATTGCTGCCCAACATGCCGCTGCAGCGTAAAGTTATGGTGCTGCCGCCCCATTCATCGGCGGCCTGCACCAGTGTCAGCAATTGGGGGATGGGCAGCGGGCTGTGGTTGGTCAGCCGCACGGTCAGCACAAAGGGCCGGCCCTGCACGGCAGGCTGGTCGGGCACGATCAGTTCGGCCTCCACCTTGCCGCGCAGGTACCGCACTTCCAGCACCAGCAGCAGGGTCAGCAGCAGGAAAAATCCCAGCAGCCCTACGGCCAGCGGCGCCTGCGTCAGCACCGCAGCGGCAAACAGCAGCACCAGGCCCAGCGCCCAGCACAGTTTACCTGCCATGGCGGTCGGCCTTTTCCGGGCGGGGACGCGGCACGGTGCGCAGCAGATCGTCGATGACCACATCCACCGTCTCGCCGCCCGCCTTGGCCTGGTCGGTCAGCATCAGACGGTGGCGGGCCACATCGGCAAACACAGTGGTCACATCCTGCGGAGCAACAAAATCCCGCCCCGCCAAATATGCTGCCGCCCGCGCCATGCCAGCCAGCGCCAGCGACGCACGGGGGCTGAGCCCCAGCGCCAGGCGCGGTTCCTTGCGGCTGGCCTGTGCCAGATCCACGATATAGCGATACATCAGCTCATGGATAAACACTCCTGCCGCCTCTTTTTGCATGGCCAGCAGGTCAGCCTGGTTGGCCACGGGGTGCACCTGTTCCAGCAGGGTGCGCTGGCCGCGGCCCGCCAGCATCTGCATCTCGGCCTCGGTGTCCGGGTAGCCCATGACAACGCACACAGTAAAACGGTCCAACTGGGACTGCGGCAGCATCTGCGTACCGGCAGCGCCCACGGGGTTTTCGGTAGCAATAACGGTAAAGGGCGCGGGCACGGGGTGGGTAACGCCGTCCACGGTGACGGTGCCCTCCTCCATGACCTCCAACAGCGCCGACTGGGTTCGGCTCGAGGTGCGGTTGATCTCATCACCCAAAAACAGGTTGCACATTACGCTGCCGGGGTGGTACACCAGCCGCCCGGTCTCCTTCTGGAACACGGTAAAGCCCACAATGTCCGAGGGCAGCACGTCCGGGGTAAACTGCACGCGGCTCTCGTTCAGCTCCAGCGCACGGGCAAAGGCCAGCGCCAGCGTCGTTTTGCCAACACCGGGGATGTCCTCGATCAGCACATGGCCGCCCGCCAGCATGGCCATCCAGATGGTGCGGATAGTCTGCGGCTTGCCAAACACGGCTTTGGAAACTTCCGCCGCTACGTCAGCGGCCTTTTGGTTGTATTGCATGGTCATTCCTCCCGGTGTTTTTGCCAGATCGCCAGCACGCCGACACAGGCGGCAATAAAGACGAACCCGGCCCAAAGGGCGTTGTTTTCCAGCCAGATCATCAGGTTGGAGACCGCGCTGCCTTCGGATTCTGTGCTGCCCTCCTGCGGCAGCGGGGTGATGCTTTGGGGTTCCACCTCAGCGATAGACGTTGTACCGTCGGTTTCCATCGTCACCTGCCGGGGCGAGCCATCCCAGGTGGCCTCGCTTTCCTGCAGGTCGGTGTCCTTATCGGTCACGGCGGCATCGGGGTCGCGCTCGGCTATCACAAGGTAGCGCTGGTAATTTTGGGTGTAGGGGTGGCAGGTGGAAAGCGTCAGCAGGTCGCGCCCCGGCTGGATCAGCACCGAGGAAATATCCGCAGGGTCGATAATTTTCAGCTCTGCCACGCGGTAAATTAAAGTATCCCACGGGGTGGTCAGCTGGATCTTGTCCCCCACCTGGATCTGCTGCACGTTGCGCAGCATTTCCGCGCCATAATAGCCGCGGTGGGCGGCCAGCACGGTGTTGGTGTTTTCGCCGCCCAGCGGCATCGAGGTCTGCCCCAGCAGCGCCGCGCCCTTGGCCATATTCTCCCGGCTGGCGCCCAAATAAACGGGCAGTTCCAGATCCAGCCGTGGGATCCACAGCATGGCGAGGACCTCCTCGTCATAGCCGTAATCGGTCAGATCCAGCGGCGGGTTCTCGTAGGCGAAGGCATCGGTCAGGCCGCTTTGGCCGTCGGCGTAAATCTGCGCGTTGTAGGCCTGCATGGCGGCGTACAGTTCCGGGTAGGGGCGTTTTTCCTCGGCGGTTTGGCTGGCGCTGTCAGTGTTTGCCGCATCGGCGGCGGTGGCCGTGTTGGCGGCAAACTGCTGTGCCGTTTTGCTGTTGCGCTGGCGGGTCAGCCAATCAGCGGCGGTGGGCTGCAGCATCATGGCAAGGCCCAGCAGAATGGCCAGCCACGCGCCGATTTTTACAAGCAGACGCCGCATTTAGTCGTCCTCCTCCCGCTTTTTGCAGCGATGCAGCAGCAGAAGCAGCAGCAGTGCTTCGCCGCCAATAATCACGCTGCCGGTCACCGAGATCCACGGCCAGGCATCCACGATGCGCTTGACCACCGTGCCGGTGTGCAGGGCCTGATATTGCACGACCTGCGGGGTATCGCCGATTTCTTCCTCTCCATTATACGGCACGCGGGTGCCGCGCACAAGCATGCGGTGGGTATTTATGGCGTAGGGCGTGCAGGTCACCAGGGTGCAGTAGTCCTGCCCCTGCACGATCGTAAGGTCATCGGTCTCCTCGGGCAGAACGACCTTGACCTGGTCGACCTGATAGGCCAGCACCTCGTCCATGATGTGCAGGTAAAATTTGTCGCCCTCTTGCAGTTTGTCAAGGTCGGTAAACAGCACAGCCTCGGCCAGGCCGCGATGCCCGGTCAGCACGCTGTGGGTGCTTTCGCCGCCCAGCGGGTAGCTGGACCCTTCCAGATGGCCGACGCCTTTCAGCAGAACATCGTCGCTGGTGCCCTCGTAAATGGGCAGGTTGACGTCGATTTTCGGGATGGTGATGTAGCCAAGGCTCTCCCCCACGTCGATCAGGTCCACATAGCTGGTGCCGGTCTCCTCGGCTTCGCCGGCGGCATCGCGGTCCAGCGCGCTGCCCAGCTGTTCATTGTAGCGGCGGGCGGCCTCTTTGGCGGCGTCCAGCTTTTCGGTGTCCATGCTTTTTACGGTATCATCGTAATTTTGGATGGCCGTACTGGCGTGGCGCTGGGCCACCATGTTGCTGATGACCGGGTAGGACGCCACGCCGACGCCCGACAGGATCATCAGCGCCGCAAAGCCCACTTTCAGTCTGGTGGAGGTATCCATGGCAAAGTCCTTTCAAGAAGAATTAAGATGCTGAGGTATTCAGAGGAGATTCTGTAGGGGCGCACATTGTGCGCCCGCGGGCGGATATAGAATCCGCCCCTACGAATCGCAAGGCAAATTTGTCTCCCCATCGCCGTAGGGGAGCATTCTATATGCTCCCGTGCAGCTTTATTTTGTCGCGGCTATGGCGGGCGCACAATGTGCGCCCCTACAAACAATGGTGCTGTTCTTCCGTAGGGGCCGATGCTGGCATCGGCCCGCAATGTCGCCATATAACCCACCATAGGGGAAGAGCCGAAATGGCCCTTCCCCTTTCATTGGTGGATCGGTATTTTGGTTTTAGGTCGCAGGCATCACGGTTTAATGTGGATGCTATTGCAAGGCTCTCTCCCCCACCCGCTCCCGCGGGAGCCCCCTCCCAGAGGGGGCCTTTCTTTCAAGCGTCGTCGCGCTTTTAAAGCCTCCCTCTGTGAGACAGGCTCCCCCGATACGGGGGAGGTGGCACGAAGTGCCAGAAGGGGAGCGGTGGCGCGAAGCGCCGGAGGGAGAGACTTTGCCTTTACAACCCGTCAATCAGCAATCAGGTATTGCCCTTCTTCTTTTTGGTGCTCATCAGCACGCCGACACCGCCAACGACCAGCAGTGCGCCAATGCAGCTGAACAGCAGGGTGCCGAAACCACCGGTGGTGGGCAGGTTGAAGCCCTGGCGGTTGATGACATTAATTTCCGTGGTGCCAGTGACGGTCTTTTCCCCTTCTTTAAAGCCATCCGCTTTAATAACAGTTACCGTATGCTTTGTGGTTTTACCATCTTCAAACGTATCATTAACCGTAACCGCCTTAGTGTAAACGACTTTCAGTTCCACATAAATGGGGCCCTTCAGAAGGTTATAACCCTTAGCGGTCTTCGTCTCTACCAGTGCATAACGACCCTTGGCAAGGCCCTCATTCTTCAATTCACCCGTTGTCTGGATGATTTCGCCCTGCTCATTCGTTACCAACGGAGTCTTATTTACCTTGACCCATACTTTGTTTTCAGAAGTTTCAAGACCCAACGCCTCTGCTTCAGCTTTGCTTAACTGACCAGCCAAAGTGCCTTCTGCCAGTTTATCCACTTCACGATAGAGGTCAAATCCTACGCCTGCCAACTTGTCGCCGGTCTCATTCGTTTTTACAACTTTAATCTTAAAAGTGTAAACAATTGCGCTGTCTTCAATCTCGTTGGTATCGCCATCACCCGGTTCGCCATCCGTGCCAGTCTTATTAGAATAAACCAGTTTTGCGGTGTTGGGGTTGCCATTTACGTCCATAGCGGCACCTTCCAACAACTTAGACTTATAGCTAATTACAATTTTCTGACCAGCATATTTTGCAATTTCCCTCGGAACAAATTTAACAGTAAAACCATTCGTAGGAGTGTTCGTATCAAGCGTATAGTGGGTATTCTCATCCAGCGTATCATCCCCACACTTGATAGCCATAGAGTCTGTAACATATGCCAGATGATTCGGAGTATCAGTCACCTCAAAGGTTCTCAGATCGGCAATGTTTTTGGGAACAGTAACCGTAATCTGATACGGAATCTCATCGCCTACATTGTAATCACTTGCCTGAACAAAGTTGCCATTCTCGCGATCCTGAACGTCCTTGTCCATATCAGGCTTGTAGTTATAGACTTCAATCTTCTTGTTTGCAGTATCGATAACAAAGTCCCAATTATCGCCTTCGCTGGGTGCAGTTGTATACTGGATGTTACCGTCTTTATCGATGGTAAACTTATAAATAGCGTCTTTGTTGATAATGTAGCTGTTCTTGCTACCATCAGCATAGCCCAACTCAACAAAACGATACTTACCGGGTTTCAAATCATCAACGCTAATTTCGCCCTTATCATTGGTAGCTGCCGTTTTAACGGTTTCCCACTTTTCTTCTTCAGTAGCTGCAGTAGATGCGTCATTATAGCGCTCAAGTCTGAACTGCACGCCTTTCAGCACATTACCATCATTTTTTGCAGTCGCCTTATCATCGCCGGTCACGCCATACTTTACAAGGGTAATACCTGCAATTTTCGTGCTGTTTTTGGGATATACAATGACATCATACAGCCACTCAGTCAGCTCGCCCTGTTTTTCGTCATTAGTTGCTACTCGAGTCATAGGAACAGAAACCAAAAAGGGCTTAACTGCTTCTACAACAACATCCGGCTTGTAGGTTTCAATTACAAGGTATAAACCCAATTCAAGCTTCGGGAACTGCACTTTACCGTTTGCATCCGTTTTCCCGCTTCCTTTAGCCTTGTCTTTAATACCGGAAATCAAATCTTTTTCTTCGTAGCCTACAACACTACCATTGCCATTTTTCTGAAAGTAACCATCAACTGTCGGTGCAGGGGTTTTGCTCTCACCATTGTAATAAGCGATCAGATCTTGCTTGCTCATTACCTGATAAATAGTAAATTCTGCACCCTCCAGCGGCTTCGTACCATTGGGCGGAGTCTGAACCTCACCTGTACCGGTTACCTCATCAATTTTATCGCTATGCAGATACTTATAAATGGTAATCGAGCCTTCTTTCGACTCATCAATCACGCTCGTGGTTTTCTTAACAGTCACGTCACTGCCAGGTGCGCTGTCCGCTGCTGCGGCGGGAAGGGCGAACAGGCTGAGGGCCATGACGGCGCTTAACAGGCCTGTCAAGAATCTGCTTTTCTTTTTCATGACTTTACCTCTCTTCATTTGTTTATGGTTTGTGTTTATGGTTTGCATTGGGGAACAATTAACGCGTCCGTCCCCCTTTCTTGTTGTAACGGAATACCAGTATCAACAACCCCGCCACTGCCAGCGGCAGCCCGATCAGCAGCCACAAGCTAGGCGCATCCGCACCCGTATGCGGCAACTCAAAGCTTTTGCGGTTGTTGATTGTCAGGGCAATGTTGTACACACCCGTGGCGGAATCATATTCCACTTTGCCAAATTTAACACCATCGCGCATGCAATCTCCATCCGTTTCCAGCGTAAACTGGATGGCATCAGCCAGCAGGGTGTACCCTTCGGCGGTTTTGGTTTCGGTCAGCCGGTAGCTGCCGGGGGTCAGGTCCTCAAAACGGCACGTGCCTTTATCCACATCTAAATCGGATGTTATTTTCTTTACAGCTTCCAATGTCGTATCGGGCTCACCATCCGTTCCCAGCTTTTCCAGCTTGAACTCCACGCCGCCCAGCTTTTTGGTGATATCCTGTGCGTCCTGCTTTGTGATAACCAAGTTATATTTGGCATCTTGCAGTTGGTTGGTCAAGTTCAGTGCCAAGGGGGATGCACTGTCCTTTTCAACTTGTACTGTGTTATTGAGAATCGTGTATTTCTTGCCGTCAATCTCAATCACATCGTCCTTAGAACCGCCGTAGAATGTTCCGTCTGTCGTTGCACTTTCCAGTACGCGGTAGGTGTAATACTCATGCGTTTCATCCGTATTGGTTGCATCAAATTTGTCCAAGCCGGTAAACTTTGCGACCCAGCCGCCGTACTCCCGCTTCAGTTCAACGCTGTCATAGCCAGTAACATCGTCCCAACTGGTTTTGTCGTTCGGTGTTTTGGTGCGCTGCAATTTCAGGTAGATGGCCTCAGGCAGTTCATTGTTCGGAATATCCGTTTTGCCGTCCTGCTTTTTCCACTGCTTTGTAACCTCTATGTCGATCAGCTGGCGCCTTGTATTGACAAACGTTGCCGTTACAGCATTGTCATCGCCCTCCGCAATGGTGCCGCGAACCCTTTTGCCGTCCTCGGTAACGGCGCAGTCTTTGCGGTTCGTGATGGACACCGATTGCAGGTTTGTGTCGTTCGTTGGAATTTCCGACACAACAAACCGCGTGCCGACAGGGATTTTGTCAATCACAACCTCTCCGTAGTCCACATCATCGTGTTTATCTACCTTGCAGATGTATGTTTGCGGCTCAATTTCGTTGCCGAGGCCTTGGCCGCCGACATCGCTGAACTTGACGGTAAATGTAAATGTCTTATCAGCCAGCGATTCACCCGGGGCGGATTCCTTGCGTATAATCAGCTTGCCGGTCTTGACCTTGTTGGTGAAAACCACCTTCAGCTTGGTCAGCTCGTCTTTGTCAGCCGTACCGCTGTAGGAGCGGAATACGAGCGTACTATCATCCGGTTTCTTGGTTATGTCGTCATATTTGTTCTTGATTGGTTTTCCGTTTTTATCGTTTTTATCAATCACCAGCTCTGTCCGGCCATCGTTCGGGGCGGTGTCAGGAACATTTTCCAGTGTGGTAACACTGCTGTCCGCCTTAACAACGCCCTCTATGCCGTTTACACTTGTAACAGGCTTGCCGTTTTCGTATACCGTCCAGCTTGTGTCGTACAGTTCGTGGTCGGTCAGCTCTTTCAGGGCTATGTAGCTGCCGCGGCGGAACTGATCCTTAAAGGTGACCGTCTCACCTGCCTGCAGCAGGAACTGGCCGTCTTCATCCACAACATCCCCATTGCCACGGTCGGAGGAAAACACGGCATATGCCGCGTTTTGCAACGTGCCGGTTGCGGCAGAGCCATAGTCTGGGATGTCGTACTGCTCGGTGGTAAAGCCTGTTGTTGTCTGCTCCTTCGGCGCGCTGCGGAATGTAAAGTTGCGCAGGTAAATTTCGCGCGCAAAGTTATCGCCGACTGTTATTTTTTTGACCCGATTGTTGAAATCTGCATCTTTTTGCAGGGAGTTCAGCAGCAGCCGTATGGTGTACCACTTCCCCGGGTGCAGCCCGGTCGCCGCGCCGTAGACATCACTGCTTTGCAGGCCCTTGCCGTTGATACAGCCTTTTTGGTTGTTTCCTGTATCCCAAAGCTCCACATACAGGTTGCCCAGCGCGCAGGTATCGGTCTCATTGCCCTTCACATAGACATCAAAGGTCAGGTAACTGTACTGCCTTATATCAATTGTTTCACTCAATGGCAGGGTGCCCCGGCGCTGCTCTCGGTACTTACTGGTTGGGTCATCCATTGTGGCTGACCACAGCACGGCGAGGTCTCCGTTCTTTTTGTCTGGTAGGCTCTCTGCATACTCCAACTTAGCGGAGGTGTCGGATGGATTTAGAGCGCCTGTATAGGCTGCTGCTGGGAGTGCTTTGGTTTCACCCGCTTTGTAAGAAGTCTTTTTTTCGCCGTAGTGGGTGGCCAGATTTTGGATGTTGAAGGTGAAAATCTTCTGGTTTTGGAAGCTGTCTTTGAACAGTTTGTTTACACCCGTAACATCGACCTGCTTTTCCACCTGCAGCTCGTTATGATCCGGGAAGTTGAACGCAACCGCCATGTTGGACTCCCACATGCCGCGCTCCATGTAGAACATGGTCAGGGTGTGGGTGGTGCCTTTGGCGAGGGTGAAGGGTTCGCCGTCCTTACCAAGAATTGTGCCCTTCTTCTCGAATTTAACTTCATTGCCGTTGAAGTAGACAGATTTGCCACCAGCACCATCGGTGTAAGTCGCACCGCCTGTTTTGTTGGAGCTGACATAGGGGGTTACGGTGTTGGCTTTTCCGTCAGTCGTCTTTCCAAATTCCAGCAGGCCGGACGCTTTACCGTGCGCGCCGCCGACATCCAGCACCAGCTGACCGTCAATGTAGACCCACACATCATCGTCACCGGAGAAGAAGAACTTGATGGGGACCTTATCCTCGGGCTTATCCCCTACTTGAACCTTACCGTCATCGGTCAATGTAAAATCAAATTGCAGCTTGGCACCAAAGCCGTAGTTGTATTGGGATGCACCACCACTGCCAACACTCTTGTTGAACGGGAAGAAACCATATGTACCGTTCGTCTTGTTGTCATATACACGGTTTTCTGATTTTCCGTCAGTGGTGAGTTTGCCTTTTTCATTTTTGGTAGATTCAAGAAAAAGCTTGCTGTTATCCTTGTCTTGCGTCAGATACAGCGAGGATTTGCTACTGTCATAGTACCAATATTCAGCCTTCGCCTCTTTTGTATCACTTTTATTCGCAAAAACAGTACCTTTCGTAAACGGGAAGGCAACATCCTCATACACCTTACCCAGCACGGTGTTAAAGGTGTTTTTGCCTTCCAAAAATTCTTTGTTAAAGTGCGGGTCAACAAGACTTCCCGTATCTGTCTTGCCTTTTAATACCGGCAATCCGTTTGCATCGCCGGTAAAAGTTTTGTCCTCTACCAGACCTTGGAAGGTTTTGGCGTAGTTATCCCCGCCACTTTCGTTCCGATTTCCATTGATATCCAGCGCCGAATTGTTCACGGCCATAAAAGTTTTGTATTCTGTGCTGTCCTTATTGTCACTCCAGCCATACAGATGCATACCGTCGGCAACGGTTGCAAAGGGGCAAGACCAATCATCTATTGACGGTTGGAAATGCCCGGTATAAAGCGGGTATTTGACATTTTTGTTTTTCTCATAAGCACTGCTTAGTGCGCGGTCAAACTGCTCAAATGTAACATACCAGCGTTGGGAATTAATACTGTTGTCCGGGTAGCTGTCACGGTTAAAGCCGTTCAGCTCGTAGTCGGTGTAGTAGTCATAGAGGGTGCTGGTGATGTACTTTGTGCCCGCCTCTTGGGTGAATTTGTCGCTTGCAATATCCACAACGGTCGTGCCCTTGCCGCTTTCGGCATCGCGGACAGCGCCTTTCTCGCCCCAGTAGCCGTCACGGCTGTCGCCCGCGTAGGCCGACGGGTCGCCGTCGTCGGCAAAGAAGCAGGGCGCTTTCAAGTTCAGGGGGATTTTCGCTGTGCTATACTTCTTCGTTAGAGCATCTACCTCAGAGTTTTCGTCTGCGCTCTGATGCGCGGAGAATTGCACTGCGGTGAAAGGGCCACCATCAGGAACCTGGCAAGACCACAGCTGGCGGTCAGTGCCATCGTCTGCTGGTACCTGTTCCATCTTCAGTTCTTTGATACTGTTGTTTTCACCCGTCAGAACGCAGTACATTGTACCGTCTTTACCCGGCATAGGCTTTTGGCGTATGTCATTGTCCCCTGTATAAGCGTACGAGGAGAGCGTTGCATCAAAATAAATGGTCTTATCTTTTGTAAGCAAATCGGCGCCTGCGTTTTGCCAAGGGCTTTCAGCACTTCCGCTATAGACAAAGCAGTTGTTCGCTACCAAATCAAACTTCGTGGTACCATTGCATTCCTCATTGCTGAAATTGTAGTACAGTGTGCCTCCGTCATTGCCCGTCCAAGTAAACTTTACAAACTGCGATTGATTGTCCGGAATTGTGATTTTCTGATCGGCTATGGTGCCAGCCGCTACTGTGCCAATCGTCTGTTTGCCAGTTACTACAAAATCACCGGTTTCACCTTTTTTGTAAAAGGTAGCGGTAACGCCGTCCAGCGGTGTCTCGCTTGCATTTTTGAAGTACAGCGGCATACCCGCGTAATAGTATTCCACGCGCTTCCATTGGGATTCGTTAAATTTACTTCCCTGATTCAATCCGTTTTCGCCGTTAAACATTTTTCCGGCGATTTTATCTATTGATGTCCATGCATTTTTATTAGCACCATCGGAATTTTCTCCTCCAAATCCAAAGAATTGGCCTTTAAATTTCACCTCCGCATGATCATCAAAATACTGGAAAATGAGCCGATAAAAACCGCCGCCCGGATAGTCCGCCTGACTTAGTGTAACGCTGAATATCTTGTGCGCTAATCCATCACTACCGGTTATTGTCTTACCTGTATCGCTCATGTCCTTATTTAGACCACTATCACCTTTATCCGCATACAGATTAACCCGGTAGTTATCCTGATATGTGCTGTCAACCGCAAAATAAATGGTTGCCGTTTTCGGGATAAAGCTCGTCGTTTCCCCCTCATTCGATGCGGCCATTGGTGCAGACATATCACTGCTCCCCGTTTCGTCCTCGCTACAGGTATCCGCTGCAAAGAAGGTTTCTTTCGCGCCAGCTTCGTCTGCAGGGCCTTCTCCGTCATCCGCAGTATCCTCTTCGGTGAGATCGGTTTCTTCCTCGCATGGGGCGGTCTTATCCGCAGGGTCATTGTCTGCCGGGGTGGTGGAGTTTGCGCCGGGGTTTGGCGAGGCGTTATCTTTCGTATCTTCGGAATCGGTGTCTGCGCCCGCGCCAGTGCCCTCATTCGTTTTGGACTTATCGTCCGGCTCAACGTCACTGCCCGTCTCAACTTTATTATCTGTCTCACCGTTGTTGTCCGTCTCAACGGTCTCCTGCATCTGCGTGGCGCCATCAAGGGTCTCGGCATAAACGGGCAGGGCCAGGGCGGCGAGCAGGGCCAGAACGGCCAGGAGGGCCGCCAGGCGGCGGCTCAGGGTACGGTGGGTGGTGCTGTGCTTATACATCTGCTCCCTTCCTTTCTGTTCCTTTCGGTGGCTCTATGTCTGTAATGTTGGCTGGATCTTGCGTGCCGCGGCGGCCGGATACATCGCCTGCTGACAGTACGCATTATTTCACAGGTAGATCTGTGAAATAATATCCCCCAGGGGATATTATGCGCAACCGTTGCGTTTTTGAGCAATTTTTTTGGGGTTTCTTGCTCCGCTCACTTTTATTCGTTGCACTTATGTGGTTTTCTGTTAATGTTATAACACTTTTTGCTTCAAATTTCAATATTTATGGGTGATTTATGGGCGTTGCACCTTATTTTTCGTCATTGTGTAAAAGTCTACAATGTGGAATTTGGTAAATTTGCTCAACACATTTTTGCGTCATTCTTTGCGTATTTTTTCTTTTTCACGGAATTCCTGCGCATTTTTTGTCGTTTTTTGGCGTTTTGTGCAATCCATTTGCGCAAGCAAATTGCGCAAGTCTGGCCTGTTACATAGCCAAACATAGCGCAAAACTTGGACAAAAAATAGAGGAGTGCCTAATACACTCCTCTCAGCCGGGTCTATGCACTTTTATTCTTCTGCCTTACAACGTGCCAGCAGAACGGCACCGGCAGCGGCGTCGCCCTGCGGCTCGGCCAGGGTGAGCTGCGGCAGCAGGGTTTGCAGCTGCGTTTGGGCGGCGCTGCGCACCGGGGTGCACTTTTGCAGCACGCTGCCCGCAAAAGCGATACGCGCCGATTGCAGCCCCAGCTTTTCGGCCACTGGGCGCACCAGCAGGGCCAGCTCGCGGCCTGCCTTTTCCACAATTTGCAGGGCGGCGGCGTCGCCCTGTTCGGCGGCGGCCCCCACCAGCGGGGCCAGTGCGGCCACCTCCCGCTTGCCGAAACCCGGCGCGTAGATCTTGCCGATCAGCTCCCGGACGGTGCCGACCTGCAGCGCCTTGAACACTGCATCGTGCAGCACGGTGGGGGCAATGCGGCCATCCTCGGCACGGACGACCGCCGCCAGGGCGTCCCGGCCCAGGGCGAAGCCGCCGCCCTCGTCGTCCATCAGGCTGCCCCAGCCGCCGCTGCGGGCTTCGCGGCCATCGGTGCTTTGGCCGTAGCAGATGGAGCCGGTGCCCGCGATGAGCACGATGCCGCCCGGCCCGCCGAGGGCCCCGTACAGGGCGGTCTGCTGGTCGCCGGTGAAGGTGACCGGGCCGTGGTAGCCGCCTGCCTGCAGGGCATTTTGCAGGTGGACCCGGGTGGCCGGGTTACTGATGCCCGCCGCGCCGATGCACAGCATGCGGCAGGCGTCCAGCCCGCCCGGCAGCGCGGTCATATTGCGCAGCAGGTCGGCCACGGTGGCCTCGCACTGACCCGCCACGGTGCCATTGGGGTTGAGCGCACCGGCGGTAAAGGGCTGCGGCGCGGTGCCATCCTGATACAAAACGCGGCAAAGGGTCTTGGTGCCGCCGCCGTCCCACCCGGCGTAATACTGTGTTTGCATACATTTGCTCCTTTATTGTTCAGTTATTACGTTTATACGCAAATTTTCTCTTGACAAATTGCCCTGAAGCGAACATAATAGAATCAGGTTGAAACTTTATTTTAAGCAGATGTTTTATTATTTCAGGAGGTCCTACAATGGAACTTTCTTTTTTACAAAAGGATGCCTGCATCGCCATTGGGCTGATGAGCGGCACCAGCGCCGACGGCATTGACGCCGCCGTGGTGGAGCTGCGGGGCTGCGGCACCGATACCAGGGTGCGGCAGCTGGGGTTCATCACGCTGCCGTTCAGCGATGAGGCGCGGCAGAAAATTTTGCAGGTGGCGGGCGGTGCGCCGCTGGACAGCCGGGAGATCTGCCTGCTGAACTTTTACCTGGGCGGCCTGTCCGCCGATGCCTGCCTGGAAGCCTGCCGCGCGGCGGGTATCCAGCCCGGCGATGTGGACTTTGTGGGCAGCCATGGGCAGACCATCTGGCACGAGCCTGTGGGCGCAGACTACCTGGGCCGCAAGGTGCGGGCCACGCTGCAAATTGGCGAGCCAAGCCTGATCGCCGAGCGGCTGGGCTGCCCGGTGGTGAGTGACTTCCGCGTGCGGGACATGGCCGCCGGCGGGCTGGGTGCGCCCCTTGTCCCCTACACCGAATACCTTTTATACCGCGAGGAGCACCGCACCGTGGCGCTGCAAAACATTGGCGGCATTGGCAACATTACCGTGCTGCCCGCGGGCGGTGCGCTGGCGGACACGCTGGCTTTTGACACCGGCCCGGGCAACATGGTCATCGATGCACTGGCCGCGCGGGTAACGAACGGCGCACTGCGCTACGACGACGGCGGCAAGCTGGCACGGCAGGGGCAGGTCAGTGCCGAACTGCTGCGGTATTTAGTGGACAGCGACGATTACCTGCGGCTGGCCCCGCCCAAGACTACCGGCCGTGAGCATTACAGCGCCGCCTTTGCGGATGCGCTGTGGCGCAAGGGCGAGGAGCTGGGGCTGACCGGGTACGATAAGATCGCCACGGCCACGGCCTTTACCGCCGAGAGTATCCGCCTGGCGGTGGAGCACCACTGCCCGCAGAAGCCGGAGCGGTTGATCGTGGGCGGCGGCGGAAGCCACAACCCTGTATTGATGGAACTGCTGCAGGCGGGCCTGCCCGGCTGCGAAGTGGTGACCAACGAGGCCTTGGGCCTGGACAGCGACGCCAAGGAGGCCGTTGCCTTTGCGATTTTGGCCAATGAGATGCTGCACGGCCGCTGCAACAACGCCCCCAGCGCCACCGGCGCGGCCCACCCTGTTGTGATGGGCAAGCTGAGCCTGTAAAGGCATAAGAAGGAGAGAACCTGCATGACTAACGTAGAAGTACGGGTGCGCAGCAGCTACAGCGCGCTGAGCCCCACCTGCCAGAAAGCGGCCGATTATCTGCTGGCCCACACGCGGGAGCTGTACAGCATCCCCATTGCCGAGTTGGCGCGGCAATCCGGCGTAAGCTCGGCGGCCTGGGTGCGGCTGTGCAAGGAGATCGGCTACACCGGGCTGAAGGACATGCGCCAGCAGCTCTACCTGCAATACAGCGCTGAACCACAGGTGGAAGTGGACCCGACCGTACATTTTTCTGACCTGCGGGAGGGCAAAAGCGCCCAGGAAATTTTGCAGAACGTGACGGCGGCCAGTTTGCAGGCGCTGCAGCGGACCTCCAAGCTGATGGACCCCGCCGCCTACCAGACGGCCTCAGATTGGCTGCTGCAATCCAAATCCATCAAGCTGTTTGGCATGGGGGCCTCCGGGCTGGTGGCCTCGGACCTGTGCGACAAGCTGCTGCGCATTGGCAAAAACGCCATTTTCAATTTTAACAGCCATGTGCAGCTAAGCTACAGTGCTACGCTGACAAAGGACGATACAGCGGTGTTTATTTCCAACACCGGCAAGACGCAGGAGATCTTGCAGGCATTGGAGGCCGTGCAGGTCAGCGGGTGCCATACCATTGGCATTACCCATTACAGCAAGTCCCCGCTGAGTGCGGGGTGCAAGCTGCTGCTGTACACATCGTCGAAAGAAGTGTATGTGCGCAGCGGCGCGATGAGCAGCCGGTTGGCGCAGCTGATGGTGGTGGATGCGCTGTTCACCGTGCTGGCCAGCCAGGATTACGCGGCGATACAGGACACGCTGGAGAGCAGCTACCAGATTTGTATGTCGCACAGGGTAGATCATCGGTAACTCTAAAAGGCTCCCTCTGCGAGACAGACTCCCCCGATACGGGGGAGGTGGCACGAAGTGCCAGAGGGGGGCAAAAAAGTGCGCAACCTATTCAGGCTCCCCTTGCGGGGAGCCTTTTGTTATGGGAAGATCTGGTCAAGGACGCGTTTGAGCTGGGCATCCCAGAACGGCCAGGTGTGGGCACCGGGGGCTGTTTCAAACATGTGGGCGATGCCTTTGCTTTGCAGCAGCGCGTGGAATTCCCGGTTGGCGGGCAGCAGGGCGTCCTGTTCGCCGCAGACCATGCGGATGGCAGGCAGGGCGGCAGGGTCGGCACTGGCGGCCAGCTGCCACAGGTCGGCCTGGGGCGGCAGTTCGCCATGGTCAATGCCGGGGCCGAACACCGCGCGGGCGGCGGCAGGCGGCAGGGGCCAATCGGGGCTTTTGACTACCTGCTCCGGGCGGACCGCAGCAGAAAGTGCAGTACAGGTCGTATAACTATACGGATTGGTCAGCGCCAGTTTCAGCGCCGCATAACCACCCATGGAAAGGCCGATGACATGCGTTTTTTCGCGCTGCTGCGTCAGGCCAAACATACGGCGGCAGACGGCGGGCAATTCCTGCGTGACGCAGGTAAACGCCTGTACACCGCTGGCCATATCCGTGTACCAGCTGTTGCCTACGCCGGGGATGATGAGGACCAAGCCCTTCTCGGTGGCGCAGCGCTCGGCGGCAGTGTAGCGCAGCCAGCCTGTTCCGTTGTCCCCTGCCCCGTGGAGCAGGTAGATGACCGGAGCTTCGTGCAGGTCGCCGGCCTCGGGCAGGACGACGTGGAAGATGCTTTGCCCGCCCAGTGTTTCGAGCCGCTGCTCAATTTGCAGGTGTGCCATTATTCCGCCGCCTTTGTCAGGGTAAGCAGCGGCAGTTTGCCCGTGGGCCGGGCGGTGCCGTTCAGCACCGGCCACAGGGCGTCAAACAGCGGGCGGGTGTACTCCCACCCGGCCAGCGCGGCCACATGGTCGGGCATGTTGCGCAAATCGTAGGGGTTGCGCAGCGCAACTAAGATCATCGGCAGGCCGGTGGCGGCCAGGGCCTTAGCCAGGCGCAGCTGGCCTTGCAGGATGTGACCGTTGTAGGTGCCCAGCACGATGCAGCTGTGAGCCGCAGCCTGGGCTACGACCTCGGCAATTTCAGCGTCGCCGGGGTCTTTGCCGGTAACCAGCGCGGTGCCTTTGTCCGCGTGGCGGCGCATTTCTTCGGGAAAAGTGAAGCCGCTGGATTCGACGTTGGAGGCAATGGTGCTGCGGTAGTCGGCGCAGCCCAGGAACAAGGGGTTGTCGCCCAGGGCAGGCATGCCGCCCCGGGGCAGGTGTACGGCGGTGATGGACGCGGCGCGCACTTCCTCGGCGCGGGCGCGGCAAGCGGCTTCATCGCCCAGCGTTTTGGGCTGCATAGCAGCGCACTGGGCCTTGGCCTCCAGCATGCGCTGCACGCTGACGTCCAGTTCGGCCAAGTCCAGCTCGCCGTTTTCGGCGGCACGGCGGGCATTTTGCATTGCTTCGGCGGCCAGGGCGGGTGTCTGGGAGACGAACACCAGGTCGACACCGGCTTTCATGGCAGCCAGCACGCCGTTGACCGTGCCGTAGAACTTTTTGATGGCGTCCATCTCCATGCAGTCGGAAATGATGATGCCGCCAAAGCCCAGCTTTTCCCGCAGGAGGCCCGTCATGATGCGGCGGGACATGGTGGCGGGGATGTGCTCCGGCTCGATCTGCGGAAAGAGGATGTGGGTGGTCATCACGGCGGGTGCACCGGCTTCGATGCCCGCAATAAACGGTTTCAGTTCCCGCTGCATCAGCTCGTCAAAGCTGCGGTCGATGCAGGGCAGGCCAAGGTGGGAATCCACCGCCGTATCGCCATGGCCGGGGAAATGCTTGAGCGAGCAGTAGACGCCGCCGTCCAGCAGGCCGCGCACCATCTGGCTGCCGTATTCGGCCACACGCTCCGGCGTATCGCCGTAGCTGCGCACGCCGATGACCGGGTTGTCCGGGTTGCAGTTGATGTCCATGACCGGGGCCAGATTGAAATCAACGCCGCAGCTGCGCAGTTCCTGGGCGGTCAGCAGGCCCATATCGTAGGCGTTGCGGGGGTTGCCGGTGGCGGCTACCGCCATGGCACCGGGGATGTTGACCTCACTCTCCGGCAGGCGGGTGACAACGCCGCCCTCCTGGTCGATGGTGATGAAGGGCGTCACGCCGGTTTCTTCCTCCACCACTTTGCGCAGGGTGGCGCAGAGCCTTTTCAGCTGGGGGCCATCCTGGATATTGCGGCGGAAAAGGATGATGTTGCCGACCTTATATTCTTTGATAAGCCGCAGAAATTCTTCCGGCGGCTCTAATCCCTGAAAGCCCGCGGCCAATCGCTGGCCCAGTTTTTCCTGCAGGGTCATTTCTTGCAATGTACGCATAAAAGCACCTCGTCAATACAAGTGGTAGGCCGCTTTGCGGGCGGCAAAGGCGGCTTCGTCCGGGGCCTGGGCTTTGATAAGCTCCGCCGCCGTCCAGTCCGGGCGTTCCAGTTCCCGATGGCCTGCCAGCAGGCTGATAAAGGGGCGGCCGCCCTCGGTATGCGGGGGCAGCAGGGCGAAGTCATTAGGGCAGGTATCCCGGATGAGTTCCAGCAGGGTCAGGCCTGCCGAAAGCGGGCGCACGGCGTCGGCATCCAGCACGTGCAGGTGCACACCGCCGCACAATTGGCCCTGATGTTTGGAGAACGTCGGGGTAAAATAGTACGGCGTAGCGCAGATACCGGGCAGGCCGCGGGCGTTAAAAGCCGCCGCCAGCGTCTCGGCATCATGGATATAGGGCGCACCGATGACGGCGAAGGGAGCGGCGGTGCCGCGGCCCTCGGAGACATTGGTGCCCTCAAACAGGCAGGTGCCTACGTAGAGCAGAGCCGTTTCGTAGTTGGGGATGTTGGGGCTGGGCATGATCCACGGCGTGCCCCAGGCCGGGGCGCTTTGGCCGCGCTGCCAGCCGGTGCAGGGTACGACGGTAAGGTCGCAGCCAAAGTGCTGCTCGGCGTTGACCATTTGGGCAAACTCGCCGATGGTCAGGGCGTAGCGCGTGGGGAGCGGGTAGCAGCCCACAAAGCTCTCCATACCGGGGCGCAAAGTTGTACCCTCGATGATCTCTCCGCCCAGCGGGTCGGGGCGGTCCAGCACCACCAGCCGCTTGCCCGCCCCGGCGCAATCCTCGATGAGGTAGGCCAGCGTGGAGAGGAAGGTGTAGTACCGGCTGCCTACATCCTGTATATCATACACCAACACATCAAAAGTTTCCAGCATGGCGGGGGTCAGCCGCTTGGAGTCTTTGCCATAGAGACTGAACACCGGCAGGCCTGTGGCGGCGTCGGTATACTGGGGGATGAACGCCCCTGCCGCGCCGTCGCCCCGCACACCATGTTCGGGGCCAAGCAGGACACGCAGGTCAGCGGCCTGCTGCAAGGCGGCAATGGTGGAGCGGCCGTCACTTGTGCGGCCCGTGGGCGTAGTGACCAGACCCACGCGGGCATCTTTAAACAGATGTTTATACTCTCCCAGCCTGTCCGCGCCGCAGCGCAGGGCGGGCATCAGCCCACCACCCGGGCAATATAGCCGTCTTTTTCCGTCAGGCGTTTTTCGGCTTCCTCGGCGGTGCAGCCGCACAGCAGCATGACGATGGCGATCTTGGGATGATAGCCGCACTGCTCCAGCGCAGCGGTAGCGGCGGCTTCGTCGCACTCGGCAGCCGCGCAGACGATGGACACGCAGCGGCGGATCAGCTTCTCGTTGGAGGGCTTGACGTCTACCATCAGGTTGCCGTACACCTTGCCCAGGCGGATCATCGTGCAGGTGGAGAGCATGTTCAGCACCATTTTCTGGGCTGTGCCGCTTTTCATGCGGGTGGAGCCGGTCACGACCTCGGGGCCGGGCATCGGTGCGATGCCCACCTCGGCCAGAGTGTCGATCTCGCTGCCGGGGCAGCAGGTCACACCGATGGTCACGCCGCCCAGGGACTGGGCGTACTCCATAGCGCCGATGACATAGGGCGTGCGGCCGCTGGCGGCGATGCCCACCAGCACATCCTGTTTGGTGTAGTGGATCTCTTCCAGATCCTTGCGGCCCAGATCGGGGTCATCCTCGGCCCCTTCGACGGCACGGAAGATGGCCGGGGTGCCGCCTGCGATGAGGCCCTGCACCAGCTCCGGCTCGGTGGAGTAGGTTGGCGGGCACTCGACAGCATCGAGGATACCCAACCGGCCGGAGGTGCCGGCGCCCACGTAGATGAGCCGTCCGCCCTGCTTCATATGGCCGGTGATGATGTCCACGGCCCGGGCGATGTGCTGGGCCTCGCGGCCGACAGCGTCGGCCACCTTGTGATCCTCCTGATTGATCAGCCGTACCATCTCCAACGTGGACATGCGGTCGATATAGGCCGTAGCTTCGTTGCGTTGTTCGGTCGGGATTCGTTTGAGTTCAACCATAACGGTCCCCCTTGATTTCTTTTGCAGTAGTATTTTCGGGCGGCAGAACACAATTCTAAGTGCCGATACGGCGAGCGAGGTGCGCCAGCTGCTAAGCAAAAAGCGCAGAGAATACTTTGTGTATTCTCGAGCATTTTTGCTTAGCAGATGGCGTGCCGCAGCCGCCGGAGCGGTGCTTAAGCCCGAAGGGCGGGAATTGTGTGATGTTGCCCTATAGTAGTTTTTTCTTTTGCCAGATATTGGAGTGGAAGCGCAGGCCGAACAGCACGGCCCTAAAACCCCAATCCACGAAGATTGCCATCCAGATGCTGACCACACCCAGGCCGAAGCCCCGCACAAAGACGAAGCTTAGCCCGACGCGAAAGACCAGCATCGACGCCACGCTGATGACCATGGGGTAGCGCACATCTCCGGCAGCGCGCAGCGCCGCGGGGATGCAGAACCCGGCTGGGTAGAACAGCGAGGCAAAAATGCAGTGCCACAGCAACAGGTCGTGGACCACGGCAGTGGTCTCGGCGGTCAGGCCATACAGGCCCGAAAGCTGCGGCAGGAAGATGTAAACGAGAAGGTTGGTGCCCAGCATCAGCACGTAGGCAATGGCCAGCAGCTTGCGGCCCAAGCGGCGGGCTTCGTCAGGCTTGCCCGCGCCGATGGCCTGCCCGATGACGGGCAGCATGGCCAGACTGATAGCACCGCCCGGCAGCGTGGCAATACAGGAGAGCGCCCCTGCGGCGGCATTGGCCGCCAGCGCCACTGTGCCCAGCGAGGCGTAGAGCTGCTGGACCAGCAGCTTGCCCAAACTGAACAGCGAGCTTTCGACGCCTGTGGGCACACCGATACGCAGCATCTTGCCGGTCAGGCTGCGGCAATCCGCCAGCGTTACGGTGCCGGGGTCGTGCAGCATGCCGCTGTGGGCCACCAGCGCGCAGAGCAGCAAACACACCACCCCGCGGGAGAGCGCCGTTGCCAGCGCTGCACCGCCTGCACCCAGCCCCATAATGCGGATGAACCAGAAGTTGCCCGCCACATTGATGAGGTTGACGACCAGGCTGGAGACCATCGAGATCATGCTGTTGCCCTGGCTGCGGTAGAGCGCGGTAATAGCGCTGTACACCGCCAAAAACGGGTAGCTGAACCCCACGATGCGGAAGTAGTCGCGGGCACTTTGCATGACGTCCGCCTCCACATTGCCGAAGATCAGCCGCAGGGCCGGGGCACCCAGCAACTCAACACCTGCTAAGATAACAAGTCCGATGAGCAGGGCACCACCCAGCAATAAGCGGCCTGTCAGCGCGACCTTTTGCCGGTCGCCGCTGCCAAGGTACTGGCTGGCCACCACCGCGCCGCCGGTGCACAAAGCACCCAGCACGGCAGTGATCAGGAAGCTGATGGTATCCACCAGCGCCACGCCGGAGACGGCGGCCTCGCCCGCGTAGGACACCATAAAGGTATCGGCCACACCGACAAAGACGATGAGGAATTGCTCCGCAAAAAGCGGGAGCGTCAGCTGTAAAAGCTGTTTGTTTGTGTACATCATAGCGTTTTTAGCAGTACGCCAAAGGTGCGCACCGAGGTAAAACCAGCGCTTTCATAGATGCGGCGTGCCGGGTTGGTCACGCCGGTGAACAGCGACATATAGACCGCCCCGGCGCGCTTTTCCTCCGTACACAGGCGAAAGAAAAGCAGCTTGCCCAGGTGGCGGTGCTGGTACTGCGGCGCGATGCCGATGCCCGCAAAGCAACCCCGGCCGGTAGGCTCCGGGTAAACCGGGCCTGCGAAACCGGCCACCGTGTTCCCTGCCAAAGCCACCGGCAGGCAGAGGCCGTCGCGGGCGGCGGCTGTGACCCGGACCGTCCAGTCCGGGTTATCCAGCGCTTGCAGCATGGCGTCCAGCCCGTGGTGGCGGTTGGGGTCATACAGGGCGAGGGTGCAGCCTTCGGCGGCTGTGCGGTGTTCCAGTGCGCGGACCTCCGGCGGAATCGCAAAGTTCGGCAAAGTTCGGTACATCGCAGTTTCCTGGGTGGTTTCGGTGTAACCGTGGGCCAACATTCTTTCATGCAGGGGCAGGTCGGTGGCAATGCCGGGCATGTTGTTGTGTTCATGCCCCGGCGAGCCGGGAATGACCCAGGGCAGGTGCATGGGGTTGAAGAAGGTCACGGCGCTGGCGGTTTTGCCCGCGACACGGAAAGCTTCTTCCAGCGCATCCAACAACTGCACCGTGGTTTCGGGCGTATCCCAGGCGGGGTCTGCCGCAAGGCAGGTGAAGCAGCCGCGCTCGCGCCCATGGGGGATGTCGTTTCCCACACAGCCGCAGATAAAGGCGACCGCTCTCCCCTGTTCTGCCCTTACAAAGGTATATTCATAGGAAAAATACGGGTGGCGGAACAGCAGCCGGTCCACTTCAGCGTCCGGGCGGGACGCATACCCCTGCCGAGGCGCGTTTGCCTGCCACAGGGCCAACAGGGCAGCGTGGTCCGCCGGGGCAGCATTACGTATCATGGTATCAGCCCTTGACAGCACCGACCGTAACGCCCTCGAGGAAGTACTTCTGCAGGCAGAAGAACAGGATGAACATGGGCAGAGCGGAGATGGTGGCACCGGCCATCATGGGGCCAAACAGGGTGGTGTTGGCAAACTTGAACTGCTTCAGGCCGACCTGAATGGTATACATTGCCTCTTTGGAGGTGACCAGGAAGGGCCAGAAGAAGTTGTTCCAGCTGGAAAGGAAGGTGTTGATGGACAGCACCGCCAGAATGGTCTTGGACAGGGGCAGCACGATGTGGGTAAAGATCTTGGGCTGGCTGCAGCCGTCCAGCTTGGCACTCTCCAGCAGCGAGGTCGGGATGCTGGAGAAGAACTGCTTGGTCAGGAAGATGTTATACGACGTGACCAGGCCCGGCAGCACCAGCGCCGCGTAGGAGTTGGACAGATGGAACTTGTTGACGATCAGGATGTACAGGGGCACCTGGGTGACCTGGTACGGGATCATCATGCCGATCAGAATCAGGTTGAACAAGAAGTTCTTGCCCTTGAACTTCAGCTTGGCAAAGGAATAACCGGCCAGACTGGCGAACACAACATTGCCCAGCACCTGGCAGGCGGACACCACAAAGGTGTTGGTCAGCCATTTGACGCTGTACTCACTGAAAGAGAAGAACGCCTTGTAGGAATCCAGACTCCAGGACGTCGGGAACACCGAGCGGTTGGAGGAGGCAGCCTCGACCGCAGGGCCGAAGGAGTTGACGATCATGTAAAACAGCGGGAACAGGCAGCACACTGCCAGGGTGACCAGCACCAGAATGATGATGGTGTTGCGCAGATACAGCATCTTTTTGTTGTTGACATGCTGGGAATACAGACCACTTGCCATTTATCTCTCCCCCTTTCTCAGTATTCGACATCGCTGCCGGCCATCTTGAACTGCAGGAACGAGATAGCCGCAATGACGATGGTAAGGATGACCGCCTGTGCGCACGCCAGACCGTACTTATTATAGGTAAAGGCGTTGTTGTAGATCAGCAGGCCGATCATCGTGGTGGCGTTGTCCGGGCCGCCGCCGGTCATCATGTAAGCGTTCATGAACACCTGGAAGGAGCCGATGACGCCGGTAACCAGCAGGAACAGGGTGGTGGGCTTGACCAGCGGGAATACGATGCGGGTGACCTTCTGCATGAAGGTCGCGCCGTCCAGCTCGGCAGCCTCGAAGTAGGTGTTATCGATACCCAGCAGGGCGGCGGTGTAGATGATGATGTTCTGGCCCTGGCCGGAAAGCAGCGCCATGATCATCAGGGACAGCATCGAGGTCTTGCTGGAACCCAGCCAGTTCTGGATGGGCAGATGGAAGAAGGTGAGCAGCTGGTTGAACAGGCCGGAGGGCGAGGAATCGTAGATCCACAGCCACACCACCGAAAGCGCGATGCCGGAGGCAACGGCGGGCAGGTAGTACATGGCCTTAAAGACAGACTGCAGCTTCTTTTTAAAGGGCATGATAAGGATGGCCACCGCGAAGGAGATCAGCAGCGAAAGCGGCACGACCACGGCGGTGTAGACCAGCGTATTTTTGAGGGACTTCCAGAACAGAGCGTTGGTGAAGGTGGTCTGGTAGTTCTTCAGGCCGACAAAGTCAGAGCCGAAGGGTTTGTAATCCTCCAAGCTGGTGATGACAGCCGAGATCAGCGGGTAGATGGTAAACATCAAAAAGAAGATGACGGCAACGCCGATGAACGCATAGCCCCACAGATCATCGTTGGTGAAAAAGGGCTTTTTGCGCGGCTTTGCGGCCGCCGGTTGGGTGGATTTCGACATTCGGGAACCTCCTGCGGTGTTCTGGATACACAGCGTGCCAACGTTGTTTTTGCGCTATAATATCCTATAGAAATGGCGGCTCGCCACCAGTAAGCCGGGGTGAGCCGCCATAGCTGAACGGGGGCTATGCGCAACTCCCATTCAGTGCGGATTCAGTTGGGGCAGCGGCAAAATCAGGTCAGGTCGCAGCCATCCTCGCCAAAGACGGCGGTAGCCTGCTTGACGATCTCGTCGTACATGGCCTGTGCGGTGGTCTCGCCAGCGATCAGAGCCTGGAACTTGGGCACGATGACCTCGTCCATCAGCTGCTTGGCGCTTGCGGTCTGCTCAGCGGTGATGCCGGTCGGAGGAGCGACAACGGTCTTGATCAGGCGGGCAGCGCAGTCGATGTTGCCCTGGTCACGGTCGCCGGTATCCATGGAAGCGAGAGCCTCACGGGCGGAAGCGCAGACGCCGTCCAGGCAGGTGGTAGCATCAACGTAAGCGGCACGTTCGCCGGAGGACAGGAAGTACAGGGCCTTCATAACGTTCTGGATGTGCTCATCGGTGGAGTTGCTGTTGCGGAAAGCGACCAGGCCGTCGACGGTGCCGTAGCAGCTTTCCTCCACGCCGTCCATGGTGGGAACCGGCAGGAACGCGTAGGTAACGGGGATAGAGTTCTCAACAGCGGTGCCGTCGTTCGCCTCGATCGCGGCGTTGTTCTTGTTGATGTTGTTCTCGAACAGAGGCATGGCCTTGCCGAAGATCATGGCATTGCCGGTCTCGCACATGACCATACGCTGGGAAGCCTCGACACCGTAGTTGGGCATGTAGCTGGACTTGGTCATTTCCTCAACGGCGGTCAGCAGGTTCAGCATCTTGGTGCTGGTGTACTCATACTTCAGGTCGGAGTTGAAAGCGTTGTTCAGGCCGGCGCTGACACCGAAGATGTTCAGGAAGTCAGAAGCGGTTGCGCCGGAGTTGGCGAAGACGAAGCCGAAGGTGTCGTCCTTGGTGCCGTTCTTGATGGCTTCCATGAACTCATCGTAAGTCCAGCCGCTCTCCTGCACCTTGGCAACATCCACACCGGCGGCTTCCAGCATATCCTTGTTGGCGCCCAGTGCCTGGATGGTGATGTAGAGGGGCAGGCCGTAGACGTTGTTCTCGACGGTCATGTAGTCAAGGGCGTTCTGGTCAAAGTCAGCCAGCTGATCTTTGTCCATGTACTCGCTCAGGTTCAGGGCGGTGCCGTTTTCGACGTAGGTTGCCAGGCCTGCGTAGGAGATCTCGGAGATGTCCGGGGCCTCGCCGGCCTGGGCCATGGTGGACAGCTTGGTGGTGTGGTCGTCCCAGGAGGTGCCGATGACTTCCATGGTCAGGTTGGGATACATCTCGTGGAACTCGTCTGCCCACTCGGTCATCTTATCCAGATAGTCGCCGGTGACGGGGGGCACCATAACGGTGATGGTGTCCTCGGCTTCAGAGGCCGTGGATTCGGCGGCAGAGGATGCCGTGTCCGTCGTGGCGGTGGATGCTGCTGCGCTGCTGGAAGATGCGCCGCCGCATGCTGCCAGTGAGAGGGTCATGGCCGTAGCCATGGTAAGTGCAACAAGCTTTTTCATGTGTTGTGTTCTCCCTTCGATTTTGTGGTTTTGTGGTCACCGTTTCCTCGCCGGTGATCTTATGTTTTGAATTGTACTCTTTTTTCACGAAAACGTCAAGTACTTGAAACATTTTTTTAGATAAAACGGCAAAATGACGGTTTCGCTTATGTTTTTTCGCTTTTTTGCACAAAGAACATTCGGATTTTCAGCCGCAAAACAGGTAAGTGAAATAAAGTTACGATAAAAACAGCCCCCTCGTGGGGAGGGGGTTGGATGTAGCTATTATCCTAATGTAAATTTACTATCCTATTCATCTTATTCATTATATTCATTATATTCGTTGCCGCTGTGATGTAATGAATAGGATGAATGTAATGAAGATGTAGATATTATCCTAATGTAAATTTACCATCCTATTCATCTTATTCATTATATTCGTTATATTCGTTATATTCGTTGCCACTGTGATGTAATGAATAGGATGAATGTAATGAATAGGATGGTGATAATAGTAATAATGATAACTGCAAAAGGCTCCCCTTCGAGGACAGACTCCCCCGATACGGGGGAGGTGGCACGAAGTGCCAGAAGGGGAGCGCTCCCGCGCAGCGGGTGAGGGGTGGTTACTTTAGCCACGAGCGGCACGAGAGCCACCCCTCAGTCACCTTCGGTGACAGCTCCCCTCAAAGGGAGCCTTTTATCTTACCGCTTATGATACATGCGGTCCTCTTCCTCGTAATGGGGGGCGCTGGTCAGGTTCAGCCCTAACTTTTTCAGCGTGTCGATGTCCACGCCGGACAGGATGACCGTGGTGTGGATGTCACAGCCGCGCAGTTTGGGCAGTTCCCGCATAGCCGCGGCGGCGATGGGGTTCTCGTAGGCCGAGCTGGACAGGGCGATCAAAATCTCGTCCGTGTGCAGGCGGGGGTTCTTGCTGCCCAGGTAAGTGGTCTTCAACTGCTGGATGGGCTCGATAGCCTTGGAGGATACCAGGTCGATCTCCTGGTCGATGCCTGCCAGCCGCTTCAGTGCATTCAGCAGGGCCGAGGATGCCGCGCCCAGCAGCGGGCCGGTTTTGCCGGTGACGATGCTGCCGTCGGCCAGCTCAATGGCAGCCGCCGGGGCACCGTCGATGGCCTCGGAACAGGCGGCGGCTTTTTTCTCCACCTCGCGGTCGCCGGGGGCGATGCCCGCCTGGTTCATCAGCAGTTCCAGCTTGAAGCGGTCCTGCTTGACCACGCCGCTGACTTTCTGATCGCACATACATTTGTAGTAGCGGCGGACGATCTCTTTCAGCGAGGCTTCACGGCAGACTTCATCGTCGATGATGCAGTTGCCCGCCATATTCACGCCCATATCTGTGGGCGAACGGTAGGGGCTTTTGCCGGCGATCAGCTCAAACATGGCGTTGACCACCGGGAAAATTTCAATATCGCGGTTGTAGTTGACGGTGGTCTCGCCGTAGGCTTCCAGATGGAACGGGTCGATCATGTTCACGTCGTTCAGGTCGGCGGTTGCGGCCTCATACGCAAGGTTGACCGGGTGCTTGAGGGGCAGGTTCCAGATGGGGAAGGTCTCGAACTTGGCGTAACCGGCCCGCACGCCGCGCTTGTACTCGTGGTACAGCTGGGACAGGCAGACCGCCATCTTGCCGGAGCCGGGGCCGGGCGCGGTGATGACCACCAGCGGGCGCTGGGTCTCGATGTAATCGTTTTTGCCGTAGCCGTCATCGCTGACGATATGGGCTACATCGTTGGGATAACCGGCGATCTTGTAGTGGCGGAAGGTGCGGATGCCCAGGCTGTTGAGCTTGGCCTCGAAGTTTTCCACATCGGGGTGGGCGGTGTACATCGTCACGCAAACGCTGCCCACAAACAGTCCCACACCCTGGAAGGCGTCGATCAGGCGCAGCACGTCCATATCGTAGGTGATGCCGTAGTCACCGCGGACTTTGTTGTTCACGATGTCCTCGGCGCTGATGACGACGACGATCTCGGCCTGGTCTTTCAATTGCAGCAGCATCTGCAGCTTGGAGTCCGGCTGAAAGCCCGGCAGCACGCGGGAAGCGTGGTAGTCGTCAAACAGCTTGCCGCCAAACTCCAGGTAGAGCTTGTTGTCAAACTGGGCGATCCGCTCCCGGATATGCGCCGACTGCATGGTAAGGTATTTGTTGTTGTCAAATCCTATTTTCATCGATGATTCCTTTCCCTATCTACAACCCAAAACGCCCCTAAACCAGGGCACACTATGATAGCAGTATAGCATAATTTTCACCTGGTTTCAACCAAGGTCATCCGCATTTTTTACAGGGTGTTCACCAATATTTCATGTTTTGCAGTGCGGGACGTGCTATAATCGGTAGGTTAAATACGGGATGCCGCGAAAGTCTCCCTCTGGGAGGGAGAGAGCCTTGGATTAAGTTTTCTCCCCCACCCGCTTCGCGGGAGCCCCCCAGAGGGGGCCATTGCAAGCTGCGATATTTTTATAGTAGAGGATACACCGTGGAAAAGAAAAAATACTGGCCGCTGACTTTGGCGGCATTTGGGGGCGGCTGCCTGTTGATGGCGGCGGTCTATTTTTGTCTGGGCTGGTGGCCCTTTGGCACCGGCACCGTGCTTACCGGCGACCTGCGCGGGCTGTACGTAAACTACATCACCGATATGTGGGCGCGGGTCAAACAGGGCGGCTTCTTTTACAGTTTCGGCAAGCTGGCGGGCGGCAGCACCCTGGGGCTGTTCGCCTACTACATGAACAGTCCCTTTAACCTGCTGTTTCTGCTGCTGCCCACCCGCATGGTGCCGCAGGCGGCAGGGCTTATCTTTTTATTGCGCACCGGCGTTACCGCGGCGGCGTTCTGCTGGTACTTGCAGCGGCACTTTGCCAAGGCAGACCCATTGTTTGCAGTGCTGGGGCAGTGCTATGCCTTCTGCGCGTTCTGCATCGTGTACAACCAGAACATCATCTGGATGGATGTGGTCTGGCTGCTGCCGCTGGTGCTGGCTGCACTGGACGACCTGATGCGCCAGGGCCGCCACTGGGGCTTTACGGTGCTGGTTTTCCTTTGCATTTTGCTCAACTTTTATGTCGCCTGGCCGGTGTGTCTGTTCAGCATCCTGTACTTTTTGTGCCTGTGGCCCAGCCGGGGGCAGGGACGGTTTGGCCGCCGCTTCGCCGCCTTTGCGGCCAGCGGCGTGCTGGCGGCGGGGCTGAGTTTCTTCTTTTTGCTGCCGGTGCTTTTGGAAGTGCAGGAAAGCAAAGGCGGACTGTTTGACTTCACCTTCAGCCTGACGCCCCAGTTTAATTTATTACAACTCCCCTACCGGCTGTTCTTCGGCAACTTTTTCTGGAACGATGTCACCAACGGTCTGCCCAATATTTACTGCGGCGTGGTGCTGGTGCCGCTGGTGCTGCTGTACTTTTGCGGCAATGCGCCCCGCCGGGAAAAGCTGGGCTTTGCCGCGCTGCTGGCGGCGCTGGCGGGCAGCTTTTGGGTAAAAGGTGTAGACCAAATCTGGCACGGCATGAAGCAGCCGGTGTGGTTCCCCTACCGGTACAGCTTTTTGTTCAGCGCGGTGGTCATTCTGCTGGCCGCGCGGGTGCTGACGGCAGGGCCCCAGCGCCGCCGCGCCTGGGGGCTGGCCGCCGGGCTGACGCTGGTCTGGCTGGCGGGGTATCCCCTGGCCGCCGGGGCGGAGCTGTTCAGCAAGACCAAACTGGTTGCCGCGGCGGGGCTGTGTACGTTATCTCTGATTCTGGCGTGGCTACTGATTGAAAAGCCCGCTTTGCCTGTAAACAAGCGGCGGCTGCTCTGCGGTACGGCGGCCCTGCTGACCGCTGCCGACCTGGGCGCCAACACGGTTTTGGCCCTGCGCAAGTTTGAGCCGTTCGACCTGGCCGACTTTACCGCCTTTTACGATAACGCCGCCGCTGCCGTGGCCACTGCCAAGGCCGAGACCGACGGCGATTGCCGCATCGAGAAGAACTTTCTGCACACGCTGAACGATCCCTTCCTGCTGGGCTATTGGGGCATCAGCCACTATTCCAGCACCAAAGCCAGCACCGCCAAGGAGCTGCTGGAGCAGCTGGGCTACGTGGGTTACTCCACCTACGGCTGGGGCAGCACCGGCGTAGCCGACAGCCTGCTGGGCATCCGCTGGCTGTACAGCGATGGCAGCCGCCCGGTGGCCGGGCACTGGCAGCCGGTGGACTGCGACTCTGCCTATACTTTATATAAGAATGACGCGGCCTTCCCGCTGGCCTACCTGGCCCGGCAGGATGCCCTGTCCGTGGACGTGGATGCACTGACCGACAATACCTTTACCATGCAGAACGCCATGCTGCAAAGCCTGACAGGCTACACGGACACCGCGCTGGTCAGCGTGGAGCCGACCTTTAGCGTGACCGACAAAGGCACCGTGCAGGTGGACTTTACCGCGCCCCTCACCGGGCCTGCCTACATGGCCATCCCCGGCACCGAGGAGCAGCTGCCCATCGACGTAGTGGTGGACGGCGAACTCTACGCCCAATATTTTGAGCCGGAAAGCCTGGGCGGTGTTATCTGCCTGCCCAGCTTTACCGCCGGTCAGCACGTGACAATGGTGCTGGGCATTGCCGACGACGAAGTTTTCCATACCAACACCCAAATCTACCAGCTGGACAGCGCCGCCCTGGCCGCCGCCCGGCAGCAGGTGCAGGATGTGGATGCCGACATCCGGGAGGGCGGGCGCATCGATGTGCACTGCACCGTCAGCGGTGACAACGACTTGCTGGCGCTGAGCTTTGCCTACGATGACAACTGGGTCGTCACCGTCAACGGTGAGGAGGTGCAGCCCTCGGCGCTGTTTGGCGGGTTACTCGGCGTATCGCTGCCCCAGGGCGATTGCACCGTTACCCTGCGCTACACCCACCCCGGCGTGGTGCCGGGCGCTGCAGTCAGCCTGGCCGCATTGGCGGCGGCACTCGGTTGGATGGCCTGGGGACGGAAGAAAAAAATCGGTAAACCGCAGACATAAAAATATACCCCCGTCAGGTTGAGGGACCTGGCGGGGGTATTTTAATGGAGGGAGAATGGCAGGCGTCAGCGCAGCGCGTCCTTCATGCTTTTCACACACGCGCCGAGATTTTATCGGTGGTCACACCGCCCTGCAAAGCGCGCAGGTTGGCCCCCTGGATGACCGGCCCCTCGGCGGTAGGGTCCGAGAACGGGAAGCCCAGGCTGTCAATAGGGTTTTGCAGTTTTCACATTTTGTGTTCTGCACAAACACAAAGGCCCCGGGCCTTGCGGTGCCCGGGGCAATGGAGAAGATAGGATACAACGAAGTTAGTTGGCCTTGTACTCAGCAGGCAGCTGGTCGATGGTCTGCCACTTGGCCATGGCATCTTCCAGCTTCATGCCGCCCGCAACAGCGTCGCGGCGGCATGCGTTGACGGCCTGGATCTCTTTCATCTTTTCGCCGGTCAGGCTGTAGCCCTTCATGGCGATCAGAGTTGCGGCCCAGGCGACCATCGGGATGACGCAGAACAGCACGATGACCACCACGTTCATACCCGGGGTGTACGGATCGTACTGAGTGGGCAGGGTGTTCAGGCCGATGAAGGTAACGGCAATGCCGACGACCGTAGCGGACAGGCTGGAAACCAGCTTATCCACCAGGCTGAACAGCGTACCCATAATGCCGGGGATGTACTTGCCGGAGCGGTAGGTCTCGTAGTCCGAGCAGTCGGCCACCATGGGGATGGGCATATCGGCGGTGGCGTAGTAGGCGCCGTAGCCGATGCCGAAGAAGAGGATGAACAGCACCGTGTACAGGTTGATGGACAGGCCGTTCTCCCCCATCAGGGACAGGTGGAACGCATCGCCGCGGCCCCACAGCGCCAGCAGCACAAATACGCCGAGATAGCAGACCAGCGCCACGCTGACATACTTGGTCAGGCTGGCTTTCTGGCCCTTTTTCTGGCTGGTACGGACCGACAGCAGGAAGAACGGCACGCTGAACACATAGCCCAACACCATCATGGGCAGGTACAGCCCATCGTAAGCGCCCATCATGCAGCCATACAGCATGCACAGCACGGTGGTATTGTTGGCGATGGACAGGGCCAGCTTGGTGCCGGCGCCGGCGACCATCAGGCGCTGCATGGGCTTGTTCTCTTTGATGATCTGGAGATACTCGGAGACTTTGACCTTCTCGGTCTTTTCGCCGCCGATGCCAAAGTACTTGGGCTGGTCCTTCTCCCAGATGCCGATGATGGCCAGGATGGTCAGCACGATGGACATCACGATGCCCACAGGGGCCAGGGTGCGGAAGAACCCGGCGGAGGAGTAGCCGCCCTCAAAGTTCTTGGCCAGGATGGGAGCAAAGAACTGCATGATGCCCATGCCCAGCAGAGAACCGACGGTGTTGAAGATGGTGAACAGCGGGCGCTGCTTGGGGTCGTTGGTCAGCACAGTCTGGCCTGAGCGGGTGCAGCTGGTCTGGAACGTGTAGCCGATGACCCACACAAAGTACAGCCCTACAAAGGCGGCATAGCGTGCCCACATCATGGTATCGGGGATCATGGGGGTGATGCCGTACAAAATCAGGATACTGATTGCCATAATGGCGTTGCCGATGGCCATGAACGGGCGGAACTTGCCGAACCTGCCGTTGGTGCGGTCCATCAACGCACCGATGATGGGGTCGGTGATGGCATCGCACAGGCGCATGGCCGTGACCATGACCGAAGCAAACAGCGTACCCAGCGCCAGTACATTGCTGCCAAAGGTGGCAATGTAGGAAAGCACCAGTACATAGTATACGTTGGTGGCACCGTTGTTCAGCGGGAAAAGCACCAGCTGATAGAGTTTGGCGCGGTTGACACCCGCTGCCTTTGCATTTTCACTCATGGGCTGCTCCTTGTTGTGGGGGAGAATTTACTCAAAAGTCCCCGCCGGGGCCGGCGGGGAGCTTGCGGGATCTTGTAGGGGGGTTAGGCTTTCTTAGCGGCTTTCAGGGATTTTTTGAAATCTTTATAAGCCTTGTATTCTTCGGTCTTGCGGAACTTCTTGCCGCCCAGCACCCACAGCACGGTAAAGACAACGAACAGCACCGCGGAGATGCGGGCAATGTTCTTGAGCATGCTTACCAGAGGCAGCTCCTGCACCTTGATGGTGGTGTCCGCGCCGACGCCGTTCATACCGCAGGAGTTGGCGATGGCGTACAGGTTGTGGTGGCAGGCCTCGCGCATGGCGGTGACGATGACGGGGTCGTTCT